>Ga0193752_1003211_pt1 | contig 11430 bp, 11 predicted proteins | sample H1c1metaG_FD_144924 | JGI IMG/M metagenome (GOLD analysis project Ga0193752, IMG submission 144924) | Soil microbial communities from a riparian zone of the East river system, Colorado, United States - H1c1 | ecosystem: Environmental > Terrestrial > Soil > Riparian zone | place: USA: East River... | reverse complement strand
ACCTCCCGCCGCAGCGGCACGCGGGCCGCCTCATCGGCGGCCACGGCGGCGTCGCGGTGCGTGGCGGCGGCGGCCTGCGCCAGCGGCAGCGCCGTGTTGAGGGCGTCGTCGGCGGCCACGGCCACGTGGGGCTCGACGCCCGTGCCCTCCCAGTTCGTGCCCGTGATGGGGTTGATGGCGCGGCCCGTGGGGACGAACAGCCCCAGCCGGTCCGACACCGGGAACATCCCGCCCGGGTTCGCACCGCCCCCCGTCGTCTCGCCGACGAGCGTGGCGCGCTCGCGCGTGCGGAGGTTGTAGCTGAACTCCTCGGCGCCGGAGAACGTCCGGTTGCTCGTGAGCACGAACACCGGCACGTCGGCCATCCTTTCTCCCGGCACCGTCTCCATCGTCCAGAACTCGTCCGTGCGGTCGCCCTCGCGCCAGTAGAGGCTATTGAGGTGGGTGGGCCGGTCGAAGAAGTACGAGCACAGGAAGCGGACCGTCTCGGGGCTCCCGCCGCCGTTCCAGCGGAGGTCGATCACGACGGCGTCGGCCCCGGCCAGCATTTGCATCGCCGCAGCGGCCGTGGCCTGCACTTGGGGGAGGGGGCCGAAGTAGTCGAACCGGAGGTAGCCCACGTTCCCCTCCATCCGCTCGACGCGCGCGAACCCGTTGTTCTCGGCCCGTGCCCGACGGCGCTCGGCCGCCGCCTGGGCGTCGGGGTCCATCGGTCCCGGCCCGTCGCCCCCGGTGGGGCGCGGGCGCACGCGCATGTGGCGGTCGTGCGTGACGCTCTGGAGGTCGGCCGTCAGCCGCTCGGCGAACGCCCCCGCATCCGCCAGCCCGTCATACGCCCCGGCCGCGAGCTGCGCCTGCACGTGCCGCCCGGCGGTGACGCCCATCTCAGGGAAGACGTAGCGCGCGTCGAGCAACTCCGCGATCCGCCCCACGGCCGCCGTGCGGTCCTCGGCGGTGAGCGGGGCGGCGGGGCCCTGGGCGCGGGCGGAAACCACAGAGACGCAGCCGAGGACGAGGAGCGCGACGGCGCGGACGGGGCGGAGCAAGGAGATCACGGCCGGTAGACGTAAGAGAGGTGCCCCGTCGTAACGAGACGGCCGGGCCCTTGTTACGTCATGGTGCTGTTTTTACAGCATACCGGCTGACCATGACGAAAGACCCCCCGCTTTCCTCCCATCGCGGCTTCGCCGCTCACGGTCGGAAACCTGTCCCCCTTGAAGCGGGGACAATCTTGGTCGGTGGCTCCTCCGGTGGATTCCTCCACCATCCGCCCCTCCTCAGATGAGGAGGGGCAGCCGCGAGCGGAGCAAGCGGCGGGGAGGTTGACCGGACTGGCGGTGCCCGTTCGATCTACCACCCCCCGCCCCCCTCCTGTTCTGCTCCGCAGACCTTCGGTTCAGGAGGGGGAGTTTCTTTTGGTTTGAGCGGTTGTTGTATCGACCCGTCCCTCCTCAGACGAGGAGGGACCGCCCCGAGCGTCGAGCGAGGGGCAGGGTGGTGTGATCGGTACGCCAGGGCCCATTCGGGTTCACCGTGAGGAGCCCCGCATCGCCTCGCAGTATCCTCGCACCTCTCCCCTACCCCGTGCTCCACCTCGCCCTCCACGTCGTCGTCCCGGGCCTCGTCGCCGCGCTGTTCTTCCGGCCGCGGTGGGGGCTGGCGTGGATCGTGATGGGTGCGACGATGCTCGTGGACGTGGACCACCTGCTCGCCACGCCGTTCTACGACCCCGCGCGGTGCAGCATCGGGTTCCACCCCCTGCACACCGCCCCCGCCATCGCGCTCTACGTCGTGCTCGCCGCCTTCCCGAAGACGCGCCTCGTCGGGCTCGGCCTGCTGATCCACATGGCGCTCGACGGGTTCGACTGTCTGGGTTTCCCCTGAGCCCTACCCCCGCCGCTCGCGGATCGCGTAGCCCCCGTACCCAACCGCAAGTGACCGGGTATAGGTAAAGGAAAAATCGGGGTGGATGCGGCGGTGGAAGACGCTCCACCAGAACGCCCGGTCGGGCACGACGCGGATCCCCTGCGTCTCCATCGGCCGCAGCCCGGCCGCAAACAGCATCCCGCGCAGTTCGTCAGGCGTGATGAAGAGGTGGTAGACGTGGACGTGCTCGGGGGTGTCGCGCGCGACCACCTTCATCCCGTGGATGGCGAGCGCCCACGCGGCCGGGGTCCGGTTGAACGTGTGGAACACGACGGCGCCGCCCGGCCGGACGACGCGGGCGGCCTCGGCCACGACGGCGGCGGGCTCCTCGACGTGCTCCAGCATGTCGAGCAGGAGCACGGCGTCGAACGACCCGTCGGGCTCGCCGGTGTGGTAGGCGTCGGCCACGGCGAATGTGGCCTCGACGCCCGCCGGGGTGTGCTGCCGGGCGGCCTCGATGGCCCCTTCAGCGAGGTCCACCCCCTTCACGATGTAACCCGCCTCGGCCAGCGGGAGCGCGACGAGCCCGGCCCCGCACGCCACGTCGAGCACGCGGGCCCCCGGCCCCAGCCCCGCCTTCGCCAGCGCCTCCTTCGCGTAGCGCACCTTCACCCGGCTCTCGGCCCGCAGGAGCGCGATCGCGTGGTCGTCCCCCTCGAACCACCGCTCGCCGAGGTCGCTGTAGAAGTCGTTGTTGACGTTCGGCATCTGGGAATCTGGGAATCGGGGGATCGGGGACTCTGGGAAGTGAATGCGGACGGAGGGAGATGCCAGGGCGGAGGTACAGGCCCTTTGCCTTTCACTTTCCCCGATTCCCCGATTCCCCGATTCCCGGATGCGTTTCCATGAGGCTCATCGCCACCGTGAGGCCGGGGCCGTAAGCCAGAGAAACGACGAGGCTCCCGGGGCGGACCTCCGGGTCGTCGGCCATCGCGGCCCAGATGTGGGGGAGCGTCGTCGAGGACATGTTGCCGCGCGCCGCGAGCACGGCGTGGCTGTGGCGCACCGACGCCTCGGAGAGCCCCAGCGCCTCGGCCGAACTCTCGATGATCTTCGGGCCGCCGGGGTGGACCGCCCACAGCGGCACGTCGGCCACCGTCAGCCCGTGCCCGGCCAGGAACGCCCCGACGACCGGGGCGAGGTGGTCGCGGAGGTGGTTCGGGACCGAGCGCGCCAGCGTCATCTTGAAGGCCCCGTCGGCCACGGCCCACGTCATCGCGTCGAGCGAGCCCGGCACGAGCGCCTCGGCGTGGTCGAGCAGCGCGAAGCCCCCCGCCAGCGGCGACGCCGACACGTCCACGCGCGCCGCGCCGTCGGCGAAGAGCGCCTGCTGCACGATGTGCTCGGGGTCGAGCGCCGTCGGGTGGTGGTGGAGCGAGCACAGCTCCACCAGCAGGATCACCGCCCGCACGTCGTCGCCTTCGTCGGCCGCAGCGGGCGCGCCGTCACCGCCGATGGGGGCGACCAGCGGCAGCCCGCCGCCGTCCCCGCCCACCGGCACCGGCGCCCGGCGCCGCGCCGTCTCGGCCGCGACGAGGTCGGCCGCCGTGGCGACGGCCGGCAGCGCGGCGTAGCACCCCATGTGGCCGAGGTGGAGGAGCCGGGCGCCCATCCACCCCCGCTCCACGGCGAGGCGCTGGAGCGCCGTCGGGCTGTCGTAGCCCGTGCACGACACCTGCATGAGCAGGTCGGGCGCCTCCGCCTCGCCCTCGAAAGCCGCCCGCGCCAGCGCGAGCGCCGTTTCGGCGAAGATCGCCGTGCGCCGCTCCAGCGGGGCCTCATACCACGGCTTCCCGTCGCCCTCGCGCCAGAGCGTCATCGCGTCCCAGTCCGTGTGGGTGTAGTCGTGCACACAGGTCACACGCGAACGGATGGGGGTGGCGCGTTCGAGGAGGGCGTAGTAGCGCCGGGCACGGGCGAGTTCGTCCGGGTCGAGCCCGGCGGCAGGGGCCGCGCGCTCCATGGCCTCTTTCATCCAGGCGACCCCCTGCGCCTGTGTGATGGGGTAGCCAAAGAGGAGCGGGCGGACGGCTACGTAGGCACGGGGGGTGCGCATGAGAGGCGTGTGTGGGGTCTGTCTCCTAAGGCGGGCGGCGGCGATGGTTCCGCCCCGCCCCGGGGCCGGGATCCCGACCCCACAAGGCTTTCATTTGCAAGAGCCTGGCGTCTTACATATCTTTAACATATCACCAGCGGTGGCTGCGGCGCCCGGCACGCTTTTTTCTGAGCCTCGCTAAAGTCACCTGGGGATCTCCCCGATACCCCGAACACCACCCCCACCCCACGCTCCAATGAAGAAGTTCATCGCCCTCGCCGCGGTTGCGGCGGTTTTCGCCGGCTGCGACTTCGCGGGCGGCGGCGGCACGCCCGTCACCATCTCCAACGTGTCCGTCAGCCAGCTCTCGATCCCGGAGGGCATGACGGCGACGGTTGACGTGCAGGACATCGGCGGCCGTTCCTTCTACCGCGCCGACTACGTCGCGGACGCCCCGCTGGGCGGTTTCGAGGCCTCGCGCCCCGAGCACACGCTGTTCGTGACGGTCTTCGTCCAGGCCCCCGGCGACGGGCTGGCCACCGTCATCGCCTCCTCGACGGCCTTCAACCCCGGCGACCTCACCGGCGACACGACGCTGGAGATGTCGGACCGCGCCGGTACCGTCGTCGGCCAGACGACGATCGACATGCCCTGACCGGGCCCTGTCCTGAGCGCAAGCGCCGCCCGGCCATGAGCCGGGCGGCGCTTCTTTTTTTACCGGGGGCCGTCACTCATCTACCCACCGCCACCAGGCCCGAGACGGTGTAGCCCACCTCCTCGTCGGCCATCTGCCGGCTCTCGTCGATCCAGACCACGGTGGGGTAGCCCCGCGGGCCGTCGTACGTGACGCGGACCTCGTCGGCGCCCTCGGCGTAGGCCTCGGCGACACGCCGGAACAGCTCTTCGACCGTCGGGATCTGCACGTCCTCGCCGGCGGGCCCGCCCGACCACGTGGCCTCGGTGATCTCACCGCCCTCCACCTTCACCGCGAAGGGGCCGCGGTATTGCTCCGGGCAGAAGCACTGCCGCTCGATGGTGTAGGTGTAGTTGTCGATGTCGGCCGCCTCCCAGCGCGCGCGCGCCTCGGCGAGGTCGTCGGGTCCGGCGCCCTGCACGGGCCCGGTGGGCGTCGGCGGCGCCATACGCGGCGTGCACCCGAAGGCGAGGAGCGGGAGGAGGGCAAGCAGGAAGAGGGAGCGCATGGGAGAGGGAGAGAGGGAGACGCCCCCCGAACGCCCGTCCCCCCTCCCCTGTTGCGAAGGGGCCCCGCATGCGCTCATCCCCAGAGGCTTCCCGTCTCCCTGCCGCCGGGCATCAGGGATACGTCGGCAACACCAATCCCGGGATGAACCGAAAGTCCCTCTGGTTCTTAGTCAGAAGGGGGAGCCCGCCATCGAGTGCGGTGGCCGCGATCAGTGCGTCGGGGATGCGAAGCCCGTGACTGAGCGCGAACTGCTCGACGAGGCCAGACGCCTGCTGGGACACCGCTGCTGTAACCGGCCGCACGCTGTAGCGCGAGAGAAAGCGCCGGAGGGCCTGTAGCTCCGCCTTGTTCCGGCACCCAACGATCAACTCCATTTCCGTGATGACGCTCACGGCGAGGGCACCCGAGGCCCCATGCGTCTGCAGGGACGCCAGCGCATCGGGGATCCCGCGCGCGGCGTCGATCAGAACGTCCGTATCAACGAGCGTCATCGTGGCTCCACTGTGTCCGCCGAAGGCCGCGGACCCAGGCCGTGCTGTCCTCCATCTCCGGCCGATCCTTCCACATCCCGACGAACGCCTCTTCCTCTATCGGCTCCGCAGGCCGAATCGCGCCGTCACCCCCGGGCGCCAGGCTGTCTATCACCTGTTCGAGGGCACCGAGCCAGTCCTCTACCGCCCAATCCTTCACTTCGATGAGGTAGTAGTGGAAGCGGGGTAGCGCCCGTTTCGCCTGTTCCGCCTCGAACAGTACGAGGTCTCGCGCGCCCGGCCCGATGAGATGGACGAGGTGAACATCGTCATGGATGGCGTGGTGGTCCATCCACATCCAGTACTTCGTCAGGTTATGGAGTGCGCGGCGGTCGTCGTCATCTTCGATGAACACGCGCCCCCCGTCGGCCAGCCGGAAGGCCCAATCGGCCAGGAAGCGCCGCGCCGTCCCCCCGATGGCGAGCGGGTATTCCCGGGTCGGCCCGTCAGGTGGGGGCCGTAGCACGTCAGAGCGCCGGGTCACCAGCGCCCCGATGGGCTTCTTAATGAGGTCGTCCGTACGTGACATGGCCCGGATTGCGGCTGCTGCTCTCTACTCAGTCGAGGTCTGTGAGGTTCGCTTCCAGCCGCGCGATCTCGTCGTGGGCGTCGGCCGCCTTCTGGCGCTCGCGCGCCACCACGTCGGCGGGGGCGCGGGCGACGAAGCCCTCGTTGTTCAGCTTCCCCTCCACGCCGCGGAGGAACGACCGCCGGCTCTCGATCTCCTTCTGGAGCCGTTCCCGCTCCACGTCGAGGTCGATCATGCCCGCGAGCGGGACGTAGACCTCGTGGCCCTCCACGACGACGGCCGCGCTCGCGGCGGGCTTCTGCAGCCCGGTCCCGAGTTCCAGCCCGTCGAGCCCGGCCAGCCGCTCCACGTAGGGCCGCGCGCGCTCCAGCCGCTCGGCCGCCTCCACGTCGGGCGCCGAGACGACGGCGGCGACGCGGCGGCTCGGGGGCACGTTGTACTTCGCGCGCACCTGCCGCACGGCCGTCACGACCGCCTGCACGCGCTCGAAGAGGCGGGCCGCCTCGCCGTCCACGTCCATCGCGGCGACGTCGGGCCACGCGGCGGCGACGAGCGCCTCGCGCGCCTCGCGCGGCCGGAGCCGCCACCACAGCGCCTCGGTCACGAACGGCATGAAGGGGTGGAGCAGCTTCAGCAGCCCTTCGTAGATCTCGGCCGAGACGGCGATCCGCTCCTCGCTCATCGCCTCGCCGGGGGCAGGCTTCGTCAGTTCGAGGTACCAGTCGCAGAAGTCCCGCCAGACGAGGTCGTAGACGAGCTGCGCCGCCTCCGAGACGCGGTAGCGCGCCATCGCCTCGTCCACGGCCCGCGTCGTCTCGGCCACGCGCGTGAGCATCCACCGCTCCACGAGGTCCAGTTCGTCGAACGACCGCGTGCGGCGGTAGTCGCGGCTCGGGCGGCCCTCCCCGTCCGTCTCGATGAACCGGCCGAAGACGTTGAAGGCGTTCCAGAGCTTGTTCGCGAAGTTGCGCCCCCCCTCGAACTTGGTCGGGTCCAGCTTGATGTCCTGCCCCTGCGCGCAGAGCTGGGCGAGCGTGAAGCGGACGGCGTCGGCGCCGTACTGCTCGATCATGTCGAGCGGGTCGATCCCGTTCCCGAGGCTCTTCGACATCCACCGCCCCTGCTTGTCCTTGATCATGCCCGTGATGAACACGTCGGTGTAGGGCACCTCGCCGGTGAAGTGCTGCCCTGCCATGATCATCCGGGCGATCCAGAAGAACAGGATGTCATAGCCCGAGACGAGCACCGTCGAGGGGTAGAACGCCGCCAGCGCCGGTGTCTCCTCGGGCCAGCCGAGCGTGGCGAAGGGCCAGAGCCACGACGAGAACCACGTGTCGAGCACGTCCTCGTCCTGCACCATGCCCTCGGCGGGCTGATCCACGGACACGACGAAGTCGCGCATCTCGTCGATCTCGCCGTCGGGGGTGGTGTGGTACCACACGGGGATGCGGTGGCCCCACCAGAGCTGGCGCGAGATGGTCCAGTCGCGGATGTTCTCCAGCCAGCGGCGGTACTCCCCCGCCCAGCGCTCGGGGTAGAACGTGATGGTCCCGTCCTCCACGGCGGCCAGCGCCGGGTCGGCCAGCGGCTTCATCTTTACGAACCACTGCCGCGAGAGCAGCGGCTCGATCACGGCCTTGCTCCGGCTCGACACCGGCACGGTGCCCTTGTAGGACTCCACCTTCTCCAGCAGCCCCGCCGCCTCCAGGTCGGCCACGATCCGTTCGCGCGCGACGAACCGGTCGAGCCCGGCATACGCCCCCGCGTTCTCGTTCAGCGTGCCGTCGAGGTTCGCCACGTTGAGCACCTCCAGCCCGTGGCGCTGCCCCAGCTCGAAGTCGTTCTTGTCGTGGCCCGGCGTCACCTTCAGGGCGCCCGTGCCGAAGTCCATGCCCACGTAGGTGTCGGCGATGACCTTCACGCGGCGGCCCGTCGTCGGCACCTCCACCTCCTTGCCGATGAAGAGCTTGTACCGCTCGTCCTCGGGGTGGACCGCCACGGCGGTGTCGGCCGGGATCGTCTCGGGCCGCGTCGTCGCGATGACGACGTAGGCCGCCCCCTCGGCCAGCGGGTAGCGGACGTAGTAGAGCGAGGCCTCGCGCTCGACGTTGTCGACCTCCTCGTCCGAGATCGCCGTCTGGTTGTCGGGGTCCCAGTTGACGAGGTAGTGGCCGCGGTAGATCAGCCCCTCCTCGTAGAGCCGCACGAACACGCTCTGGACGGCGCGGGTGAACCCCTCGTCCATCGTGAACCGCTCGTAGCGCCAGTCGCAGGAGTCGCCGAGGCGGCGCTTCTGCTGGAGGATGATCCCGCCGTACTCCTCGCGCCAGTCCCACACCTTCTCGATGAAGGGCTCGCGCCCCATCTCCTTCCGGTTCAGCCCTTCTTTCTTTAGCTCGCGCTCGACCACGTTCTGCGTGGCAATGCCCGCGTGGTCGAGCCCGGGGATCCACAGCGTCTCGAACCCCTGCATCCGGCGCATGCGGATGAGCAGGTCCTGCACGGTGTCCTGGAGCGCGTGGCCCATGTGGAGCCGCCCGGTGACGTTGGGCGGCGGCATGGGGATCACGAACGGCTTCTTCTCGCCGGAGAGCACGCGCTCGGGGTCGGCGTGGAAGAAGCCCCCCTCCTCCCAGAAGCGGTACCACTGCTCCTCGACCTGCGACGGGTCGTAGGCGGTGCTGGACGGGGCGGCGGGCGGTGTCGTGAGCGGCTCGGCCATTTTTTTCTTTACAGAGAGGGCTGATCCAAGCTACCGAGGGGGGGTGGGGGGCTGTGAGGGCAGAAAGGAGGAAAGGAAGAGAGGAAGAGGAGAGGAGGGAGAGGAGAGAAAGGAGGGAGGGGTCTGTCTCGGGCGGTGCCCCTTCTCGGTCCGCCGTAGGGGCGTGTGGCACACGCCCTGCATTCGCCCCGGCTCACCACGCCCGTCCGGTCCGGGGCTCTGCCGTTCTTCGTAGGGGCGACGCGCTGCGTCGCCCTCGGCCCGGCACCTCTTCGCGGAGGGCGACGCAGCGCGTCGCCCCTACGAAAGCCCCGTCGCGGCGCGGCCTCAGCCGTCGGTCGTGGCGGGCGGCGGCGGCGGGGCGCTCAGCATCCGGGCGACCTCCGCGTTGTACCGCTCGGTCATGTCGTGCGCCTCCTGCGCGTTCGTCGCGCGCCTCCGGGACAGCGGGAACGCGACCTGCACGGCGACGAGGCCCCCCGCCGCCGCCACGCTGCCCCCGATGATGAGGGGGTAGTTGTAGACCGGCTCCGTGCGGGTGTAGAACCCGCCCACGCCGTCGGGCTCTCGGATCTCCCGCTGTTCGCCGAAAGCGCCCAGCAGCGCCGCCGCCGTCCCCGCCGCCACCGCCAGCACGCCCGCGACGGTCAGCCCCGTGGCCGTACTGCGGCGTGCGTGCGCCTGCGCGGCGAGGTCGTCCCGGCCGACGAACCCGTAGAACGCCTCCTCACCGATCCGCTCGTCGCCCCGATAGGGCTGCCAGTTGAAGCTCGCCCGGTTGTAGCGGCGTGCGTCGTCGTCCCCCCGCTCTACGAAGCCCGCGATGGAGAGCCGGGCGGCTTCGTAGGCGGCGAGCCGGTCCGCGTCCGGCACGGACGGAACGACTTGCGCGGCGGCGAAAGCGGGGAGGAAGGCCGCGCAGAGGGCGAGCGTCGAGAAGCGCATGGACGTGGGCGGGGCGACGGCCGGAGGGTGGGTCTAGCCGTCGATCGTGGCCGGCGGCGGGGGCGGAGCGACCAGCATCTCCGCCAGCCCCGCGTTGTACCGCTCGGTCATCTCGTGCGCCGCCTGTGCATGCGTCACTCGTCGCCCGAACAGGGGAACCCCGAGCGAGAACGAAACGATGCCGGCCGTCGCTACCGTCCCACCCGCGATGGCGAGCGGGTAGTTGGTATGCCAGATCCTCTCCGTCTCCGTATAGGAGAACGGCGGCTCTCCCACGACCCTCGTCACGTCCTCAGTACTCTCCGATAGCATGAGCGCTGCGGTTCCGGCCGCAAGTGCGAGCGTGCCCAGCACCACCATCGTCGTGGCCCTGCCGCGCCGTGCACGTGCCCGGGAGGCGAGTTCCTCTTGCCCGGTGAGGTCGTAGAACGCGATCTCGCTGATGCGTTCGTTTCCACGGTATGCGCTCCACGAGAACCTGGGCCGCCCAACGGGCACGCCGGCCGCGTTCACCGGCGTCACGGCGATGCCTTCGATGTAGAGGCGGGCGGCGTCGTAGGCGGCGAGTCGCTCCCCCTCCAGCCCCGGCGGCGTCACCTGGGCGGCGGCGAGGGCGGGGAGGAAGGCCGCGAGGGCGAGGAGGGAGTGGAGGGCGCGCATGGGGTTCCAGAGATCGGTTTACGAATCTAGAGGCGAGCCGGCCGCCATCGCACCCCGGGCGCGGCCGGCGGCCCCGGCCCGGGAACAGCGGCCGGACCCGGCGCGCTACCTTCGCCCCAGCGAAAACCGTCCCCCTATGCCCCTCGCCGTCGAGTTCGACACCATCCCCGAGATGATCCGCGGGCTCCGCGCCCGCTACGCCGCGACGGGAAAGCCCGCCCTGCGGTACAAGGACAAAAAGACCCGCGCGTGGACGGACGTGTCGTGGGGCGAGATGCTGGATCAGGTGGACAGCTTCGCGGGGTTCCTCCACGCCCGCGGCGTCGGCCCCGGCGACCGCGTCGCCGTGCTCTCCGAGAACCGCCCCGAGTGGGCCGTGGCCGACCTCGCCACGCAGATGGTCGGGGCCGTCAACGTCCCGCTCTACACCTCGCTCCCGGCCGGGCAGGTGGCCTACGTCGTCCGCGACAGCGGCGCGAAGGTGCTCGTCGTCTCGACCGGCCTCCAGCTCCGCAAGGCCGACCGCATCTTCGACACGTGCCCGGCGCTGGAGTCCGTGGTCTCGATGGCCGAGTTGCGGAAAGACCGGCCGCCGGACCGCACCGTGCTCTGGGACGACGCCCTCGCCGAGGGCCGCGCCCACCACCTCATCCACGCCGCCGCCATTGAAGCGCAGGGCGCGGCCGTCACGCCCGACGACCTCTCCGCGCTCATCTACACCTCCGGCACGACGGGCGTGCCCAAGGGGGTCGCCCTCACGCACCGCAACCTCTGCTCGAACGCGAAAGCGGCGCACCAGCGGCTCCCGCTGGGCGAGGACGACATCCACCTCTCCTTCCTCCCCCTCTCGCACGCCTTCGAGCGCACGGGGGGCTACAC
>Ga0193752_1003210_pt1 | contig 11433 bp, 8 predicted proteins | sample H1c1metaG_FD_144924 | JGI IMG/M metagenome (GOLD analysis project Ga0193752, IMG submission 144924) | Soil microbial communities from a riparian zone of the East river system, Colorado, United States - H1c1 | ecosystem: Environmental > Terrestrial > Soil > Riparian zone | place: USA: East River... | reverse complement strand
ATGGCCTCCCCGGCGGACGCGAACAAAAAAACGCCTCCGCTAGGGAGGCTGGTTTCGGTTGAGCTGAATCGTCAGTTTCGTGCGCTCAATCACCGGCCTCCACGTTGAGTGGTGACCACGAGTAATAGTTGCAGGAGAGGTTGAGCACGGCGTCGAAATTACGTGCGCGCGGCGCGGCTGTCAACGCAGGAAGACGAATCGAAAAGTTATGACGGCATAACGCCGTGCAAAGAAGTCTTCTTGCAGGTACCCACGTCGCCCGAGTAGTTACCCGCCTTGCGGTTGGTGGTGTCAAACCGGCCGACGCGCCCCTGAAATCGTCCGGGGATCGTGACGTTGAAGGAATGGGAGAACGGCTTTCCGCCCAACTCGTAGTTGCAGCGAATGTTGCAATTCATGGCGTCATCGCTGCGGCTATCGACTTCCGCCTCGAGAACGCCCTGCGGGTTGACGATGCAGTTCAACAGCCTGATGGGCCCGTCCGAGTCGGATGGCGGAGTCAAACCGTAGACGTCTGATTGGGCAGCCGCCATCGCGGCAAGGGCAAGCAGACAGCTTCGCGTTTTCATGTTCGCCAAGTTGCGCGCGAGGTTCAATGAACGCAAGAGAGATTCTGCGTCAATGCCGCAGGCGGCGCAGCGTGCGAAATTCTGCAGGTACGGGTTGAGCGTTCGGCGGCCAGATGTTTGGCAGCGCTGATAGTATTGCCCGACCAATTTCCGTGCCGGAGGGCTCTTGGCACTTGGTGCGACCATCTATACGTTCGACATCGATCTCGCCGATTCCGATCGCGCCGTGTATCAATCGCTGAACCTGCGCGTGGCGCAGCATCCGAGCGAAACTCCGGACTATCTGCTGACGCGCGTGCTCGCCTATTGCCTCGAGTACGCCGAGGGCATCGCATTTTCGAAGGGGCTGTCGGATCCGGATCAGCCGGCGATATCTGTGTGCGATCTCACCGGCGCATTGCAGGTCTGGGTGGACATCGGTCTGCCGGAACCCGAGCGCCTGCATCGCGCCAGCAAGGCAGCGCCGCGCGTCGCGGTGTACACGCACAAGGATCCAGCGCAGTGGGTCGTAAAGCTCGCGGACGCGAAAATCCACCGGGCGGAGAAACTCGAGGTGTTCGCGTTCGACCGGACCTGGCTCGCGCAGTTCGTCGCGCGCCTGGAGCGTCGCATGGAGTTCTCGCTGGCGCGCTCGGAAGGCGATATCTACCTGACCGTCGGCGACCTCACCTTGCAGACCTTGCTCTCCCGGCCATTTGGCCGAGTGGCTCATTTCGCCGCGTAAGACGATCTAACCCCTGTTCGGTGCCGCCGCGCCTCCCTGACGGTGCGCAGGAAGCACAGCCGGCGCGCCCGCGGATGTTGGCCGTGCGACGTCCCTGCTACCGTGTCCTAACTAAAATCACGGTCTCCAGGGAACGGTCATGAACGTGCTTCGACTCGCGCTGTACGCGCTGTGCACCCTGGTACTCGCAGGTTTCGCGAACGCGAGCAGGGTCGCCGTCTATGAAGAATTCACCATCCTCACGCCGCCGGATCCCTCGTGGACCGTCTTCGGCGGCTTCGGTGTCGCCATCGATGGCGACTTCGCGCTGGTCTCCGGCGAACGCCACATTGTCGATCCTGTGCTCGGCGAGCTGCACCAGGGCACGGTGTTCCTCTATCAGCGCGCGGGTGACGCGAGCTGGAACTACGTCGCGCAACTCGGCCCGGTTGCGGAGATAACCGAGTGGGTGCGCGCCGGGCTTGCAATGAAAGACGGCGTCGCCATGACCATCACCGACCAGCCGCGCATCTTTGAGCGCACCGGCACTACCTGGACTCAAGCCACGATCGGCTGGCCGCCTTCGACTGCGCTGCAGGGCCCGGACATCGGGATCAGCCTCGGCCGCATCCTGGTGGCGCGAGTTTCGTGCATCAACGAAAGCGTGGTGCTCATCAAGCAAGGGGACGCCTGGGTGGTCGATGGCGTGCTCACCGGTCACACCAACTCCTGCGGTGACAGTCCGCCGTCGCCCTTCCAGGACATCGAGGGGAATCGTGCCGTCGTGCTCAATCCGCGCGGATTCGACTCCGAGCCGGCCGTCGCGCGCGTATACGCGAAGAATGTGCCGGGCACCGGCTGGCGGCCTTACGTGAACCTCGACTACAACGACGGCGATAGCGTCTTCGGGCCGGAAGTGGCGATGTCCGCCAGCTACACGGTGATGACCGGCTCGCGCGAGCGCGGCACCAATGCCATCCACGAACGCAACCTGAGCTACAGCGGCAGTTTCAACACCATGCAGCCCGCGGACGGCTGGATGCAACCCGACGGAATCAGCGCGACGAGCCTCGAGCGGTTTCATTTCGGATTCGTGCAGCGCAACTTCAGCGCCGATCGCGGCGCGTACGTCGTCAACTACTTCCAGATGAACGTCGATGACTACTCCACTATCACTCACATCGCGACGCTGCAGGCGAAAGGCGGCGAATCGCTGGGGCGCCTCGTCGACACCACCTTCAACCGCATCATCGTGAACGGCCGCTCGAATACCAGCAGCAGCAATAAAGTGCGAATCTTCGAACTACCGGATGCCTACGAATACCTGCTGCCGCAGGTACACGATTTCGAGCAGCCGGACTCTGCCGTGTTTTGGCAGCGGATTCCGGGCAGCGCGTTCAACATCGTTACGTCCGGCAATACGCACGTGTATCGACAGACGAGCACCCAGGGAGATGCGGGCGCGTGGGGACCGGGTACGTGGTCGCACAATCAGTCCATCCAGGCAGAGATCACTGCGCGCAGCTTCGTCGGAAACGATCGATGGGTCGGGCTGCAGACTCGCCGCAGCGATGAAGCGAACTACTACTACGTTACGTTGCGCGCGTCCGGCAGCGTGCAGCTGAAGCGCATGTTAAACGGCGTGTATACGACACTCGCGAGCGCGCCGGCGATAGTGACTACGGGGCGCCGGTACCGGCTGAGACTCGAGTCCATCGGTACTGCGCATCGCGTCTATCTCGACGACCGGCCTGTCATTACCGTGTACGACGACTCTCTCGGCGAAGGTAACGCGGGGCTCGCGATGTACCGGGCGAGCGCGGACTTCGACAACGTGATCGTGACGTCTGACCCGTTCACGTCGATTTATCGCACGGACTTCAGCGACCCGACCCCCGGGCCCGCAAGCTGGCGCAATTCCGGCGATTGGCGCAATACGGGTGGCGTGTATCGGCAGACTTCCGTGACCGGCGATGCGCGATCCATCGTCGGCGCGATGACGGACGATCAGATCGTGCAGGTGCGCGTGAAGCCCACGGGCCTTGGCGACCCCAAGAGCTGGGTTGGCTTGCTCGCGCGCTACGAAGACGCCTCTAACTATCTATATGTGTCGCTGCGCAAGAACAACACCGTGACGCTGCGCCGCGTCCAGAACGGAATGATCCTCGAGATGTTCACCGCGCCGCTCACAGTGACGGCCGGCACGTGGTACACGATCCGTGCCGATGTGGTAGCCGGTCTCACGCGCATCTACATCAACGATAAACTCACGTTCACGACGAACGAAAATGTCGGGCCCGTCGGCCCGAACCCTGGCGGCGGTTGGGGCCGGGTCGGGCTTGTTACATACAAGGCGAGCGCGGACTACGACGATTTCCTGGCGTATCAGCCGTAGTCAGATGCCCGTGGAGGGCGGCGCCGATTTCCTCACACCCGCCACTTCATACATTCCAGCGCGACACTACGAACCGCAGTCGTCCGGCTATACCGGGGGAACGCGGCGGAGTGGCATCCCCCGTGGTGAACGGAAACGTCAACACCACGCTGCCGTCATCGAGCTTCTCGAGCTCCTCGGGAGGAACCGGTATCGCGGACTGACCGACGTCATGCCTCTGCCAGTTGTACGTAACCTTCCACTTCCCGGCTTCGCTCGCGGGCGGTGTCATCTCGACGACGATGGAATCGCGGAACAGGTATTCGCCCTCGTAGTGGCGATCCGGCCAGAATTTCTTCTTGAGCTCGTAATCCGGCACGCGCACGGCCAGCGACAACGTATAGGCTAGGCTTGGTCTCTTCGAATTCACCTTGTAGCGCTTGGCGAGGAAGATCGACGATAGATAGACGCTCACCGGCTTCTCGGGCGTGGCCTTGGTGAGCGCCGCGTGATCACGCACGGCCACGGAGTCTTCCTCGGAGACGCGACGTGTGAGGAACCAGCGTTTGCCGCGCGGCGCCGCCAGCGCCTCGAACTGGTACAGCGCGGCCACTTCGCCTTTCTTGTCCGCCGCTTCGAGTTCTTGCGGAATCGCGATGTGCGTGACATCCAGCCACAGATCGACGCGCAGATCGCCGAACAGGAAGCGCACGAGATTCTGGTAGGCCTCCTCGCTGTTCACGATGCCGTAGCGACCTGAATGCGAGCGGTATGCATAGGCCGTCGCCGACGGCTGCGAGAAATTCCCTTTCCCGTCCACTCCCCACACCGACGCGTTCGCCACGTGCACCAGTCCGTCGCTGCCGTTGCCGGCGAAGGTGCGCGACAGGCCCGCGGCCACGTCGTAGTCGCCACGGTTGGTGCCCACCATGCAGAAAACACGCTGCGACGGAAACATTGCTTCGGGCAACCAGTCCACGCGTTCGGTTTTCTTGAACAAGTCCTTGAGATCGAGATACTGCGCCATGCGCTCCCGATTGAAATTGTTGATGTCGTTGGCGCCGAGCCAACCAGGCACGTTGAAGCCCGCCATGTCGATGCCGTTGTGTGGCGTTGCGTAGGTGAAGTACTTGTCGACGCTGCGGCGCGCCTCCTCCGATCCGAGTTTCGCGTTCTGCAGGAACGCGCGGCAGACGAGGCCACCCATCGAATGGGCGACGAGGTAACAGCGAAAATCCTTTTTCGCGACCTTGTTGGATTCCCGTGCGCACACCAGCGTGCGCACCTTGAGAATCAATTCGTCGAGACCTTTGGCGAATTCCTCGACCTCGCGCGTCTTGCCATCGCCGAAGATCGACGACGAGGAATCGTAGTAGCGATAGATGATCACCGACTTGCGGTCGAGATCGCCCTCCCAGTCTGGGTCGACGATGTCGAGCCCGTCTTCGTAGACGTCGGTGTACTCGAAATCCGTCCCCAGTCGCACCAACGGCGATTCGAAAATCAGCTTGCGTGGGGGCGTCTTGGGATTGGGCGTCGCACGGATCACCGTCGAACCGACGTTGAAACCGCAGAACGGGTCGGCGGTCGTTTCGTCGATCTCGGTCCGGCTCATCGCGTAGCCGCGCACATAGATGATCGGCCAGAGTCTGTCGATGTCACTCACGATGGTCCTCCTCAATGGACGCCGTTACTGCGTCTCGATGCGCGGACTGCTCGACCTACCGCATCTACATTGTGTCGCAAGCGGCGAACTTCTCTCACCTGAGACTCAACAATTTCGCCGACGTTGCAGGAAGCCATGGAACAACCGGGACGAGCCGTGGGACTTGCGCCACGGCTCGTCCGTGCGGACTCAGACCACCACCAGCTGCACCTCCACATTCCCGCGCGTGGCGTTCGAGTACGGGCAGACCTGGTGCGCGGCTTCGACCAGCTTCTGCACCTGCTCCTTCGGCAGACCCGGGATCGAGATCTCCAACTGCACCGTCAGCGCGAAGCCCGTGGGGATCGGCCCGATGCCAACGGTTCCCGTGATCGACGAGTCCGCAGGCAGCGCAACCTTCGATTTGCCAGCGACGAACTTGATCGCGCTCAGGAAACAGGCCGAGTAGCCGGAGGCGAACAGCTGCTCCGGGTTCGTGCCCACGCCGCCGGCGCCGCCGAGTTCGCGCGGAGTGGCGAGCGCGACGTCGAGCACCTTGTCAGATGTCACGGCGCGGCCGTCGCGGCCGCCTGTAACGGTGGATTTGGCGGTGTAGAGGATTTTCTCGGGGGTCATGGGGCTCTCCTTCATTGGGGGTGGTGATTGTCTGAGCGGAACTCTACGGCCGAAAACTGGACTATTTGCTACCTTGAGTCCTCGTAACTTGATCCGGAGTACATTTCCATGGCCGATCGGCTCCAGGCGCTCCTCGCCCACTTCGCCGTCAGCGCACACACGTTCCAGGCCGGCGCGCTGTGCGGCATCAACGCGCTCGACGGCTCAGGTACCGACGGCCAACTGCATCTCATCCGTGAGGGTGAGGTCGAGGTGCGCCATGGCAAGAGCGAGACGGTGCGCATCCGCGAGCCGTCGCTGCTCCTGTATCCACGGCCCATGGCGCATCGGTTCATCACCGACGCGGTGCGTGGCGCGGATTTCGTGTGCGCGAACCTGAGCTTCGAAGGCGGCAATGCGAATCCGATTGCGTCCGCGCTGCCGCCATTCATTTGTTTACCGCTCGCCAAGCTTCAGGGTTGTGAGGCCGTGCTCGCGCTGTTGTTCGATGAAGCGCTCGCGCAGAACTGCGGCCGGCAGGCGATGCTCGATAGATTGTTTGAAGTGGTGCTGATCCAGGTGCTGCGGCAATTGATGGAGCAAGGCAAGACGCAGGTAGGGATGCTGGCCGGGCTCGCGCATCCGCAGCTGCGCAAGGCCATGGTCGTCATGCACGAAGAGCCGCAGAAGGAATGGAGTCTCGAGGATCTCGCGGCGAAAGCAACGATGTCGCGCAGCGCCTTCGCGAGCGGATTCCGGAAGGCCGTGGGCGTGACGCCAGGCGTCTATCTACAGCGCTGGCGAGTGGGATTGGCGCAGAAGGCGTTGTTGCAGGGAAAGAGCCTGAAGCTGATTGCGCAGGATGTGGGGTACGGGAGTGAGGCCGCGTTGTCGCGGGCGTTCAAGGCGCAGAGTGGAAGGAGTCCGAGGGCGTGGCGGACCGAGCAGAACCTAGCTATTGCGTCAGCACCGGCACCGATCTCGCCGATCCGAATGTAGGCTCGCGCCGACGCCCCGAATCAGTCGTTCGTCGGACTACGGAACGGAACGTAGACGGCAAACGAGGTCGCGCTCCAATTCGGGTAGTTCGGTTCCGGCGCGCGCGGCGGCACGTCCTGCGGTCGCTGCTCGTCTCGTTCTTCCTGCTTAAACAGGCTCGCGTAGGCAAGTTCCTGAATGTATTGAGCGACTCGTTGGGCGCGTGGCATTTCCATTGCTCCTTCGATTTTGAGGAGGAACGTTAACCCTCCATGAGACCTGTCGCAAGTAGGAGTCACTCCTAAAGAATTGTCGGTGACTCGCGACGTGTAAAAATTTCACCCCCACTTCGCGACCTCGCGGCTGCACTCACAGGCGGCAACTCAAGCAGCTCGGCGCGCATAGATCCGCATTCTGATCGCGAAGCTGGATTCGCCAGTGGCCAACAGCGCTTCGAGTAGTCAGGCATTTCCTAATCTGTTGTCGGCTTGCGACTACCTGCGAAGGTGCGTGACGATTTTTGAGCGCTTCCCGCCCGAGCGGATTGAATTGCCAACCAGAGCGGAGCAAATTCGCTCACGCGCAATCACGCGGGGGAGTGCGCATACAACAGACATTCACACCTAACTAGAGCGGCATCGCCCGCTCGTACGAGGAGGGAATCATGTACAAGTTGAATCGAAATTGGATGGTCGCCGGCTGCGTCGCTGTGATGTTGCCGTTGGTAAATTTTGCGCAGGGCGGCGGCAATAATTCTCAAGGTGCAAGACAGGCGGAATTCCTGGACCGCGGTGTCGTGGCCGTCCAGACGGACGCCGGCGTATTCGTGAGTTGGCGACTGCTGGGCGACGAATCCTACCGCGCGGATTTCAACCTGTACCGCGACGGAAAGAAGCTCAATCGAAAACCGTTGAGCGACACCACGAATTATCTAGATACCGCCGGGCAGCCCAGCTCTATCTACACGGTTCGTCGTGCCGATGACGGCGGCCACGGCTGCTCAAACCACGACGACCATGGCGACAAAGACAAGGGCTGCGCTGGCGGCTCCGCCGCAGTCTGGCAGAGCTCCTATCTATCTATTCCGTTGGTCAAACCGGCCGACGGCGCAACGCCTGCCGGCGAGGCGTACACGTATCGCGCCAACGACGCGAGCGTGGGCGACCTCGACGGTGATGGCGAGTATGAAATCGTGCTGAAGTGGGATCCCACGAACTCGAAGGACAACTCACAAAGCGGCTACACGGGTGAAGTGTTCGTCGATGCGTTGAAACTCGACGGCACCCTCCTGTGGCGCGTCTCGCTCGGTCGCAACATTCGCGCCGGTGCGCACTACACCCAGTTCATGGTCTATGACTTCGATGGCGACGGCAAAGCCGAGGTCGCCATGAAAACGGCCGATGGTACGACGGACGCGCGCGGCAAAGTGATCGGCGACCCCGCTGCGGACTACCGAAATACCGCGGGTTATGTGCTCGACGGGCCTGAGTTCCTCACCATGTTCGAAGGCAGGACCGGCAAGGCGCTCGCGACCATCGACTACCTCCCGCCGCGCGGCGTCGTGGGCGACTGGGGCGATACCTACGGAAATCGCGTCGACCGGTTCCTCGGCGGAGTGGCGTATCTGGATGGCCGGCGTCCGAGCCTCATCATGAGCCGCGGGTATTACACGCGCACGGTCATCGCGGCGTGGGACTGGAAAAACGGCGCATTCAAGCAGCGCTGGGTCTTCGACTCCAACGTCGCCGGTGCGCAGTACACCGGCCAGGGAAATCATCAGCTCGCAGTGGCCGATGTCGACAACGACGGCAAGGATGAGATCGTCTTCGGCGCCATGACGCTGGACGACAACGGCACGGTCTTGTACTCGACGAATCTCGGGCACGGTGACGCGCTGCACGTCGGCGATCTCGATCCCGAGCGCCCAGGACTCGAGGTCTTCAAGGTCATGGAGTCCACGTCATCGCCGTACGGTCTTGCGGCCTGGGACGCCGCGACCGGCGAAATCCTGTGGGGAAAGTTCACGGGCAGGGATACCGGCCGCGGCATGTCCGCCGATATCGATCCGCGTACCGCCGGGGATGAAATGTGGTCCAGCACGGGCGGCGGCCTCAACACGGCCAAAGGCCTGCTGATCAGCGCGACGCCACCCTCCTCGATCAACTTCGGCATCTGGTGGGACGGCGATCTTTCCCGCGAGTTGTTAGACCATACTTTCGATTCGGTCACGCGCACTGGAGTCGGTCGCATCGACAAGTGGGACTACGAGGCCGGCGTGGCCGTCCCGATCCTGGTCGCCGAGGGCTATTCCAACAACGACACGAAGGGAAACCCCACGCTCCAGGCGGACATCCTCGGAGACTGGCGTGAAGAAGCGATCTGGCATTCCCAGGACAGCAGCGAGCTGCGCCTCTATACGACTACCGACCCAACGTCATTCAAGCTGCGTACCCTGATGCATGACCCGACGTACCGCTTGGGTGTTGCCTGGCAGAACGTCGCCTACAACCAGCCACCCCACCCCGGATTCTTTCTCGGCACGGGAATGCAGGCACCGCCGAAACCGAACATCTATTTCCCGCACAGATAGGTATTCGACGCGTCGATGGATAGGGAGACGCCCGGCGTGATCGCTCACGCCGGGCGCGACTCTTTCTAATCGTCCCCGCCCCTCCGCCCGCTGACAGAGAACTCCACAGCGCGTCGAGCCCCTATCCGATGCTGCTTGTCCGGCGATCACGCTAGCGTCTCGTCCAAGAACGCCGCGGAAAGCGGCAGGGGGACGCGATATGAAACTCTGGTTGCTGCCCTTTTGGGCGCTTGCATTCACAAGTCTCGCCGTCGCGCGCCCGCTGCTCATCGAACGGGGCGAGAAGCTGCCGTTCTACACGGGTTCGGTGGGCCTCTCAGGAGACGATCTCTTCGCCGTCGTGCGCTCCTACGACACGGTCGGAGGGGATCAATATGCCTATTCCGCGAATCTTTATCATCGCAACAGCGCCGGCCAGTGGCAGCTCGTGCAAGCGTTCCCGACGGAAATCGCGCCATACAGCAACCGATTTGCCGTCGTCATGAACAGCACAATCGCCGCCGTCGCAATGCCTGGCGGCCTGCGCATTTATGAACGCACCAGCGCGGGCTGGGCGGAAAGCGCGCTCGACGTGTCACCGCGCCCGTTGGGCCAGTCGCTCGCACTCCACGGCAACACTCTGCTCGCTACCGAAGGTGGCTGTGCCGCGCGCGCGCTCGAACTGAATCGTGCAGCGAATGGCCACTGGATACTGACCGCGACATTGCCCATCGCCGCAGGCACCTGCGTTACCGGGCTCGACCTCGATACGAACGCCGCCATCGTTGGCAGCCAGATCGATTTCGCACACGCCAGCAGCCTGCGCATCTTCGAGCGCGCAGGCAGCAATAGCTGGTCCCTCGCAGGCACCTTCGCGCCACGAAGTGATGAAACCGCCTTGTATTCCTTCGGTCGGGCGGTGGCCTTGCACAATGACCTCGCGCTCGCTTCGGGCGGCGACCACGGTGCGTACGTGTATCGACGCGGCGCTTCCGGGTGGGCCGCGGCGGGTTCCTTCTCGAACCCCGACCGCGACGAGTGGGACGTCGACGATGCGATCGAGATCAACGACGACTATGTGCTGCGAACAGCCGGCAACGTCAATCGCTTGACCGGGGCAGTCTTTCTATATCGGCAGCGCGCCGACCATGGCTTCGAACATCTTGCGACGATGGTGGGCGCGCGGGAACTTGGGCCGTCCAACAAGTCCGTTATCGACGGCCAGCGCGTCATGGCGCTCACCGGCGACTTCGGCATAGAGCCCGTGGAGTTCAATCTACCCGCGAGATTCGACGTGCCCGCGCTGGTGCAAGACGATTTCGAGTCGGGCGCCGCGTCGCAATGGACACCACTGCCCGGGAGCCAGTTCGCCATCGTCAGCAATGGCACTACGCACGTGTACCGGCAATCGAGCCTCGCCGGTGACGCCGCAGCCGTGCACTCCGCAGATCTCATCAACCAGAGCATCGGCGCAGATATCCGCCTGAACTCCGTCAACGGCAATGATCGCTGGGTGGGACTGATGACGCGCTATATAGATGAGTCCAACTATTACTACGTAACGCTGCGCGACACGAACCGGGTCGTGCTCAAGCGCATCCTGAATGGCGTATTTACGGAAATCACCTCCGAACCAATCGATGTAGCGCCGGGACACACGTTTCACCTCAACCTGGAGTCTTCCGGGACTCACCAGGCCGTTGACATCGATGGCCAGCGCGTCATTCGTGCCTTTGATGCAACGCTTGCACACGGACGCACCGGGCTGCGTATGTACAAGGCCGCGGCCGATTTCGACAACGTGGTGGTTAGTCCTGGCCCCGTCGGCAGCCTCATCTGGGCCGATCGGGAGACGCTCGGCGGAAGCTGGAGCATCAGCCCCCGTCAGTTCTCGCAGGGTTCGACTGCCGGGGATGCTCGCCTGACATCGGGAGTGCCGACCGAAGACCAGGTGGTGCAGGCGTCGATCACCGTGAACAG
>Ga0193752_1003209_pt1 | contig 11434 bp, 9 predicted proteins | sample H1c1metaG_FD_144924 | JGI IMG/M metagenome (GOLD analysis project Ga0193752, IMG submission 144924) | Soil microbial communities from a riparian zone of the East river system, Colorado, United States - H1c1 | ecosystem: Environmental > Terrestrial > Soil > Riparian zone | place: USA: East River... | reverse complement strand
CGCCCGAAGGCGGCTCGCTCGACGATCCGGCGCGCATGGTCGGCAATGGCGCGACCACCGGCGCCAACGTCGCCGTGCGCGGCCTCGGCTCGGGCGAGCTGCTCGCGCTCTGCAGCGACGGCGTGCACAAGCACGTTGCCCCGGCCGAGTGGCGGCGCCTCCTGGCGCAGCCGGTGCCGCTGGCGCGCCGCTGCGACGACCTGATCGCGCTCGCCGCCGCCAACGGCAGCACCGACGACGCGACCGTGCTGCTGGTGCAGCGCACCGGCTTCGCGAGCGCGCGGCCGCGCTGGCTGTCGGCGCGCGCGCCCGGCGGCGACGGCCCGGGGAGCCGGCCATGACGCCGGCGGCGATCGACCGGGTGTTCGGCCGCGGGCGCCTGCGCATGGTCACCGGCGACCACGTCGAGGTGTTCCGCGAGGAGTCGCAGCCCGGCGAGCGGCGCCGCTACACCAAGCGTTTCCTGGCGACGCCGGCGGGCGACTTCCGCCAGTGGACCGAGCGCGAGTGGCGGATTTTGGCGCGCCTGGTCGGCCACGGCATCGGCCCGGTGCCCGACGTCGTCCAGTTCGACCGCGGCGCCGGCGGCCGCCAGGCCCTGGTGCAGACCTACGACGCCGGCGTCACGATCGACCACTGGACGACCTTGCTGCCGGTGCAGCGCGACGGCGAGACGCGCGCCCACGTGTTCGAGGATTGCGCCCACTGGTGGGCGCTGGCGCGGCACAGCCTGCTCGCGCTCGACGCGATCCACGAGCTGCACCTGGTGCACCTCGACCTCAAGGCCGACAACGTCTGCATCCCGGTCGGCCCCGCCGACTTCGATCCCGACGTGGCCGATGCGCGGCTCCATCCGGAGTTCGAGCGCATCGCCCTGATCGACTTCGCGTTCTCGCTCGTCTCCGGCGAGCGCCTCGACAGCGCCCTGCCGATCGCGCGCCAGACCGAATACGACTACCAGTCGCCGCGCCTGCTCGACGCGCTCGAGGAGGGCAGCCGCGGCAACCTCTGGCCGACGCGGCAGCTCGACTGGCGCTGCGACCTGTTCAGCCTCGCGGCGATGCTGCGCCGCTACCTGCCCGAGCCGGGCGGGGCCGATGCCGGCGGCTGGACCGCGGAGCGCCAGGCACGCGCGCGCGCCCTGGTGCGCCGCCTGCTCGAGGCGCACGACGCCGAGCTGCCCGCGACCCGGCCGCACGCCGAGCTGATCGCCCTCGCCGACGACGGGCTGGGCGATCCCGAGCTGGCCGAATCGCTGCAACGCGGCTGGGTTCTCGGCGAGCGCACGATGCCGGCGAACGACGATTCGCCGACGCCGATCACCCGGATCGCGCAGCCGGTGAGCCCGCTGCGCCCCGTCACCGACGTGATCCGCATCGACCCGAGCGACGTCGCCGGCTGGGCCGCGGCGAATCCGCCGCCGGTGCCGACGGTCCGCGGCCGTCGCCGCGCCTGGATCGCCGGGCTGACCGCGGCCGCCGCCGCGGCGGCGAGCGTGCCCTTGCTCGGCGAAGCGTGGCGCGCGTGGGTCGAGCCGGGTGGCGCGGCGCAGGTCGTCGCTGCGGCGCCGATCGTGCGCGAACCCATGGTGCGCGAGCCGGTGGCCGCGGCGCCGCACGCCGCGCTGGTGAAGACCGCGCCGAAGCCGGAGCCGGCTGCGGGCCCGCGCGCCGGCGAAGCGACCCCGGCCGTGGCCGCGGTCAAGCCGTCCGCTTCGCCGCTCCCGGCCGCGGCGCGGGCCGAGCCGCCTGCCGTCGTCGACGCGGCCTCGGCAGCGAGCCCGGGCACCGCCGAGCCGCCCCCGGCGCCCCCGGCCGTGCGCGCCGCCGAGCCTCCGGTCGCGCGCGCGGTGGAGCCTGCGCCGCGTCGTGCCGCGCCGACGCCGACCCGCCGCGTCGCTGTGGCTTCGCCGACGCCGGCGCCGCGCAGCGCGGCGGCACCGGCGCGCAACGGCGTGCCGGTGGCGGTGCGGCCGGCGGCGTTTCCGCTCTCGGCGAAGGCGTCCGTCCGGCCGGCCGGGCGCGGGCCGATCTACCTGCCGCCCGCCGTCGGCCTGGCGCCGCTGCCGACGCCGGCGCGCGTCGCCGCTTCGGCTGCGCCACCGACGCTGGTCGTCGCCACGGCGGCACCGGCGCCTGCACCGGCCGACGACATCGTCGTCGCCGCGCCGCCGGACTTCATGCTGCGCGCGAACGAGCTTCTGGCGACGCAGATTCCGCGCATCGCCCAGCGTGCCGAGCGGATGGTGCTGCGCGTGCTCGTCGCCGCGGCCAACGCCGACGAGGATGGCCGCGACGACGACGAGGTGCGCCTGGCGGCCGGCGCGATCCGGCTCGCCCCCGACGACCCGCAGCTGCCGCGGACGGCGGTGAAGGAAGCGCGCCAGTTCCACGAGGCGGCGCGCATCGCCTTGCGCCGCGGCGACTTCGCCGAAGCGGTCGGCCTCGAGACGCGTGCCTTCGGCGCCAACCCGCTCGACGCCGAGATCGTCGGCAGCCTCGCTTGGCTGCGCCTGAAGCAGAGCCCGATGCAGGCCGAGGCGGCGCGCCGGCTGGCGCTGCATGCCCTGACCCTGCACGACTGGAAGTACCCGTCCGGGCGGATCGAGGATTGGAACACCTTCGCGATCGCCAGCGCGCTCACCGGCCACGAGCGCGATGCGCGCAATGCCTGGCTGGTCGCGCTCGCGCTTGCCGGCGGCTCGGAGCGGCAGTGCCGCGCGGCGATCGACGCCTATGCGCTCTACGGCGAAGCGCTGCGCACGCCGGTCGAGGCGATGCTCTATCGCGCCAATGCCGCGGCGCGGCCGCAGCGCTCGCGCCTGTGCGAGTGGCCGCCGCACTGGTCGGCGAGCACGCGCTGAAGTTCTTTCGTTAGTCGAGCGCCTTCAGCGCCGCGCCGAGGCCGGGCAGCATCCGCGCCTGCATCTCGGGCGAACCCGCTTCCCTGAGCGAGGCGTAGAGCGCGAGCAGGAACTGCGCGAGGTTGTGCTTCGCCGCCAGCGTCGCCTGGGTCGGCGCCTCGGCCTTCGGTCGCGCCGCGGCCAGCGCCGCGAACCAGGCACTCCACTCCTCGACGCCGAAGACGTTGCGCCGCCCGATGTAGAACACCGGCGTCATCAGCCGCTCGCCTTCGCCGTAGACGTAGAAGTGCTCGCCGGGCGGCAGCGCTTGCGCCGCGATCGCGGCGAGGATTGCCTTCAGCTGCGAGCTGTCGACGGCCGGGTTGAGCGCGAGCTGCAGCAGCAGGTCGGCGCCGTGGGCGACGCCGTGGCGCCAGCCGTCCCGGGCATCGAAGCCGCGATAGTCGCGCACGCCGGCGACGTAGCCGGTGGCGGCGTCGACGAGCTCGGCGCGCGCGGCGGCCGAGAGCACCGGCTGCAGGCGATCGACCCGTGCCACCTCGGCCAGCGCCAGCGCCGCGAAGGGCTGGCGGAAGCCCGCCGCATCGGCCGCGCCGGTGCGCAGCTGCGGCACCAGGGTCGTGCGCATCGCCTGCAGCGTCGCCGGCGCGATCAGCCTGCCGCGCAGCCAGCGCGAGAGCGCGTCGAACGCGAGCTCGTCGCGGAGCTCCGGGTCGGGCGAGGCCAGGCAGTCGAGCAGCTCGAGGGCGAGCGCCTGGCGGCGCGCGTCGTCGGCCACGCTCCATTGCGCCTTCTTCAGCACCGCGAGCGCCGCCTTGTCCGTGCCCGCGGGCGGGCAGGCGGCGCCGGCCGACAGCGCGCTGCACAGAAGCAGGGCGCCGAGCCCGAGTTGGCGCATGCCGATGACGATGCTCAAGCCCTTCCCCCCGAAGCTGGAAGCCCGCATGATCGCCCATCGCGCCCGCCTCCCGAGGCGCCCAGGACGCACCGCATGATTCCCACCGAAGCGCGCACGCTGCCCAAGACCCTGGGGACCTTCCAGCTGTGGGGCATCGCCGTCGGCCTGGTGATCTCGGGCGAGTACTTCGGCTGGAGCTACGGCTGGGACAAGGCGGGCACGCTCGGTTTCCTCGTGACCTCGGCGTTCGTCGCCCTGATGTACACGACCTTCATCTTCAGCTTCACCGAGCTCACCACCGCCGTTCCGCATGCCGGCGGGCCGTTCGAGTACAGCCGGCGCGCGTTCGGCCCGACCGGCGGCTACATCGCCGGCTTCGCGACCCTGGTCGAGTTCGTGTTCGCGCCGCCGGCGATCGCGCTGGCGATCGGCGCCTACGTCAACGTGCAGTACCCGGCGCTCGAGCCGAAGTGGGTGGCGTTCGGCGCCTACCTGGTCTTCATGGCGCTCAACATCGCCGGCATGACGATCGCGGCGAGCTTCGAGCTCGGCGTCACGCTGATCGCGATCTTCGAGCTGTGCGTCTTCATGGGCGTGGTGGCGCCGGGTTTTTCGGCGGCCAACTTCGTCAAGGGCGGCTGGTCGGGCGCCGATGCGTTCAGCATGGCGGCGTGGCCGGGCATCATCGCCGCGATCCCGTTCGCGATCTGGTTTTTCCTCGCGATCGAAGGCGTGGCGATGGCCGCCGAGGAAACGCGGGATCCGAACCGCTCGGTGCCGATCGCCTACATCGGCGGCATCCTGACGCTGGTGGCGCTGGCGCTCGGCGTGATGGTGTTCGCCGGCGGCGTCGGCGACTGGACCAAGCTCGCCAACATCAACGACCCGCTGCCGCAGGCGATGAAGATCGTCGTCGGCACGAACAGCGGCTGGCTGCACATGCTGGTGTGGCTCGGCCTGTTCGGCCTGGTCGCCTCCTTCCACGGCATCATCATCGGCTACTCGCGGCAGATCTTCGCGCTATCGCGCGCCGGCTACCTGCCGGCGCTCTTCGGCCGCATCCACGCCAAGCGCGGCACGCCGCACATGGCGATCCTCGCCGGCGGCGTGGTCGGCATCGTCGCGATCTTCAGCGACGAGTGGGTCTCGTTCGGCGGCCAGTCGCTCACCGCCAACATCGTGACGATGTCGGTGTTCGGCGCGATCGTCATGTACATCCTCAGCATGGCCAGCCTGTTCAAGCTGCGCCGGAGCGAGCCGCGCCTGGCGCGGCCGTTCGCCGCGCCGGTCTACCCGCTCTTTCCGGCGTTCGCGCTCGTGGCGGCGGTGATCTGCCTCGGCACCATGGTGTACTTCAATCCGCTCGTCGCGGGCCTCTTCGTCGGCCTGATGGCGATCGGCTATGCCTACTTCCTCACCACCCGGCGGCGGCGCGGCGACGCGCTCGCGGCGGCGAGCGCATGAGCGCCCCGGCGGCGCGCGCGGCGCGCCCGCTGACGCTGCGTGTCGGCGAGAGCGAGACCGTCTCGGCCCTCTTCCTCGAGCCGGCGCAGGCACGCGCCTGCTACGTGTTCGCGCACGGCGCCGGCGCTGGGATGAGCCATCCGTTCATGGCCGCGTTCGCCGAAGGCCTGGCGGCGCGCGAGGTGGCGACGCTGCGCTTTCAGTTCCCGTACATGGAGAAAGGCTCGAAGCGCACCGACCCGCCGGCGCTGGCGCAGGCCGCGGTGCGTGCCGCCTGCGCCGAAGCGGCGCGGCTCTGCGCCGGCATGCCGCTGTTCGTAGGCGGCAAGTCGTTCGGTGGCCGGATGACTTCGCAGGCGCAGGCGAAGGCGGCGCTGCCGGGCGTCCTCGGCCTCGCGTTCGTCGGCTTCCCGCTCCATCCGGCGGGCAAGCCCGGAACCGAGCGCGCCGCGCATCTCTCGGAGATCGCGGTTCCGATGCTGTTCCTCCAGGGCACGCGCGACGAGCTCGCCGAGCTCGAGCTCGTGACCACGGTCGTCGATTCGCTCGGCCCGGCGGCGACGCTCGAGATCTTCGACGACGCCGATCACTCGTTTCACGTCCGGGCCAAGAGCGGCAGCAACGACGCGCAGGTCCGTGAAGCGATGCTCGCCGCGACCGTCGCCTGGATGGCGACGAGCTCGCCGCGCTGATCGCGGCGCACTCGCGCGCGCTCGCCGGCGGCACGATCCGCTACTTCCCGAAAGGCGGTTGCCCGCAGCGCCGCGCTGCACGACGCTCCGGCCCGCGGCATGTGCCGCATCCATCGGAAGTCGTATGAACGCGTTCAAGTTTCGCAAGGCGATCGTTCGAGCCTCGTCGTTCGCCGCAGTGGCCGCCCTCGGCTGCAGCCTCGGCGCCTGCTATGTGATGCCAATCGACCCGCGCACCGGCCAGCCCTACCCGCCGGCGTCGCGCGACGCCAACCAATCCGCGGGCTACGCGGTCAACCCCGCCGTGCCGGTCATCGCCGCGCAGCCACCCGCACCGACGCTGCTCAACGTGCGTCTCTATCCGCTCAACCCGCAGGCCAACAAGGGCGGGCTGCTGTCGGCGCAGGTCGTCGACAACAATGCCGGTCGCGGAACCTTCTCGGTGCCTTACCTCGGCGACACGCTGCAGGGCGAATCGACCCGGGTCGACGCGAGCTATCCGTCGTTCGGCGTCATCCATCAGCAGGTGCTCGGGGTCAGCACGAGAAGCTTCACCGGCCGGCGCGGCATCGCCAATGCGCATGGCGCGCGCGGCATCAACGCGCAGTGCGAGTACGTGCTGACGGGCCCGGGCGGTGGCACCGGCGTCTGCCAGTTCTCCGACGGCGCGTACTACCAGATGCACTTCGGCGGCTGAGCCGCGCCAGGCTCTAACATCGGCTCCGGCGCGGGGCGGTCCTGCCGCCGTCGCGCGGAGGAGCCGAGGTTGATCAATGTCCGCGCCTGGCTCGCTTCCGCCGGCTGGGCCTGCCTGTGCGGGATCGCGTCGATGTTCTTTCTGACGGTCTCGCTGGCGGGCCTGTTCATCCTCTTCTTCGGCGCGCTGATCTCGGCGATGCTGGCGCCGCTGCTGCTGTTGCTGCCCTCGGACTGGCAATGGACCGGATGGCAATGGTTCGCGATCGGCTTCGCGATCTGGCTCGCGGTCACGCTGCTGTTCGGCGCGATCGCCCGCTGGGGCTACCGTCGCTGCCGCGCGGTCGTCTTCGTCCCTCCGGCCCCGAGCTGGACGCGGGCGTCGTCGATCATCGCCGGCGGCGTCGCCGCGTTCCTGCTGGTGGCCTTCGTTCCCGGTCTCTGGCCGCCGCTCCTGCCTCAGGGCACACCGCTGCCCGACCCCTCGCGCGACGCACCGGTGACGATATAGCGGCTGCCGACCAGATAGTCGACCAGCCAGGCCACTTCCTGCTGGTCAGGCTCGAAGTAGTGGGTGTGCGCGCCGACGCCGAGGCAGGTCTCGGCTTCGCCCACCGGGTCGAGCTCGGCGCCGCCCGGCGGGCTCGGCGCGAAGCCGTCGTAGACCGAGGCGCGACCCATCACGCCGGGCTCGAGAACCTCGGCGAGCGGATGGCCGAGCACGTCGTCGCCCGGACGGTCGCGGCTCCAGAGCCAGCGGCCGACGTAGTCGCCGCTGGTGAAGGCGTTGAGCCACTGGCGCACGCCGATGTCTTCGGCGCGCGGGCCGCAGAACGGGCCGTCCTTCTTCAGGACCCAGCGGTAAAGCGTCGGGAAGCGGGCCGCATAGAGCTGGCGCAAGGGGCAACCCATCGTCAGCAGGCGGACGTCGCCGCCGAGCTGTTCGAACAGTCGCGCGCGGGCGGCGCTGGCGCCGGCGCCGCGTCGCCGTCCTTCCCTCAGCCAGCGCAAGGTCTCGGCGCTGATCACGCAGCCCTGGCTGTGCGCGACGATCACGATCTTGTCGTAGCCCTGCGCGGCGACGTGCTCGAGCAAGGCGACGTAGCGAGTGAAGATCCGCGCGCGGGGGATTTGCTTGCGCGGAAATTCGCGGAAGTAGTTGTCGACGTCGAGGGCGACGTCGAGCGGCGCGCGCACCGCCGGCGCGTAGCGCGACAGGACGCCGCCGAGCAGCGACAGGGCGGCGACCAGCCCCGCGGCGCCGAACACCAGCGGCGCGAGCCACACCTTCGACAGAGCTGACAGGGTTTCCCGCGACTGCTCGAACGGGCCGCGCAGCGCCGACGGAATCTCGAGGCGCGCGAACACGTAGAGGACGGCGATGCTCATCACCACGCCAGCGACGCAGATCGCCAGCATCAGCCAGTCGGCGAGCCGATAGCCTCCCGTCAGCCAGCGGCCCAGCCGTTGCGCCGCGGTGCCGAAGCGCTGCTGCCGCGCCTGCGCGCGCCTGGCCGCACCGGCGTTCCCCGCAGTCGGCTCGACGGCCGGCTCGCGATCCTTGTTGCGTATCACCGCCAGCTCGGCGAGCACACTGGGGAACAGCGTGACGATCGCGAAGCCGAGCAGGGCGAGCAGCAGGATCGCCAGCGGCGCGAAGGTCTCGGTGCTGGCGACGTAGCGTTGCTGCAGGTAGGCCTGCGCCGTGCTCTTGCCTTCGGCCGCGGCCACCGCCGGGAAGATCTCCGGCGTGTAGCTCACGTCCTTCAGCGACAGGTCGAGCACGTTGGTGAGCAGCGCCCAGATCGCCATGGTCATGACGACGAAGGCGCAGAGCGAGACGCCGATGCCGAGCCGGCCGGTCGACACGCTCGCGCTCCGCTCGTAACCGCCGCGTTGCGCCAGAAGGCCGGAGACGATCCACAGCGCCAGCAGCGGCGCGAGCCCGACCCAGAACCACTTGATCGCGCCCAGCGTCAACTCGGTGCCGTACAGCGCCGCGCCGCGCCATGCGTCGAGCGTCGCGCCGGCGCCGGCGAGGCTGCCGAATCCGTGCAGCAGCACCGCCGCGAGCAGCACGGCGCCGATCGCCAGGCCGGCGAAGCGCACGAACGGGAAGCGATCGTCGACGACGCGCAGCACCGCGTCATAGGCCGCGGCCACCACGGCCACCAGGACAAAGCCGGTGACCGCGACTTCGCCTGCGGGCACGAGCAGCGACAGCGCGCCGAGCGCCAGCATCGCTGCCGGCAAGGCCTTCGATCCCAGCGAGCCGCCGCGGCGATAGAGCAGCATCAGCACGCCCAGCGCCAACAAGGCGATCGCCACGCCGAGATGCAACCGGTGCTCGGGGACGATCGGCCTGGCGAGGCCGAGGACCACGAGCAGCGTCCCGAACAGCAGGAGGTGGAAGAACAGCTGGGCCAGGACGTTGACGAACAGCCAGTCGATCGCCGTCTGCGTCGTGGTCACGACCGTCCAGCTCGCGGGCACGCTCGCGTGGCGGCGGATGTGGCCGCGCGCCTCGTCGACCGTATCCCGGCCGAGGCGCGAGAGCCGGAAGATCAGCGTTCCGAACTCGGTCAGGATGCGGGGAATCGCGCCCGAGAGCCGCGACAGGTCGGCCCAGTACATCTCGTAGACGTCGACCCGCTCGGCCCGGCCGGCGGTGCCGCGATCGAGCTCGATGCAGGTCGTCTCGTAGGCCTCCTGCAGGCCGCCGTTGTCGCGCTGCTTGCCGAGCAGGTAGTCGGTGAGAGCCAGCCCGCGATCCGGCTCGCCGGCGCCGGCCGCCTCCGGCGCCACGGCACCGGGCGATGCCGCTGCGCCGCGCGCCGCCTTCATGTCGGATAGCACTTCGGCCGCGCTCGGCGCCTCCCAGCGATGGCGCTGGAAGTCGGACCGGTACGACTGCAGGAAGGCCTTGAACGGCGACCGATCGACCGCCAGCGGCGTCGCCCCCGCGACCCGTTTCGCCTCGAGGTGCGGCTCGAGCGGCGGCACCGCCAGCGTCAGGGCGCGACTGCCGAGGCTGCGATACGCGGTGGTCGCGGGCGACGAGGCCACGAGCAGATCGGCGATCGCCTTCGCCGTCGACCCGGGCAATTGATCGGCGACCCCGTGGACGGCAACCAGCGCAATCTTTTCGGTCGTCAAGAGGCCTCCCCGGGGCAGCGAAGAACGTCGGCCGGAGCATATTCGCTCCGGCCGCGCTGCCGCCAGGGCCTAGGACGACGCGTTCTTCGGCTCGGTCAGGTAGCGCAGGATCGAGCGCATCAGCGGCGCATGCTCGGCGCGATCCTTCGAGCGGCGCTCGAAGCGTGGCGGCTCGGTCCGGTTCATCTGCTCGTCGACGAAGTCCGCCGCCCCTTCGGGCTGCATGGCGCGGGTGCGCTCGAAGGCGTAGACGTCCTGGGCGACGGTCTGCGCCTCGCTCTCGCTGATGTTCGGGTCGAGCTCGCGGATCCGGCGGGCGCAGCGCTCGCGCCACTCTTCGGCTTCGATCTTCATGGCTTGTTTCCTGAGAAGAGCGAATCGCTGATTCGCGAGAGGATGCCCGCCGATTCTGCCGAAGCGGCCATCGGCACGCCTTCTTCGGCCGTCATCGCCGGCAGGCCCGATTCGAGCTCCGCCTTGCGCGACGCCATCCGGCTGCGCAGCGCCACCCCGTCCATGCCGCTGCGGCGGCACTTCGGGAACATCTCGGTGTGCTCCTCGACAACGTGGTGGGTGATGTATTCGCCGAGCACCTTGACCTTGGCGTCGTAGTGGTCGTCGGCCGGGCTGGCGGCTTCGATCTGGGCGATCAGGTCCTTGGCCGACGCATGCTCGACGTCGGCCTCGTCGAGCAAGGCGGCATCGATCCGGGCCTTGCGCGCGGCCGGATAGAAGATCTCTTCCTCGATCGTGGTGTGCGTCTCGAGCATCCGGCAGATCGTAGCGGCTAACGCCTCGCGCTGGTCGGCCCGGGCCTTCTTTCGGACCAGCTTCTCGTACTGCTTGAACAGTGCCGACACCTGCAGGTGATCGTCGGTCAGCAGGTCGACGGCGTCGGGCGTCTTCATCGTCCGCGGCGCGGTGTTCTCGGTCGTCTTTTCCGCCGTCGGCGGATGCGGGGTGGTGCGCGCGGTCGGCTTCGGCGGGGCCTTTCTGCGCGCCGAGGGCACTGCCGCGATCCGGGCGCTGCCGCTTCGGGTGGAGGGCCGCCCAGCCTTCGCCTTGGCCTTCGATTTCGCGTAGGCGACCTCATAGGGTTCACCCTTGTTCAGGCGCTTGCTGTCGGGCGAGCCGCGCTGGGTCTTGTCGTCAGCCATGAAGTCTCCTGAGTCGGCGGATCGCATCGGATCGATGCGTGAGCAGGTCAACGCGCTAAGCCTAGTTCGCCCTCTGCCGACGCGGCAGGGGCCGACGCCGACTGCGGTTGCGGGCGTGTGTCTGATCGGCCTGAAAGAAATCGCCTACGCGTGGGCGAGCGTCGATTTCTTGCCGGGCGGTGTCGATCTGGCGATCCTTCATTCGTCGTGATGACAGGGCGCCCCGGCGTCCGCACCTGAACCCATCCGAAGGAGAATTGCGATGCAGAAAATCACCCCGTTCCTCTGGTACGCCAAGGAGGCCGAAGAGGCCGCGACTTTCTACGCCTCGGTCTTCCCCGATTCGCGCGTCTTGCGGGTCGTGACGATGCCGAGCGAATCGCCGAGCGGGCCGCCCGGCTCGGTGAAGATCGTCGATTTCCTGCTGTTCGGCCAGGCGTTCACCGCCATGAGCGCCGGGCCGCTCGACCCGTTCAATCACGCCGTGTCGTTCGTCGTCAATTGCGAC
>Ga0193752_1003208_pt1 | contig 11435 bp, 13 predicted proteins | sample H1c1metaG_FD_144924 | JGI IMG/M metagenome (GOLD analysis project Ga0193752, IMG submission 144924) | Soil microbial communities from a riparian zone of the East river system, Colorado, United States - H1c1 | ecosystem: Environmental > Terrestrial > Soil > Riparian zone | place: USA: East River... | reverse complement strand
CCGTCCCAAATCCCACCTCCAGCCAGCACGAGAAAGCCTCCTGCAACTACAGCTCCTACTATATAAAAGCCGCGTCTTATTCTTGTAGCTTCCGTACTAACTATCCCCGGATCGGTGTCTTGCATAATAAAATTATACCATAAAATCCTATCTTAAGCCAGGAGAGAGTATATGCCTGCTCACTGACCCCCGATAACAGATACAGAAGTTACTAGATTGATCTTGCTTTTAAAAACTCCCCAATCTACGCTGCTTGCTATTGACTGGCATTAAAAGTGGGTCATGATGAGAGATGCTTCATTTTATTACTGTGATTTTCATCGTAATATTTTAGATATCTAATCTAAATGGGGGGGGGCAGCTTATGGCACGCGGAACCAAAAGTCGATCTAAGTTGATAAAGAGCGCGGTTATAAACAAGGTTCGCAGGCGTTTTTTGGTCTTTGCGGCGACGTTTTTTGCGGTGCCGCTTTTGAGCCTGGTTCCAGCAGTTACGGCAGTTGCGCAGGCTGCAAATCCCTGGCTGGGGCGACGGGTGCTGAATATTGCGCATCAGGGGGGAGAGTACGAGGCACCGTCTGATACGATGTTTGCCTTTAAAAAGGCGGTAGAAAAAGGTGCTGATGTTTTGGAGCTGGATGTGCACGCCACGTCCGATGGCAAAATTGTCGCCCTTCATGATGCGACTGTTGACCGGACCACAAACGGTACGGGCCGGGTCGATCAGCTAACCCTGGCGCAGGTACAGGCACTGGATGCGGCTTATGAGTTTGCCGAAGATTGCGGCACGTGTGCCAATCGGCCAGAGGCTGAGTATATATACCGGGGTTTTGCTACAGGCCAGCAGTCCATCCCTGCCGAACTTGGCAATTTTGAACCAAGTGATTTCCGTGTCCCCACGCTGCGCGAGGTACTACAGGAGTTCCCGGACAACCTGCTCAACATCGAAATCAAAGCTACTGTTCCGGATACGGCGCCCTATGAGGCCAAGGTCGCGGCTTTGTTAAACGAATTTGATCGTGACACAGATACTATTGTGGTGTCTTTTAATGATACTGCCATGACGCTCTTTAAACTGAACCAGACTGCGGTAAGTGCTGCACCGGGCATTGTTACCGCTGGCTTGTTCTGGGCGAGTACTCAGGGGGCTTTGCCCGGGATACCTCTGCCTGGATATCATGCACTTCAGGTGCCGACTACTTACCAGGGTTTGCCAATTGTATCGCAGCCATTTGTCACCAAGGCACACACCAACAAATTGGCCGTACATGTTTGGACCATAGATGATCGGGCTGAAATGGAACGGCTTGTCGATCTGGGCGTGGATGGCATTATGAGCAGCCGGCCTGCGCTCCTAGAGGAAGTGCTAGAAGAAAAAGGCGTCAAGTACGACTGACGCCACCTTTTACTAGACCTGTCTCTTGCTTGAATATATCGGTGAAATACTTTTGTATCATGCGGCATGTCCATAGACATTTACCATAACTATGAATATGCTAGTTTCATGGCTGGACCAGACGTACAACTACCACCGCGAACAATCATGGAAGAGATTCGGGCGCAAGAGGAGGGCCTGCGTAGGCAGGACATTGCTGGGCGATCGAAGCTTCAGGCTATTCGTTACCTGATTGACCCCAAGTTGGATACAGAAGCAGACCTAAAAACTCGTTTTTGGAAAGAGCTGAGGGTGAGCCGGGCCACCATGTTTCGCTATCTCCCGCCTGATGGTAAGCCTTTTGAATCGTACCTGGCAGGCCAAGGAGTAGAATGGCTTGTCGATGAGTACCTGCGGCCTCGCAATAAACTCATCGAAACCGAGACGAGGTACGCTGGGCTGCAAGCCGTTCCTGATCGGATACTAAAGAAACAGCCTATTACGGCCAAAGATATGCTGGCTAACTGGGTGCAGCTTTATATGAGGGTTGCAAATCCGGCTGCGGTCTCCATCGCTGCTACCAACGCCCGAGCGCTTCGGAACCCAGCTGCGAGTAATCTTTTGGTGGCTACCCAGACCGAAAGTTTGATTGGGGGTCTGAATTTGGCCGTGACAAGTGGTATGGGCGAGTACAGGCATGCAACCGAAGAAACAGGAGCTTTCCTCTTGCAGGTCTGTAGCGCATTTGATAGGCGGAATTCAAATGACCAGGTTATAAATCTGGTCCTAGATACCGTACTTCAGACCCTGGCCCCGAGCGAATAAGTCACTGATCCATGGAGCTATCGTCTATTTTTTCTAATGTACCCTGGACGTCTGCAGCAGGTATCTCTACTAAGGCGGTCTCCATAAAAGCCTCCCAGTAAATTTAAGTAAAATAAGTATATCATGCAAAAGTATGGATGGGCACCACAGGCTGGGCTAGTCAACAGTTTGGGTTACTAAAAGAAGCGGCTCCAGGGGCCGCTTCTTTTTGCTTTGGGTTTTAGTTAGTTTTTGTTGTAGAGGTTGATTTCGTTCATGGACCACCATGAGCCGGGGTTGTCCTCGCTGAGTTCCGTCATGCGAATGTAGCGGCCAACAATCCGTTGGTTGAACGGTATGGCGTACAGGTCTGCAGGCGGTACGTAGTTGTCGACTACGGTTGTGAAGTTCAGGTTGTCGTCTGACACTTCTATCTTCAGCTTGTGCGGGCGATCCCCAGGCTGCGAGTACGCACCAAGGCTGTTCATAGACTTCAGCTCGCCAAGGTCTACCGTGAGCCAGTGGCCGTAGGTCATAGGCGCGCCGGTTGTCCAGCGGGTGGCGTTATTGCTGTCCAGGATATTGGCGGGTACGTCTGTACCGCCGCCGTAAACGCCATATGCCTTCCAGCTGGCTTTGCCGGTGACGGGGTCATTGCTTATGGGCGTTTGGGAGAACTTGAACCAGTTGAGTTCGATCAGTTCACCGCCGCCTGCGCCCTTGGCTATGGCATAGATGGTCTGGTTACCGGCGGTTGGTGTGACGGTGCCGGTTACAACCGGTGTGGTAGTAGAGTCGTTAGGGCTGAAGGGTACGGTTCCCAGCAACGGTCCTGCGGCACTTCCCTGTCTAAACTCTATGGTACCGCTGCCTAGGGTGCGGTAGCGCAACTGGAAGCTCATTGGCACGGCCTGCAAAGGCACGTTGTCAAAGCGGAGTTCTTCGTTGTTGGCCAAATACACAGCCTTGCCGGACTTGCCACTGTCGGTTATGTTTACAATTTGTTGGTTGGCCGGGAGCGAGGTGGTGTAGTCCTCTGCCTCGAAGTACTTGGTGTCTACGTCTTCGTTATTGTTGGTTGTCATGTCCCAGGTAAATGTGGCAACTGCGCCGGCAGGCAGCGTGTAGTGGAAGGCAGCGTTGCCCTCGCGGACTACAAAGCCACGTGATTGGGCGCCGGAGTTGATGGCCAGCATGGCGCGCTTGCCATTGGGGTTTTTGAAGGCCACGGTTTCTATGGAACCTTCGCCGTAGGTGGTGGAACTAATGCGCTGCGCACCTGGGTCTACAAACTTGCCATAGTGGGCCAGAATGTAGTATTCGTTGTTGAAAGTTACGTTACCAGCGTTGGTGACGGTCATGATGCCGCGGCAGTTTTGGCAACCGGCGCCTGGGTAGGTCTTGGGGCCGGCGTTTTCGTCCAGCGCCAGGTTCCAGTACAGCGACGACTTGGCGTAGTTGCGGATGGGGTTGATGATCATGTTGCGGATGCCCCATTTGAAGTCATCGTCCCATTGCTCTGGTGGTGTGTTACTGCCAGTACATTCGGTGACATGGATGTTTTTGGTTGGGTGGGCTTTTTGTACCAACAGCTGTTTGGTGGATTCACCGTGGTAGCAGTGGTAGGCCACGCCATCTATGTACTGCGCAGCATTGGCGTCAGACAGTACGCCCAGCGCGTTCATGGTGCTGCCGGTGTCGTGTTCGTCCTGCCAGTCCTCATCATGTGCCAGGATTTTGGGCTTGGTTGGGTTAGCGGCGATTTTTGGCCCCACATGGTCACGGATGACCTTTTGCTGGTCGGCCAAAGGAACCAGCGTGGAAGGATTAAAGGTCGTGGTCAGTGGTTCGTTCTGTGTGGTGAAGGCGTACGGCGCCAGGTTGTTGGCGGCGTAGCCGTTGACTGCCTTGGTCAGGTAGGTGCCGTAAGAGTCAAAATACTCTGCCTTTAGCGGGCCGACGGCAAAAGGATGATCAGGAAACGGTGAAAACTTCATCCACAGTGGCGCTGACCAGGGGGCCATGACCATTTTGAGGTTTGGATTAGTAGTCTTGGCCTCTTGCAAACGTGGCATGAGGTACTGCTGGTCATGTGCGATAGAAAAGTCAGTTTGCGGGATGTCGGCTCCTTGGGCTGGCGTACGGTCGTTATAGGTGTATTCGCCCAGCGAAAAGTCCGTCAGGCCCCAGGGTACCCGAACAACGTCTATGCCTGCACCGTTGGTTTTGCCAAACAGTGCCTGGAATATCAGGGCTCGTTGGCCCGCAGACAGTTTGGTAGAAAACAAATATGCCGATGATTCGGTCATGGCTGCCCCTACCCCATCCATGGTCTGGAAGGTTTTGGTTGGGTCGACCCGTACTGACACTTCGTTGGCGCCGGTTGGCGAATTAAGTGATACCGGCACGTCGGGTTCTGCATGCATGAGCTTGGATTGGTCCGGCAGGGTCAAAGTGACCTTTGCCGAATAGTTTGTGGGTTGTTCCGGCGCGGCCGAGGCTACCGCCGGCAGCAGCCCGCTGCTCCCCACTGCTAAAAGCACGGCTGCCGACAGTCCGGCTGCCATTCTACGTACTATTCCCCTCATTGCACCCCCCTTGCTTAATGGTTATGCGTACAATTATAGGGTTTTTTACTTGCTGTGTGTATCATTTGACTTAGATAAAATTGCCAGTGCCTGCCTCCCTGCGACCGCAAGAGACCCGGCTCACTAATAGGGGTGATATTTAAATACCCCACCAGGTAATCCACTAGTTCTACTAGTGTGACTAGACAAGGTTTGACCTTTACTTAGCTCACAGAAAAAGCCCCGGTATACACTGTATACCGGGGCTTTTTGCTCCCCTGAGTAGGGGTTGTCTTTTCCTCGTTGCCGTCCAAGCGAAAGGAAAAAAACATGTCACTGATCTACAACAGCTTGTCTCACAGCAAGTGGGACTGCAAATATCATATCATCTTCATCCCGAAGATGAGAAAGAACAGGCTCTACGGGGACATTCGTCCCCGTCTGGGGCAAATCTTCCATGCTCTGGCAGCTCAGAAGGATGTAAAGATTGTGGAAGGCTATCTCAAGCCAGATCACGTCCACATGCTCGTCGAGATACCCCCAAAGTACAAGGTCAGCGAAGTCGTTGGCTTCCTGAAGGGCAAGAGCGCTATTGCTATCGAGAGAGAGTTCGGTGGCAAGCAGCGCAACTACACTGGTGAAAACTTTTGGGCTAGAGGCTATGCGGTCTCCACCGTTGGCTTTGAAGAAACAGTCATCCGGAAATACATCCAAGACCAAGAAAAAGCAGAGCAATCGACGGCTGGGTCTTTCTGAAGTGACGACACAGGCGTTACTAACAACTAACTAAACCCGCGGCGGCATCGTCTTTGAGACGACCCTACTCATAAAGCCTCCGGTACTACCGGAGGTGTCTCACTCTTACTTTTTTGGCTTCGTTGTTGCAGCCGGGCGCGATCTTGTTTCATCCGAATAAGCCCTTCGGCAGGTGTCAATACGGTTGCTACAGATGCAAACAGTGTGCCAGCGTTGACGTAGCCCTGCCAGAAAAAGTACATGCCGCCAAAGACAAAGAATAGCGACCCAAAAAGCAGGATTTTGTTCAGGCGTTTCAGCTGCAATCGTTTCCACACGCTTTTAGCCATGCTCCATACTAGCACTGGTTTTTCACTCTTTTGTTTCGCATCAACCTGAAGGTCCCAATCATTGGGTCACAATTTCAAAGCATGAATAGTCGCCGGTCCTAGGAGTCATGGAACAAGGGGCTTACTGCCTAGAAATTGTCGGCTATGCATTTTACTCAGCATGAGGATTTTTTGCAAATAGCATAATAGGAACTATATTGCCTGTAGCATCAGTGGCTTCTGCTTGGAGGGAGGAGATTGGGCAGCGGATACGTGGCAGGGTATCTGGGCTTACAAGGACACTTTTTGGTGTATACGTGTTATAACCTTCTGCTTCGGCCCTTTGTGCGCAGACGGGATAAAAGTAAGGACCGTCAGGATCTGAGATATCAAGTCGTTTTCCGCAAAGAACAGACAGGAGCTGGGCTCGCTCAAACCCTTCTATAGGCGGATCACTTGGTGTGGCGGACAGGCTTTCAAGTTTTGGACACTCCGAGGGATGTCCCTTGGTTGCTGCAGAGCGCCAGGATCGATCACCATCTGCTGGCTGACTCAGGTCAAGCAGGGGTATCGGGGCGATTATCACGTGTCTTTCCTCATAGAAGGGTAGTTGCTCTGCCGCGTGTTCTGCAGGCTTGTAGGGGACAATTCCAGACATAGAAGTTTATTATATACCACAACTTAGACCTTGTCGCTACCGTGACAAGAACTTTAGGAGGGTTCCCGTGCCCAGCATGTTCTTTATGCCGCCCAGGATATGACCTAAATATTTGTTTTCAATGTATACCATATCTACACCGTGGTGCTCTAAGGCTTCTTTGGTTTTTTTGGTGAGCTGATAGCGTAAAACCCGATCGTTTTTGCCAAGATATAATAATACCTTTTTGCCTTTCAAGTGCCGGGCGTTGTGGACGGGGTCGGCAAAGCTCACAAAATCCCGTACGCTCTGTTCGGTATATCCGCGCTTGATCAGGTTCTGTTTGGCTTTTTTGACCCGACCGTACGACCATACCGTGCTGGCGATATCGCCATACGTCATGTTGAGCACTACGTGGGTAATATCCGGCGTATCGCGGCTGAATTTATTGGCAAATAACGACCCCAGGCTGTATCCGTAGGCCGAAAATTCCTTGAACCCTGCACGTTTCAAGGTGGTTAGGCGGGATTGAGCGTCGGCGATGATTTTGTCGTAGTACCGTCGGTATTCGTCCAGGTCGCCGTCCATGCCGATGTGGGTGGGGTAGTCGTAAACGACACAGGCGTAGCCCTTTTTGTTGAGCTGCCGGACAAAGTAGGCGTATTGCGGAATCCGGTTGCCCCAACCGGTAAAGATAAATAGCACGCGCTTGGACTGTACGAGTCGTTCCTGGACTCTGAAGTAAGGAGTCTCCACGATGGGTTGTTTGGTTTCTTTTTTATCCATACGACGAATAGGCATTACTCTACTTTAGCAAACATACCCTATTTTTAGATTCGTTACAATTTAACGAGTTTACCTGCGTCTGTGTTAAAGCCGTACAGCTTTTCGGCGCTTATAAAGGACCCTTTAAGGGCGTCGGTAACGATAATTATGTTTGCCCCAGATTCTAGGGTGGTGCGTCCAGATACCAGATCGCCTGCGAGTTTTGCGATGTCGGCGGGTTGTATGGCCGTGCTCCAGTCAAAGTTTTTGTCGGGGGGTGGGGTTCCGCGGAGCATGGGGGTGTCCACGTAGTCGGGCAAAAGCGTGTATACCTTGGCGTCCTTGTACTCCTTTGCCAGCGCGTTGAAATACAGTGTGTTTGCCGCCTTTGAACTGCAATAGAGCGCTATTTCGGCATCTGGCAGCCGGTCGGAAACCGATGACACGCTGATGATGGTCGCCTGATTGATCTTGTCGCCAAGTGCTCTGACAAGTAGCATCGGCGCCAGTACATTGACGGAAAAGGTTTTTTCGTACGACTCGCGGCTCATTGCCGACGGCATTTCTTCGATGACTACGCCGGCGTTGCTGATCACGGCGTCCAGCTTCTGCTCACCGATCCCCCCCAGGCTTTTTTCTATCTGTTCTGGCTGGCTGAGGTCGCACTGCAGCCATGTGAACCCCTTGTCTTTAAACGTTGGCTCAGAACGTGATAACCCATAGACTTTCCAGCCTTCTTGAAGCAATGTTCCTGTGATTGACTGACCTATTCCGTAGCTAGTGCCTGTGATAAGTGCTGTTTTCATAAGGCCATCATATCAAAAAAGTATCAATGAGGCCTGGCTATAGTTAGCAAAGGAGCTTTCCTGTGCTATTGCTCGGATGATATGCTTTGTCTTGCATGTATAAAACAAAAGATTTTGGGACAGAAGATTCTGATAAGGTGCTTTTTCTTTTTTCTGGATAAGTGTAGCCGCTTGGCAGCTGAACTCACCGGGCTCACCAATCCGGACTTTTCGCCGGGCTGGCTGGCAGGTTATCTTCTATGAATACCCTTGGAAGATAGCTTATAGTGCCCAGACCTATCTAGAGACACTTGAGGCGGTGTATGCAGATGCCAAACGGCGTATGCAAAACCTGCCCGCCAATAAGCGAGTCATTGTGGCTGGCATTAGTTTTGGTTCTTTGCCTGCGGTTCGCCTGGCGGCATCTTTCAAGAGAGTGGAAGGTCTTATACTGAACGTCCCCTATGCCGATCCGGCCATAAATCTAAAGGATTTTCCGGCTCATAAAATAGAAGCTTTCTTGGGCGACACTCATACTGAACAGACTTTTAGCAGAGCGGTGAGGCAGTACGCACCCCTCAGACGCGCCAAAGATTTAGGTCATGTCCGGGCCGTGCTATTCATTGCCCAGAAGGACACTTACTTTCATCCGCAACATGCCTACAGACTTCGTGATGAGCTCACTCGCCGCACCAAAGGACTGGCATTCTTTGAACCAAAAAGCCTCGGCCACAAATCAGGTGCCAGCAAATATAATCTGCAATCTGCCAAATGGCTGAAGTGGCTTGACCAATAACGCTTACAGGCTATAGCTCCAAGTGTTACTCAAGTCTGTTGTGCTTTGGGTCTGCCTGCTAGGCATCGACTGATACTGGCTTGGGACAAACAACGTGGAAAGTGTCAAAGGTGTCCGTTGGGTTGGGGATCTCTTCCAATACCACATCACTACGGAAGTCAATCGCCATACACTCTATTAAGCGGTCTTCTACAGTGACCACCGCCCCCTTTTCAAAATCGCCGAATGAAATAGCAGGCATACAGGTGACGGTGCCGAGCTCCCCGTTCATAACGCTTTCAGGTGTTGTTTCCAGTACATCTGCAATAAAGCCCGAAGTACTGCTAAGGTCGGCTGGCACGCTTCCCCAACCCTCGCCAGCTATCAGGCTACAATGGGAAGCCTGATTGTTGGTGTCTGCCTCGGTGTCTTGATTGTTGTTCGTATTCGCCTCTTTGGCATCTGGCTCGCCCCCGCCCCCACACGCTACTAGGATACCGGTTAGTAAGCCTGCTCCAACCAAAACCCAAGCCCGTTGCTGATGCGATTTCTCTGCACTACCTTTTACCCTATCCATGTTTCTCCTTACTTACCTATGAGTACAGTATCTTACCATGCCAACGAAGCTAGATGACATACCTTTCGAATTGCTTGGAGAAATAGACGCTAGCTTGCCAGACTGTACCTGGCTAGGGCTGGGGATTCCATGGCTTCAAAGGCTCTACGGAAATGTTGGATCGGTTCGTGGCGGTAGGCGCCGCTGCCATCGTGGTTGGGGTCATGGAATATTACTTCGCTGTCTGTAATTTCTATCAGGACTACTCGGTGCGCCGCAAAGCCCTCTTCCCTGTTTAGGGCTTTAGAATTTAGCACGATGTCACAAATGCCGGGCTTGTTATACTCGGCCACAATGTTTTCCCAGGTGGGTTTGCGCTGATTGAAGGTAAAATGATTATGCGCAAAAACTTCTTGTAGGTGCCCGGTTACCTCATGCAGGTCATAGGTGTTTTTGTTGTACCAGTCAAACTCCTTTGGGGGCACAGACTTTTTCAGCCCGTCTACGCCATCACGCGCCCAGGTTTTGTAATCAATCGCGTCGTAGTCGGTAATGTACACGCCCCTGTCCATCAGCCACTTCCAGACGGGAAACTCCCACACCACATAGCCTTTTCTCCAGCCGGCAATTTTGCCCAACTGCTCAAAGCTAATACCTTCTTTGGGTAAAAGGTGTTGGGCGACCATCGTATAGCAAGCCAACGCACAAGCATTGCCAGGATTGTCACGGTATGGAACTTGTTTCATGTAGTGATGATATCAAATTTAGGAGTTCACCGTAGAGGGATCGACATAGAACCAGTTGTCAGGTCTGTTGGTTGGCTATTCATCTTTGAGCAAGCTACGCAAATGTTTCACGGTTTGTTTGGCTGTTTGGGCGGAGTTGTCGATCAAGACAACTTCCTGGTTGTTGGCCCAGCTTTTAAATGCCTCATAACTCTCAGCCATCTTTTTGTTGGTTAGGTGTGCTGGGGGTTTTCGTTGCGCGTTCCTTGCCACATCAATAGCTTTGTTTGGTAAAAGTATCACCTGTACATAGTCAGCTTTGCCAAGCAGCTCTTGCCACTGCTTGAAATCCTCCTCCGTGGCATAAAAGTCCACAATGCAAGAAATGCCATCCTGCTGGAAGTTAATGGCCAGATCCACGCAATTTTCTACGCCAACGGCCCACTGAGCTTCTGTTTCTTCATTCCACATTTCCCTGGTGCCGTCGGCAGAGCTATACCCGGATTTGACCAGCTGCCGTATGTCGTCGTGGGATATGTACGCCCACTCATTTGGTTTTTGACTCTCAAGAAACAACTTGCTCACTGTTGACTTGCCAGCAGCTGGCGGCCCGTTCAGAAGAAGTATCTTAGCCATGCATATATTCTAACAAGCTCTATGAAGGACAAGAACCAAGAAATCCAGGATGACTCCCAAATGCCGAACCTATGAACCCGATAGGATTTCCAGAGCATTCTGCTTGAGCCCAGTGTAAAGAGGAAGCATGAATTCGGTGGTACCTATGTGCCCCACTCCAGGCATTGGGCCTATGGTTCGGGGGTCAGGAATGTGACTCATATGCCACTCAAAGTGTTGCTGCGGAGTCCAGGGATCATCGCTCCCTTGTAGTAGGAAGACGGGCGACTCGATCTCCTGAGGATCGAACCCCCAGGGTGTGATAGCAGCGATCGCATCGTCAACCCTTCCCCAATACCCATGTTCTCCAACGTCTGCGTGTGATTCAGCAATGACGGCCGCGAGGCCGGGGCGCCTATCCAAATAAGCCCTATCGCTATCACTCATCTCGGGTCTAATTGAGTCAAGAACCGCCCATGGGTTGGTAAGGGATGCTTCTGTTACTGTCGTATAAAGATCAGCTAGTCTAGAGGGGCTGCGCTGCGCAGGGTCGTATGCAGCTGCGTTACTATTTGATACCTCGTTGTGCCAGCTGATATCTGCATCTATAGGAGCCAAGGTCGAGGAAATTCCAGTATTTACTATGAACCCATTTCAAATCCCCCCATCCGGCCTGAAATCACCCAGGACTGGCCAAAATCTGCCCGTGGCTCGTCACCGTAACTATAGTTACGCTTCCTCACCCCGAACAAATTTTGCCTCAGTCC
>Ga0193752_1003207_pt1 | contig 11437 bp, 8 predicted proteins | sample H1c1metaG_FD_144924 | JGI IMG/M metagenome (GOLD analysis project Ga0193752, IMG submission 144924) | Soil microbial communities from a riparian zone of the East river system, Colorado, United States - H1c1 | ecosystem: Environmental > Terrestrial > Soil > Riparian zone | place: USA: East River... | reverse complement strand
AACAAAGACTTGCCAGCTAGCCTGCGCGTACGCTTTATTCGTGTACAGCTCGAGACGGGCGAGTACGAAGTATTAGCTACCTCACTGCTAGATACCGAGCTATATCCCTACGAGATATTTAAAGAACTGTATTACTACCGCTGGGGTGTCGAAACATTCTATGGAAAATTAAAGACCCGGTTAGGTCTAGAGAACTTCTCCGGTCTGTCGATCGAAGCCGTGAAGCAAGACTTCCATGTGGCTGTACTGCTCACTGGCGTAGAGACTATCTTCACCGAAGATGCCGAGGTACATCTTGGCAAACAGGTCACGAAACACCAGCAAAAAGTAAACGAGGCTGTTTCATTCAGCGCAATTAAGCAACGAGCTTTCGAACTTTTCATGAGTCGTGAATCGTCAGAGCAAGTTTTGGAACAGCTCACTGAGCTATTCCAGAAGAATCCTACACTCGTACGTACAGGCAGGCCTAAACGGCCACGAGGTACGAAGGTCACAAACAGACGGCTACAGTTCATGATCCGGAAGCGTAAGAGTGTGTTTTAGGGGTTAAGTTTATGGGCGTGGGTTGGGGGAGGGGTCTAGGATCCGCAGAGATTGACAGTTCTTGTTTTACTACCTAAAAAGCTCCCTGGTACCAGGGAGCTTTTTAGTTTTCAGCGTGGTTGCTATCCAAGTCTATAATTAATTAAATATGTAATTAATTACGACATGAATAACGTTATTGTCTCCGCTGGTCCCTACATTAACATTAGTGTTAATGTTGTGGCCGTAGACAGTAGTGGACGCTGGTTGATGGATAGGTGACGCTCCGGCAAACCCGACCGCTCCTACCACGGCTGCGGATGCTAGGCCGGCAAACCCGAGAACAATCTTCTTTGATCTCTTTTCTTTAGGTACTTTTGCATTAGATGTCAGACGCATTGGCCCTCCTTATTAAATTTACCTGACCATACCAGTCTAACAAAAGCGTTTCCCTCTGTTGCGCCTCTGTTATACCTCTGTTTGACCCCTGTAGAGAGTCGAATAGGAAATATATTACATTTCCTGCACTTAGTGTTGTGACTTTAGGCGCGGAATCATGAAACGGGGATTAAGCGTCAATGCCAAGTACCTTGCAGCGGCACGAGTATCCCCTGATCCCTTAATGCCACATTTAAAAAAGTTCCAAGTTCCAATAACCAAATTCCAAACAATACCAAACATTCTATTGGAATTTGGAACTTACCGCAGCGATGCTGTTAGTCTAGGCGTTGTGGATTTCGCGGCCCAAAGTGATTGCGCCGATGGCTAGGAGCAAAAATGCATATATAGCAAAAGACCCTGCCAGCACGGCGTCCCCACGGAGACTGGCTATGAGTACGACGGCCAAGGCCATAACTGCCAGTATGAAGGTTGTGCGGCTTTCTATCTTCATGAGTAAGGCGAAGACGGCATACAGCCCGATAGCGGCTTGGCCGATAATGGCATACCTGGAAAAGAGCCCAACTATGAGCAGTGTGATGATTACCATGGCTTGAAGGGCTATTTTCAGGAGTGAGCGAATGGTTTTAAGGATTCGACCGCGTTGTTTTGTGGGAGGCTGGGGCACGGCCTGTGGTTGTTTTTTGACGTGAGCAAAGGGGGCGGTTTTTGGGATTTTGACGGCCTCCGCGGGAGCTGGCTTGTGCGCCGTTGACCGAAAGCTATGTACGATCTGAGGGCGTGCCCCGAATCTGGGCTTTGACGGTGTGGGTTTAAAGGTCTGGGGATGGTGGGCTGATGTGCTGATGCGTGGCTGGTTGTTCACAGGGGCTAGGATGCCATCTATTGAACCTGCGTGCCTGCGCCTGGCTTGGGGGCGATGAGCGGTTGGAGAGGTGTCTGATGCGGCTGTTTTGATAGGATCCACTAAACCTCTCTCCTTATAGTCATATTTTACTCTTCATGCCTCCACGCTTGATTGCGATATAATTTTAGCGTAGTAGTTTCCTGGAGTAAATGCAGGTCCTGCTGGTTGTCCAGGTATTGATACTTTTCGTAGTCTGAATCTTTGGCCAGTAAGATGTATTTGATGTTGTGGGCGCTCATTTGCTTGCCGAGGTCCTGGCGCTTAGTGGCATCTGCAAGCACCTTGTCTAGTTTTCGGATTACAGGATCTGAAGAGGCAGAAACATCGTCAAATTCGGGATTGTCGCTGACGAGTATGGGTTTGTCGAAGAACTTTCTTGCTGGATTGGCAATCTGGCGTCCGGTAAATTCAAACGGCATGTAGAGATGCCAGGGTAAAAAGAGGACCTGGAAGTTAGAACTGTCGTGATTGAGCCGTTGGTTCATGGCAGACCAATCCGACGGATAGCTTTGTGGTTTCAACTGCCCGTTGAAGCCCCAGAACATTGTGGGTGTAAAAGCCAGCGGCAGGGCCAGCAGTATGCCGGCGCCTGCGCTGGCGGTAGTTTCGCCATATCGACGGGTCAGACGTGCCAAGATTGCAGCCGCTCCCAGCCCGGTAAAAAGCGCAAAGGTAAGAGCGACTAATCCCACGAATTTGTGCGGTTCGCGGTAGCCAGCCAGAAGCGGTAAATGCATCAACCAGGCGCTGAGGCCACTGACACTCACTAACACAGCAGCAAGCGCTGCGCTGCCAAACAAGGCTGTTTCCGCGTGTCGTCCCTGCTGCCAAAGCCTGCGGCCTCCAGCGAACACCAGCGCCCACACGGCTAAGGCCACGAGCCCCCAGGCGGGCATACGGTCCTGGGGCAAAGCATACTGGCCGTGAGCTTCCGCCCAGAACCCTTGCAATCGTACGACGTTAGCTAGTTTTCCGATAACGCTGCCGCCCAGCGTGGCAAAAGCTTGTTGGTCACCTGTCCCAAACCGTGCAATAGTCTGCGCGGTTTCGCTGCTGCCAAGCAGTAGTGGCACAAGCCAGTAGCTGCTGAGGGCAGCGGCAATCAGGAGGCCGCCTAGGCTGTATGCGCACAGTGTTTGGAGCTGTGATCGGTGTTGCCGATGCTGCCAGACAGCAAGTCCGAGGCCTGTGATCGACAAGACTGCGACAAGGCCAATACTATGCACAGAGACTATGCTGATGAGCACTGCCCACAGCATGACCGGGAACATCGTTCGCGCCCCGGGAGCACCTAAAAATTGCAGCAAAGTCCGGGCAAAAAATGGCAAGAATGCGTAGCCCAGCAGCACGGAATATTGCCCCGCCATAAACCGCGAGTAAGTGTAGGGATTGATCATGTACAGCATGCCCGCTACGTATGCAGCGGTAGTGTCTGTGGTTGGTTTTTTGTCAGCCAGGTCTTTAAGCAATCGATGGGCACCAATGCCAGAGAGTATAAGTATGCTAAAAAGCATGATTTTTTGGATGATATCGCTGGGCATGATATGCCCCAGCCCGGCAAGCAAGGCATGGAATAGGTAACTGCTGCTCACGGTGTCCGGTACCCGCAAGGTTGGCACAAACACCATGTCCAAGGACAAAATATATCCCCTGCCAAGGAGAGGTAGCATAACAGCAAGGGCGATTAACCCATACGCAATCTCTGTTTTTTTGGACTTACCATATCGCCACAGGTGACGTGTAGCATTCCTAGCATTGTCTGAGTTCATGACTTTCGGAAGTGATACCCCTTCTGTCGTAGACTACGGCAGACGACCCCTACAATATAGGTCATGCATCCTGCAAAGGTAAGGCCGCTAACCGCTAGACCGAAGTAGAACCAGCGCTGGGGTGTGAACTCGGTCATCATTTCCAGGTTATACGAGCCGTCGGCGTTTTTGGTACAGCCTGACTTGCCTTTTTGGCAGAGTTCGACTGGGTCAACATACCAGGCGTTCATGGAGCCGTTAACTTTGAGGTGGTTATTTTCTGCGACGGCTGTCACCTGGCCGAAGGGCATCCAGGTGCTGCCCCTTTTTCCGGCAAGCGCCAAGCGCCATTTGGCACTGTAGGATTCTTTGGTTACTAGGTAAAATGGTGTGGTGGCGCTTTGTATATGCACGGTACTTTTGGTGGGGTTGATAACCCGATAGTCTACGCTGTAAGGTTTCTGCATGTCTGCTGCCGGTTTTTGTACGACGTAGAATCTGTTTTGGACATCAGGAATGGCCAGCAGCCGAAAATTGTCGTAGTGGGCAGTGCCTGCCATAACGCCAGGGGTATCCGGGTAGGCTTGGACAAGCAAGCGGGCGGCAGTAGTCTTTTTTGGCACGGTAAATGTATCTGTAAACGACTGCCACTTATGCGGTTCGCCGCGGAGGCGGCTGCTGAGGACAGTTGTGTTGGGTTTGTTGAGCATGAGGGAGTACCCAGCTTGTCGCCCGTCGTCGCTCTGGTAGTCAAACCCGATCAGATAGTGCCCAAGTTTAACCGGGAGGGGTGATGGCCCACTACAGGCGATGTGGCTTTTGGACCACAGCTGCAGGGATTGGCTGCCGTCGCTTTTGACTGCCTTGTTGAGACCCATGCCGATGTCCGCCTGATTGTCTACGGCATAGCAGTCGCCAACTTTTGTCTGCCAAGCACCCTCTTCCAGCGAAGGATTGGGCAAGATATTTTTGTATGTGTAGGCAGAGTCGGTGTAGTTCATGCGGAGGTCGGCAGGGTTGGGCGTTTCTAGGGGAATAGGCTGAGAAGTGGCGTCTGGTGGTACGGCCTGCTGGTCGGCCTGAGGGGACGTGTTCAGGGAAACCTGTTGCGCATCTTTGTTGTAGGTGTAATAGAGTGGCTGATTGGTTCCCCGTACATACAACAGAGTGCGGTCACTACTGGATAGTTTGGCTGAACCGGTGATGGTTTGGTTTTCTATGTTGCCGATGGACAGGTCCTGGTACGGGTCTATAAGATTAGTAACCGGGCTGCTTAGAGGTGTTTTGGCAACTGTAGAATTATCCACAAAGTCAAAGGTTTCCTGGAGGGTATTTGTAGTAAAAGCGTGCTTCTGTTCTAGCTGGTCTGCAGGCGCGGCAAATAGTGTTCGTGAGGCGTAGATGTAGGGGCGCGGGCGGTGGTTAGCGTAAAGCTGAAACATGTTGTTGGCGTAGGTGTCTTCCAGCTGGAAGTTGTAGCTGCTGCGGAGTAGTTCCCTCAGCGAGTTCTGGCAGTCGATTATGTAGTTGTAGCTGCTGAGGTTTATGGTGGACACGTTGTTGGGCTGGATTTGCTTGAGTTGTATGTCTTTGGACACCAGGATTTGTTTCAGTTCGGTTCGGATGCGCCGGTTGGCCATGTCGGTGGAGGCGCACTGATCACTGCTAATAAGCAAAATGTTTTCGTGGGTAAATTGTTTTTGCTGCAGACCCTGAAAGTGCGTTACGGTGCGCGGGGTGAGTAGTTTGGCGTATATTTCGGCAAACAAATACCCATTGATGAGCAAAAATATGATGATTAGTCCCCCATAGGCCAATCGCCGCCAGCGCTTTGTTTCTACATATGACAATAGGATCACCAGCATGGTTATGAGGGCCAGCGGAATATATAACTGCCACTTGAGCGGCGAGCGAAAGGCCCAGCCGCCCGGAAGTTTGATGAGGAATTTTATGAGCCGGTCAACATGCCAGACCGTGACAGTGGCCAGTAGTATTAGCACCAGAAAAGCAGTGAGAGACAGGGTGACGCGCCGCCTGTCGGCGTCACTCAGCCGTTTTTCCACTGCCAGGTAGACCCCAAACAGCACCATATAAAAAGCGATGATGCCGGCAAAATATATACCAGTATACAAGCCGCCGTAGTAGGCGAAATCGATCACCACGTCCTTGGACAGCGAAAAGCCGGTTAGGATGTCCCGCGTGCTGAGGATTTCGACCATTGCCGAATAATCTGTTGGCGAGCTGTCGGCACTGTCGCTGATGAGATCTTTGCTGAGTGTGCGCATGCTGGCCATAGGCAGTAAGAAATAAGCGCTGAGTAGTATTCCAAGAATCCCAAACAGTACAAAAGTACGCCGTCGTCCCCATAGAAATTTTTTATTTTCCCAGGCCAGGTACAGAAAATACCCACCCGACGCCGCACCGTTAACAATGAAGGTAAAAGGATGAATGAGCGATATATTCAGGCAGACAATCCACAACAAAAGGTAACGCAGTTTCTTTTGGGTGAATATGTTACGGACGGCGACCAGGCTGATTGGCAGCATGGCAGCAGCCACGATGAGTCCGGTTTTGGCCAGGTTCCCAAGTGTTACTGGGTTGAGTGTGTATAAAAGCGCGCCGAGGCATTTGACATAAAAGTTTTGGATACGCAGAAACTTGGCCGCAAAGAAATAGAACGCTCCAAACAGAATTGCCAGCGACGAAAAGATAAAGAAATAGCTTACCACTAGGTTATTACCCGAGAGCACAAAGACTAACAATTCCGGCAGCCGTCCGGGCATTTTTATGATGCCGTCCGGGTTGGGCGTCCCCGTTCTGAACGACCACATATAGAGTTGCTTGTAGAAATAGTACGGCCAGGTTAAGGGGAAGCTGAAGTCCCCGTGTGACAGAAAGGGATGCATATCTAGCCGGATCCCTTTTTATAGAAATCATCATAGAAATCGTCTATGAACTCTTGCAGGTCCTTTTGGTCCAGCTCTTGAACTGGCAAGGGGTCCCTGGGGTCTTTGATCTGCCTTAAGAGTTCGGTGACTTTGTTGTCATAGACTATGGGCATAAAAGGCACGCCGCTGAGGTGCGCGGTGATAATGATGTGGTACTGCGGACCAATTACTGCCAAATTGTCTCGGTGCTTGCGGAAAAAGTAAAATAGGCCGAGCGGATTGGACTCCAGGTCAAAGATCTGCAGGTTTTTGTTATGCAGCTGCCAGCCGCGGAGTAGCTGGAATCCGTCCGGCCGGACTTTGCGCGGGACTAACAAACCGGCCATGGCAGGTTTGTCTTGGTTTTGGGCCAGGCATTCGCCGATGAGGCTGTAGTAGCCCTCTAGTTTTCTGAGGGTAAAAAACAATGTCTTGCCACGGACTTTGAGCTTTTTATCAAGCTTGGCTACGTCCTTGGTGTAAGCAGTTGCATCGACGTCTTTGACGTACCACGCGATGTCGCGGCTGAGAAAAGTATGCTTGCTGACCTTGCGAAAGTTGGTCAGGGTTTCTTGGTCGCGGGCCAGGGTGGCGTTTGCGGACTTGCCTGCCAGAAATGCTCCGAAATGGCCGAGCCAGGATGTTGAGCGATAGTAGCCAACTCCCAGTAGGTAGACTTTTTTGCGTAGCAGCCACCGACTGGCAAAGAGCATTAGACTCAGCAGCAGCATATTGAAGTTGAAGTCTCGGCCCCAGAGCCCGCCCCCGCCCACGATGATGGTTTTGTTTTTTAGAACCGCACCGAGCAGGGCTTTTTTGTCATGCATATGAGCCAGTTTATAGCCAAAGTCGTGGTGAAAAGCGGTGTAGTTTTTTGGATCCTGATAGGTAATGGTCGCGTCTTGGATACCGCGCGAGGCGAGTAAATTTGCTAGTATTTCCAGCAAAAGTTCATCACCATAATTGCCGCCGCCATAATAGCCCAGTAGCAGGCTGTGCTCTAGGTTGCCTCGGGCATGTATCTGGTCCAGTAGCTCTGTGAGTTCGGTCAGACTCTCCTGCTCTGCCATTACCGCCGCCCCTCCAGCAAGGTTTGCAGTAGTTCTTGAAAAGATTCAATGGCGCTGGCGTGACTTGTCTGGTAAGCCTTTGTAACATCAACGGTTGTTGTGTTGTAGGCATTGGCTATGGTTTGGGTTGCTTGGTAAATACTGCCGGGCTTGAATGGGCCGTCTATGGGTATGCCAAATTTACTGAGCCCAAGGTCTCGAATGACTCCAGTGACCTTAACGTCATACTCTAGGGCGACCACGGGCACACCTAGCATAACGGAAAGAATCAAAGCATGGAGGCGTTCGCCGATGAACACATCCATTTGATCAATGACGCCAGCAAGCTCCTTGAGAGACTCTGGCTTTGCGATGTGAAACGGAATACGCGGGGCGGTTTTTTGCAGGAGGCCGTGAAGTTCTTTGAGCGCCGCATGGTCATTGTTGTTCTCGACATCAAACTGCATTGGTGTGCCAACAAACTCTAGGGCTGGGTTTTCTTTATGTAGGCGCAAAATGTCCTTTGCCAGATTGTCCATGAAATACTGCCAGTTGTCATTGTTGCTGATATTGAGGCACAGGCTAACGCCTACTTTTTGAAGTTCTGATACGTTTTCCAGTGATCGGGTTTGACGTTTTTTGGGCAAGCCAAAATAGCTGCGATCGACGGAAAAGACGGCGTCACTAGAGAGCCTGTGTGGGGTTGTGATTTTGAGCGACTGTAGTGTTTTGTACGACCCACTGTCGCGAACTGTGGTTAGTTTGGCGCGTTCTACGATTCGCTTAGTCATGCGTGCGCCCTGGTCGGTTTCGAGTGGTCCGATGCCGATATTGCACAAATAGATCGGCTTGCCTAGCAGCTTGGCGGCTTTGGTGATGGTATCTATCATGCCCAGCGTTGCGTAGCGGCTTCCACCATAGGCGGTATAGAGTTCCTTCAGAATATTTCCGCCACCAAATACTACGGCGTCGGCGCGAAACAGGTAGCCCAGTAGTTTTAGTTTGTCGGTTTTGGTGTTGAACACCTCAACATCATCTCTGCCCAGGTAGTCGGCAGTGAGTTTTGGTTCGTAGGAGTTAATGTAAAACCGGTCAACAACACTGCTTAGTTGGTGCACGAACACGTGCAGCATTAACTCATCGCCCCAGTTTTTTTGACCGTGGGTTCCCAGAAACAGTATTTTCATTTAGCTGGTGCTCCGTTTAGCTGCCAGCATGCTAAGGGCGCCGGTACCGAATTCGCAGGTTTTCATGAATAGCATGCCGATGCCTTGGAGCGGGTTTCGGAGCAGCTTTGTCGGATGGGACAGGTAGATCTTGTAGTAGTTCAAAACGCTACCTGCTGGTTTACGATGGGTGGTGCTTTCCTGATAGTACTGTAGAAATCCTTTGTTGTAGTAGAACCGTTTTTTGAGTGCACTGCGCAGTTGAATACGGCCTTCGTTGTGGCGAATATATTCCTGGATGCGTCCAACGCCGGTCAATTGGGACATGCGATTGGTGAGGTCCCAGTCCTCTGCCCCAGTAAGGGCTTCGTTGTATCCGCCAGTTTGGCTGTAAAGCCTTCGGTCAAAAAACCGTGCTGCCTCAATGCTGCCGACGCCGACGTAGAACGATCTTTCCAATCGTTTGCACTGTGCCCAAAACCCTTCGCCAAAAGACTCTTCAGGTATGACAATGGCCTGTATATCTGGCTCGATCGTGGCGGCCTCGACGCACTGTGCGACGACTTCTGGTCCAAGTTCCATGTCGGAGTCAATGATCAACACGTACTGGCCGGTCGCTTTTAACACGGCGAAGTTGCGTTGGGCAGAGCGCTCCGGACCTTTATCAAAGACATGGGGCGTGAACGTGCGGGCGATGGTTTTTGTCGAGTCTGTTGAGTGATTGTCTACTACTATGAGTTCAATCGGCATATATGTCTGCCGACTGATGGAACGCAAGCATGCGTTCAGGGTCGGTTCGTTGGTGCGGGTGGTAACAATGACACTTACAAGCGGGCGATGCCTGTTCATACGGTTGCTCCTTCTACTTTTTCCTGACCTATAATGCGTACAAAATCTTGATAACTGCGGTCAAAGGTAATTTCTTTGCTCCACTCGTAGGCGCTGCGGCGAAGCTTTTCATACAGCTGTTTGTCGGTAATGAGTTCTACGATGCTTTTGGCAAGCGCTTCCGGGTTTTCGGCCGTCACGAGCCCGGTTTTTTGGTGGCGGACGCTGTCCCGCAGGCCGTCAATGTTGTACACGACTGCTGGCGTGCCCTGGCTGGCGGCTTCTGTAACGATTAGCCCCCAGCCTTCTTTGACTGACGTAACGGTAATGACGTGGCATTTGCGCATAAGGTCTATTTTGCCTTCTGTACTGACCCTGCCCATGTATTCGATGTCTGCCGCATAAGGGCTGTTTTTGATGTAGGCCAGTACTTTTTGACCGTAGTCGCTACTGGCCGACCCGGCGATTTTCATTTGTAGATTGGGTAGCTGCTGTTTGGCGTATTCAAACGCTTTGACTTGGTCTAGGGTGCGTTTCATGGCGCGCATACTCCCTAGTGATAGGATGGTTGGTTGGTCGTATTTTTTGATGGTATTGATGTCTGTAGCGTGTTCTATTTCTAGGCCTTCGCTGATAATATGGGTGCGCTGCGCCGGAAATCCGTGACGTACCAGGTCACGACGAGTACTCTCGGATACGGTGATGACCGGCACATGCGCCAGGCTCAGGATTCGGCTGGCCACTGGTTCCAGAAGGTAGTGTCCGATGTGACTAAGGGGCGGCTTTGTTTCAAAGAACCAGTTCTTGCGTTCCAGCTGGTGGTACAACACAAACCGGCGGGCCCGGGATTCTATGAGCGTACTAAAATACGGCGCTGCATTGACTTCTTCTATGACAACGTCAAACTTGTTTCGTAAATTACGCACGTAATAATTGAGAGCTTGAAAGGGGTGGGTGTAGCGGTTCATGCCTACACGGATAGTGTTGATGCCCTGAACGATTTCCTGGTGGACGGCGTCGCCATAGCCAGATGTCAGCATAGTGACGCTATGCCCATCGGCAACCAGACGTTTGGTGATCTCGCGGCAGACAACTTCTGCGCCGCCTGCCTCTGGATGGAACTGATCTTTCCAGGTCAGCCATAGGATTTTTGTGGGCCGGCTCATCGGGTCTTATTCGGCTCCCTCAATTGCTTCGCCCAGCTCGCTTAGCTCCACTATGGGCCGGTGGTTGGGGGATGGCTCTGGTATTTCCAGCGGCGGTGGCGTGGCAACCTGGATTTCGTTGGCATCTTCGGTCCGCACAATGTAGAGTGGTCGGTTGACGACCTCGGCGTGAATATGTGCGATATACAGTGACATCAACCCCAGGCAAGCGAGCATGACTCCCACCAAAAATATGATCATCATAGCCAGAAAAGCCGTCCCAGTGGTGTAGAGCTGGAGCGGATCGTTTAGAACAAACCGCTCAACGAACATAAAAATGGTCGCAGGAATGGTGAACGTCAGGATAACAAGCCCCAAGTAACCGGCAAGCTTGAGCGGCACCAGGCTATAGGCAGTAAAGCTGTTTATCGCCAGAGCGATGAGTTTGCGAAAGCTATAGGTCGGTGTGCCATTTTGGCGCTCGGCCTGATCAAAATAAACATACTCTCGGTTAAAACCTAGCCAATCTATGAGCCCGCGGGTAATGCGATTGCGTTCGGTAAAGCCGTTGTATGTATCGACGACCTTTCGATCGAGTAGTCGGTAGTCGGTAGCATTCGGGGTAATTTTGGTATTACCAATGAGCTGCATGATGCCATAAAAACAGCGTGCACCAAAACTCCTTAGTCGGCTCATTTTACGTGAAGCAAAAACCCCGACGACTACCTCTGCACCATTGTTCCACT
>Ga0193752_1003206_pt1 | contig 11438 bp, 24 predicted proteins | sample H1c1metaG_FD_144924 | JGI IMG/M metagenome (GOLD analysis project Ga0193752, IMG submission 144924) | Soil microbial communities from a riparian zone of the East river system, Colorado, United States - H1c1 | ecosystem: Environmental > Terrestrial > Soil > Riparian zone | place: USA: East River... | reverse complement strand
ATGCGAGGGGGGGTGGATTATTTTTACCCCCTCCCCCCTACCTGTTTCTTTTTCCTTCTGCTTTCGCAATTCGCATTTCATGTTGTTGCTTTGTCATGCGAACACGATTGGTGAAACGATCCTCATCGTCAGCACTGACTCGACCATGCCTCTTTGCATGCAACAACATTCGTTGCACAAGAGATAGCCGACGATGTTCTCTAGATGATGTATGTATCTTATGTCCTCACTTGACTAAGCTTTGCCAAGAACTTTTACGTCTCCCGCTTTCACCTTTCGATGAACGCCAAGAACATTCTCTCGAACGATCTCGTCGATAGCTTGCTGAATAGCAAGATTCTGATCTCCATCAGGAAGATCATCACCTAGTCGAGCCACTCTGGCCAGGAGGCCAGGGGTATGGTATCCAGCATTCTGATCCCAAGCGAACCATTCGTCCCACTGTGTGAATGGGTCGTATGGATTGTCCACTGTTGTCAGCATGTACTCAGACCAGCTAGGTGTGGTGTCTACCACTTGTTCACCTCCCATCACTGAACACCTGACTGCAACGTGGACATGGCAACGCCTAGATGATCTGACACTTCAGCCATCGTATAGCCTGATGCCAACATCTGCTTGGCCCTAGCTGTAATCGCTGGCGTCATCACTGGATTGATTCGTGGTGTAGCCCTATCACGAATCTTCTCTAGGTCGGCGTTGTTAAGGATCTTCTCCAACATATGATTAGAGATAGCCCCAGCTTGGATAGCTTCCCATTCACGGTCAGTCATAACGATGCGCTCCTTACCGGCACCGGTACGAAGTCTCGCTTCCTTAAGTGCTTGGCCCTTTACCTTCTTCTCTTCGTCCTTCTCCATGTCTGGATTAGCTCGCTTCTTCTGAGCCACTATCCGGTTGGCTACCACCTGGGCTTGTCTCTCACGGGGGGAGTTCTTCTCAGCAACGTTTAACTTTGCTTTGAGTTCATTCACCTCATGCTTGTACACCTTGTTGGCTGATGGTGAGTAGGGGATGAGCTTAGTACTGACCAGCTCCTTACGCGACTCATTAGCCAAAGCCTTAAGTCGATTGGAATGATCAGCATAGACCTGCTCAATGCGTACACCTCTACCCTGAGAGACCAACGTATACGCATCATCTGTCTCAGCCAACTTCTTAGATCGAAACGTAGCCCTAGCACCATTAGGCTTGAGCTCCCCCGTTTCGACATAGCGCTTCTTACCTGTCTTGTTCTCGATAGTCCCACTTGACACTCGAGTTAGACCAGGCCCAACCGGGGCATCCTTACGCTTATCAGGATGCGCCTGTGATGATGCTTGAGTAATCAACGTAGAGGCACCACGAAGCCCACCCTTAGGTGTAACCCCTTGGTACGTACGCTTCAACTCATTGATTCCGTTACGCTGTGCCGATGCCTTGTAGTCGAGGTTGTGCTTCTCGGAATCGATAACCACCATAGAATGACGTACTGCACGAACCAACTCATCGTCATTCGCGCCCTTGATCGTCATGTCGGAGATCAGGTTGGTGATGCTCCCCATCTCATACCCCTTACCAGAGGGGGTAATGGTGGGTATGCCATCTGGGAACTTAGCAGTCTTCGGTCCTAGTGGTACTGCGTACGACTGAGGATCGAATCCCTTCAGGCCCTCAAGAGCTGGCTTGTTGGCAATGTGGCCCCTATTGTTCGGGATGACCACGACATGATCGCCATCAAAGTCAGCACCAGATAGACGCTCTGCTACCTTGGGGTGAATAGCTACAGCGTCTCGGCCGGTACCACCTTGCCCCAAACCGAGAAGTTTCTTCGCTTCTCGAGAACGGTTGTTAACCGTCAGGATAGGGATCTCGAACAGCCCAGCGTGTGGGTACCGCAGTAGAGCAACGCGTTCACCATCGTCGAAGGTGGGTGCGAAGATCTCGGTTGGCTTCACATGATTCGAGGGAAGAATGACCTTGGTTGCCTGACGTGGCATGTTGGCCGCCTTGAGATGCACGGCTGCAGAATCGGCCTCTTCACTGAACGTTTCAAGAAGCTTCCGTTTGATAAGTGGATTGGTCAATCCGCTAATCAGTTCGAACTCTGCACGTCGACGATCATAGGTCAGATCGAGTTGCGCTTTAGCTAGATCCGGAGACTGCTTAGAGAGAACCTGGCTAGAGACACTTCTCGACCATGTGTCCCAATCACCTTCCTCATTGACCAGATTCATCACAGACTTGGGCTTACCATCTTTACCCAAGATCTGTCCGCCATCCTTGATCATGGCGCCGAACGGATTGTCCTGATCGACCTCTCCGGTTTCCTTGTCCTTCTTGAGCGTCTTCATGGCGTCGAGCTTGTTGCCCGTGTTCTTCTTGTTGGTGTTGAACTGCAGATCCACACCAGCCGGTAGGTCATCCTTATAGACGGCCATACCCTTGAGATAGTGTGTACCAGCAACAGCAATTCGAACTTGAGCATAGCGCGACTTACCCAGACTGATGTCATCCACGCCAGGACGAACGTAAATGACGCCATCCGCGTCAGCACCGCCATCTTCCTTATAGCGAATACCAACTCGCTTAAGATCGACGTTTAGAGGCGGCTTGAATCCGTTGTCTTGCCAGTTTCGTCCACCATCATCCGACTTCTCCGCAATGGTACGGATCTTGTCGCGATTGGCGAAGGCTTCTTTTCGGGTAACACCGGGCTTGACAAGAACCAAGTACTTAGTCATCTCGCCGGTACCCACTTGGCGGATGTTCACATCATGGACGCTGTAACCCTCTTCCTTAAGCACGGAGAGAGCCGTTTTAAACTTATCGGGACTGATCCCGATTCGTATTCCTGGATCGCCCCCAATCGGAAGATCTTTCTCGACGTTCGCTCCGACGTCGAGGAATCCCTTCTCTTCGACTTGCCGTTTGAGCATGTCGGCGGTAGACTGGAGAATGTCGAGCTTATCCTGACGTCCCGGCTCTAGAAGCGAACGGACCGTGGATTCGTTGACCCCCATCTGTTCGCCAATCTTGGACGCACCCATACCTTTGTCACGCAGACGCTGGGCAGTACGAATCTGTTCCTGCTTCTGAAAATTGGTCGCTCGAGAACGCAGCGCTCGAAGATCCGCCATCGTAAGCTGCTGATCTTTGATGATGTTCCCGTTTTCGTCTACAGGAGAGAACGACTTCGCGATCTGCGGATCTGTCATACCCTGCTTACGCAGATCGTTGGTAATGTCCAAGAACGACTTGCTGCGTTGGTTGGGGTTATCTCCAGAACCCCACGGATAACGGCCCGACTTTCGAAGAATACCGTAATGAGCTAGGTATTCGCCTTCGTCCAAACGCACTACGACACCTCCTCTCTCAGACCATTCAGGATTTCATCGAACTTCACGATTTTGTCCATAATTCCCCTTATGAAATACGGATCAGCATCGTACAAAAGTACTCTGCCGTCCTTATAGAGACGGAGCTCAATGCCCCGTAGGGAAAACGGGTCTATCTCGTATTCGAGACAGAAGAGCGCAGCATAAACTTCTAGCTGATGCTCGGAAACTCGGGTAGCGCCCGTCTTGAGGTCGCTAATGCGAAGGAGACGATAACGATAGGAAATGGCGTCTACTGTACCGAACGCGTTCGGCGAATAGAACAACACAACCTCAGGGAACATCCGATACTGAAGGCACTGATTGATGTACAACCCAACCGTGCTCTTTTCGTTATCTTGTACGATTCCTTCTTCGATACAGATCGCCGCATAGCGATGCTGTTCGACTCCTGCTAGCGCCGCTCGCAACGTCTTGTATCGATACTTCAGTTTCTCCTCGTCGTAGTTAATCCAGTGATAGGAACTAGGACTGAGAAACGCATGCTGGCCCTCGAGATGCAAATGCTTCTTGAAGCGCAGTGAGCACCTCCTCCTCGTTCTCAGGGTAGATGAACGCAGCAAACGACATGTCATTCATCTGCTGAACGTAGTAGCCCTGATTCGGACGTTCCTTGGCTGTGGGCGACGCTTTGACTTCAAGCATGGCCCACAACGGCCCCCACAGAATGGTGAGATCGAGGATTCCCTGCACGTACTGAGGATCGTTCTTAAGAACCTCGCAACCGGGAAACCGTTGCTTCAACTTACGGATCAACTTTGCCTGATAGGCGTTCTCGGTCACGAAAGCCCTCCTTTCGGTAGGCAAAAATAAATGGAGTCTCTCCCTCCTTCTATTATATGCCGCGATTTTCATGCGTTCCAGTATCTGAAAAAAAATAGAGTGTGTTTTAGTCGCTACGCGGCCCTTTTTGGCTCTATACGGGCTCTTCATTGGGGTCATACGGTTGCAATCCGATGTGCACGGTGTCCCCGCCGGCGACGATTGCTTCTTTGATAACGGGGGCCAGATGATCGGCTAGAGCTCTACGGTCCGCTTGCGGTAGACGCAACGAAACGTTGACCAGAATTTCCGGTTCCATACAGCTCCTAGTTCATTGTCACTAGTTCGAAGTACTGATAGGTAGGCCATGCCGGCGTCCGATTGACCACCGACAGCACTACCTCACGCTCGAGCAACCCGTAGCGACACGCCGCTTCTAACGAGTTCGGAAACCGCTCGCCATCACTTAGAGAACGCACCGGCTCCTTGATGGGACTCTCGTAACGCCCCTCGATGAATTGGCGTTTGTAGCGAATTGCGTACCAACGCGGACGCCACATGAGATTATCCGATTGACAGTTGGTCGGGTCGCCATCAATCTGAACCGGCGTATCGAAGATGTCCGACGGACGGGGTAGAAACGCGATAGCCACCAAACGTGGTAACGAACGGATGCACTGCTGCCAGCCTCGCATGAGACCAACGTAGGGAACACCGTACTGGTTGTACCTCGGAACCAGTAGTCGCCCGGTGTCGTCTCTCGAAACCTGTCCCAGGGGGTTTATGCTGTAACCCGGGAAGCTCTCGACGGGTCTCCAGTCATCAAGCGTTATCAAATGCCATCCACCTCGCGTCGTCTGTAAACTTTGCCTTGAGTGGGAGTCCTTTCTTTTCAATCATGCGAATGACCATCTCGGTGTTCACCGCGTGAAAGACCAAGCTTGTCTGGATTCTCTTCCATGAGAGTCCAGATACGGCCACATTCGAAACCACTAACAAACTCTTCGCTATCGGTTTCAAACGGAAGGAGTAGTTGGAAGCCCATTTCACTAACTCCTCTTCTTTCTCTCGATCAGAATCGAATCGGCATACCCCGGACCGGGAGAAGGCATAACTGCGACGGTACGCCAACCTTGCTCAGCCCATCGATTGGCTGTGGTCGCAATAGTAGCCTTGCGAAACGACTTACCCTCAGGATGAGGCTCGTTCGAAAGGTTGATGGTCAGGTACTCGTATTTCTGAGTCATTCGAGATCCACCACCCGCTTGTAGTAGTGCCGCCCGTACAGTGTTAGCAGCGCGTTGTGCACACCCACCACGTCCTCGGCCAATTCCGAGGTTTCCATCACCCCGACGAGAGGATCGTACTCCGACGTCTTATCAACGTCGTTGGAGATCAACGCGTACACACCACGCCCGCGTTTCAAATCAGTTCGCCAATACCGTTCGGTAGGGTTGGCCAGAGGTGGCATCAAACTCCTTTTCTTCGTTTCTGGTGTTCAACAGCTCGCCAAGCCCGCAAATGCTGCAAATACACATCTCGAGAGCGATCTCCGATGTGACTACCCTCGTGTCCTTCTGGCCCAACGTCACAATATCTGACGGTCAGCCTCCCATGCACCACCATTTCAGCGTTCCACGGACACGGTTTTTCGAGTCCCACAATTCTCCAATCTTGGCAAATCTTGGCAAATAGGCCAAATAGATACTGGGAATTCCCCCAATTTGCGTGGTTTTTTCAGATATTGGCTTGCCAAGATTTTAGGGGTAAAAAGTTTTCATTTGTAGCTACTTAGTATCTGTCGCTATACAGATGTATTCTTTATACTTACGGGGGCGCGCGTAGAGAGATAGGGGTGTTATAGGCAATCCCTCAAGGGGGGTTATCCACAGATACTGAGTACGCCAGTTTAAAAAACTTTTTTCGAAAAATCTTGGCAAACGGTTTCCTGGCGAAAAACCGCTTGTTTGCAGGGTTTTTATCCACAAAATCTGCCAAAATAAATCTTGGCAAAATCTTGGCAAACGGGGTTTTGCACCGATTTGGGCCTAAAGTTGGCGCGTAAACGCTCAAAATAGGCCATTCCAGTATCTGAATCTGCGTTTCCAGTATCTGTTTACCCCTTAGACCCCCTGGATCGCCCTGAACCATGCTTCCTCACCTCTTTCCCCGCTCGCCACGGACCGCGAACCCAGACCAATTCCTCTTGGCGCAGACTGGTAGCCATCTCCTGCACTCTCACCAACTTTGAGAAGTACCCCACGCGACGGTCCAGATCGGGTTCTTCGGTGAACAAATTCACCGCTCCGATGAGGTGTTCCTCGGCCGCCTTGAGATGCTCTCCGAACTGTTTATCGACCTTCGACGTCTTTCTAGCCAATTCATACCCTCCTGTCCATACCGCACACGTCGCTCTGAAGGGCCCTAGCGGCCACGCTAAGACCAATTCACCCCTACCCTAAGGGCCTTACCTTCCTACGCCCTTTCCGCTATTGGTATGAGAAGTCGGCGAACTCCGAATCCGTCATGTCGAAATGGTTGGTCTGGAAGCTCTTTTTAGACTTCAGCGATCGCCAAATCGCCCAGTCAATCGCCGCCTTAGATCGCAGCACGTAGTAGTACAGATCGGTGTATGGCGTGTTGATGCGATCGATACGCCCGTGGGCCTGCTCCCACATCTTATAGGAGTAGGTCAGCGACCAGAAGGCGATGGCATCGGTGGTGATGCAGTTCCAGCCTTCCGCGCCGGCCACGTACTGGACGATGTAGATCCACTTGTCCGTCGTAGGAATATCCTGATGCTTGTGTCCGTTCCATTCTGCGTAGGTTCGGTCGGTCTCGGAAGCCTGCAACGTGCGCAGGATGGCCAGTTCATAATCGAAGTTGTAGAAGATGATCAACCGGTCGTGTTTGGCCAACAGCTCCCACACTGCGGCCAAGCGTGAAGGGTCCGTGTTAGTCACCTTGCGCATCTGGTGAAACAGGTCCGAGACATCCCGGATCGGTTTGTCCTCGAATACGTTCCACCGGCCGTGGGAGACTCGAGCCATGGTCAGCTCATCGTACTCACACCACATGTTGACCGGATGTCGGACCGTTTCCTTGGCGTACGGCATGTGGACCAAGATCTTGTTGCGCTGACGCACCAGACGCTGGACGTTGACGTAGCGCTCCACCTTGGGATACTTCGAGAACGGCGCGTAGATCACGTGCTCGCGCTTGAACTCGGTGCGGTTCTTGTAATACCCATTGGCCACCATGACCGGGATGTAGTCCAGCCAGTTATCTCCGGGGGTAGCGCTGAGCATGATCCAGCGGTTCTTCTTGGCGATCTTCAAGAACGCCTTGGCCCACGCCCCCGACCCCACCAGCCGTTGCTCGTCGAAGATGAAGAAGTGACCCTCGACGTCAACGTACTTCTCGATGTTGTTCCAGGAGTCAACGGTTAGCACACCGGCCAGGGTGGCGTCAACTTCTTTGCCGATGCCGAAGCGGGCGGCCTCCGTCACCCAATCCATCGAGTCTCGTTTCTTGGCCGTCGTGATAACGTAGACATCCTCGTGCTCCTCGGTCAGCATGTAATATGCCAACCCCACGCGAGACTTACCTGAGCCCACGCCGCCCCACAGAATGTTGCCATCCTCTAGTTTGCCGAGGGCTTTCTTCTGATGGGGGTCCAACTTCACCGCCGTACGAATTTCGCCCATACCGTCACCTCCTTTCTCTCAGCTTCTTAGAGACTCGCTTACTAAGATAACGGTCTTGGCCTTTTCGCTCATCGGATTGACATTGGCGTTGATAATCGTGTCGCCCGATTTTAGAACCGTATCCAAACGAGACACGGGCAAATAGGTTGGGGTTCCATCTTCGTCAATTTTTTCGAGCACTTTGGATTGACACAGAGGACAGTTCTCGACGTGCCACTCTTCGTTTGTGTCATCCATACGTCACCTCCTTTCTAAGCTTACAAGCGTTTTCTACAGCACAAGCAGTAGACCCAGTCCCATCGATTCCAGCGACGACACTCCGGATACGGACACCGTTTCATCATGACGCTCATGCGTAGAACTTCAGGGACTCTTCCATAGCCTCTAACGAGACCTGGGCGATGAATTTGTAGTACGCTTCGTTCTTGCGTAACCCCTCCTCCTTGGGCGGGGCTTCGCGCATACGGGCTTTGATGTAGTGCCGCTCGAACACCAGACGCTCTAGCAAATATCCGTGCCCGGGCGGCATAGGCACTTCTTTACGGGCCTTGGGTACCCTTAACAACGTTGCGTAAGGATTCAGCACGAGGCTACTCCCGCGTCACAGCTGGGTCATCCAGCCACGCTTTGAACTCCTCAGCGCATGGCGTGCACAAGTCAACCCGGGTGCCGTGGTAGTCCGTGTCGTAACGGGTGAGGCGCTTAGGGGCACTGTCGGGGGAGTCTTCAACCTTGCTACCACAGCGATCACACACCCGTTGGGTTACCTGAGCCATCCTCCGCCTTTCTCTTCGCGGCCTTGTACTCCTTGACAAACTTCTCGATACGCCGATGATCCTGGGCTAGCATCGCCTCGTATAACTTCTGAAGACGCTCGAGGGTATCCAGAGTTCGGTCTATTTCTATCCCGACTTCGTCGAGGGTAAGTTTGGACACGTCGAATATCATCGCTTCCAGGCGTTCTCACCTAGCGGTTGATCAATCGGAGGCCAGCATGTACCTTCGGCGACGGGGTGCTCAGCCGCACTGCCGGTGGGGAAGCCCATCGCCTCGAGCGCAGCGGCAGGAGCCCGTACCAGCCAAGCCCCACCGTGCGCCGGCCCACTGTGCATGGCGATGAAGCCTTCCAGATCCGGCCACATCAATTCCAGCCGTGCTCCATGCTTGGCCGATCGCTCAGGTAGGATGTCGGGAAACAACCACACCGGCCCTAACGGCGTGTCGTGTCTCACTACTCGGCCCTGCCGGTCTTGGCCTGCCAGATCCAGTAGCCAACGATGATCACCATGACGAAGCCGATGAAGACGAAGACCCCCGCCACCACGTTTAAAAACCTCATTGTGATTCGACGAGGGACTGGTAATGCTCGGAGGTGCGCCACTCCTCCGCGGGCATGAACTTCAAGCCGGCGTTCTTGGCGCAGCCCTCATCCTCTGGCCGGTCTCCGACGAACAGACCCAGGTGGGGAGGGTAGATCTCCCCGGGATACGTCTCGGTCATCGACCACGCGGCTTCGAACACCATGCCGGCCAACGGCTTGCGGCACCAGCACACCGACATCTCGAGGCTATCGGCGTCAGGATGATGCGAGCACCACAGGATCTTGTCAAACGCGTTGCCCGACTTCTTCTGGGTCTCGATCATGGACTTAAGGCAGTCCGCCTTAGACATGTGTCCCAGGGCGATGCCGCCTTGGTTGGAGATTCCGACCACTCTCCACCCGAGCTCCTTGTATCCCTGGAGCAGGTTGGGCACGATGGGGAAGACCTCGACATCTTCGGGGCCGTTGACGAACCGACCCAGCTCGTCCTTACCCAGGCGAACGGTGCCGTCGAGGTCGCAGTACAGCACCGGAACCATCTGCTCACCCGTGATTACTGAAAAACCGGCCACTACACTGCCTCCTTTGGTTTTCGTCCGCACGTACACGGACGTTTGATGATTTCGTAGGCGTAACCACCGAGTACCAGAAGTTCGGCACGATCGATGGGGGAGAGATCAGAGTTGGGGATTCTTTGACGTTCCCGAACCATTCCGGAGTTCCAACAACGCAGGCACAGAATTTTCACGCCGCGGCCTTTCGGTTGGGTTTGCTGCCGGCAAGAATCCGGCGAGCCTCGTCCTCGCACTGCTTCTGCGTCCCGGAGAAATCTCCCTCAAGGAGGAACGAGCTTCCGTCGGGAAGGGTGATCAGTGCACAGTGCTTTGACTTGGATGAGATGAACATCTCATTGGGGTAATCGATCATGTCCTGCAGATCCTGCAAACGGCTGTGTCGCATGGAGCCCTACCTCCTTGGACAAAAAAAGAGAAGCCGTGTTAGGGCTTCTCCTATGAGTTACTCTTCCGTGACGAGGATGTCGTGGGTGAGCGCGATCAGGTCGAAATCACTGAGCTCGATGTCGTTCTCCTCGAGCAGGTGAAGCAGGTACGTCGCCTTCTCCTTGAGGATGAGGTTCTCCTTGTACACCTTGACGGTGATATCGGAGAGCTTCTCATACTTCGTACGGAGGGGGCGATTGATTACTGCTTCCTGCAAGATGGTGAACACTCCGAGCGCGGCAATGATTTGCAACTTGGTGGGCATGGTCAACTTCTCCTTAGTGGGATTGAGGTCTCACTATAGGCCCAGTATTTGCCGCGAAAAAGAGAAGCCGTGTTGGCTCCTCCTCTTGGTACTACTGGGAAAATCTGGCGGTAAGAACGAGACTGTCCAACTCGAGGGCGAATCGGGTCTCATCGATGTTGGCCTGAAGCTGCCAGGCTTTGTCTTCGCTGAACAAGTGTTTGTTCGCGTCGAGCACAGCCTGGGCGGCGTTCAGGACCTCCATCTTCTGAGCGAGGATATCGCTGGGAGTGGGGTTGTCTTCGTTACTATAGAGCATAATGTCTCCTTAAGTAGGGTTCATTATAAGCCCAGTATTTGCCGCGAAAAAGAGAAACCGTGTTAGGGTTCCTCTCTTGGGTACTAAATGGCGAGGACGTGTATGTCGTTGTCGTTCTGGACTTCAGCGAAGATCTGCTCTTCGTTCATGAACTTGACGTTGAACTCGAGAGGGTCAGTCGAGATGATGGTGAAGAGGAGGAAAGTATCGTCTCCAAATACATCGACTGGCGCTCCGGTAAAGCTGCCAATCATGGCGAGAGCTTCTTCGGTGATTTTCATAGCGATTCGGGTGGGCATGGGTCTCCTTGCGGGGATAGTGGTCTCACTATATAAGGAGAATTTGCCGCGAATTGCAGGAAAAAAGAGAAACCGTGTAGGTCTCTCTTCTTTGAAACTTCGACCTAGGAAGGGCTGATGGAAAGCTGGACTCCGTCGTGACGGGTCACTAGAGCGGGAAGGCCGGTCCGGACGATGTCGTCGACGAGGTGATCGGGGATGTGCAGCATGGTCTCGGGATCCATGAAGTTCGCGTTGGCGATCTTCAAGGTGATGAGCGTAGTTGCGCAACCGATCGCGCCACCGATAAGTATGCCTTGGGAGAGGCGGTCGTTCTTGAACGCGTTGATGCGGGTCTTGAGCTTTTCCTTCATGGGGTACTCCTTGGTAGAGGGGGTTTCATTATAACCCATGTTTCTCCCGCGATTA
>Ga0193752_1003205_pt1 | contig 11440 bp, 10 predicted proteins | sample H1c1metaG_FD_144924 | JGI IMG/M metagenome (GOLD analysis project Ga0193752, IMG submission 144924) | Soil microbial communities from a riparian zone of the East river system, Colorado, United States - H1c1 | ecosystem: Environmental > Terrestrial > Soil > Riparian zone | place: USA: East River... | reverse complement strand
CAGCGATGCCGCGCCGGCGACGGCCCCTTCCATCCAGAACGGCAGCACCATCAGCAGCAGCGCCTGGGACGCCAGCCGTACCATCGTCGAATGGGAAATCAGCATGGTGCGCCGGTGCATCATGCACAGCGCGGTGGTGAGATTGCGCATCTGGTTCGGAAAAATCCACAAACCCATCACGGCAGCAGCAGCCTTGGCCAGCCGCGTTACCTCCGGGCTTGCCCCCATCATCCTGCCGAACAACCAATCGCCGAGCGGCGTTAACGCAACCGTTTCGATCAGCATGAACGGCGCCAGCGACACCAGGAAATAGAAGCGTGCAATGCGCCAGAACGAACGTTGGTCGGAAATGTAGGACATGCCGGCCTGCGTGCTGACGCTGATGATGCCGCTGAAGGTGGTATTGAAGGCGAACGCGATGCTGAACGCGGCCAATGTGGTAGTGGGATCGCCCAGCCGCGCCAGAAAAGCATGAACCAGCGAGTGCGACAGTTGATGCAGTTCGGTTGTCAGGATCAGCGGTACGAAAAACACGACCGCAGTGCGAACCGTCAGAGGGGCATGTGTGAACATAGCGTTACGGCGTTAATGTCGGCGGACAGACCGGATCAGACTACAGCGCATCGACGCCGTCAGGTGGCAGGAGTCCATCCCATCGAATGCAGAATGCAGAATTCAAAGGGACGCCGTAGCGCCCCTGTGGAACTATCGTAAGTATTTGATTATATTAAGTATTTTTTGCGTACTTGCCAGTTAACTGTGGCGTCAGTCCTTCGAGCTTTTTATTCTGACGATCCAGCCGTGTCTCGCGCGACCAGGTGCGTTTCAGATCATCTTTCACATGGATGGTTAGCTTGCCGCACTTTTCAACTTCGAGTTCGATTTTGTCGCCGTCCTGAAAACCACTGAGGCCGCGATGGTTGGTGCCGGTGGCGATGATGTCGCCGGGCTCCAGCGTGTGGATCGAGGTGATCCACTCGATGCAGCGCGGAATCTTGTGCGCCATGTCGCTGGTGTTGAAATTTTGTTTGATCTCGCCATTCACCCTCAGCGTAATTTGCAGATTATGCGGATCGGGAATTTCATCGGCAGTCACGATATACGGACCGATCGGCGCAAAAGTATCGCGCGATTTCATCTGGAAAAACACATTGCTGGGCGGCGGCAGTCCGCGCGCGGAGCCGTCGATGAAGCACATGTAGCCGAACACGTATTTCATGGCGTCGGCGGCTTTTACATTGGTGGCGCGCTTGCCGATGACCAATGCAATTTCGGCTTCGCCCTCGAACAACGAGGCAGGCACGTCCGGCAGCACCATGGTGTCGCCGTTGCCGATGATGGCGCTGGGCGCTTTATTGAAGGCGTTGATGGGCGCGGGTTCCGCGCGTGTACCGTCTTCCATGAAGTTTACCGCCATGCAATCGATGGTAGCGGGGCGCAGCAGCGGCGGACGAATTCTGACCGAGCTGATCGGTACGCCGGCGTCTTTGGCGACAGCGTCTTCGAGCTTCGGGCGCCAGACATCAAAGTTCTCGATCAACACGTTGATGAGATCATGCGGGCCGGTGTGCATAAGCTTTTGTACCACGGGCATGACATCCACCACATTTTCGCCTTTGACGACGCCCAGTCTGAACTCATTGAAATACATCAGTTTCATGGTCGTTCCTTTTGTTGAGAATTGAAAAGTATATATTTGAGATTTCAGGCAGCGGCAGCGGCCCGCACCGGGCTCGACGATATCAGCGCCGTCATCGCGCGCGCATCGGTGAGTTTTTCGAAGCTTTGTATTGTGTCATACAGTGGCGCCAGGTTGGCGTCGTGAATGATGCCGCGCACGCAGCCGTCAAATTTGGCTTTCATGCGCTCGGCGGACAGGGGATTGGCCGATGTGCGGCCATAGGGTTGATCAAGTTTCTTCGACACCACTTTGCCATCGGTGAGCGTGATACGCACTTCGGCGGCGAAGTGGTTGTCGGCGGGAAACTGCTCGGTGGTATAGGTGGTGGATTGCACGCGTTTCAGGATCGACTGAATTTTCGGCTCGCGATAGGCTTCGTTCTCAAAGTGTTCTGCAACAATGCGCCGATCAGCGAGTGCGCGCGCGGTGACGTATTGCACGCTGAAGCGCGCATCGACGTCGCTCTGGGGATCGGGCCGGTTGGTGTGTTCCAGGCGGCGCGGGTGCGTCCAGGTCTGGATTTTGGCAACGATTTCCGGTTTGAGATTATGTTCATGTGTCAGGTCGAGCATGGCATCGACTACAGGGTGCGTGCTGCCGCAGCAGGTGTATTGCTTGATGGCGATGCCGGGTTTGACGATGTCCCACGGCGCGCCCCAGTGTGGGAAAATTTTCGACACGTCGTAATTGCCCTCGCCGTTGAACACGTTGAGATAACCCTGCTTGTGCTCGAACGCAACGGGGCTGGCGGTAAAGCCCTCGCGCGCCAGCACCGCGGCGAACAGCGCGTTGCGCGCGCAGTTGCCCACGTGCAGCGGCTTGGTGTCGGTGCCGAAGTTGGATTTCACGCCGGCGGCCATCGATGCAGCCATGGCCAGCGCAACAGCGGTTTTTTCCTGCGTGAGTCCCAGCAGGTAGCACGCTGCTGCGGTGCCGCCGAAAATGCCGATGGTCACCGTCGGATGCCAGCCTTTGGTGTATTGATGAAGATTCAGGCACAGCGAGAGCTTGCATTCGGTTTCGAAGCCGACGATGTACGCGGTGATAAATTTCTCGCCACTCGCGCCAACGTCGTCGGCTAATGCGAACAGTGCGGGCAGCACCGCCGCCGACGGGTGTCCGCCCAGCGTGTTGCTGCAATCATCCAGATCCAGCGCGTGCGCGGCGGTGCCGTTAATCTGCGCGGCGTCGAGTGCGGCGACGCGGCGGTCTTGCCCGAACAACAGGCTCGGTCCCGACGAACCCGTCGTCACTTTGGAAACGATTTGCGTGCTTTTGTCGCGGCTGCCTGCAATCATGCAGCCAATGGTGTCGAGCAATCCGATCTTGGCCCAATGAATGGCTTCAGACGGCAGGTCCGCGTAACGGGTTTCGAGTATGCGTTGGGCGAGATCGGTGGCGAGCGTCATGGTGATCCTTTCGGCGTGGCGCGATTACTCTGCGCGTATGCTGGCATCTTTAACCAGTTTATTCCATTTGGCGACTTCGGTCTTGATGTGCCGGCCGAACGCTTCGGGTGTGCTGCCCACCGGTTCCGAGCCATCGGCGGCGAGTTTGTCTTTAATGTCGGGGCCGCGCAGGGCTTTGACCGCTTCGGTATTGATGCGTGTGATGATTGCGGCGGGTGTTTTCAGGGGCGCCACCATGCCGTACCAACCGGCGACTTCGTAGCCCGCAACACCCGCTTCCTGCATCGTCGGCAGATCCGGCGCGCCGGCGGAACGCTTTGCCGTGGTAACGGCGAGCGCACGCACGCGGCCGCCTTTGAGTTGCGATTGTGCTTGCAGAATGGTTGAGAACAGCAGTTGTATCTGGCCGCCCACCAGATCGCTCAGCGCGGGCGATCCGCCCTTGTACGGAATATGCGTCATGGTGATGCCCGCCATCGAGCACAGCAGTGCACCCGACAAATGGCTCAAGCCGCCGGTACCCGACGAGCCGTAGTTAAGCGAGTTGGGTTTTGCTTTCACCAGCGCGATCAACTCCTTGACACTTTTTGCCGCTACCGACGGATGCAGAATCAGCGCATAGGGCTGCGTGGTGGCCTGCGTGATGGGTGCAAGATCGGTGACGAGATCGTAGGGCAGCTTTTTCATGATGCTCGGATTCACTGAGTGGCTCGACGAAATCATCGAAAACGTATAGCCGTCGGGCGGCGCCTTGGCCGCGATGTCGGCGCCGATGGTGCCATTGGCACCCGCGCGGTTATCGACGACGACGGTTTGTCCGAGCGCTTCGGTGAGCTTCATGGCAATCGCGCGGGCTGTGATGTCGGTACCGCCGCCGGGTGCGAACGGCACGATCAGGCGTATGGGTTTGGTGGGATAGGGCTGCGCAGTGGCGTTCGCAGCAGCCAACAGCAGTAATCCCGTGAAATTACGTAAGTATTTGATTTTAAACATTATTTTATTTCAATATCCATTAGAGGTGCGTACTGCTGGCCGCCGTGGCCGTCGCTGTCGCGCGGATCGCCCTGAAAATACGGACGCGGTATCGACGCCTTGATCGCGTACGCGTGATCACAATAAAAAAACTTCACGTCACTCACCGGCAGGTTGTAGCGCGTGGCAACCACTTCACGCGTCAGCGCGCCGGAATTTTTTACGCGCTGATAGGTGGCATCGTCATCGAACATGATGTCGAAAGTGAGTTCAAACGGCCCCGCATTTTTGCTGCGGATCAGGCGCGCGAGTTCAGCGAGTTGGGTCATTGCTGGATCTCCTTCACGGTCGAACCGTTGACCTCATACAGCGACATCGGAAACATCTCGGTCGGCGAGTCGGGCTCAACCACGTGATTGACATTGAATTTGTAGACCGCGCCGCGCTCCATCTGATTGTAGGGACAGGCAATCGCGGTGATAAGGCCGCTCCATTCGGGTATCGGCAAATGCAGCGCCTGATGGCGGATCACGCCGGCGATGGTGTTGGCGATGTCCTGCGTCGGCGCGGTGGCTTCGAAAATCAGGCACAGTTCGTGCGAGCGAATCTCCTTCACCGGCTCCAGCGGCCCCATCGTCCCGTTCTTGCCGTAGATGCGGATGTTGAGCAGATAGTCGGAAGGGTTCAGCTTGTCGCCGAACACCATTTTCACGCGCGCATGGATTTTTTCGGTAACGCGCGCGGTCCAGTCGTCGATCTGGCGGATGATGAATGGATCGCGCACCGAGCCGATGAGTATGCTCATGTAGCCGGCTTTTTCCGCGCCTTCAAGCTTGACGGTATAGCGCGGCGCTTTGATGAATTCGCTGCCGGTGACTTTGACCGCGCGATCGGTCAGCGCTTCGTAGCGCGAGTTCGTTAGATCGAGCGTGCCGGAGCATTCGACCAGTTTGAACGGATCGGCGTTTTCGTAAAGGCTGTGCGACGCGATGCTCTGCGGCGTGCAGCGCAGTGTGGCATCGGGTGCTTCGACGACAAAATGATCCTTGCGCACCCACGCAAACATGCAGTCGGGCGTGCGGCGTTGCACGACGGACGCCGCACCGCATTCGAGTATTTTCGCCATATGCCACGAAATACCTTCGGGATAGCCGCGCATCACCGGCATTGCCGCAAAAATGGCGGTGTCGCTGGAACGCCCGGCGAGAATGATGTCGGCCCCGGTGTTGAGCGCGCGCTGCCACGGCTCTGCGCCCATCATGCCGACGATGTGCGCGCTGCGGTCGATCACCGCTTCATTGAATTCGGGCGCGGGTGACAGCGGTTTGATGCGGCCTTCACGCAGGCGTTTTTTGAGATACGCTTTGTCCTGCTCCGCATGGATCAACGCAAGCTTGAAGCTCAAGCCTTCGGCGGCGGCGATTTCCCTGGCGAGTGCGGCAAGGTTTTCGAGTTGCTCATTACTGCCGCCGGTGCCTGCGGTGCCGATCAGCAGCGGTACTTTAATGCGGCGTGCGCCCAGCATCATCAGTCGCAAATCGCGCCGGATGGCTGCGGTCGGAAACGCGGTAGCGCCGGAGCCGAGAAACTCCGGCCCGGGATCAGTGGAGCCCGCATCGGCGCCGATGAAATGCGGCTTCAATTCAAGGCCGCGCTCGAACGAGCTTTCGAGAAAGCCCGAGCCGGTGACGCCTGTAGGGGCGAGGACTCTTATTTCGTCTTGATCGGTGGTCATTTGTGGTGGTTTGTCCGGGAGAAAACGATCTGTGGTCAGGCAGCGTCGCGAAAAGGGGGCGGCAAGCCAGGTTCAAGTGGGGTTGCCGATGCTACAGAGCGCGTGCGCAGCGCGTCAAGGCAGGCGCCACATTGTGTGGGCGAGCGGCCCGTGCGCGTGAAGATAAGGTCATCAAAGCAGCTAAAATACGGGCGGAACCGGCTTTAACCTAAACCGCATGAACGCACCGAGTCAAACTACACCCAGCTTCGCCGGCGTCAGCTACCAGGACGCCGTGCGTCGCGCGCATGAGCTTGTGCCTGCGCTGCGCAGCCGCGCTGCACAGGCCGAATCGGCGCGCATCATGCCTGCGGAAACCGTGGCTGATCTGCAGGCCATCGGCGCCATGCGCGCGCTGCAGCCGAAGCGCTGGGGTGGCATGGAGCACGATTACATCGCGTACATCGATATCCCGATGGCGCTGGCATGCGGCTGCGCTTCGGCAAGCTGGTGCGTGGTCAACCTGATGATTCACAACTGGATGCTCGCGATGTACGACGAGCGCGCGCAGGCCGAAGTGTGGGGCGCTGATCCCGCGGCGCTGATCGCGGCCGGCATCGCGTTCCCGCAGGGGCGTGCGCTCAAGGTGCATGGCGGATATGTGATTAGCGGCAAATGGAATTTCTCCAGCGGCGTGCACATGTCCGACTGGTGCATGCTGGCGGTGACGATACGGGACGGCGAGAATGCGGACAGTAAGCCTGTCGATTACCGCATGTGCCTGCTGCACAAATCGCAGTACGAAGTCATTGACGACTGGCATGTGATGGGCATGCGTTCCACCGGCAGCATGACGGTGGCGGCCAAAGACGTGTTCGTGCCCGACTACAAGGCGCTGTGCATGCTGGATGCGCGCGGCGGCGACCGCTTTCCGGGCGCGAAAAGCAATCCTAATCCGCTCTATCGCGTGTCGCTGGCGGCGATGGGCGGCCACGGCATTGCGGCCACGGCGGTGGGCAACGCCATGGCTGCGCTGGAATTCACGCGCGACATGGTGAAAGCGCGCAGCACCAACTACACTGGCTCACGCATGCGCGATTTTCAAGTGGTGCAGCTACGCGTGGGTGCGGCGGGCGCCAAAATCGATGCCGCACGCCTGATGCTGCGCAGCGACGCGCTGGAAGTAATGGACAGCGCGCGCAGCGGCGCCTTGCCCGACATCGAAACCAAACTCCGCTACAAACGCAACGCTGCTTACGTGGCGCAACTCGCCACCGAAGCCGTCGATGCGCTGCATACTATTACCGGCGCCACCGGCATTTACAACGCCTACCCGCTGGAACGCATTTTCCGCGACGCGCACGCGCTGGCGGCGCACATCAGCTTGAACTTCGACGCGCAGGCGGCGACGTGGGGGCTGGCGGCGTTGGGGGGCGAGGTTAATATTCCGACGTTGTAGCGGGCGCTGTCGTAGCGGATATAAGTTCCGAGCTACCGTTCGTGAAATGAGTCTGTCTTTTGTTTGCACGTTTGATGTGACACTGGCCGAATTGCATTCGGCGGGCTGCACTAAATTTATCCGCGCCAAGGACTCAACATTTAGGATTGCGGTGCCCCCACTTTTTCGCTACTTCTCAAAAAGAAATGCGCTAGCCTTCGTGAAAGAAGGGGAAGTTTTATTTCGAGCCCTGTCTTATTTTCGAGACTATGAAGACGAAGGTGTTCGCGCTGACGCGCATGAAGGTACTCTGGTGCATCGCCCTTTGGACGGCCTCAGAGTGACAATGGTTGGGACCAGAGACACAGTAACGTTGCCGCACAGGGCAGAGTTTACGGCGATGGAAGACAAAATCCTCGTCTATTGTATGAGCACTGCGTTTTCAAGCAGCATCGCGGAACGTTTCAAATCAGAGGTGGCAGTTGAGGTTCTGGCACCATTGAAATTTCTAGCTCGGCTTAGACAGAGCTTAGCCCTACGCAAGCGCCTTCGTGCTGAACAACTCGTTCACCAAGAAGTTTGTTATTACGATTGGCATCAGCCACCAATCGTTGATTGGGCTCTACCAGAGCGAATCGCAATGCGAAAGCCAAAAATATTCGAGTGGCAAAAAGAGTACCGATTTGCGGTGCCGATCAGAGATGCGTTCCGTGTAGGTAATGTGAGCGCCAAACTTGTCCTGCCCGATGCTAAACGGCCACAGCCAGCAGAGTCGCATCCCCAGCTTCACCTGAAGCTTGGAGATTTATCGAAAATATGTCGAATCCACATATTGTGAACACGGAACCTGCTTCTGCCGTTATCAGCATCCCGCAGTGTTTTATCGTCTGAACGTCTGAATCCGCTGCAACCGGCCATCTTCGAAATAAAGCACGGTTCCTGCGCCGTAATCCCATTGTTCAAGGCGCTGCCAGCCGAGAACAGTGGTGGTGATGTTATTAGGCTGTCCCCAACTGCTGTTGAGCACCTGCTGCGTGGTCATGCCGGTGTAGAGCAGTTTGAGACGGGTGACGCGTTCTTTTTCCAGTTGTTCGGCTTCGCGCATCGGATCGTTCCGCGCGCCATGCTGTGCGCGGCGCAAGTCGAGAATTCTTTGCGGATAGTCGTAGAAAATCCAACCAGAGTTAGCGATGGCATAGTCGATGCCCAGTAAGTCCGCGGAAATGCGGCCTTCGGCGTAGCGGTTGTCCTTGAAATCCTCGGTGCTGAGATACGCCGTTTTGCCCGAGGCAAATTTGATTTTGAGCCAGGAGTAAGCCGCGTTCGGTTTGCTGATAATCAGGTCTTCAACGGTAAATTGCTCGGCTGCGGGGGCGCCGTATTTTTCGCTGGCGCAGGCGGTCGAGTTACCGCTGGTAGCGGGCGCCGCCTGGCTCTCGCAAAACAGCGCCTTCGGCGGCTGTCCCGGTTCGGGCCGTCGCACCCACAATTTACGGCCGACCAACGCGCGCAATTCTTCAAGCAGGAACTCCGGCCGCGGTGTGCCTGACAGCTCAAAGCCTTTTTGTGGCGGTGAGGCTGCGGAGGAATTTAACGGCATCCACGTCAGCGCTAACAGGAGAAGCAACAGGCGTTTTGAATTTGGGTTCATTAGCGGTTTTTGTCGGTGTTCTCTGTCCCGTCATTCTCGTTTGGGCGGGAATTTATACATTGCCGCTTAGGGCACCTGTGTTATGGGTTCCCGTCTGCGTGGGAACGACAGGTTTGGAAAGCGACGTGATGCAGCCCGGATATGATGATAGTCGCACACCTTGGCTTAGTGCTGAACGTTCGCGTTGAGGACATATACTCGCTGTCACACATGCTTTTGCGCGAGCAGCGCATCCCAGTTTTTTGGCAGCATGACTTTGCGGCTCGTCGGCGGCGCCTGATCGTGGTTGCCCATGTAGCCGCGTGATTGATTCCGCCCTGGATCGCCGGCGACGAGAATGCCGGTCATTGCTTCATGAATAAACACGCGCACTAAACGTTCGGGATCATCGGACTCGTGATATTCCTTCGGCAGCGTGCCTTCGGCTACCAATTTTGGAAGGCTGAAAGTCGGCGTGCTGGTCATCTGCGCAAAATGTGTGGCTTTGCCGGCTGTTACTTTTACGTTATTAAATAAATACTTACGAACATCGTCTTTGCTCCATTCGCGGGCAATGACGCGCGCGATGCTGGGGCCGACCACAATCAACGGGTGCCAGTAGCCGCGCTTCATGCCGGTATGTGACCAGTAGGTAAAGGTCGCGCCCATCACGTCGGCGAACTGCTGCACGTGATCGATGGCCTCGTCGCCGCCGCTGTAAGTGGGCGGTGTGATGGCGACGACGCTGCGCACGGTGACCACGCTGTCTTCGGGCTTGAACCCTTGATCCATGCCGTAGGTCGGCCAGCCGATCTCACGCGCGGTGTCTTCATCTTCGGCTAACGCGACGTTGAACGTGAAACTGATGCTGCCTTTGTCGCCGGCGCCCGGCGGTATGCGGTAGCCACAAATGTTGCGCAGGAACATGCGCACGAAGCGGCCGACGGTGGTATTCGCTTGCCGACCGACGCGCATCACGCCCTGGCCATAGTTGAAATCGAGTTGCTTGATGATGGGGCCGCTCACCACGACCAGTGGTTCCCAACCTGGCGTGGAGCCGCAATGCTCGATATGAAATTCCGGATCGCACATCGCTTCGATCACGGCAATCAACAGCGGCATGTATTCCGGGCGGCAGCCGGACAGGCAGCCAGTGATCGCGATGCCGAGGATGGTGACTTCGCGCCCTTCCTGCGGTACTGCGCGCAACACTTCGTCCGGCTTGCGGTCGGTGAACTTGAGGAATTCGTCAATGCGTTTCTGTGTCGGCGGAATGATGGGCATGCCGTCGGTCCACAACTTGCGGTAGAAATATTCCTGAATTTCATCGAGCGTGCCGTTCATGATTACCGAGCCCGGCGTGGGTTCGGTTTCGATGGCGACGCTGCTCGGCGTATCGCGGCCCTGCGTCAATCCTTTGATGATGCCGGGCGCGAGCGTGTTCCTGACTTTGGTGCTTAGTTCCTCGACACCATCGACCATCGGTGCGCCGGGATATTCGGCGTAGGCGAGCGGCAGCCCGAGGCCGCGCGATACCACGTCGGCCTGTCTCATAAATGCGTTGCCGATAATGGACACCGTAGGAATGCCCATTTTTTCGACTTGCGCTGCGGCCCGCAACACGGCGGGCGTGCAGCTTCCTCAGGCGCCTATGCCGACGATGACGGCATCGACCTTATGCGCTTTGAGTTTATCGGCAAGCGTGGAAGCAATTGCCTCGCCCTTGGGACCGTAGAAATTGCCGAACTCGGAATATTCAACAAATTTCGCACCGGGGAATTTTGCGCGCACATGCTCGCGCACCTGCGGGTAAATGGTTTCGCCGCGAAAAATCACATCCCACAATTCGCCGATCACTTTGCCGTTGAGATCGGGAATGCGCGGTGCGGTGTTACGGTCTTCGACGGCACGGCGCGTCAGCGGCCACAGTGCTTCGTATCGGGGTTCCTGGGCGGATGAGTCGGGCATGGCAGTCTCCGTGGAATGAGTGGCGGAAGAGAGTGGGAGTCGAACCCACATAGAACTGTTAACAGCCCCTACCGGGTTTGAAGTCCGGCCGCCCCACCGGGAGCGATTCCCTTCCGTAATGCTTTATCTGGTTGCGATTGTAATTCTTAACGCATGGCAACTGTGCTGTCTTCCATTATGCGAGACGCGCGCGTATTTCCGCGGCCGCTTTCTTGGCATCCGAAATCGCATCATCCAGCAGGCCGCCGCAGCCGCTGCGCACCGCGCCTATGGCCCACACGCCCGGCATCGCGGTTTCAAGTTTGTCGTTGGTGACCACGCGGCCATCGGCGTCGCGTTTGACGCTATCCGGCAGGAAATCCGAGTTGGGTTCGAGTCCGATGTAAGCAAACAATCCAGCGCAGGCGATGTCTTCGGTGCGTCCGTCTTTATGCTTGATTTGCACTTTCTCCACCATTTGCCCGCCGCCGACCGCGGTGACTTCAGCGTTAAGGGTTTTGACGATTTTCGCTTCGGCATTAACGGCTTGTTGCAGGTGATCGCTTCCACTGAACGCGCCGTCGCGATGCACGAGGCGCACTTCCTTGCAGTACTGCGCGAGCACCATCGATTCCTGCAGCGCAGTACT
>Ga0193752_1003204_pt1 | contig 11443 bp, 8 predicted proteins | sample H1c1metaG_FD_144924 | JGI IMG/M metagenome (GOLD analysis project Ga0193752, IMG submission 144924) | Soil microbial communities from a riparian zone of the East river system, Colorado, United States - H1c1 | ecosystem: Environmental > Terrestrial > Soil > Riparian zone | place: USA: East River... | reverse complement strand
GCACGGCCCGCGTCGATCGGAGTCGCGCGGCTTTCGGCCACCGGCGTTTCCCTCGAGCGACCCGCGCTTCACGATCGAGGGTTTTCGCCAGCTCGTGTTCGATCATCGCGCCCTCTTCGAGTACTTCCATGCGGGCGGCGCGCCTGGCCTCGGGCTGATGGGGATGAGCCTCGGCGGGTTTTCGGCGGCGCTGCTGAGCACACTCGAAGAGCGATTGCGGTTCAGCGTGTTGTTCATTCCGCTGGCTGCGATCGAGGAGTTTGCGTTCGACCACGGCCGGATGCTCGGGACGCCGGCGGAGCAGGAGCAGCAGCGTGACGCGCTGCGGGCGGCCCAGTGGCCGATCAGCCCGCTCGCTCGCCCGCCGCTCGTAGCCGCGGAGCGCGTCTCGGTCGTGGCGGGTGAAGCCGACCACGTGACCGGTCTCGCCCACGCCGAGCACCTCGCCCAGCACTTCGGCACGCATATCTCGCGGTTCGAAGGCGGGCATTTGCTGCACTTCGGTCGCGAGCGCGCGTTCGAGCCGGTCTGGCAAATGCTCGAACACGAAGGTTTTCGGTCGGTGCGTCCGCCGAGCGGCCGCTTTCCAAAATCGGTGCGGTCGTGAGCCTCGGCGACGAACCTCTCCGCGCTCCCGCGTTGAGTCTGCGCGCAGGCCGGCTCGCGGATTCGCCGATCAGCTATTTGATGACGAAGGCGCTGGCGCATCCCGAGCTGGTTTCGCTCGCCGCCGGGTTCGTGGATCTGCACAGCTTACCGGTCGATGCGACGCGGACGGCTGCACTCGAGCTGTTCGCCGATCCGACCGCCGCTCGCACCACGCTGCAGTACAACGCGACGAGCGGCGATCCTGCACTGCGCTTGCAAGTCCTCGAGCGCGTCCTCGCCCAAGACGCTGCAGCTCTCGGCGGCGGGCGGCTCGGACGGGCCCCTGGTTCGGTGTCTCTCGACCGCGTCGTGTTGACGGCCGGCAGCAATCAGCTGTTGTTTCTGGTCTGCGAAGCACTGCTCGATCCCGGCGACATCGTGCTGTGCGACTCGCCGACCTATTTCGTGTTCACGGGCATGCTCCGCGGGATGGGCGCGCGAGCGATCGGCATCGAGAGTGACGCTGGCGGCATGCGCGCCGACGCGCTCGACGCCGAGCTGGCGCGGCTCGACGCGGCCGGTGAGCTTCCGCGCGTGAAGGCCATCTACGCGATGAGCTACTTCGACAACCCGCGCAGCGTGACGCTGGCACAGCAGCGGCGGTCCGAGATCGTGCGGATCGCGAGAGCGCGTGCGCGCACTGCGCCGATCTATCTGATCGAAGACGCGGCCTATCGCGAGCTGCGATTCTCCGGCGACGACTTGCCGAGTTTGTTTTCGGAGCCCGAGAGCGACGACTGCGTGATCTATGCCGGCACGTTCTCGAAGTCGTTTTCGCCGGGTGTGCGCGTCGGATTCGGGATCTTGCCCCCGGCGCTCGTCGCGCCGGTGCTCGCGCTCAAAGGCAACCTGGACTTCGGCTCGCCCAACCTCAATCAGCGGTTGGTCAGCGAGGTCTTGCGCCTTGGGTTGTATGAGCCGCACGTCGCAATGCTTCGCGAGATGTACGCGCGCAAGCGCGACGCGATGTGCGCTGCGCTCACTCGCGAGCTCGGGGGAGTAGCCACGTACGTGCGGCCCGAAGGCGGGCTTTACGTTTGGCTACAGCTGGCAGCGGACATCGATACCGGCCCGAACGGCCCGCTGTTCGCGTGCGCGCTCGAAGAGGGCATGTTGTTCGTGCCGGGCGAGTACTGCTTTCCCGATCCGGCACGCGAGTCACGGTCGTGCATGCGGCTTTCGTTTGGCGTGCAAACGGAAGAGCGCATCGCGACCGGAATCGCTTGTCTCGCGCGCGCGATCGCACGCGTCGGTTGAACGGCTTCAACGCTGCGGCTGAAGCGCCGCGATCAGGTACAGCGACAACTGCTGCTTGTGCTCTTCGAGCTTGTCGCGCGCCGGCGCCCCCACGCCGAGCGCATCCAGAATCTCGCGCCGCAACACGAACGGAGTCGCCAGCGCTGCAAAGCCGAACTGCAAGATTTGATCGACGTTCATGTCGGAGCGCACGGTGCCGCGCCCCTGCGCATCGAGAATGCGGTTCTTGATGCCGGTCATCAGCGGAGCGACGAACTCGGTCAAAGCAGTCGACGCGAGTTGTTGTGCTTCCGAGCCGCGTTCGCGAAATGCGCCTTCGATGATGTGCATCAAGTCGCGATGCGCGGAGAAGAAGTCCGTCAGCGCGTTTACGAGTGAACGCGTGAGGCCTTCGAGCCCGTCCGGTGTCTGCAGCTGCGCAAAGCCGGTGAGCGAGACGTTCGACAACGCTCGCTGCACGACTTCGCGGAATAGCCCGCGTTTGTCCCCGTAGTAGTGATGTAATAGCGCGTGATGGACGCCCGCTTCTTGGGCGATGTCACGCAAGCGCGCACCTTCGTAGCCCCGGAGCGCAAATGCACGCTCCGCGGCATCGAGGATGCGGCGCTTCGACTCGGTGGGATTACGCCGACGACTCGGCGGCGCTGGCGCTGGTGCTGGCGCCCCGACTGCAGCTGGCGGCGGCACGATTTCGGTACTCTTGGTCATGACAAGCCTTGGACGTGCGCTTACAAACGGCGACACGGACCGCCGCACTACCCAGCATGTGTGTCCCCCACGTCCGGGTCGTCAAGCTCACGTCTGGCTCGCGATATAGCCGTTTTTTCGCAGGAAGCCGAGTACCTGCTGGACGCTTTCATCCGCCGTCGAGCGTTCCGTGTCGAGCACAAGCTCAGGATTGTCGGGTTCTTCGTACGGCGACCCGATCCCGGTCATGTCCGAGATTTTTCCCTCACGCGCCTTCTTGTACAGGCCCTTGGGGTCGCGCTGCTCGCACGTCCGGAGCGAGGCGCGCACGTGGATCTCCACGAAATCGGGCGAACCGAGCAAAGTACGCAGCTGTGCGCGCACTGCACGGTAGGGTGAGATGAATGCACAGAGGCACAACACGTTCGCGTCGACGAACAACTTTGCGACCTCGCCGATTCGCCGAATGTTCTCGTCGCGATCCCCGGGTGAGAAACCGAGGTCTCGGCACAACCCGTGCCGCACGTTGTCGCCGTCCAGCACGTAGGCGGCACAGCTCAGTGACAGCAACTCGTGTTCGACCTTCGAGGCAATCGTACTTTTGCCTGATCCCGATAGGCCGGTGAACCACAACGCGGCGCCCTTGTGCCCGCGCACGCGTTCGCGGTCTGCGCGCGCGACGACGCCGGTCTGCCAAGCGATGTTCCGCGATTTTGGTTGCTGCATCGTACACACTCTACAACGGCCGCCGCCGTTCGGCGCAATGAACTACCAGCTGCATAAACGCAGTTAAATCATCGGGATTTCAAGGTTAGTCCGTCAGCACCCACGGCTCGCCGACACCGGGTCACGGGTTGGAAAGAGGCTCGGTCTGAGCCCGGGTTGCCGCGGCCCGCTGCACTTCTTGGCCATGCGACTCGAGCGTGGAAGTGAAGGCATGCCGGCCGTCGCCGCGAGCGACGAAGTAAAAGAAACCGTGTGCCGCTGGTGCAAGAACCGCCCGCAGCGCAGAGCTGCCAGGGCTACCGATCGGTCCGGGCGGCAGTCCGTCGAACCGGTAGGTGTTGTAGGGGTTCGCAGGGTCGGCGGTCATGACGCGAGTCACTTTTCTTCCATCAAACTGCAGACAGCTTTGAAGATTTGGCTGCACGACGCAGCCGTAAGCGACAGTCGGATCCGCCTGAAGACGTTTGGGCTTGAACTTGGGATCGCGAAGTCGATTCAAGAACACGCCGGCGATCACCGGTTGCTCGCTCGGCACGCGCGCCTCCTTCTCGACGATCGAAGCGAGCGTGACGATTTCGTATGACCCGAAGCCCAACTCCTCGCGCACGCGCGTGATGCCTTCCTCGTCGCTTTGCGCGATCGCCGCCCAACGCTTGCGGCCGTTTCCAACCAGCTTGTCGGCGATGGCGCGCGGCGTGAGCGCGTCACTGAGCCAGTACGTATCCGGAAACAAAAAGCCCTCGGCGCTCTGCGCGCGGGGGTCGATCGTAGCTAGTAGCTGCGGGTCTTCGGTTACGGAGATGAACGCCGCGCGCTCGCACAGGCCCCACTCGGCTAGTCGCGTTGCGATTTCGTAACGCGTCCAGCCCTCGGGTATCGTGATGCGCACAGCCGCCGAGCCGAATCCGACTGCGACGCGCTGCAGGAGCTCGCGCGCGGTCATGCCGCGCATCACCAAGATTCGCCCGTGCCGGAGTTTGTTCTGGGCGCCGAGCGCGCGGCCGTAGAGTGCGAACGTCCACGGGTGGAGAACCAAGCGCTCGCGCGCCAACTGGTTTGCGACGTCGGTCAGCGTTGTCGTCGGCTCGATCGTGACCGCGGCCGTTCCGGTTCCGGTGCCGCGCTCGGCGGGGTAGACGACGACCAGGTAGCCGACCGCGCTCGCGGCTGCGAGCAGCAGCACTGCGATCAGGATTGCGAAGCTCAGCCAGGGCGACCGCCGCCGTGCGGGTCCTTGTCCTGCGGATCTGTCGTCAGGGGGTCTTGCCAAGGGTGCTCTCGTTGCGAGTCGAGGTAGCTTTGAAGGATCAGCGTAGCGGCCATGCGGTCGACCTGACCGCGGTCACGTGAGTTCGGGTTCCGGCGCGAGCGACTCGGGCGGCCGCGCGAACCGGTGTCCCCGCGATGATAGCTTGGGTCGGACAGGGCGCGGTTTGCAGCCGTGGACGTGAGACGTTCGTCCCAGAGGACGACCGGAATCTTCGCCGCCGCTTCCAGGCGCTGCGCGAACAGCTTGGATTTGCGGGCGGCTTCGCCTTCGCGCCCGTCGAGGCTCAGCGGCAAACCGATCACGGCTTGCTGGACGTTCTCACGCGCGAGAACTTCCGAAACTTTGCGTACTGCGTCTTCGAGCCCGCGATGCTCGACCGTGCACAACGGCGTCGCGACCGGCACTTCGTCGTCGGCGATGGCGACGCCGGTGCGCACGCTTCCGGGGTCGATACCTGCGCGACGCATGTCGCCGAGGTGTAGCACGAGTGCAGCAATGCGCGGCCGTGCGCGTAAGTCGGATGCCGGTCCGGCACTCGCGTCTATATACTGCCCAGCATGTCTTTATTGGCAGGAGACGTCGGTGGCACGAAGACGGCGCTCGCCGTCTACGAGCGCGGTGACAACGGGACCTACCGCACGATCGCCGAGGGCAAATACGCGAGCCAGGAGTACAAGAGCTTCGCCGACGTGCTCGCGCAGTTTCTTCCGAAAACGGCAGGTCGGATCGACGCGGCGGCGTTCGGGGTTGCCGGGCCGGTCGTGAACGGCGTCTGTTCGACGACGAACTTGCCGTGGACGATGTCGGAGCTCGAGCTCGCGCAGATCGTCGGTGCGCCGGTCTCGTTGATCAACGACTTCCACGCGGTCGCACTCGGCGTCGGGGAGCTCCAGCCGGATCAGTTGCACGTGCTTCAGGCGGGTGCGCGCAATCCGAAGGGAACGATCGCGGTGATCGGGGCGGGCACCGGGCTCGGCGAAGCGTTGTGCGTGCACACGAGCGACGGGCCGCACGTGATCGCGGGGGAGGGCGGGCACTCGACGTTCGCGCCGCATACCGAGCTCGAAGTGAAGCTGTTGCAGTTCTTGATGACTCGCTACGAGCACGTGTCGGTCGAGCGTGTCGTGTCGGGCATCGCGTTGCCGGAGCTCTACGAATTCGTCGTGGACGCGGGGCTGGCGAAAGCAAATCCGGAGACGCTGCGGCGTTCGAAGACCGAATCGGTGGGTGCGGTGTTGTCGGAGCTCGCGCCTGTCGATCCGGCTGCGGAGATCACCTTGTCGTTGTTCGTGTCGGCGTATGGAGCAGAGGCGGGCAACCTCGCGCTCAAGGCGTTGCCGACGGGTGGGTTGTTCGTCGCGGGCGGGATCGCGCCTCGGATCTTGCCGCGCCTGACGAGCGGCGCGTTCATGGCGAGCTTCCTAGCCAAGGGCCGTCTCTCTTCGGTGCTAACGCCGATTCCGGTCGCGGTTGTGTTGCATCCGAATGTCGGCTTGCTGGGCGCGCGGGCACAGGCGGGGTTACTATCGTCTCGCCGGCCGCGATGATGGATGAAAAGACTCTTCGGAAGCACCGCGCGAAACTAGATAAAGCGCTCGCCGCGAATCGCGATGACGAGGCGATTCAGCTGCTCGCCGGATTGGTGAGTGCGGAACCCACGAATGCGCGTTGGCCCCACAAGCGGGGTGATCTGCTGCGGAAGGTGGGGCGTCGAGCGGAGGCTGTCGCTGCGTACGAGCAAGCGGTCGACGTCTACGCGAAGACGGGGTTCATCGCGCGTGCGGTTGCGATGGCGAAGACGGTGTTGAGTCTCGACCCATCGCGAACCGATGTGTTGATGCGCGTCGATCCGCAAGCGGCGCAGCAGCTGCATCGGCAGGCGAGGCCGGCTTCGATCATCCCGGGTGCGATTCGAACGAATACGAATACGAATCCGGGTACTTCTTCGCATCAGGGTGGGCCCGGGAACACGCATCCAGGTGGAAGGCATCCGGCGATATTGGATGACGCGTCGCCGGTCGCTCTAGCTCTGGCGGCGGCGCGGAAGCGTCCGGTGGTGGTCGAAGAGGATCCGCCGGAGCCCGCGAGTGACGATTCGGGTGCGGAGGATCAGCCGCTGATCGTCGACGACGACGAGTCGACCGAGAGCGTCGCGATGCTTCCGGTCGGGCTCGATGCGAGCGACGACGAGTTTGCGGTGGAAGTCGACGTGGAGTCGTTGCCGCCGGCGCGGCATGCGATGGTGCTCGATGACGGGCCTGTCGAAGTGCCGAAGAAGCATCCGATGGTGCTCGACGACGATGAGTCGTTCGGGCGGCCATCACAGCCGGAGCCGGCGAAGGTTCCGGGGCGCGTCACTGCGGCGGGTGGCAAAGTAGCGGCGGCGCAGCCAGCGGCTGCGACGCGTGTCACGGCGCCGGGTGCGAAGCCCGCGGTGCAGCCAGCGGCTGCTGCGCCTCGCGTCACGGAGCCGGGTGCGAAACCCGGGCTGCAGCCAGCGGCTGCGACGCGTGTGACGGCACCGGGTGTGAAGTCCGCGGTGCAGCCAGCGGCTGCTGCGCCTCGCGTCACGGAGCCGGGTGCGAAGTCCGCGCTGCAGCCAGCAGCTGCTGCGGTAGCGGCGCCCGCAGAGTCGCGTGTGGTTGGGGGCAAGCCGGCTGAGGCAACGCCGTCGGCCGGTTCTCCTGGTCGCACGTTGGCTGGTGTGGCAGCGCCGGTGGCTCCAGCTCCGGGTGCGGGCGCGCGGGCTGGAGCGGCTGTGGCGGGGGATACGCGTGGTCGTGCGGCACCTCCGCCGCCGCCAGCAGCTGCAACGAGGCCGCGTGCGGCACCCCCGCCGGTGCCCGGTGCGGTGCGACCGAAGCCGGCGCCTGTGCCGGAGGAGCCGGTGCTGACGCTCGACAGGTTGTCTCTGCCACCGTTGCAGGCGGAGGAAGCGGCGAACGAGCAGTCATCCGGGGACTCGGAGGATGCAGGGTCTGCGCCGCCGACAGCTGCAGGTCGCGCGTTCTTCATCGATGACGACGAAGACGCCGATGAGGCGATGGCGGAAGCGCTCCGGTTGGCTGCGTCGCTCGAGGGTGACGCGGAGGAGTCGGAGGAAGGCGCTGCGGTCGACGAAGACGAAGAGCACTTCGCGGCAGGAACGCCTGCGACTGCGGCGCAGCTCATAGCTGCGGAAGCTCGAGACGAGGAGTCCGAGGAGTTTGCGGAGCCTGTAGCGGTGAGCGGAGGGCAGCGCGGTGCGGCTGCGGCATTCGCGGCGCAGTCCACTGGAGAGCGGACAGCGCACGCGACGGGCGCGCAACGCGGCGCGGCTGCTGTGACGGCGGCTGAAGGCCGGAGCGCCGCGACAGCGGCGCAGGCGACGGGCGCGCAGACTGCTGGCTCGCGAAGAGGTGGCGTTTCTGCCAAGGGCGGGCAGGTGATCGGAGCGATGCGCGGCGCGGCGCCTGCCACTGCGGCGCAGTCGGCGGGAGCGACCGGCGGCGCGGCACCGGCTCGTCCGGCGCAGCCACCGGCGGCGGACGATTCTGACTCGCAGCCGTACGGTGCGACCGGCGCGACTTCGGACGCGACTGAAGCACCGCTCGGCACGGCGCCTGCAGCAGCGGCACGCGGCATTGCGGCGCACGGCGTCGGGGTACCAGTGGCAAAGACAACCGGCGCTGCAGCGCAAGGCGTCGGGGCGCCGGCGGCAAAGATCGGCGCGGTACCGGGCGCGGCAGCGTTCCCGCCGAAGCTGGGCAGCACCGTGCGACAAGGTGCGGTGCCGGTGGCGCAGTCGCCAGGAGCACGTGTCGCGGCTTCGGCGGCCGAGCCGATTGCGGCCCAGCCGCTCACGGCGGCGGAGGCTCCCGACACAGGCGCGCCGTCTCCAGCGCCGCTCACAGCGGCGGCGGACGCAGACGCCGACGAAGACACGCAAGCTTTCGCGACCACCTCGGACTCCGCGCAGCAATTGCCGGCTGCACAGGCTCCCGCCGCCGCCGCATCGCCTGGCTCAGATCGCGCCGCGGCACAGCGGCCTGCACCTGGCCCACCGATTCCAGGCGCGCAGCCCGCAGCGGCCCAGGGCGCAAGCGCCCCGCAGCCATCGGCGGCAACGAAAGGCGTGTTTGGTTTCGGCAAAGCTGCGGACGCCGGTAAGCCCGGCGCCTTCTCTCGGCTCGTGGGTGCGACTCGCGCGTCCCTACTCGGCGCGCCCTCCGGTGCACAAGCCGGCGGTGCACCTGCCTCGCCCGCAGCAAAACCACTCGAGGTCGGTCCAGCTCCGGGAGCTGCAGCATCTCCGCCTGCACCCGCTGCCAGCGGGATCAAGGCGCCCGCACCCGCAGCCGCTGGCATCAAGCCGCCGGTGGCCGCAACCGGCATCAGGCCGCCTGTGCCCGCGGCCGGCATGAAAGCGCCCACGCCGGCGACCGGCATCAGGCTGCCGACGACCGCCGCAACCGGCATCAAGCCTGCCACTCCGGCGGCGGGCGCGACTGGCATCAAGCCACCGCCAACTGCCGCCGGCATTCACACGCCGAGCCCCGCGGCCGGCTCACCCGAACGCAGCTCGGAACCTGGCCCTCAATCTCGCAACTCAAACTCCGGGCAACTCTGGGCCGATCACAGCGGTGGCAACGAAATCCCCGCGGCACCTGCAACCTCGGTCCAACCGCCGGTCCGATACCGCGGCCCGACGATGCTCGGCGCCGGCCCCAAGATTAAGCCCTACGAGCCTCCACCCGACGAAGCCGAGCTCTTCAGCCGCGCTCTCGAAGCCGCGATCGAGCTCAAGGTCGCTCCCGATCAAAAGCCGAATGAAACGCGCTTCTCGAACGCACCCCCCGGACCCGGGCTCGAGCTCTCGACCGCCGAAGTTTCAGATCGACCGGAAGCCGCACTCAACGAAGAACACGACGCAGTCCCGCATGCAGTCGGCGAGCTGAGCAACCTCCCACTGTTCCCGCTGTTCGCCGAAATGCCGCAAGAAGCACTCGGCGAGATGGTCACCGACACCGAGCTGATCGAGCTCAGCGACGGCGACGTCGTGATCCGCAAGGGCGACCCCGGCGATGCGCTGTTCGGCATCGTCGAAGGTAGTGTGATGGTCGTCGTACCAAATCACCCGCAAGGGCTCACGCTCGCCGAAGGCGACGTCTTCGGCGAATCGTGCTTGCTCCAAGACGAACCGCGCCACGCCGACGTGCGCGTAATCGGGCGACTCACCGCGCTGAAGATCCCGCGCCACGTGCTGACGCGCGCACTTCGCCGCTATCCACAACTCGCGGAGCTCTTGCTCGAGCTACTCACGCGCCGCTTGCTCGCGAACTTGCTACAGACTTCGCCGCTATTTTCGACGTTCGACGCCGAAGGTCGGCGCGAGCTGTCGCGGATGTTCGAAGTTCGGCGCGCGCCGGCAGGCACCAAGCTCTCGATCGCGGGCAAGCTGATGGACGGCCTCTACATCTCGCTCACGGGAACGCTCTCGGTCGAAGCGGTAGGCCAAGCTCCGCGCATCGCGCCGCCCGGCAGCATGTTCGGCCACACGCTGCTCTCGCGCGAGCCCGCGTCCACGAGCGTGACTGCGCGCGTAAATCTCGTCGTGCTGCGCTTGCCGGCGACCGCGTTCGCGCACATGGCGATGGAATACCCGACCATCGTGGAGCACCTCGCGGAGCTTTCGACGAACGACGTCGTATCGGTCAGTCTATAAGACGTCGTGGCCGAAACCTTGTACGAGCAACTGGGCGGCGAGCCGAAGCTCCGCGCCGTGATCGACGATTTCGTCGACCGCGTGTTCGACGATCTGATGATCGGCTTCTTCTTCGTGGCGGCCGACAAGGACCGGATCAAGCGCTTCGAGCTCCAGCACGCGAGCGCGCTGCTGGGTGGGCCTGACGCGTACGGCGGCCGCCCGCTGCGGCAGGCCCATGCGGCCCATCCGATTCGAGGTGGGCACTTTGCCCGAAGAATGCAGATTTTGCGGCAGGTGTTGGCCAAACACGGTGTGCCGCCCGAGGTTCAGCAGCGCTGGATCGACCACGACATGGCGCTCGCAGGCCAGATCACGGGCGACGGCGTGGGCGAGTGTAACGATTGAAGGTTATACTCGCGGCCATGGACTACGCCTGCGCGTTTCGTTGTGTCGCCGGTTGCCACGGAAGCTACTCGGTCGAAGACGTGATCTACCACTGCCCGAAGTGCGGGGAGCTGCTCGAGGTTGCGCACGATCTGGAAGCGCTGAAGAAGACCGGCACGGCAAGCTGGATCCGGTTGTTCGACGAGCGCCAGCGCACGAACAAGTGGCCCTATGCGAGTGGCATCTGGGGCAAAAAAGAGTGGGTGATGCCGCAGCTCGACGACGATTGCGTCGTCTCGCTGCACGAGGGCGGCACCAACTTGTTCTGGGCGGAGCGCTTCGGAAAGACGCTGGGCCTGGAAGACCTGTGGATCAAGCTCTGCGGCAACAGTCATACCGGGTCGTTCAAGGACCTCGGCATGACGGTGCTCGTGAGCGTCGTGAAGCAGATGATCAAGCACGGAAAGCCCATCCGGGCGATCGTGTGCGCGTCGACCGGTGACACATCGGCTGCGCTCGCGGCGTATTGCGCGGCCGCGGGCATCCGTGCGGCGGTGCTGTTGCCGCGAGGCAAGGTGACGACGGCGCAGCTCGTGCAGCCGCTCGCGAACGGCGCGCGCGTGTGCGCGCTCGATACCGACTTCGACGGCTGTATGGCGATCGTTCAAAAGCTCGCGCAGGAAGACGGGATCTACCTCGCGAACTCGATGAACTCGCTGCGGCTCGAGGGCCAGAAGACGGTCGGAATCGAGATCGTCCAGCAGTTCGATTGGGAAGTCCCGGAC
>Ga0193752_1003203_pt1 | contig 11447 bp, 7 predicted proteins | sample H1c1metaG_FD_144924 | JGI IMG/M metagenome (GOLD analysis project Ga0193752, IMG submission 144924) | Soil microbial communities from a riparian zone of the East river system, Colorado, United States - H1c1 | ecosystem: Environmental > Terrestrial > Soil > Riparian zone | place: USA: East River... | reverse complement strand
TGCAGACGGTCGTCAGCGCCGCGCTGATGTTCGTCCTCTACCGGGACCTGCTCTCGGTGGTCGGCGCCGACGGGCTCGGGCTGTGGTCGGTGGTGCTGGCGTCGACGGGGGCCGTCCGTATCACGGAACTGGGGCTGACGGGGAGCGCGGTGAAGTACGTGGCCACCTATCTCGCCCGGCGGGACGACCGCTCCGCCGCGCGGGCGGCCGAGACGACGGTGACGACGGTGGCCGTCCTCATCGGCCTGACGGCGGTGGGGGGCTATTTCGTGCTCCGGCTCGTGTTCCCCCTGTTCGTTCCGGCGGCGGAGATGCCGGCTGCGCTGGCGCTGCTCCCGTACGCGTGCGTCTCCTTCTGGCTGGCCGCCGTCGCGGGCGCCGTGCAGAGCGGGCTGGAGGGGTGCAGTCGGTACGACCTCCGCAACGTGGTGCTCATCGTGGGGCAGGTGCTGTACGTGGGGCTGGCGCTGTGGTGGGTGCGGCGCAGCGGCCTCGTCGGCGTCGCGCTGGCGCAGGTCGTGCAGGGCGGGGTGCTCGTCGTGAGCTTCTGGCTCCTGTTGCGCCGGGAGCTCCCGGCGGTCCGGTGGTTACCCGGGCGGTGGGATCGGGCGCTGTTCCGCGAAATGCTGGGGTACGGCCTCAACTTCCAGGCGATGGGGCTGCTCCGCATGATCTACGAGCCCACGACCAAGGCCCTGATGAGCGCGTACGGCGGGCTCGCCCTGACGGGGTACTACGAGATGGCGGGGCAGCTCGTGACGAAGCTCCGGGCCCTGCTCGTTGCGGCCCAGCAGGTGATGACGCCGGAGGTCGCCGCCCTCTCCGAGTCGGCGCCGGAGCGCGTGCGTGAGGTGTACGCGGCGGCCGACGCGGTGAACTGGTACCTGTGCGTGCCCGTCTTCGCCCTGATGATCGCGGCGGGGCCGCTCGCGTCCTACCTCTGGATCGGCCACGTGGAGCCGGCGTTCGTCGTCTTCACCACCCTGCTCGCGCTGGGGTGGTTCGCCAACGCCATCACGGGGCCCGCGTTCTTCCTGCTCCTGGGCACGGGGGAGATGAGGGTGGTGGTGGCCAGCCACGTAACGATCGCCGTGGTCAACGGGGCGGGCGGGTGGCTCCTGGGGACGACGGTCGGGGGGTACGGGGTCGCCGGCGCCTGGGCCGCCGCCCTCACCGCCGGGGCCGTTCACCTCATGCTCGGGATCCCGCGGGACCGGGGCATCCCGTTCCGCGTGCCGCCCGAGAGCCGGCCCACCGCCGTTGCGGCGCTGGGGGGCCTGGGTGCAGCCGCCGTGATCTTTCTGGCGGCGCCGACGGCGCCGGTAGCGGCGCTGGCCGCGCCGCTGGTGCTGGCGGCGCTCCTGCTCGTTCCGATGTGGCGGGCCCCGCACCGGGCGCGGCTGTTGAACGCCGTTCGCCGTATGCGGCCGGCCTGAGGGGCTACGCCTCCGTGCCCACCCCGTCCACCTCGCGCTCGATCTCCAGCGCTGCCGCCACCAGCTCGCTCTTGAGCGGGGCGAGTTGCTCGTGCTGGTCGACGTAGCGCTCGATGGCGTCTGAGAGCGAGGTCTCGCGGCGGACGGTCGTCCGGCGCTGCCGTTCGACGGGGTCCACGGCGCGCTCGACGGCGGCGATGGTGTCGGCCGTCTTCAGCGCCTCGCGGATGGCCTGCGGGTCCACGAGCGGGGCCTCCTTCTCCGTCACGCGGTAGCGCACGCGCACGACGGCGTCGTCGATGTCGTGGCGTGCGATGGCGTTGAGGATGACGGTCGTGGGGTCGACGGTCTCGCGGGCGTCGACCTCGATGGGGATGAACCGCCGGGCGGGGGTTTCCACGAACTCGAACCGCGTGGTCTTGCCGCCGGGCCCGGCCTCGATGTCCACGAGCACGAAGCCCTTCGGCGCGTCGTGCTCCTTGAACGAGATGCGCTCGATGGAGGACGAGTAGACCACCGGGGGCCCCTCGCCGCGGGCGAAGGCGTCGGCGTTGCGGTCCTGGAACTTGTGGATGTGGCCGAGCGCGACGTAATCCACGCCCGGGGCGGCGAGCTGCCCGACGGTGAGCTTCGGCTCGTGGGCGATGAGGCTGGCCCGCTCGCTCCCGCCCAGTTCGGCGCCCTGGATGGAGAGGTGGGCCGCCACGACGGCCGGGAGCGCGGGGTCGAGTTCACGCGCGGCGGCGGTGACGAAGTCGGCGTAGAGTTCCTCGATGTGCTCGCGGATCTCGTGCGGCGTCTTGCCGCGGTGGACCTCCTTCGAGAGCAGCACGCTCCGGATGGGCCACGGGAGGGCGATGAGCTGGAGGGGCCCGGCCTTCGTCTCGATGCGCGCGGAGTCGGGCCGCCGGAAGACGTGGACGTCGCCGCGGAGGTGCGGGAAGATGTCGACGGAGGAGGCCTTGCCGAAGCTGACGGGGTGGTCGTGGTTCCCCACGATCATCACGATGGGGATGCCCGCCTCGGCCACGGGCGCCAGCGCCTCCGCGAAGAGCTTCTGCTGCGTCGGGGTAGGGTCGGGCGTGCGGTAGGCGTCGCCGCAGAACAGGAAGAGGTCCACGCGCTCGGCCAGCGCGCGCTCCACCATCACGTCGAAGCACCGCCGGAAGTCGAGGAGCCGCGTGTTCAGCCCCGTCTCGGGGTCGAGCCGCCCGTGCGTCTCGTACCCGAGGTGGATGTCGGCGCAGTGGAGGATTTTCACTGATCTGGGAATCTGGGGATCGGGGAATCTGGGAATTGAAAGCCGTGGGGCAGGGGGCAGCGGGCGCTTACCTCTGTTCTCGGGATGCCGGATGGTAACCGTGTTAGACGACCGGTGGCCGAGGGCTTTCGCGCTCGGCCACCGGATTCAATTCCCAGATTCCCAGATCCCCAGATTCCCAGATCCCCAGATTCCCAGATCCCCAGATTCCCCGATGCCCCTTACCAGCCCACGCGTCCGCGGTCGGTGGGGGCGGGGGTGGCGGGCGGGGTGGCGGGCGGGGCGTTGCCGCCGCCGGTGCCGCCTTCCCAGCGTTCCAGGAGGTCGCGCGCCGGGCGGTCGCCGCCGCCTTCGGCTGCCGCGCCGCCACGGCGACGGACGAAGTAGTCGCCCGTGACGTCGGAGCCGAAGCGGGCCCGACGGCCCGACGGCGGCTGGTAGTTCTCGGGCTGCTCGAACCGCGCCTCCTGCTCCAGCCGGGTCGCCTCGGGGCCCGCCTGGAGCGCCTCCAGGAAGCCGCCCGTGACGAGCATGGCCGTGTGGGCGCCCTGGCCCCAGTAGCCCGAGCGGAACGTGATGCGGCGGTCGTTGAAGCCGACCCACGAGCCGACGACGAGCTGGGGGTGCATGAGCATGAACCACCCGTCGGCGCTCTCCTGCGTCGTGCCGGTCTTGCCCGAGAGGTCGAACCCGCGCATGGACGGGAAGCGGGGGACGAACGAGCGGGCCGTGCCGCCCGTGATGACGCCGCGCATGGCGTCGACCATCGTCCACGCCGTCGACGCGCTGAGCACCTCGCGGCCGGTCGAGTTGAACTCGGCGACGACGTTCCCGTAGCGGTCCTCGATCCGGTCGATGGCCAGCGTGATGTGCGGGGCGATCCCGATGGAGTCCGTGAGCGGGTCGCGCCCGCGCGGCGGGCCGTGGTAGACGCCGCCGTCGGCGACGGTGGAGTAGGCCGCCGCCATCTCCAGCAGGTTCACGTCGTAGACGCCGAGGCCGATGGCGTTGGCGGTGTTGCAGCCGCCGCCGGGGGCGTTGTCGCAGAGGCGGCTCCGGATCCCGAGGCTCTCGGCGTAGCGGCGCACCTCGTTCACGCCAAGCTCGCGCGTGAGGCGGGCGGCGACGACGTTCTTCGAGGCGGCGAGCGCCGAGCGGATGGCGATGTAGCCGGAGTACCCGCCGCCGGAGTTCTGCGGGCGCCACCCCTCCCACGCGAACGGCGCGTCGAGGATGGGGTAGCTCGGGGAGAACCCGTTGTCGAAGGCGGCGGTGTAGACGAAGAGCTTGAACGTGGAGCCCGGCTGGCGCCGCGCCTGCCCGACGTGGTCGTACTTGTCGGCGGCGAAGTCGCGCCCGCCGACCCAGGCGCGGACGTGGCCGTTGCGCGGGTCCATCGCGACCAGCCCGGACTCCAGCCGCGTGTGGACGGTGCGGAGGGAGTCGATGTAGTCCTCGTCGTCGCGGAGTTCGGCGATGGCGTCGGCGCGGCTCCGGCCGCGGGCCTCGAGCACGTCGAACCGGGCCGACTGCGCGATGTACTCGTCGACGATGGCGCGGTTACGGCTCCACCACTGCGCGAACGGCGTGATGTCGCCGCGCGCCATGCGGCGGCGGTACGACTCGGGGTCGGAGCCGAAGCCGCCGCCGGTGGCCCACTCGTAGTCCACGACGGCTTGCAGCCCCGGCATCACCGAGTCCACGGCCGCCTGCGCCGCGCGCTGGACGCGGCTGTCGATGGTGGTCCGGATGACGAGCCCGTCGGCGTAGGGGTCGTAGCCGTACTGCTCGCACCACTCCCGGAACCACAGCCGCAGCACCTCGGCGAAGTGCGGCGCCATGTTGTTCTCGTGGGAGTACGCGAGGAAGTTGAGCTGGATCGGGTCGGCGGAGAACCGGCTGTAGTCGCTCTGCGAGAGGAACCCCTCGTGGAGCATGTTCGACAGCACCACGTCACGGCGCTCGCGGCTCGCGTCGGGGTTGCTCCGGGGGTCGTAGCGGGTGTTCGCCGCGAGCATCCCGACGAGCGTGGCGCTCTCGGCCGGGTCGAGTTCGGCCGCCGGCTTCTGGAAGTACGTCTGCGCCGCGCTCTCGATGCCGTAGGCGTTGTAGCGGAACGGGACCGTGTTGAGGTAGAACTCCAGGATCTCGCGCTTGGTGTAGGCGCGCTCCAGCCGGATGGCCGTGAGGATCTCCTTGATCTTGCGCGTCGGGGAGCGGTCGAAGCCGACCTGCTCGCGGTAGAGGTTGCGCGCGAGCTGCTGCGTGATTGTGGAGCCGCCCTGCGTGCGGCCTGTCAGCAGCGTGAACGGGGCCTGGAGGGTGCGGCGGAGGTGGACGCCCCAGTGGCGGTAGAAGTCGCGGTCCTCGGTGGAGAGCAGCGCGTTCACGACGTGGGGCGAGATGGAGTCGAGCGGCACCCACGTCCGGTTCTCCTCGTCGTAGTAGCGGGCCATCTCCTCGCCGTCGGCGCTGTAGACGAGGGTGGCGAGCTGGTTCCGCGGGTTCTCGATCTCCTCCAGCGAGGGGAGGTCGCGCGAGAGCCACACGAGCCCGAGCAGCACGAGCAAGGTGAAGGCGACGAGCGCGTAGAGCACGCGGGCGAAGAACCGGTTGGCGCGCGAGCGCATCCGGCGCTCGGGGGTGTCGGGCGGCGGCGGCGGCGGGACGTAGCGCGGGGCGGCCGGGGCCGCGGGGCGGCCGGGGGCGCCGTCGCCGCCTGTGCGCCCGGTGGTGCCGCGGGCAGCAGGCCGGGTGGACGGGGCGCCGGGGCCGAAGGCGGCGAGGAGGTCGTCGTCGGGGCCGGGCACGGGGCCGCGCGGGGCGGCGAAGTGCCGCTCCAGCTCGGCGTCGGCGGCAGAGCGCGTGGCCCCGTTGCCGTTACCCTTGCCGGAGGCACCGTTGCCCTTTGTAGAGGAACCGTTGCCTGCGCCGTCGGCGGCGCGGCGGCGGGCGGCCGGGTCGGCGAAGTAGTTCGCCAGTTCGGCGTCGGAATAGCGGGGGTCGTCCATGCGGCGGCGCGGAATCAGGCGCGAGCGGGCGCGGGGGGGACGTGGGCCCGCGAGGCGGGCAGAGGGAGGGCGACGGTGGCCAGCGTCTCGGCCGCGCCGTCGGCCCAGCGGCAGAGCGTGGCCCCGGCCGCGTCGACGCACGCAAACGTGCGATCGGCGAACCAGTAGCCGGGGTTAAGGTAGGCCCCACCGGGCACCGTCTCGCACGCAGCGCTGTGTACGTGGCCGAACACGACGAGTTCGGCGCGGCCGTCGGCCACGAGGCGGGCGGCGCGGGTGCGGAGGGCCTCGACGAGGGGGGCCTCGGGGACGCCGCCCGAGCCGAACCGGTGCGCGAACCACCGCGCGAAGCCGTAGCCCGCGTCGCCGGGGAGCCCCATCCGGTAGAGCCGGGCCATGAGCGGGCTGCGCAGGAGCGGCCGGAGCCGGTTGTAGATCCGTTCGGCGGGGACGTGCCCATCGCCGTGCGCAATATACGCCCGGTGCCCCTCGACCCCCTCCGCGATGCCGTCGCGCACGAGCCGGAGGCCCAGCTCACGCTCGACGTGGTCGAGGTGCCAGAGGTCGCGGTTTCCGACGACGTACGTCACCGGCACGCCCGCGTCGGCCAGCGCGGCCAACCTGCCCTGGAGCCGCACGAACCCCTTGGGGACGAGGTGGCGGTACTCCATGAACTGGTCGAACACGTCGCCGACGAGCCACAGCGCGCCGCCGCCGTGGAGGGCGTCGGCGTGGGCGTCGAGGAGCGCGAGCAGGTCGCGCTCCGCGGCGGCGCTCTCGGCGGCGGTGCCGCGGCCGAGGTGGAGGTCCGAGACGAAGAGGGTCAGGGGGGAGGCGGCGGGTGAGGCCGTGCGGGCGTTTAACGCTGCGGGGGGCGAAGTTCGCCTCCGGCCGCGTGCTCCTCACCGATTCCTCGCGGCTCCACCCCTTTCTCACCCGCCGCGCGCCCGCTACCCTGCTCCAGCCGCAACACTGCCGCGGCGGTGCCGTTCACCCGCAAACCCCCGCCCTGTCGCCCGTGGCCCAGACCGCCTACCGTCCGCCCCAGTCCTTCGGGATCCTGCCGCCCGTCATCAAGAACCTGCTCATCATCAACGGGCTGGTGTTCCTGGCGCAGATCGCCTTCGGCGGCCTTCCCATTGACAGCTTCAACCCCATCAACCGGTGGTTCGCGCTGTGGCCGCTCGGCACGCCTGCGATGGCCTCGACCGGAGTGGAGATGCTGGAGGTCCCGCGGTTCTACCCCTGGCAGCTCATCACGACGGCCTTCCTGCACGGGAGCTTCGGGCACTTGCTGCTCAACATGCTCGGGCTGTGGATGTTCGGGATGCGGATCGAGCACGTGATGGGGACGCGCCGGTTCGCGATCTACTACTTCGCGTGCGTGCTGGGGGCGGGCGTGCTCCAGCTCGCCGTGACCTCGGCGCCGTTCCTGCTCGACCTGGAGTGGGCCCGCCTCTACGCGACCGTCGGCGCCTCGGGCGGCGTGCTGGGGGTGCTGGCGGCGTTCGGGCTGCTCTTCCCCGATGAGCCGGTCTACCTCTACTTTTTCGTCCCGGTCCCGGCGAAGTGGCTCGTTCTCGGGCTGGCCGCGATGGACCTTTACGCCGGGGTGTCGGGCTCGCAGGGCGGCGTAGCGAACTTCGCGCACCTCGGCGGGATGGTCACGGGCGCCCTGCTCGTGCTCTACTGGCGCGCCCAGCAGCGCCGCCGCCGCGCTTCTCACTCCGCCTGACGCCCCGGCCCGCCCGTCGGGTCTAGGTTCCGCTCCCCGTTCCGCCCGGTCCCGCGCGCCGCGATGGCCGCCGACTCCCCGCTCCTCCGCTTCCGCCTCTGGCGCGCCGGCCTCCCGCCCGCGCTCCGCTTCCTGCTCACGGTGAACGTGGCGCTGGGGGTGGCGTGGCTCGTGCTGCTCATCGTCCAGCTCGCCGGGCTCGTGCTCCCCTGGCTCGCGTTCACCCCGGCGCTGGCGCTCACGCGGCCCTGGACGCTCCTCACGTACAGCGTCTTCAACCCCTACGGCGACTTCTTCAGCCTGCTCGGGTTCGTGTTCGCCGTGATGTGGCTGAACTGGCTCGGGCGCGACTTCGAGGAGATGCACGGGGCGGGCCGGCTCTACACGCTCTACGGCCTCGCCGCGCTCGTGGGCGCGGGGGTGGCGGTGGGGATTGGCTACGCCTTCGGCGGCCCGTGGATGACACGGGTGTACTTCGGGGCGTGGGGCCCCGCGGGCGCCATCCTCTGCGCGCTCGCGACGATGCACCCCGAGCGGAGCGTCGGGCTGATGTTCCTCGGCGTGATCCCCATCCGGTGGCTCGCCGTGGGGTTCGTCGTGCTCGACCTTGCGTTCGTGCAGGACCCCACGCACCTCGCCGCCGCCGCCGTCGGCGTCGGGTTCGGGGTGGCGACGAAGCGGGGCCTGGACCTCGGGGGCTGGTTCCGCCCGCGGCCCCGCCGTCAGGCGCGCGCCTCGGCGCCGGAGCCCGCCCGCCGCCCGCGCCGCAGCGTCGGGGCCGAGGAGCCCGCCGCCCCGCGCGGCGATGCCGCGCCGCGCCGCTCGCGGGCGCCGCGCGCGGCGACGCAGGCCGAGGTGGACCGGATCCTCGACAAGATCTCCGAGCGTGGGATCGACGCCCTCACGGATGAGGAGCGCCGGATCCTCGACGAGTACAGCCGCCGCGCCTGAGTGCCCGCCCGCCCGGCCGACCCGCGCCCCCGCGTCATGCCGCGCCCCCGTGCGGGCTCGCGGCTGGGGCGCCTCCTGTGGGGGGCGTTCCTGCTCGCCGAGTTCCCGCTGCTCGTGGCGGTGACGGCGGGGTGGGGGGCGGGCTACCTCCACCCGGGCCCGTTCTGGTGGGCCCAGCTCTGCGCGGCGTTCCTCCCCTACCTCGCCGTGGCCCTCGGCGCCGTGACGGCGGTGCCGCTCCTGTTCCGGCGCTGGGGGTGGGTGCTCGTCCACGCCGTGCCCCTCGTGCTCGTGCTCTCGCGCGGCCTCCCCGGCGACGTGCTCGCGGCGTCCGTCGAGCCGCGGCCGGACGACCTCGTGCTGATGACGTTCAACGTGCCGCAGTCGGGCCCCAGCGCCGAGCAACTCGGCGACTCGCTGGCCGCGCTCGTCGGGGCCGTGGATCCCGACCTCCTCGCGCTTCAGGAGGCCGCCGTCTACGGGCCGCGGGCGGCCGACGGGGCCTACCGCTACCTCCCGCCGCAGGTGGAGGGCGTCGTGCGGCGGGAGGGCTACCGGCTGCCGCCGGTGGCGTGGCGCGCGGGGACGCCGGAACTGACGGAGGTGCCCGTGCTGGCGACGCGCTCCGGCGACCCGCTCCCCGACGTGGCGGCGCAGACGGTGGTGACCTCGGGCAGCGAGGCCGACAACGTGACGGAGGCCGTCCGCCTCCCGTTCCGGTGGCAGGGCCGCGACGCCGTGCTCTACAACGTCCACCTCCGGAGCTACGGGGTCCCGAAGCCCTGGCACGACCCGGCCCTCAAGGTGCTCGACCCGCGGACGTGGATCCCCTACCTCCGTGGCTACCGGACGGCCTACGGCATCCGGGCCGGGGAGGTGGAGGACCTCGTCACGCACATCGCGCGGGAGCGGCTCCCGGTCATCGTCGTGGGCGACTTCAACGAGGGCCCGTTCTCGTGGGCCTACCGCCAGCTCCGCGACGCCGGGGCCGAGCGCACCGACGCCTTCCGCGCCGCGGGCGAGGGCGACGGGCGGACGTACCACGCGCGGCGCCCCGTGGTGCGGATCGACTACGTGCTGGCCGACCCCGCCTTCGAGGTCGTCTCGGCCCGCGTGCGGGCGACGACGTTCTCGGACCACCGCCCCCTCGTCGTCCGCCTCCGCTGGCGCGAGGAGGCCCGGCCGCAGGAAGCGCCGGACTCGCTGGAAACGCAGGAGTAAGCGGGCGACCGGAGCGAAAGACCCCCCGCCTTCCGCCCATCGCCCGGCTTCGCCGTGCTCACGGTCGGAAGCCTGTCCCCCTTGAAGCGGGGACAATTTTGGTCTGTGGCACCTCGCGGGCGGGGCTGCTGGAATGAAACAATCCGCCCCTCCTCAGATGAGGAGGGGCTGCCCCGAGCGGAGCGACGGGGCGGGGAGGTTGACCGGATTAGCGGTGCGCGTAGAGAAACGCGACCGCCCCTCCTCAGACGAGGAGGGGCAGGCCTGCGCCCGTGAGCAGCGCCGAAGGCGATGCGATATGCGCGGGGCGGGGTGGTGTGATCGGACGGGCACTGCCACATCAGGTCTACCACCCCCCGCCCCTCCTGTCCAGGAGGGGGGCTGGAACCAAGCCCCGTGAGAAAAAGACGCACGAGGGGGCTGGGGTGGTGCGTTTGGGGGGTGTGGGGCGGAGTTCATCGGGCGTCCGCTGGACTCCGCTCTCTCACCCCCTATTTTCCGCGCCTTACCCGCCCGTTGCCCCGATGCGCCTGCTGCTCCTCGCCGCCCTCTGCCTCCTCGCCGTGCCTGCCTCCGCCCAGTCGGCGAGCGGGTTCTACGACCAGGACGAGCTGGGCGAGATGCTCTACGCCAACCGCGACAGCCTGGAGAACATCCCGAACGTCCAGTTCCGCTACCACGTCGTCCAGCACGCCGACGACAACTCGGTGCTGGGGCGGCTGGAGATGTACCGCGCCGTCGGCGACGGCAACGTGCGGCTGGGCCGCGAGCGGCTCACGGGCCCCGTCGAGTTCTTCAACGGCGTCCGCCTGAACAACCTCTCCATCGGCGACTCCCTCATCGTCCCCGACCACTACGGCCTCGACTTCCGCGCGTTCGCGCCGTTCCCGCGCCACTACGCGGGCGCGGAGGCGTTCGACAAGCTGTTCATCATCCACAAGGGCGTCCAGGCGTGGGCGGCCTACGAGCACGGCGACCTCGTGCGGTGGGGGATCGTGAACACGGGGAAGGCCGCGAGCCCGACGCCGGCCGGGCGCTACAACTTCAACTGGCAGGAGCCCGAGCGCGTCTCCACGCTCTCGCCGCCGGGCGAGCGCTGGCTCATGCGGTGGGTGTTCGACTTCTACCACGAGCGCGGCATCCACACGCACCAGTACTCCATGCCCATCGGCGAGCCGGCCAGCCACGGCTGCGTGCGCATGATCATGGCCGACGCCCGCTGGCTCTACAGCTGGGCCGACCCCTGGGTGACGACGGTCGGCCGCGGCGATCAGGGCGTACGCACGGCCGAGGGCCGGATCCTCCAGCAGGGCACGACGGTGCTCGTACTGGGCGATGGCGAAGAGCCGGAGGGCGGGATGGCCCAGCGGTTCATCAACGTGGAGGGGACCCCCATGATCCGCATCGCGGAGCTTCCGGAGGACCCGTACTCGGTGCCGGCGGGCTCGCCGCAGCAGGTCGCCTTCGATCGGGCCCGCCAGCAGCAGCCCCGCGGCACGAACTGAGCCGCCCGCCGCCGAACGCATGACCCCGTGGGGGCGCATCCCGGTGCGCCCCCGCGGTCGTTTCGTGGGGTCAGGGTCCGCCGGGGGTGACGGGGTGGGGCGGCGTTCCTACCTTTCGGGTGTCCGCCGCCGCCGCCGTGCAGACCGACCTCGTCGCCCCTCCGCCGTTCCCGCTCGTTTCTGTCCCCGGCCTCCGCATCGCGCGGGTGGGGATGGAGCGGTTCAACACCGTGCAGGACCTCAACGTCCGGGTCTTCGGCGACGAGCGTGTGATCCAGCGGCTCGACCGCCCGCACCTTCTGTTCCTACTGGCCGAGGCCGAGGGCG
>Ga0193752_1003202_pt1 | contig 11448 bp, 8 predicted proteins | sample H1c1metaG_FD_144924 | JGI IMG/M metagenome (GOLD analysis project Ga0193752, IMG submission 144924) | Soil microbial communities from a riparian zone of the East river system, Colorado, United States - H1c1 | ecosystem: Environmental > Terrestrial > Soil > Riparian zone | place: USA: East River... | reverse complement strand
CACTACGGTCCGGCCGTGCTCGAGCACCTGAAGGGCAACCACGCGCTTGCGCTGCAGCACATCGATCGCGCGCTCGCGATGGTCCACGCCGGGCGTCATCCGACGTGGGCGTGGATCGCGGGCATGCGGCTCGAGATCCTGTTCAGCCTCGGCCGTTATCAAGACGCCAAGATCGATGGCCTCACGTACATGGCGATGGGCACGGCGGCCGGCCTGCTCGTGATGCTGGACCACGTGATGGTGCCGCTCGCGCTCGCGGAAGCGAAGCTGGGCGAGCATGAGAGCGCGCTCGATCGGCTCGACCGTGCCATCCACTATCGTGAAGGCATGGGCAGCACCGGCCTCAACCTGGGCTGGGCCTATGAAGTGCGCGCCCGTGTCGCGATTTGGATGCGCGATCAAGTTGGCTATGTACGCGCGGCGGCGGCATGCGCGCGCGAGTACGGGCACGGCCGCGGCGGCAGCTCGTTCGCGTCCAAGTACGAAGCGCTTCGCGCCGAAGCTCGCCAAGCCGGCTTGGCGAGCGTCTCGCAGCTGCCTCCGCCGGCTGCGCCCGACAGCGTGGCGAGCTACCTCAGCACGCTCTCGGCCAGTACGGCGCTCGAAGACCGCATGTCGCTCGCGCTGTCGTTGATCGTGAGCTCGTCCGGGGCGCAGAGCGGCGTGCTGTACCGGATGAATTCTCGAGGCGGCAGCCGGGCGTCGATGGTCCTCGAGCGCTGCGCATGCAGCTTCGACGGGCCGATCCCGGACCAAGTCGTCGCGTGGGTGAGCTCGGTGCTCGCGACCGACCTGGACGACGCGGACGAGACCGCCAGCGAAACACCCGATAGCCAGCGCAGCGACGGCTCAGGTCAGTGGTTCCCGGTCGCGATCGGCTGCCGTCGCGAGGGCCGCTATGAGCGCACCGGCGCGGCGCTGTTGTGGTTCGAAGCCCAGGTGGTTCCCAAAGGCGTCAACGCCGAGCTGATCGAGGTCATCGGTCACCTGCTCGGCTCGTGAGCGGAGCTAGCCTTAGAATTCGATCTCGATCGAGGCGGATGAGCGCTTCGCCGGCCCGTGGTAGACGGCCTCGACGTTGTTGCCGTCCGGATCGGTGAGGAACGCCGCGTAGTAGCCGGGGTGATAGTCGCGCGGCCCGGGCTTGCCGTTGTCGCGTCCGCCGGCTTCGAGGCCCGCCGCGTGGAAGCGGTCGACCGCGGCGCGGTCCTTGGCTTGAAAGGCGAAGTGCGTGCGCCCGGTCAGCTCGCCTTTGGCGGCCGGGGAATCTTTGGTCGAGATGAAGATCTCGTCAGCCCAGAAGAAGCCGGGACCTTCGCCGCCGATGTCGATGCCGAGCACACCCAGCACGGCGCTGTAGAAGCGCTTGCTCTTGTCGAGATCGCGCGTGACGAGCTGGATGTGATCGATGAGCCTTCCGCGGTGGAGCTTTTGAGTTTCCATAGTGCAAAGGCTACGCGCGCACCGCGACCATCGTTACTGTGGCGAGTTGCCGCGCTCGCCACTATTGGTACGCGCCCTCGACGCGCCACACCTGGCGGTCAGTCGAGTAAAAGTCGCTGGTCCAGATCGCGATCTCGCCGGCGTTGTTGAGGCCGCCGAGGCTCACCACCGAGTACAGCTGGGGGCCGAGGATGTCGCCGCTCGCGAGCACTTTGTCGGTGGCCGGGTTCGGGCCGGTGAACACGCCGTGCTGGCCGTTCGCCGACGCCTGGAACGCGATCTCACCCAAGTCGTTGATCTCGACCCGCGTGAAGTTGCTGTAGCCGTTCGCAGGCCCGGCGAACAGCACCGGGTACTTGGCGTAGCTCCACGGGCCCGGCGTCACCGTCCACACGCCCGGGCCGACCACCACATCTTCGTAATCGGTGTTGTTGAACACGCCCGGCGGGTTGAAGAAGCGCATCGTCATGTTGCCGTTGCTCACGAACGCCACCGTACCGGCGGCGTTGATCACCGGCACCGGCTGGGCGCCGATGCTGAGGCGCTCGAGCGCGGTGTCGGTCTGCGCGAGTGTCTGGTACTTCGTCTCGAACACCAGGAAGCCGCGGCTCAAGCCGGCGGTCGGGTCGAAGTACTCCATCTGCGCGACCGTATGGCCGGCATCGTTCACGTCGATGTATTGCGTGTTGTAGAAGCCGCCGGTGCCCGTGCGCAGCACGCTGTACGACCCCGCGAACGGCGAGGTGTAGAGCGCGCCCGCGCCATTTACGATCGAGCTGAACGCGATCATGCCGTCCGGCGACATCGCGATGTCGTGGCGCACCGGCCGGAGCGCATTGGGCGCGGGGTTCGCGGTGTTGAGCCCTTCGTACAAGGTCGAGAACACGGCACCCTTCCTGTTGAAGGTCAGCTTGTACACGCCGCGGTACGTGCCGCGCCGCGCGGTGCGGGTCGCCGGGAAGGCGACGCCGCCTTGATCTTTGATGAACAGCTGGCCGGGCGCCGACAAGTCGTAGCTGCTGAAGTTGGCGGCCTTCAGCTGGCCGCCGTCGCCCACGAAGATGTGCGTCGCGCTGAACTGGTTGTTGTTGTCGTCGACGTGGCTGCCCGCGAGCACGACCATGCCGTCGTCGGCGATCGCGGGGCGGAAGTTGGGATCGAACCACCGCAGCCCGCCGCCGAACTCGCGCGCGATCTCCACGAACGTGAGCTGCGCGAAAACGGCTTGCGCCGGAGCCAAACAAGCAAGCAAGACAACCAACCGAAACATCGAGCGCATGAGCGCCTCCTTGGGGCTTGCTCTATCTCACGCGCGTCCGACGCCCGCCAAGGCCAACCGATTACAGGGCATTTCAGCTGTGCTCGAGGTAGCCGAGGGGGAGCTCGGTCGTGTCGATAACCGGCCGCATCACGAAGCTCGAGCGCACCCCGCTCACGCCCTCGATGCGCGTGATCTTGTTCAGCAAAAACTCCTGGTAATGGTCCATGTCCGGCAGGACCACCTTGAGCAGGTAGTCGGCGTCCTGGCCGGCGACGAGGTAACAAGCTTGAACCTCGGGGCAAGCGCGCAGCTTCTTCTCGAAGCTCGCGAAGCGCTCGGGCGTGTGGCGGTCCATCGCGATCTGGATGATCGCGGTGAGCGAAAAGCCGAGCTTCTTTCGGTCCAGGATCGTGACGCGACGGCCGATGATGCCGGCCTCCTCGAGCGCTTTCACCCGGCGCGAGCACGGTGAGGGCGACAGCCCGACGCGTTCGGCGAGCTCGAGGTTCGACAGGCCGCCGTCGCGTTGCAGCTCCACGAGGATCTTGTGGTCGATACCGTCGAGCGGTTGCACGGGGTGGGCGGGTTTTTGCGCGGTTTGGGCCATGGCGCAATAATTAGCCACGATTACGATCAAGAGCGCAATAAGTCACCGATAAGATGCGAAAACAGGGTGCAAATCGCAAGGCAATTGCGCGGTCTCGGGACTAGGCTGCCGAGACTTTCTGAGGAACCCCGTCATGACTTTCGATCACCGCAAATACAAACCGTACCCACGCATCGAGAAGCGCGACCGCCGCTGGCCCGAGCGGGTGCTGACCAAGGCACCCGATTGGTGCGCGGTGGATCTGCGCGACGGCAACCAAGCGCTGGTCAAGCCGATGACGGTCGACCAGAAGCACCGCATGTTCAAGCTGCTCGTCGACCTCGGCTTCAAGGAGATCGAGGTCGGCTTCCCGGCGGCGTCGCAGCCCGACTTCGACTTCGTGCGCGAGATCATCGAGCGCGGCCTCGTGCCGGAGGGCGTGACGATTCAAGTGCTCACGCAAGCGCGGCCCGAGCTGATCGCGCGCACGTTCGAAGCGGTGAAGGGCGCCAAGCGCGCCAACATGCACCTCTATAACTCCACGTCCACCGTGCAGCGCGAGCAGGTGTTCGGGCTCGATCGCGCGGGCGTCAAGCAGATCGCCGTCGCCGGTGCCAAGTGGGTGAAGGAGCACGCCGCGGCTCAGCCCGAGACGCAGTGGGAGTTCCAGTACTCGCCGGAGAGCTTCACCGGCACCGAGCTGGACTACGCGTGCGAGGTGGTCGACGCGGTAAACGCGGTGTGGCAGCCGCACAAGGGCCAGAAGGTCGTGATCAACTTGCCGGCGACGGTGGAGATGACCACGCCCAACGTCTACGCAGACATGATCGAGTGGATGTGCGACCACATGCAGCACCGCGAGCACTTCCGCGTCAGCTTGCACACGCACAACGATCGCGGCTGCGGCGTCGGCGCGGGCGAGCTCGGCGTGCTCGCGGGCGCCGATCGCGTCGAGGGCACGCTGCTCGGCAACGGCGAGCGCACGGGCAACATGGACATCGTCACCATGGCGATGAACCTGTACTCGCGCGGCATCGATCCGGAGCTGGACTTCTCGCGCATGAAGGCCTTGATCGCGACCGTCGAGCACTGCACCGAGATCGCGACCCATCCGCGCCATCCGTACGCGGGTGAGCTGGTGTTCACCGCGTTCTCGGGCAGCCACCAGGACGCGATCCGCAAGAGCACCTCGTATTACGAGGCTCAGCCCGCCGAAAGCCGGGTCTGGGACGTCGCGTATCTACCGATCGACCCGCGCGACCTCGGCCGCCGCTATGAAGAGGTCGTGCGCATCAACAGCCAGTCGGGTAAGGGCGGCGTCTTGCACGTGCTCGAGCGCGACTTCGGCATCACCTTGCCGCGCTGGCTTCAGATCGACTTCTCACGCGTCGTGCAGGAGCAAGCGGAGAAGAGCGGCGGTGAGGTCGAGTCGTCGTTGATTCGCGAGCTGTTCGACGCGACGTACTTGCACACCTCCGATGCTTGGCAGCTGGTCGCGTACGACGCGACGAGCGACTCAGGTCGGGTTCGCACGCAAGTCGCGCTCGGCAACGGACAGCGCATCGCCGGAGAGGGGCGCGGCACGCTCACGGCGCTGGTCGACGGGTTGGCCAAGCACTTCGGCGTGAGCGTCGACGTCGAGGCGTTCGACGAGATGGCGCTCGGCGCCGGCACCGAAGCGCGCGCCATGGCATGCGTGAAGCTGCGCGTGCGCCAGGGTAAGCGCGACTCGGTGAGCGTCGGCGTGGCGCTCGCGGAGGACACCACGAGCGCGGTGCTCAAGGCCGTGCTGTCAGCGACGGCGCGCGTGGTGGTCCCGGCTGCCGCCGTGGCCTAGTATCGCACGACCCGCTTCTGGTAAGACCCTCCCCGAATGACGCTGGGCGACGCGTTGATCATTTTCGTCACCGGCGTTTTCGCGGGTGCCGTCAATGCGGTTGCGGGGGGCGGCACGCTGCTCACGTTCCCCGTGCTGCTCTGGCTCGGGCGCGATCCGATCCTGGCCAACGCGACCAATGCGCTGGCGCTGTGGCCGGGATCGCTCGCGGGCGCGTACGCGCTGCGGCGAGAAGCCTACGCAGCGCGTGCGATCTTACGCTGGCTCCTGCCGATCGGTGTGCTCGGCTCGTTCATCGGCGGCGTGTTGCTGCTGGCGACGCCGACGCGCGTGTTCTCCGGCATCGTGCCGTTCCTGGTGCTCGGCGCGACGCTGCTGCTCGCCGTACAGCGGCCGCTCAAGGCGCGCTTGCAAATGGGCGCGGGCGACGGCAGCGCAGCTCAGGCCGCCGAGCACAGCTCGGCGAAGCGCGCGATGGTGCTCGGCTTCGCACAGCTGCTCGTTTCGATCTACGGCGGCTACTTCGGCGCGGCGGCAGGCATCTTGATGCTCGCTGCGTACGGCCTGTTCGGCGTGACCGACATCCATCAGCGCAACGGCATTAAGAATGTGCTCGCGACCGTGAACAACGGTGTCGCGAGCGCCTACTTCGTGTTCCAAGGCGCGGTCGATTGGCGCGACGCGCTGGTGCTCAGCGTGAGTGCTGTGATCGGCGGCTACGTGGGCGGCGCGCTGAGCCGGCGGCTCTCCCAGCGCGCGGTCGAGCTGATCGTGATCACGATCGGCATCGCCGCGACGCTGGTGCTCGCGCTCAGGCGCTGATCACTCGTCCGGGATGTCGAAGCTGACGAGCTCTTCGGACTCGAGCGAGACGGTGTCTTGCTCGCGCACCTTGCCGACGCCCGGACAGAACCAGAACAAGTCCTCGTCGCCCTCGACCGGAGCGGCCGTGCTCGCGCGCACTCGGCTGCGGCGCACCCGCAGGCAATCCTCGAACGTGCCGGCCGGGACCTCGACCGTGTCGTCGTGTGCCTCGATCGTGTAGTGATGCGATCGCTCGCCCTCGGCGGTGATCGCACCATCCGCGTCGCGCTCGACGCGCTCGTACGCGAGCGTCTCGACGTAGCCGTCGGCGCGCGTGACCCAGGCATGATCGAAGCGCACGAAGCCGGGCGCGTAGCTCGCGGTCGCTTGCAACGAATCGCCGTTCAGCTCTTCGCGATACACCCGCGCGATCTGCGAGCCGACGCGGGCGAGGACCGTCTCGCTGCGGTTGCCGCTCGGGCCTGACGTATCGCGCAGCATGAACGCCGGCTTGCCTTCGTGGGTCGCGTGGGTCAGCACCACGTCCTCGTCCCACGTGGAGCCGCCGCTGTGCCGGTAGACCCAGCGCGCGCCGTCCGTCACCGGGTAGTACGCGGTGTCTTCGACGGGCGGCTCGTCGCCGGCGTCGTCGTCGATCATCGCATCGGGCTCGCTCGCGTCCGGTAGCGCAGCGTCATGCTCGCCGCCGTCGTGCTCGTGGTGGCCCTCGCCGGCATCCGCGACGCTTGCGTCGTCGTCACCGCAGCCGCTCACCCCCGCGCACAGCGCGAGGATGAGCGAGCCAAGCAGGATCTTGTTCATCGCGGCAGGGGCTCGGGGAACGGCTCGACGCCGCCGTCGCTGTCGTCGAAGCAGCTATCGGCCGGCACGCAGTCGTTGACGGACTCGCACCACACGAGCCCGTTCTGTTCGCAAACCGCGGCGCACGCCTTGACGTCCTCGACGCAGGTCTGGTTCGCGTTGCAGAAGTAGGGGGTCGCTTCTTCGCAATCCGGGCACGCTTCGAAGTTGGGGTCGTAGCAGAGCTGCGTGCTCTCGCAGAACTCCTGGCCGAACGTGCACCGGCGCTCGAAGCACTGGTCCGCCGTGCCGCACGTCTCGTCCGCGCACAGCTCGAGGCCTTCAGGGCATTGATTGTTGCCGTCGGGCAGGAAACGCCAGCGCTCGAGCTCGTCGCTCAGCACCGACTGCCGCCAGACATACCACTGCCGAACCTCTTCCGCGCGCTCGTCGTCGCCGAAGCGCATCATGTCGAGGTCGGTCAGCGTCGTGACCATGTCGTCGACCATCTCTTCCGGGTTCAGCTCGTCGAAGCGGATGATCATGTCTTCGCACGTCGTGATCGTGTCCGCCCAGCACTCCGGGTCGCGCTGGCAGCCGACGGGGATCATGGTCGTGCCGGTCAGCGGCGCATTCAGGTACCAGGTCTGACCTGCGCTGATGTCGACCGAATAGGGCGCCCAGATCAGCTTGTGGTCGGTGTCGCGCTCGATGATCAGGTTGTTGTTGCCACCGTGCACCGGGTCGTCGCCGGTCCACATGATCCAGCTCATACACTGGAACTCGTGGTAGCGCTGCCAATCGATGTACGGGTCGAGCGCGTCCTTGAAGCCGGCACCGGGCGGCGTTACGGCGAGCACGTCCATGACGGCGAGCAGTGCGGTGTCGTCGCACTCGCTGACTTGGCAGTAGCTCTCCGGCACGCGCTCGTCGCCGTCGCCATCGCCGTCACCAGGGCCCGGGCCAGGACCTGGATCCGGGATGATGATGTCTGCGGCGCCGCCGCCGGGCTTGTCGATCGGACGAGGCTCGGGGAAGCCGGGTCCGGGGAAACCGCCGCCGCCGTTGCCGTTGCCGAGGTCGCCCGGGAACTCCCACATGTTCTCGCACGTGCCGCCGAGCAGCTCCTCGTTGTCGCGGCAGAACCGGCGCTTGTACATCTCCATCAGCGTCATCGGCACCCACACGTCGTCGCCCCATACGTTGCTGCCGAGGAACGCGTGTGAGGAACGCAACGCCGGATAGTCGAGCGCGCGGTAGATCTTGTGCGCGAGGCTCTCGCGGAAGATCGAGCCGACCAGCGAGTTGTTGAGCCGGAAGTGCTCGAACGTTCCGATCCGCATCTCCTGGTCGAACTCGTTGGTGTCGAAGCGGATGTTCGGGATGCGGCCGCGGTCCCACTGGCGGTACGTGCTCTCGCCGACGAGCTCGATCTCGATCTTGCCGTAGTCGGCGACCGTCTCGTAGACGACGTCTTGAACGAGCACGTGGTCGGCGTACGTGGCGCCGCTGCCTCCGCCCGGCGTGTAGATGTCTTCCTCGGTCTGCTGCACGTTGAGCTGCAGCAGCTGGTCGTAGCTCACCTCGAGCCAGAAGCGGTGGCCTGGATACTCGAACAGCTCGAGCTCTTGCGCTTCGGGCGTGCTGTTGACGGTCAAGCCACCGAGCGTGAGCGGTCCGCCGTCGACGCCTGCGTCGCCGTCGCCGTCACCATCGCCGTCACCATGGAGTCCGCCGGCGTCGCCGTCGCCATCGCCATCACCACCGGCGTCGAGCCGTGGCTCGCCGTCGTCATCGCCGCACGCGACGAGGCCGAACGTGACCAAAGCACAAGCCAACCAGCGCACGCGCGCTCGCGCGCGCAGACCAATCAAGTCTGAAGCACTCATCGTGAGTTACCCTCATCGAACGTGATCGCAGCGACGCGCTGCGTCACACACGTGTTGCATTGCTTGTGCGCGACGTAGCAATGCAGTGCACGCCCAGGAGCGCACAAACCATCGCGTCTGGCGCTCGCGATTGCGCGCTAGTGGGCTACTCGAAATCCGCACATCGCAGAGCGCAGCTGGGCAACCCGCTTTTAGGCTATGTGGCGACGCTTGCGTCGAGCACTTCGCGCACCTTGGCGCTGAGCGCATCGGGCGTAATCGGCTTCTGCAGGAAGTTGATGCCCGCGTCGAGCACGCCGTGGTGAACGATCGCGGTCTGCGTATAACCGGATACGTACATCACGCGCATGTTCGGGCGCAGCGGCGAGACGCGCTCGGCCAGCTCGCGGCCGCTCATGCGCGGCATCACGACGTCGGTGATGATCAGGTGGATCGTGCCCGGGTACTTCTCGCAGACCAGGAACGCTTCGCCGCCGTTCTGCGCCTCGAGCACGTTGTAGCCCTGGCGGCGCAGGATCGAGCACGTCACCGTGCGCACGGCTTCTTCGTCCTCGACGAGCAGGATCGTCTCGCTGCCGTGCATGCTCGAGGGCGCTACCGCCTTGGTGATCGCAGGCGCGGTCTCATCGGTCCGCGCGAGGAAGACTTTGAACGTCGTGCCGCGGCCCTGCTCGCTGTACACCCAAATGTGGCCGCGGCTCTGCTTGATGATCCCGAACACCGTCGACAAGCCGAGACCGGTGCCCTTCTCCTTGGTGGTGAAGAACGGCTCGAACGCGCGCTGGCGCGTCGCCGCGTCCATGCCGGAGCCGGAGTCCGTAATCGCGAGCATCACGTACATGCCGGGCTCGACGTCGTGGCGTGTTTCGGCGTAGCTGGCGTCGATCTCGACGTTCGCTGTCTCGATGCTGAGCTTGCCGCCTCGTGGCATCGCGTCGCGAGCGTTCACCGCGAGGTTCATGATCACCTGCTCCATTTGACTGGCGTCGGCCAGCACCTTGCCGAGCGAGCGGCTCAAGAGCAGCGACAGCTCGATGTCCTCGCCGAGCAAACGACGCAGCATCTTCTCCATGCCGACCACGACCTGACCCAGGTCGAGCACCTGCGGCTTCAGCATCTGCTTGCGGCCGAACGCCAGCAGCTGGCGCGTGAGCTGTGAAGCTCGCTCGCCCGCGTTGCGGATCTGCTCGAGGTCGGCGCGGATCGGATCGCTCTCGCGCAGGTCGCTGATCAGCATGCCGGCATAGCTGAGGATGATCGAAAGCAGATTGTTGAAATCGTGCGCGACGCCGCCGGCGAGCTGCCCGATCGCGTCCATCTTCTGGCCCTGTGTCACGCGCTCCTCGAGCCGGTGCCGTTCGTCGATGTCTTGGAAAGCGCCGTGCAACTTTACGACGTTGCCCTCCGTATCACGCTCGGCCTGACCGATGACACGAACCCAGGCTCTGCGCTCGCCGCCGGCCAGCATCTGCAGCTCGACGTCGAACGGCATGCCGGTGCTCGCGCTCAGCTGCACTTTGTCCCGGATCATCTCGCGGTACTCGGGTGCGTAGGTCTCGAGCGCCTGCTCCGACGTGGGCGAGGTGCCCGGTGGTACGCCGCGCATCTCGCACAGCTCGTCCGACCATTTTATGTCGCCGTTCTTGAGATCGAGCGTCCAGGCGCCCAGCCGCGCGACACGGCTGGCGATGCGGAGCTGCGCCTCGCGTTCCCGCAGCACCAGCTCGGCTTCCTTGCGCGCTGTCACATCGCGCACCATCGCCATGATGTTGCCGTCGGGCATGACCGTCGCCATCACCTCGGCGGGGAACGTGGTGCGGTCCTTACGGCGGAACTGCCACTCGCGGTTGTAGTTGGCGGTAGCCTTGATCTTCTCCAGCGCCGGATCGATGTAGCGGACCTCTTCCGGGACCACGATGTCGGTCGCGTGCTGGCCGATCAGCTCCTCGCGCGAGTAGCCGAGCATGCGGCACATCGCTGGATTGGCATCGAGGTAGTAGCTCTGGCCGTCTGCGATGAGGATGCCGTCCGGTGCGTAGTCGAACAGCGCGCGATACTGCGCTTCGAAGTCGCGTTCACTCATCAAGGCCCCTGGGGCCGCGAGCCTAGTCGCGACTTAGAGCCGACGGAAGCAACACGTTTTGGTCATGCGGTTGGGACGAATGCCCCTAGCGGACGTAGAGGTCGGGCTCTTCGCAGTCGGTGCAGTGCACGGATTCGACCGACTCGCCGTTGGCGATGTCCGAGACCCAGTCGCGCAGCCGAACGCCGTCCGACTCATAGGTATAGAACTCCGCGTACGGCAAGATCACGTGCTTCACGCCGCCGGCGATGTATGAGCGGAACGTCGGCGCGTTGTCGATGATCGTCTCGATCTTCTCATTCATCTTCGGCGACCAGTCTTCATCGTTGCCGCCCATCGCGGTGTAATAGAAGCGCTGGTTCTCGTCGTTGTTCGTGTTGTATTGGCTGAAGATCTGATCGGGGTAGTAGTTGGCGATCTCGATATACAGGTTCTCCAGCTTGAGCTCTTCGAGCGGCACATCGAGCGCCGGGATCCAATCCGGAATCATCGAGCCGGCGTTCCAGCTCGGAAAGCTATCCTCGAAGAACGTGTCCGTGATCACGCCGGCGCCGCAGTCACCGAGCTGCACTACGTGGCTGTCTGGATAGTGCTCGATCACGTATGGCGCCCAGCCGATCGAACCGTAGGCGCCCGCGCTCACGCCGGTCACGAAGATCGTCTCCGGCGCTGCGAAGCGCTCGTAGACCCAATCGAGCACCGCGCGCGTGTTGACTTGGCCGCGGTGGCGGATCGTGATCTCGG
>Ga0193752_1003201_pt1 | contig 11451 bp, 12 predicted proteins | sample H1c1metaG_FD_144924 | JGI IMG/M metagenome (GOLD analysis project Ga0193752, IMG submission 144924) | Soil microbial communities from a riparian zone of the East river system, Colorado, United States - H1c1 | ecosystem: Environmental > Terrestrial > Soil > Riparian zone | place: USA: East River... | reverse complement strand
AGACCACCGAAAACGGGTACGGGCTTGAGTGGCTGACGCGGCAGCGTGCGAACCGGCTGTTCGGCATCACGAACGGCGTCGATTACGAGGTCTGGAACCCGGCGACAGATGCCGAGTTACCGGCTCATTACGATGCCAGTGATCTCAGCGGAAAGCTTGAGTGCAAACGTGCGATGCTCGATAGATTTTCGCTGCCTATCGATCTCGACCGCCCTGTCTTTGCAAACATCACTCGGCTTACTGGGCAAAAGGGAATCGACCTGATGATGCAGGTTGCGGGCGAGATACTCGCGTCCGGTGCATATATAATTTCGCTTGGTTCGGGCGAGAAACAGTACGAAGATTTCTGGCAGCGTCTGCGTAACCACGCTCCGAGTCAGGTCGGCATTTATCGAGGCTATAGCGAACCGCTGGCTCACTTGATCGAGGCAGGAGCGGATATGTTCATGATGCCGTCGAAGTTCGAACCGTGCGGGCTGAATCAGATGTACTCGCTCCGATACGGCACCGTGCCTATCGTCAGAGCGATCGGCGGGCTCGATGACACTGTGCAGAATTGGGATGGCGTTACCGGCACGGGCAACGGTTTTAAGTTCGGCCCTTACAGCGGCCACGCCTTTCTCGAAAAGATCTACGAAGCCCTCTTCGCCTACGGCGACCCCGACACATGGCACCGCATCCAGCAAAATGGAATGTCCGTCGATAACTCCTGGGAAAACGCTGCCAGAAAATATATCGAGCTATACAAATGGACAAGACAGAACTACCAGCAATAGCGAATAGTTTCACCTAATCTCTTTAAGTTCTAAGTTGCATTCGCCAGCCGTTTCTCATAAGCCTCACGGCAGATGCGGACGTCTTCGAGGTACATTGAAAGCTCTTCCATTCGCAACGCCTGCGGGCCATCGACGAGGGCGATGTTCGGGTCCGGGTGAAAATCGACGAGTACCATATTCGCTCCGGCGATTATCCCCTGAGCGGTGACGTGCATTACATCCAGCACGTTATCGGAACTGCGATGGCGGCTGCCGACGGAGTGTGACGGGTCGATGCAAACGGGCATTCGCGTCAGCCGTTTGACGACCGGCACGTGGGCGAAATCGACCATATTACGGTGCGGGTCGCCGATGTTGGTCTTCATTCCGCGAAGCCCGAATATCACCTTTTGATTCCCTTCGCTGGCAAGATATTCGGCGGCGTGGAGCGATTCGTCAAGCGTGATGCCAAAGCCGCGTTTCAACAGCACAGGAAATTCCTGCTGACGCCCGACACTTTTCAGCAGCTCGAAATTCTGGGTGTTCCGCGTTCCGATCTGCAGCATAACGCCGGTCGGTCGTCCGGTCAGATCGAGAGCGTTGTTGACCTCGTCGATGTGAGATTCGTGCGTTACCTCCATCGAGATCACCTTAATGCCGTATTTTCCGGCAAGCTCGAATACGTACGGCAGACAATTCGGCCCGTGCCCCTGAAAAGAATACGGACTCGTTCGCGGTTTGTAGGCTCCCATACGAGTACAAACCTGCCCGTTCTCCTGCAACGCCCGCATCATCGTTTCGACGCTCTTCGGCGAATCAACCGCACACAATCCGGCAAATATGTTCAGGTTGTCCTGGCTGAAATTGACGTCGTTGTACGTGAAATTATTCGGCCTGTTGTCGTCCTTGTGGCGGCCCAGAACACGATAAACCTCGGACACGCGAATGACGTGCTCGACGCCTGGAAAGCTTTTCATCTCATCCACGGACAACGCCGCCGTGTTCCCGATCAGGTGAAGTTCGGTGAGCAGCTTCTCGGTTCCCTGAAAGTTGTGGACAAGGATCTCGATGTTCTGAAAATTCTTTATATGAGTTTCGATACGCTGATATTCGCGCGTCTTCTCATCGATATTAGGTTTAAGGACCAGGATCATATGATTAATTTATTGTCGCAAGTTTTGTGGTCGAATAGCGTCCGAGAAAGCGAACTTCCTCGGCCTGTTCGCCGATGTCGTCGAGAGCTCCGCGCAGATCGCCTTCGATCGTCGGAGCCTGTAGATCTAGATAGAAATAAAATTCGCCGGGACAGTCCCTGATCGGCAGACTTTCGATCTTAAGCAGATCGATGCCGCGGCGGACAAAAGGCCTGAGAGCGGCGTGAAGCGAACCGCGCTCGTTTTTTAACCTCAGGACGAGCGAGACTTTGCCACCGCTTTCCTGAACGTCATCGGAGAGCGATAACAACGCAAAACGCGTGTAGTTTTCGCTGTTATCTTCCAGATGTTCCCTAAGGATCTTGCCGCCATAAAGCTCTGCGGTTCGCTTACTTCCGATGCCAGCCCGAGTCACGTCACCGGTCTCGACCGCTCGACGCACGCTGCCCGCCGTGTCGTCCGCCGGTACGGCTTTCAGATGTGGATAAGCGGCAAAGAAGCGGCGGCATTGAGCAAGAGCGGCAGGGTGCGATTCGACCGTCTTGATCGTTTCAAGCGACGCCTCAGGACAGGCAACCAGATAATGCGACACAGGCAAAATTACATCGGCGAGGATGGTGAGCGAACTGTCCAAAAGCAGATCGACGCAGCGATGCACGGAGCCGATAAGGCTGTTCTCAAGCGGAGCCAAAATGTAATCGGCCTTTCCCGCATCGATCGATCGGAACAATTCTTCGAACGTAGGGAACGAAACCGTTTCGCAGTCGTCGCCAACTATCGCAAGAGCCGCCGTTTCGCTAAACGTACCGCGGTCGCCGAGAAAAGCGACTCGCGAATGTCCGGCTACCAGTGAGCCATCTTTCGGATGATCGACATGAACAGCTTTCTTATATGTTTTCTGCTGCAGGCCGAGGCTTTCGTCGATGATACGCTGAAAAATGTTTGCGATCCCTTGTCTGTCGAGCGGTCCGGGATTTTCGGCCAACAAACGGGAGATAACGTTGTTCTCACGCACGGGATCACACAGCGACGTATTGGCATCGGATTTTGCCTCACCAACACGAAGGGCTATCTCCGCCCGCTGATTCAGCAGTTTCATTATCTCGCGGTCGATCTCGTCGATAAGCTCGCGCGGTGTGTTTATTTTTCCTTCGGTCATCGTTATCGAAATATTTTAAAGATAACATTTCGACGACGCGAACCTGAACCCGAGTTAAACCTTTATGTAGATCTTTTTGCGATATAGCAGCCACATCAGAAGTAGCCAAAACAGGATAAAAGAAATGGCAAAGGCAAGAGAAGCATCAATAGGTTGGAAAAGAGGATGGAAAATATTGTTGATAAACCAACGCTGTATGGAGATAAGCTGGCCATCCGGGCCGTTGATCCTATAAGCCGATATCATTCGGGCGAAAAGTCCGCTGAACAAAAAAAGGGCGAGAGCGTTGATGCCAAATATTACAAAAGGCTTCGCCCAGCAGCTGTAGCCTTTTATGTCGATAATCCAATAGCAGGCTCCCAATGTCAGCAATGCAAGACCCGTGGTCGCCAAAACATACGAACTGGTCCACAGAGATTTATTGATCGGAAAATAACTATTCCAAATGAGACCGACGGTCAGCAGGACAATTCCGAAAAAAAACATGCCGGCAACTTTTTCATAAGAATGAGAGAGGGAAGTGTTTTCATCTTTCAGACTTCCGCCTTCATCCTTTCTTAAAAGCCATGTGCCGGTGAGCACGCCGGAAATGGTGGTAACAATAGCCGGTATTGTCGAAAGTATGCCTTCCGGGTCATAAACCTTTCCTCCGCGCCAGATATGATTTTGGCCGAGTATCAGCCGGTCGATATATGCGGCGAGATTGCAGGCCTTGTCGCTAACACTCGTCACCTCGCAACCCGGAACCGGTATCGTGGTCATCAGCAGCCAATAGCCAAGCAAGAGCACGACGGAAATGCCCACTTGCTGCTTCCAGTTTGTATGAAGAAAAATAAGGGAGGTAATTAGATAGCAAACCGCGATGCGCTGAAGCACGCCGAATATCCGCAGCGTGCCAAAATTATAAGGCACTACGTTGTAACCGGCCAGATTCATTCCCGCTATTCCGACGAGTCCTAAGACAACCAATGCTCCGGCCGCCTTGTAGTTTCGGAGCAGCAGAAACAAAAGAGACGCCGAAAACGCCAGCCATATCAGCATTTTCAAAGGGTCAGGAGCGTCGGTCGCTTGAAACTGAAAGAACGGCAATATGGACAACGCGGCCCCGAGCAGGTAGATAGATGCCGAACGGGAAATGATCTTCCAATATGTGGTGCGGTCGGGTTTGTCGGCAATGCGTTTGCCAAGTGAGATGGAGATAGAAACGCCGACTATGAAAAGAAAAAAAGGAAAGATCCAATCGGTCGGCGTAAGGCCGTTCCACTCGGCGTGGTCGAGCGGCCAATACACAAGTGACCCGCCCGGATTATTGACCAACACCATTCCGGCGATCGTCATTCCACGGAAAACGTCGAGAGATATAAGCCGACTTTGAGGTTGCTCGTCAGCCATTATTCTACCAGCCGTTTCGTTCGCGTGTGCTTGTAATGTGTGCGGTGTGATGTAGCGAGTGCCAGGCGTAGAGGGCAAGCACTTTTTCGAGCATCCACGGGCCGGTTTCCGGATGAATGAACTCGCGTCGATAATCTTCGTCAGTCATCGACTCCAGTAGATTCACCCAGCGACGGTGAACCCCAGCGACGATCGCAAGGGACACATCGACCGGCATTTTACTGTCGGCAAGTTCGGCCCAGCGGTCTTCGTAATACGGCCTGATCGTCGGGGCTTCATCCTCGGTCAATGCAAGCTTAAAACGAACCAGCGAATTGATATGACTGTCGGCCAGATGGTGAACGGTCTGCCGCAGTGTCCAGCCTTCCGGACGATATACCGTGTCAAGTTGTTCGTCTGATAAGTCGGCAACCGCTAACTTAAGGTTTTCCGGGAGCGATGCGATCGTTTTGATATGGTCGGCACGCGACGTTGCTGCCTCGCGGTCGAATTTGCCGATAGGGTATCTCAGATCATTTTCCATATTCTTATCCTTCTTATTCAGATTTATTCGGATTCATTTCATCTTGTTCAGTGGTTATAAATTGTTAAACCACAGAACACACAGAACATGAACGAACAAATCTGAACAGGCTGAATTACAATCCTCTCTAAGGAAGATACGAATCCTCAAAACGCGTGAACTGTTTGAGGAAAACCAGCTTGATCGTATCAGTCGGGCCGTTACGTTGTTTAGCTATTATCAGTTCCGCGATGTTCTTTTCTTCCTCAGGCATCTGATTGATGTCTTTTGCATAATAATCCTGACGGAAAATGAATGCAACGACATCGGCATCCTGTTCGATCGAACCTGATTCGCGGAGGTCGGACATCATAGGTCGCGGCGGGTTACGAGCCTCAGGAGCACGCGATAACTGAGAGAGGGCGATCACGGGTACGTTGAATTCCTTTGCAAGAGATTTTAGATCCCGCGAGATCTGTGAAACTTCCTGTTGGCGGTTCTCGTTTCGTTTTCCGCTACCGCCGCCCATGAGCTGCAAGTAATCGACAATGATCAGATCAAGCTTTTTCTGCTCTACAACAAGCCTTCGAAGCTTTGCGCGCATCTCCAAAACGGAGATTCCGGGCGTATCGTCAATGTGTAAGTTGGTGTCGGCAAGCAATCCGATAGATTCGGCAAGACGGGCCCAATCCTTTGACGAGAGCGAACCGGTACGCAGCATCCGGGCGTCAACCGACGCCTGCGAACTGAGCATACGCATTACCAACTGCTCCTTCGACATTTCGAGTGAGAAGATGGCAACGACCGCTCGTTCGTTTACGGCGGCACGCTGAGCGATGTTCAGACATAAGGCCGTTTTACCCATCGACGGACGAGCCGCAATGATAATGAGATCGCTCGGCTGCAGACCGGAAGTAATAATATCAAGGTCACGAAATCCGGTGGCAAGGCCTGTCAGAGCATTAGTATCACGTTTTGCAAATTCCTGTATCTTTGCGAAGACGCGTTCGGCGACGGGCTGAAAATGCGAAAAACCTTCGCGCTCCTTTTGCTCGGCGAGAGCGAAGATCATTTGCTCCGCATGGTCGAGAACGACCTGAGCGTCTTCCTCTTCCTCAAGAGCTTCACTCGTGATCGCGTTGCAGGTGCGGATCAGACTCCGCATAGTCGATTTTTCTTTTACGACGCGAATGTAATCAGTGAGGTCGGAAAAGTGCGGCAGTCCGTAGGTAAGATTCGTAATCGCGGCGACACCGCCGATCGATTCGACCGAGCCGTCTTTCTTCAGTTCTTCGCCGATCAGGATCGGGTCGATTCGCTGCGATGCGTCGAAGAGAGAAAGCATCGCGTTATAAATACGACGATGCAGCGGCGAATAAAAATCCTCGGTCTTGAGATGCTCGACCGCCTGCGTAACAAGGCCGTTATCAAGCAGGATCGCACCCAAGATCGCACGTTCGCTCTCTTCGCTGGACGGCAAAGGCCGCTCTAAAAACTGTTCTCTTCGTGGTTCCGGAAATGCTGCCATTGATCAAATCTTAATAGAGTAGGAGTAGATAATACCGTCAATTTTGGTAACAAACAAAACAGCAAATAAGAATTTAAAATCGAGTTTTATCCACAAAAAACTGCATCCGCCGAAACGAATGCAGTGCAATGATTTATCGAGTTTTCAACTTGTGGAAAACTTTATTCTGCAACGGCTTCTGCAACCGGTTCTTCAACAGTTTCTTCAGCTTTTGCTTTACGGCCTTTCTTTTCGGCCTTAGGATCTGCAACCTCATCGCCGCCTTCCGCAGTAACGGTGACGGGAACTTCGAGCGTCACCTCACGATGAAGTTTAACCCTTACGGTGTAATCGCCGATTTCCTTGATCGCATCGCGCAAGCTGATCTTGCGGCGGTCGATCTCGTAGCCTTTAGCCTGTAGAGCTTCTGCAATGTCCATCGACGTGACCGATCCAAAGAGCGTTCCGCCATCGCCGGCCTTGCGTTCGAAACTGAGGGCGATCGTTCCCATCTGGTCCTTTTGAGCCTGGGCCGTCGCGATCTCGACCGCTGCCTTTTTCAAAAGGGCATTCCGCTCCAGTTCGATCTGTTTGACATTACCTTTGGTAGCTAGTGTCGCCAATCCCTGCGGAAGCAGGAAGTTGCGGGCGTATCCCGCCCTTACTTTGACGATCTCCCCACGGCCGCCGAGGGTATCGATATCTTCTCTTAACAATATTGTCGTTGTTGCCATGATCTTAATTCCTCCTCGGCCTTTTTATTCCCAAACAAACGGCAGCAGTGCCATTGTTCGGGCACGTTTGATCGCCGTGGCGATGCGCCGCTGGTCCTTTGCGGTTACGCCAGAGATGCGGCGCGGCATGATCTTTCCGCGTTCAGGTATGAACTGCCGAAGAAATTCGACATCCTTCCAATCTACGTAATCCGGCACGACCTGACGCGGGCGGCGACGCGGAAAGCGGCGCGGCATTTTTTCGGCAAACTGTTCGTCACCGGTTTCTACATCCTGATCGTTACCAATCGGTCTATCCAAATTTTCTGCCATATTTCCTCCGTTTAGGCCGCTGCCTCAGCTACAGGCGGTGCATCCGATTCTTCCGTTGCTCGGAACTTCGAACGGCCGCTCTGCCGCTTCTCACGCTTCGCCTTCAGTTTGTCGGCCTTCTTGCGGTCCTCGTCTACGCGGATCGTGATAAATCGAATGACCATATCGTTGACGCGCATGCGGCGTTCGAGTTCGGCGATCTCCTGTCCGGAGCCTTCGATCTCGAAAAGCACATAATAGCCTTCGGTCTTTTTCTCGATCTGATAAGCCAGATTACGACGGCCGATGTCGTCCATATGCAGTACCGTTCCGCCTTCTTTTTCGATCAGCTTACCGACCGCTTCATTCAATTTCGTGATCTTATCGGCCGTTGTTTCCGGATCGATAATGTACATCACTTCGTATATTCTATTTGCCAACTTCATTTCCTCCCTTTGGCTTTCGAGCCTCGGCTCTTGTTTGGCCGAAGCAGAAAGGTTTCGTCAATTAAATGCAGCCATAGCCTTTTCGATCCCGTATTTTACGACGGTCCGAATCGCATCAGCACTATCCTTTAATACTTTTTCAACCGTTTCAGCCTCGCTCTTTGCGAAATTCTCCAAAACGAAGTTCTTCGTGTTCGCCACCGGATGTTCCGGCAACATGCCGATCCGCAGCCTTATAAAATCGCTCGTTCTCAAACAATCGATGATCGATCGCAATCCGTTATGCCCGCCGTGCGAACCTTTAGGCCGCAGCCTGATGGTCCCCAGCGGTAAAGCCAGATCGTCCGATATGACGATCAGCTTTTCGACCGACCTGTCCGGCTTGCTCAAAAGGCAACTTACCGATTCGCCACTCAAATTCATGAACGTCTGCGGCTTGGCCAGGTCGACCGTTTCGTTTTCAATCACCGCCCTTCCGATCAAAGCACGGCATTCGTCACGCTTTACCTGTGTCTGTGCCTCGCGGGCGAGCATATCGACAAGCATAAAACCCAGATTATGCCGCGTCTTTTCGTACGACGCTCCCGGATTGCCTAAGCCGACGATCAACCACGTGTTTGGAGTTCCAACTTCAGTTGGCATTTCTTAAAATGAGCCTGCTAAAACAGGAACTCCGAATAAACTACTCGCCTTCCTTCGGCTCTTCGGCTTTCTCGCCTGTAACTTCCGGCTGTGCACCTTCGGCAACCTGCGGTTCGAGTTCGACTTCCTTGACGGTGACGATCGTCGCGACCACAGTTTCCGGAGCTTCGTGGATCTCAATGCCTTCGCCGACTTTCAGATCCGAAACGTGGATCGAATGTCCTGCTTCCAGATTCGTCACATCCACGTCGATCGATTCCGGTGTCTTGGCGGGCTCGCACAGCACCTTGATCTCGCGCAGACTCTGGGCCATTACCGCGCCTTCTTCCCGCAATCCAATGGCGTCACCCAAAAGGCGGATCTGTACGGTCATTTCGATCTTTTCACCACGAGCAAACCTACGAAGATCGGCATGGATCAAGCGGCCTTTTACAGGATCGATCTGACGATCCTGAAAAATAACGTCGTTTATGCCTTCACCGGCAATATCCAGCGAGAACACTGTATTGATGCCAGAATCGGAACGAATGATCGCAGCCAGGTCCTTCAATTCGGCAACGGCCGCAAGACTGTCCGTACCTCCGCCATAAACGACGACCGGAACTTTACCCGCGACGCGAAGCCTACGGTTCACATTCTTGCCGCCAGCTTCTCTTTTTTCAGCTTTGATAACAAATTTTTCTGCCATAACTTTCCTGTCAGCCGCCGGAAGGCGGAACTCCACAACTATAAAAATAACGACGAAACACTCGTTTCGTCATGGATCGAATTGATCGCCGACGCGAGCAATTTACCAACGCTCAAAACTTCTATCTTGTCGCTTGCATGAAGAGCCTGAGCATGTTCATGAAGCGGAATTGAATTCGTAACGATTATCTTTTTCAAATAAGACGCGTCGATATTCTCAACCGCCTTGCCCGAAAGTACCGCATGGGAAAAACACGCTAAAACTTCATTCGCCCCTGCTTCGTGCAGAGCCTTTGCGACCTTACAAATAGTGCCGCCCGTATCACACATATCGTCGACGATCAGGCAATTTTTACCGCTGACATCGCCGACGATGTTCATCACGTCGGCTTCATTTGCTCTCTCACGGCGTTTATCGCAGAGCGCAAGTCCCGCATCCATACGCTTTGCGTAAGCTCGGGCACGCTCGGCTCCGCCAGTATCGGGAGCGACCACGACCAGATTGTCGATCGGGTTCGCCTCGAAATACTCGACAATGATCGGTCGCGCGTAAAGGTGATCGACCGGAATATCAAAGAAACCCTGTATCTGCGCCGCATGAAGATCGATCGTCAAAACACGCTGGGCACCAGCCTTTACGATCAGATTCGATACCAGTTTAGCCGAGATCGGAACACGCGGCCGATCTTTCTTATCCGAACGGGCATAGCCAAAATACGGCATTACAGCGGTCACACGCTTAATGAACGCGTCGATCATTATCAGCAATTCCATTAAATGCTGATCGGCCGGTGGACAGGTCGGCTGGACAATAAAAACATCCGAACCACGCACATTCTCGCCTATCGAGAAATTAAACTCTCCGTCCGAAAAGCGGCTTGTGGTCGCCTTTCCCAGATCGAGGCTTAAGTGCTGACAGATCTCCTCAGCCAGCGCCGGATGTGCGTTCCCCGAAAATATCTTGATGTTGCCCGTCACACTCATTTAATTCGAGTCAAAACAAAAACGGCCGCCCAATTAATAGACAGCCGTTCCGATACAAAAATTGGCTGGGGCGGAAGGGATCGAACCTACGAATGCCGGATCCAAAACCCGGTGCCTTACCACTTGGCGACGCCCCATTGCTAATTTCAGAAACTATCGGAAACGACTAGCTGGGATCGCAGGCATCTTACCTACAAGAACGCAGAGCGTTCAAAATCCAACTTTCTCGCGATATTTATCTCGCGAGACAGTCGCTACGGCAAACTTTCGCCAGTTGACCTCTGTGTCAAGGGCTTTTAATGCTGCTTGCCGTGTCTCTTGTTTGTCAAAAATGCCGAAAACGCTTGCCCCGCTCCCGCTCATCAATGCTTGGTTTGCACCAAGATCTATCAGAGTTTGCTTTACTCGCCCTACTTCAGGATGAGCGGCAAATACGGTCGGTTCAAAATCATTTTTCAATGCCGAATGAAGAAAATCGCGTGATTCAGCCTCAGTACGGCAAACTCGAAGAATACGATTCGCATCTTCGTTTGTCAAGTTTTGGAAGTTAAGAGCGGCATAGGCCTTTGCGGTGGATACAGAAATGTCGGGCATAACAATAAGCACCCAAGGTGCTCCAAATTCACCCATCGGCTCGATCACGTTGCCGCGACCCGTCCCAAGGGCTGTTCCGCCATACATAAAAAAAGACACGTCCGATCCAATATCAGTCGCGATCTCGTGCAAATCGTTAGCATCCACCGAAATTTCCCACAGTTTTGCAAGGCCTAAAAGAGTGGTCGCCGCATTAGAAGAACCACCGCCGAGCCCGCCGCCCATCGGTATCTTCTTTTCTAAAAAGATCGAAGCCCCGCCCGAAACGCCAAATTTAGATGCTAAGGCTTTTGCTGCTCTAATAATAAGGTTCGAATCGTCCACAGGCACGTTAGGTTCGTTGCATGTCAATTCGAAACCTTTATCGTGGTGCTCAAAACTCAAGGAGTCGTGCAGTGAGACAGTTTGAAACACCGTGAAAATATCGTGATAGCCGTCTTCACGTCTGCCTAAAAGGCGCAAATGCAGATTGATCTTGGCAAACGACGGCAATGTGAAAGAATCTAACGTCATTGCCTAACACATTTAGAACTCGGCGTTGGCGGCGGAGACTACTTTTTCGGCGGCGTCGCTCATGCCTTCGGCGGTCAGGATATTGATGCCG
>Ga0193752_1003200_pt1 | contig 11452 bp, 11 predicted proteins | sample H1c1metaG_FD_144924 | JGI IMG/M metagenome (GOLD analysis project Ga0193752, IMG submission 144924) | Soil microbial communities from a riparian zone of the East river system, Colorado, United States - H1c1 | ecosystem: Environmental > Terrestrial > Soil > Riparian zone | place: USA: East River... | reverse complement strand
CAGTGATGAGCTGGATCCCGGTGGCGCGCTCGATGCGCTTCACCAGCTCCGCCTCCGCCTCTTTTCCGAGCGTATAGCTCGTCGCCGTGTGCGCCATCACAATCACCGCCGGCTTCACCAGCGCCAGCAGCCCCGCGCATTCCTCCATGTGCTCGATCTGCTGGCGGTTGCGCTCCTCCTGGCCGTCGTGCGATCCCGGCCGGCCGCCCGCCACCATCCGGGTGAAGTGCACCGTCGTGCCCGTCGGCGCGAGCCGGATCACCTCCGGCTCGGTCGTCGGATTGCCGGGCGGGATGAGGAAGCCGAGGCGGGTGTTGCGGGAGGCAGTCATGCTTCTAAGCAACCGCCGAGCTAGCTATCGCTTCCCGGACACGGCCCACGAAAACAGAATTGCCGTGATGGGTTAGCAGGAGTCGATCCATCGCAGCCGATCTTGCGACATAGAGTAGCTTCGCCTCGCCCGGCAGGTCGTCAGCTCTATGCGGCATGGATTCGAGGAACGGGATAAAGACCGCTGGGAATTCGAGTCCCTTGCTGCTGTGGAAAGTCAGAATCTTCACTGTGTCCTCGTCCCAGCGAAGCCTCGTACGGGCGACGAGGCTGGCGGGGATCTGCGCCCGCGCAAAGTAATCGGCAATGCGCTGACCTTGATGGTTCATGCGCACGAGTACGGCCATGTCTTTCCAGGGCATTCCGCTGTCACGAAGCGCACGCGCGCGCTCGGCGACAAACTCAAGCTCGCCTTGCTCGTTGGGAAGTTCTGCAAGTTCCGGTAACTCGCCGCGCCGCCCGGCGGTTTCTGGAACCAGAAGCGGGATTCCATCCTCATCTGCTTCCTTGGCGGACAGTAGCTCTCGGGCAAACTTACAAGCGCACGCCATCACTTCAGCGGTGTTCCTGTAGTTGAGCTTCAGCACGGTGGTACGGCCTCGCGCCTGAATCCCGACCTCAGAAAAGCTAAATTGCAGTCGCCGCCCGGATTGGTTGATGCTCTGTGCGTCGTCGTAAAGCACGAGCAGCGAGTTGGTTTCCGGATCCACCATCTGCGCGACGAGCTTCAGCCACTCGGGCTCGAAATCGTGCCCCTCGTCGATCAGCACTGCACCGTACTGCGCGCGCGGAATCTGGCCGCGATCCACGCCCCGGATCACGGCTTCTACGACTGCGCTCCACAACGAATCACCGTCGCCCTCGGGCTTGGATACCTGATACAGCTCCAGTTGCCGCATGCACCAGCTATGGAAGCTTCGTACGTTCACCTTCTCGCCCAAACCCTGTTCCGCCAGCATGTGCCCCAATCGCGCGGCCAGCGCGGCGTTATAGCAGAGCACCAGGACCGGCTTCGCGAGCGCCCGCGCGAGATGCCGCGCACGATAGCCCAGGATCATCGTTTTCCCGGAGCCGGCAACCCCGTGAATGATCCTGTGTCCCTCGCCCATGCTCCTTGCAAGCTGCTCCTGCTGCAGATCCATTACGCGGACGATGTCCGGAACGCTCTCGGCCGGTTCGGTAGATCGGCCCAGATCGAAAGTTCCCTGGCTCACACGGATTTCGGGGAAAAGATGCCACCGGACGCGATCAACCTGCGGGAGCGTCAGTAGACAGGGAAAGGTCACTCCGAACATGCCCCACAGGCGCTTCTGAAATTCCTCAGGACCGACCGTCTCCGCCATCTCGTCCTGGCAGATCACCCGTTCCGGCGGAATCACATTGCCAAGATCAGTTCCTGAGAACACCTTGCGCGAAATGTTCGTCAGCGCTACCCCATAACCCCACGGAAAGACAAGCCTGCCCTGAAAGGCCGTCCCCGGTTCTCCGACCAGTGCGGGATCCGACTCAAAGAGCCGGCACACTCCGAAAGCGTACTGACGCGCCTGCTCGAGCGGATTCGATTCCCGCTTCTCCCGCCCGTCGGCGAGCAGCGTTACGCGAAGCTTGTCGACCGACTGGATGCTCTCCAGCTTCCAGTCCTTGACCTCCACCACCAGCAATCCTCGACTTGGATGAAGGACGAGAAAGTCCGGATGCATGCTCCGTGGGCCCACTGGGACGTCATACCAGCAGAGATAGTCATCCTCGAGATGGGACTCGAGCCGCCTCGCGAAGCGCCGCTCACCCGCCGTCATCTTGCCAGTGACAGTCGACAGCGCAGGGATGAGCTTCGCCACGGGATCAGGTCCTGCGCTCGACTAGCAGCCTGTTGCCGTCGAAAAGGGCGAGACCCAGGGCTTCCTGAAGATTCATGTCGAGCAGAGCAGCAAGCGCATCCTCGGAGCGGCGTTGTTAGGGACGGGGGGCGATGAGGCAGTGCATTCGCTGACTGATGTGGTGTACGAAATGACGGCGTACACCGAGGTGCAGCGGAGGGTGAGGATTCATCCGACTGTAAGTGAGTTGCTTCCGACAACCTTGGAAGCGCTCGAGGCTTTGGCTGTCTGAATCCTAAGCAACCGCCGCGTAGCGAAAATGGGGCAGCCGCGGCGAGGTCGGAGGCCGAGATCCGTTAGGCACGGCTCCTCGAGGTTCACGAATGATGCTTCTTCCAAAGCGCGTATTTCTTCCTAATTATCCGAAGCCGCTTTTCGATGCTCTTTTTGTCGTTGGTCGTGCGGCTCGCAAGATCATATTCATTTAGCGCAACATTTACCTTTCCACTCGTACGGTTGCGATACGCCACCCTCTCCCGCTCGAAATCCTCAATGAAGGTGCGAACTCCCGCGCGCTCGGCCGCCTTCAGTCGCGAAATGAAGAAGTAATAAAGCGGGACGTGTCCCTGCGCACTCAACATTGGATCATGGTCGTGGAATATGCCTTGCATGACCTTTAAATTCTTCGTTGCATTCTTCAACGCCTTCTTGAATTGACTACTGCCCGCGAGCCCTGGTTGCTTTACAAATCGGTCGAGATTTCCCTTCTTCGTCTCTGCGGCGTTGCCCTCATATTCAAGCAGAAGAATTTTGGCCGCGGCATTCTTTTCCTGACTTCGACTCGTATCAAATCTTATCCTGCGTCGAAAGAAAGGATGCTTACTAAGCACGCGGATCGCGTCGACGGCCTTTTCGATAAACGCGTTACGCATCTCCGCGCCATTCAGCGCCTTTGAAGCTTTGTTCAATCGGAGGAAAAATTGAATAACACGAGCAACATCGTCAGACTCGACGACTCGCACCTCAGGTGGGAAATCCTCTACGAGGGCCGCTAACTTTGCATCGCGTGCCTTGAGCTCCTTGTATTTGAGACCTCCGAGGCTGAGATTCGGATCAGTTTCGAGACGAAAGTGACGGTGCAGTTTCACTTTGTTCTTAAGGAAGGCGAACATGGCCGTCAACCTCTGCTTACCGTCAATCACTGCATACCGTTTGCCGCGTTGATTCAGCTCAGGAATGTTGTGCTTTGAAAAGTCGATGACGTACAACCTGGGCACTTCGAAGTCGTTGAGAATGGAATCAATCAGAAAGGCCTGTTCGGGGCTTTTCCAGACTCGATCGGTTCGTTGGAATTTCGGATTCATATCAATGGATGACGCCCTTGCGAGCCACCACTGCAAGCTTTCTTTTGGATGATTGCTGATCTTGAACATCCCGCCCCCCTTTGCGGCTGTTTGATGCGGAATCTACTACCGAATAGCGCATTCAGCTTGCCGCAGGACGTCGAGATAAACACACCGCTGCGGGAGTGCCCCCAGGCGTCAGGGGCCGCGAGCTGTTGCGAGGCAATGCTCATCGATCCGTTGTTGAAGCAGCCTAATGGTGTGCCTTCCTGCACTTAAATCCTCTGGCCAACCTTTGCCCGGATGAAGTGTGTCCCAAGCGGAACGCGCCTGCTTTCGCCTGTTCCGGCCCGGGATCTTGCTGCCGAATCCATCTACGACGGTGTTCCACAGGGGGCGAAAATGGTCGATCAACCCCGCCTCTCCGAGTCGAATCCAAACGTGATCAAGAATAACGAATCGGAAGTAGAAGTCTTTGAGTTTGAGATTCTTGGTTGCCTTGATGCGCTCTGCATGATCCCCAAGGCGATCGTAGACCGCACTTCCAGGCTTTGCGTCTAGTCGACTCCCCTTTCGCGTACCTTTAGGGTCGGCCTTGCCCACGTATATTGGTACTGGTGCCCTACTGCGGGGCTGGCCCGGCGCGAGACCAAGATAGAACTGTGACTTACCGATGTAGTACAGGAGGTACACACCAGCCCCCTCGAATCGCTTCGAAGGCGGGAAAGGATGCCCCAGAGAACTCCTAAGTCGGGCGACGATCCCAGCCGCGAGACTTTCCTTTGCGACCGGGTTGTATGGCTCTAGTTCTTTCTGAGATATGTCCACGCGGCCTCCCCGAACTGGTTGCCTTGGTTTTATCAAGAACCCTTCTTAGGCGATCAATTGCGCGTGCTTCGCCACTGGTAGTCAACGCATGCTCCCAAACGTGGAGCACTGCCCAGCCCAATCGGCGAAGCTTCGTTCGCACCTTTCGGTCGCGGCGAACGTTCGAGCCAATCTTCCTCGCCCAGAACGTAACATTGGTCTTTGGCAGTCGATTGCAGACCGGGCATCCGTGCCAGAAACAGCCATCAACAAAGACGGCCACCTTGGCGGTCGGAAATACAAAATCTGGGCGCCCGTAGATCGACGGGTGCCGCCGCCAACCTGAAATCCTGTTACGCCTTAGTGCGGCCTTGAAGCGAAGTTCCGTGCTCTTGTTGTTCTTACTTCGGACCAGAGACATCTGCTTTGATCGAGCCGCATCTGGCTTTCGCGTGCTAGTCGTTCTACGCACTATTCGTACTGGAGATCGAACGTAGCTGATGCATTTCCAACATGAACCGACCGAAAATATCCTGGATATCCCTATACGGCTTGGTTCCTTCGAAGTGGCGCTTCAGCTCCTCGTCTATCTTGGCGAGAGATTTCTGATCCTCTTTTATGTCCTCGGCCCATAAACGCCCAGGGTGCATTGTGTCCCACGGCGAACGCTTGTTTCCGCGCGTTTTCGAGGAATCGCCGTGCTTTCCTAGGCCGAAAGCCAACCCCACTTCGCTGTTCCAGATAGGTCGAAAGAGTTTGATCAAATAGTCTTCTGCGGCCTTCTGCCATCCGGTGGCGACGACCAGGAACCGGCACTCAAAATCGTCGATTCGCAAATTTCGCGCTTTGGCTATGTTCTTCCGGTGTTCAGCCAAGCGGTCGAAAAGTTTCGTTCCCTGCTGAACCGCCGTTGTGGCTCCATCGACGGACGGATCAGCTTTGCCGACGTAGATCGGATGCTCGGCACCAGAAATAGGCCGATATTGCGCAAACGAACCCGTGTAGTAGATGGCATACACGCCGGCACCATAGAACGGATCTACAGCGCCGAGTTTCACCTTATCTTGGGCGATAAGGGTCAACGCAATAAAGCGCCCAACAAGCGTCGGATTTGCGGGATCGAATATCGCTAAGGGGCGCTTTGTAGGATCAAGCTTTTCTGCGGCATCAAGGAGGCTCTTCGCAGCTGCTTCAATCCTCTCGCGAAGTCCTTTAGGTTCCGGAGAACCATCGGCAATGCTGGGCTTGGAGAGCTCCTCCGCGAGGCCACTAATCTGAGCGACCAGCCGGTAGAACGGGAAGGCGCGTTGGTTGCTGGGGTCAGCCACCCCAGTTAGGGGCAAGGCCCCCTGGCTAGTGTCTTCTTGTCGATCCTTGGAATTTCCCATTGGCGGGTGAGTGTTTGCTCGCCCGCAGTTTGTCCGAAACCCCCTTAGCGACGCAAGCGGCTAACTCCACAGGCACTGCATTACCGAGCTGTCGCATGGTCTCGGTCCAAGAACCCACAAAAATGTACTGGTCCGGAAAGGTCTGAATGCGTGCTGATTCGCGAACAGTGAAGTAACGGACAGAGCCATCGGGCCGCCTGAGCATGTTCTCGCCGCCCGGTACCCCATGGTCGCCGGCTTTGAGCGCCTTCGAGGGTTCATCCAATGGACTGCCTGTATGACCTACATATGAACGTGCGCCAGGTTGAAACTGATGGCCCTGCGGAAGCCTGCCAGCTGGCGTTTTCTCAGGATCCGGAAGATCTGATATAGCGTCCCGCACCGTACGCCAAGGTCTATCCAAAAGTGACGGGTAGACGTCCCTAAGGCCACCGATCTTTCGCTGAAGTGCCTCCGGCATCCTAGGTCGCGACCTCTTCGATACCTTGTGTCTTTCCCAGTACTCGCCCGAGATCCATTGTGAATGCAGCAATGCCTCAAATGAGTGCGTGCTCTTAGGGAAACTGAACTCCTCTCCGATGTCCCGCCGAAGGCCCACAATGAACACTCGCTCTCTTCTCTGAGGAACTCCGTAGTCGGCGGCATCCAAAACTCTCGACACTACGTGATACTCGCTTTCTCCACCTTTGGTCTTGTGCCTTTCCAATCTGGCTAGATGATCTAGCCACTCCTCATTCTTTTTCGCGACAAGATGTGGGAATTCCAGCTGAAGAAGAATATGTGAAAAATAGTTCGAGAAGGTGCTTCTAGTTAGGCCACGTACGTTCTCAAAGATGAAGCCGCGCGGCATTGCCACGCGAACACCATTGATCGCCGCGGGAAACATATCGCGCCGATCCAAAAAGGCTCGGTGCTTCCCACCAAGAGAAAACGGTTGGCACGGTGGGCCGCCCGCAATTAGGTCAATCCCCTCTACTCTGGAAAAATCGAACTGACGCACATCGCCCTGAGTTACCTCCGGCCAATGGCAAATCGGCGCGACACGATTGTTGCGGTTCTCGCGTAGCGTGGTGCAAGCATCGTGATCCCATTCGACGATTGCCTGGTGCTTCACACCCGCAGCATCCAGACCGAGCGCTAGTCCACCCGCCCCCGCAAACAGCTCAACTGATCTGAGACCCATCTACCCCTCTTCTTATTGACCCGACACTTTCTCGGGCTGTATATGCATTCAGTATAGCGGCGACGCCCGAGCCCTGTCCAGTCATGGCCTATTCAAGCCAATTTTTGTTCCTTCACGATCGCTAGCAGTTGCTTTAGCGCATCAGGGCTAAACCTAAGACTTTGGCTCTTCTTGTCCCGCATCTGTCGTTCCTTAGAGCCGTAGGTATCGAGTTGAAGTAGTCGGGTGCCATCCTCCTGGGTGAAGACCCAGTAGCTGCAACGAACCAGTTTGTGCTCGGCTCGACGCTCAAGTTTTTGCTCTTCCAGCTTCTCGACGAGCGCCATACGATCCCCTTCTCTGTTGGTTTGTGGGTAGGTCTTAGGTGGTGTCGCCCTACCGCTACATTGTCAGCCTTCGAGCCTAGGAACTAGAATGTCATCGGTTGCAGGAGAGCGTGCGTCCGCGCACCACCGAAGGCGAAATCTCCCATAAACGCTCAGGTCCCGGTACTGCAACAGCGTAGTTAGCCGTCTGGAGAGCGACCAGCCCTGCGGGGGCGGGTCCGCCGAAGGAGCAACGTAAGGCCGCCAAGGCATTACGGAATCTCTCAGGCCCAAGGACAGAGGGAGCGGCGAGCAGGGCCTTTTGGCCTGGCCGCCGTTCCATTCCCGTCTAAGGGCATTGCCATGAAAGTGATCGTGCTGGGTGCGGGCGTCATCGGGACGACGACCGCCTATTACCTCAACCGCCTCGGCTGCGAGGTGACCGTGGTGGAGCGCCAGGCGGCGCCGGCGGCGGAGACTTCCTTCGCCAACGGCGGCCAGATCTCGGTGAGCCACGCGGAGCCGTGGGCCAACCCGGGGGCGCCGCTCAAGGCGCTGAAGTGGCTGGCGAAGGAGGACGCGCCGCTGCTGTTCCGCCTGAAGCCGAGTCTGCGGCAGTGGATCTGGGGCCTGTCGTTCCTGCGCGAGTGCACGCCGGCGCGCACGCGCCGGAACATCGAGCAGATCGTGAACCTGGGGACGTTCAGCCGGGAGAAGCTGCAGGAGCTGCGCGCGGCGACGGGAATCCAGTACGACCACCGCGAGCACGGCATCCTGCATTTCTATACCGACCGCAAGGAGTTCGACGCATGCCTCGGGCCGGCGGAGCAGATGCGCCAGCTCGGCTGCGAGCGCACGGTCATCACGCCGGACGAAGCGGTGAAGATCGAGCCGGCGCTCGCGCACATCAGGCGGAAGCTCGCGGGCGCGACGTATACGTCGGCCGACGAGTCGGGCGACGCGCACAAGTTCACCGTCGAGCTGGCGCGCATCGCGGCCGCCGCGGGGGTGAAGTTCCTTTTCAGCCACGACGTGAAGGCGCTGCGCAAGGCGGGCGGACGGATCGAGTTCGTGGAGGCGACCGATGCTGAAGGGAAATTCGTCAAGCTGAAGGCCGACTCGTACGTGCTGGCAATGGGCGCGTTCAGCGCGCTGCACGCGCAGGCGCTCGGCCTGTGGCTCAACATCTATCCGGCGAAGGGCTACTCGGTGACGATGCCGGTGGTCGACGACGCGCTGGCTTACAAAGCTTCTCTGACCGACGACGAGTACAAGCTGGTGTTCTCGCGCCTGGGCGATCGCCTGCGCATCGCGGGCACGGCGGAGCTGGGCGGCTACGGCCGGTCACTCAACCGCGTGCGCTGCGAGGCGATCGTGCGGCGGGTGGAGGAGCTTTTCCCCGGCGCGGCCGACGCGAGCCGCGCGGAGTTCTGGGCGGGCCTGCGGCCGGCGACGCCGTCGAATGTTCCTTATGTGGGGAGAAGCCCGGTGAGGAATCTGTACTTCAATACCGGGCACGGCACTCTGGGATGGACGCATGCGTGCGGGTCGGGGCATGCGCTGGCGGACATCGTGATGGGGAAGAAGCCGGAGGTGGAGTTCGACTTTACGGGGCAGAAAACCTGGGGACAGACCCCAAAAGGAAAGGCGAAAAGCGCGGGTCTGTCCCCTATCTGAGCTTCCAAAATGAAAGGGCCCCGCGTAACGCGGGGCCCTTAACTGATACTTCTGCGGTGTAACACCGCGCATCCAATCTACGCCCGCGGCGCGGGGCGTTCAATCTCTTTTCGTCCGATCTTTGTAACTCATGCCGGCGGGCAGGGCTTCGGCTTGGAAGCCTTGTCGAGGAACGCGCTGATCTGCCCGGCGATCCCCTTGAATTCCTCGACCTTGCCGTATTTGGCGACGAAGTCCCCGAGTAGAGCGCGGCCGTCGCTCCGTTCCTGCGCGAGACGCCGGCACTCGCGCTCGGCTGCCTCACGCGCTTCCTGCTCGGCGCGCTGGCGGGCAAGGGCTGCTGCCGCCAGTGCCTCCAGACGCTCGCGCTCTTCCCGGGCTTTGTCCGCGGCCTCGGCCTCCAGCCGGCGGCGCTCGGAGGCGAGCCGCGCCTCCTCGGCAGCCCGCTGCTTGCGGGCGGCCTCTTCCCGGGCAAGCTGCTCGGCGCGCTCACGCTCGAGGCGCTCGCGCTCGGCGCGCGCTTCGGCTTCCTTCCGGGCCGCGGCCTGCCGCTCTTCCTCCGCGATCATGGCGCGGCGGTCGGCCTCGGTGAGCTCACGGCACATCAGGTTGCCGCCGTCGGCAAGGATGGGCCTGGAGCAATCCTGCTCGCTCACCGTGCGCCCCGAAGCCATCGGCGGCGCGGAGGGCCCATCCCGCGGGCTGCTACTGCAGCCGGCCGCGAGCACGAGGACGAGGACGACGGTTATTTTCTTGTTCATGGCTCTCCCTTCAGGTTCCGTAGGATAGGCGCAGAGCGCCCGGCGCGCTGCGGCAAAATCCCCACATCAGCAGCGTGTTCGCATCATGCCGGCGAAAGAATATGGATCACCCGGCTCGCGATCATGTCCTTCGTCTTCGCCCCATAAGCGGCCATATGCGGAGCCGCGGCGTGCGCCTTGAGCGCGTCCATGCTCTCCCATTTCTCGACCACCAGGAAAGTGTCCGGCCCGTACCTGGTCTGAAACGGTAGCGCGTTCTCGGCGTCGACGGCGGCGCCGTACTCGATGCAGCCTTTCTCGGCGCGCACGGCGGGGACGTTGGCGCGCAGGTGCGTGAGGATGTCGTTGCGCTTGCCGGGCTTGGCGGTGATGACGGCGATCACGTGGATCATTTCTTCGGGTCTCCCTTTTTGATCAGCTTATCCAGGCCGGCGAAGGCGCGATGGGTGGCGGACGCGCCAGGCACCTCTTTGCCGCCGCCGCCGGCTTTATGGTCTTCCATGCGGGCGTGCTCGTTCTCGTGGCAGTAGATGCACAGGAGCTCCCAGTTGCTGCCGTCGGACGGGTTGTTGTCGTGGTTGCCGTCCACGTGGTGGACGGTGAGCTCGCGCAGGCGCAGGCCGGAGAACTCGCGCGCGCAGCGGCCGCACACGTGGGGGAAGAGCTTGAGGGCCTTCTCGCGGTATTCGGCTCCGCTCATGGCCGGAATCTTACCGGCGTTTTTGCTGCCGCCGGGCATGAGCCACTTTGGGTGCGCGAAGGGGTGCCGTCTGTACGGTAGAAGACGGACGCGCCAAGTGGACGCGCGCAGGATGTGGGCATGAGCCACGACGAGGAAATCGCAGGCGTCCGGTTACGCATCGCCAAGGCCGAATCGGACCGCGACCGGTGGCGCACCGCCGGCAGGCAGGACAAGTACCTCGAGGCTTATTTCTTCGTCAATGCGCTCGAGCTCGAGCTCGACCGCATGCGGCGGCAACGGTTCGAATCGACCGCCAAGAGCCGGCGCTCGGTGCCATTTGACGCGCTGCCCGGCAGCCTGGCGAGCACCGACCCGCGCGAGCGGGAGCGCCTGATGGCGGAGTTCTCGATCACCTTCTTCGCGCAGCAATACCGCTACGCGCACTATCGCTACGACAGCTTCGCCGATGCGCTCAGCTATGCGAAGCAGCAGCTTTCCACGCCCTCGGACAGCGACGCCGCCGACGCTGTGGCGCCGGCGCGCGTCGTTGAGGCGCCCGACGAGCTGCAGCGCCGCCGGATGAACCGCCTAGGCATCACCTACCAGGAAGGCGTGTATCGCCTAGGCCCGTACCGGTACGATCGACTGTCCGACGCGATGCACTACGCGACCCTCGGCAAAGACGTCAGGATGCCTATCGCTTCTCTTTCCTGAGCCGGCCGAGGAAACGGTCGAGCTGGTCGGCGAAGCGCTTGCGGTCGGTGTTGTCGAGGGCGGCGGGGCCGCCGGTGCGCTCGCCGCCGCCGCGCAGCTCATCCAGGTAGTTGCGCAGGGCGAGGCGCTCCTGGATGTTCTCGGGAGAGTAGAACTCGCCGCGCGGGTTGAGGGCGTGGCCGCCCTTGGCGATGACGTCTGACGCGAGCGGGATGTCGGCGGTGATGACCAGGTCGCCGGCCTTCAGGTCCTGCACGATGCGGCTGTCGGCGACGTCGATGCCGCGCTCGACCTGCAAAGCGCGGATGAAAGGCGAAGGCGGCGTGCGCAGGAGCTTGTTCGCCACCAGGGTCATCGAAATCTTCGAGCGCTCGGCGGCGCGGTAGAGGATGTCCTTGATGACCGCGGGGCAGGCGTCGGCGTCGACCCAGATGTGCATCCCCCA
>Ga0193752_1003199_pt1 | contig 11456 bp, 7 predicted proteins | sample H1c1metaG_FD_144924 | JGI IMG/M metagenome (GOLD analysis project Ga0193752, IMG submission 144924) | Soil microbial communities from a riparian zone of the East river system, Colorado, United States - H1c1 | ecosystem: Environmental > Terrestrial > Soil > Riparian zone | place: USA: East River... | reverse complement strand
CAGCGTATCTACACGCGCGGTCGGCACGCCCACGCAGGAGGCCATTGCGCGGTTCTGCGTGACGCCGCGCACGAACAAGCCCAGCCGCGTACGCGTGAGCAACAACCACACGCCCGTGAGCACGGCACCCGCGAACAATACGATAACGATGCGGCTCCACGGCAGCACCACATTGGCGAGCAATTCAATGCCACCGGACATGAATGCCGGGTTTTCCACTTGCACGTTTTGAGCGCCGAAGATTGTGCGCACCGCCTGGATCAAAACGAGGCTGATACCCCAGGTAGCGAGCAGCGTTTCCAGCGGGCGGCCATACAACCAGCGGATGACCGAACGCTCCAGCGCCATGCCCACCAGCGCGGAAACCGCGAACGCGACCGGCACCGCGCATACCAGATACCAGTCAAACACCGCCGGCAAATGTGCTCTGAAAAGATTTTGCACCACATACGTGGCGTACGCGCCCACCATGATCAACTCACCGTGCGCCATGTTGATCACGCCCATCAAACCGTAGGTAATCGCCAACCCCAATGCCGCGAGCAGTAATATCGAGCCCAGACTTATGCCCGCAAACAACAGTCCAGCGCGCTGGCCCCACACAAGGCGGTCGTCGACTTGTTTCAGACTGTTTTGCGCCGCGTTGCGCACCTCGGCGTCTGTTTCGCTTTCCAGCACGGACAACAACAGGGGTTTGGCGTTGCCGCCGCCGGACAACCCCAGCGTGCGCACGGCGGCAAGCCGGGTTTTTACGGCGCCCGTTTTCAGTTCCAAGGTTGCCGATATATGTACCAGCAGTGCGCGTATATCGGCATCACTTTCCTTTGCGAGCGCCGTTTTCACCAGCGGCAATGCGGATGCATCGGCGGCTCCCGCCAATTCTTTCGCCGCCGCATAGCGTGTCGCGCGATCGGGAGAAACCAGCTTCAGCGCGGCCAGCGCGCCCTGTACGGCGCCGCGCAGGCGGTTATTCACCACCACGTCGTCGCGGTCGGCGGGTACCGCGGCGATACTTTCGCCGGTCACCGCATCGGTGACTTCATTCCCTTTTACGATAAACACACGCTTGCCGGCGGTTTGCAATTCGCCCGCGCCAAGCGCGGTGAGCACTTGCGCCGCGCGCGGATCGCCTTCAGTGACGAGTGCTGCGATCGCTTCCAGACGCTCATCGCCTTCGCCGAAAGCCAGTTTCTCGATCGCCGCACGGTCGAGCGCCCATGCAGAGGATGCGATTGAGCACGAAATGAATGCGCCAGCAAGCACCAATATAGTGAGAATTGAGTTTTTGCCGCGCATAAAAAGGGAGCCGCCTCACAGACCCCTTTTTGTGCGCGGCGGAGCTGACGCTCCGCCGCTACTGGTTTAATTTACTATTTCTTTTCCGCCATCAACGCGGGTTCATCTTTCTTTTTGTCGTTACCGGGAATGAACGGGCTCCACGGTTGGGCTTTCACCGGGCCTTTGGTTTTCCACACTACGTTGAACTGGCCATCGGCTTTGATTTCACCGATGAACACGGCTTTGTGCAGATGATGATTCTTTTCATCCATCTTGGAAACGATACCTGATGGTGCGGTAAAGGTTTGACCACCCATCGCTGCGCTGACCTTGGCAACATCAAAAGTTTTGGCTTTTTCCACGGCTTGTTTCCACATATAGATGCCGATATAGGTCGCTTCCATCGGATCGTTGGTCAGCGGTTTGTCTTTGTGACCGGCGATATTCTTCGCTTTTGCATACGCGGCCCATTTCTTGGTGAACTCGTCGTTCGCCGGCGCCTTGATCGTCATGAAGTAGTTCCATGCCGCAAGGTGGCCCACCAGCGGCTTGGTGTCTACACCGCGCAGTTCTTCTTCGCCCACGGAGAACGCCACCACCGGCACGTCAGTCGCCTTGAGCCCCTGATTGCCGAGTTCCTTATAGAACGGCACATTGGAGTCGCCATTGATGGTAGAAACCACCGCGGTCTTGCCACCGGCAGCGAACTTCTTAACATCGGCGACTATGGTTTGATAGTCGCTGTGGCCAAACGGCGTGTATTTTTCGTCGATGTCTTTGTCGGCAACGCCTTTCGATTTCAGGAATGCGCGCAAAATCTTGTTGGTGGTGCGCGGATAAACGTAGTCCGTACCGAGCAACACCCAGCGTTTGGCAGCGCCGCCTTCTTTGCTCATCAAATACTCTACCGCCGGGATTGCCTGTTGGTTGGGCGCGGCGCCCGTATAGAACACGTTGCGCGAAATTTCTTCACCTTCATACTGAACCGGGTAAAACAACAGGCTGTTGAGTTCTTCGAACACCGGCAGCACCGATTTGCGCGACACCGAGGTCCAGCAGCCAAACACGGCTGCGACTTTATCCTGCGTAATCAACTGACGTGCCTTTTCCGCGAACAACGGCCAGTTGGATGCGGGATCAACCACCACCGGTTCGATCTTCATGCCCATCACGCCGCCTTTGGCGTTGATTTCTTCAAAGGCCATCAATGCCACGTCTTTCAGCACGGTTTCACTGATCGCCATGGTGCCGGAGAGCGAATGCAGCACGCCGACCTTTACGCTTTTGGCTTGCGCATGGGCGTCCGGTGTTTGTATGCCAATCGCAGCGAACACCGCCAGCACGCCGGCCATTGCTGAAAAGCGTTTTAAGAATGATCTACGTTGAATCATGTTGGACTCCTCCTTGGAAAGTGGGATATCGAAAAAGCGCGGGTTCACGTGGCAGTAACAATGAATGCACCCATCGTTAAAGCAGGAGTCGTGCCAAACTCCACCAGGCGCTGCCGAACATCGCAGTTTCAATATGGAATAGGCCAACGTTCAGGCAAGGACACGCCCAAGAGAAAGCGCGTCATATGTGCGCCGATTCTATCTATCTATTTGATTTAAAATGATATTATTTGCACTGTCTAGGCATGCCTATGCCAATAGCGTATTTGTGATTGCATAAAGTACGTTGTAAGAAACGTTCGTTTTGACGCGTCCAAGGCACCAAACCTGTGCGCCTCGAACCGCATTTGCACCATGAGCGCTCTAAGAAACTGGGTGTCGCGCGCGCATGCGTAGCGCGCCATCAAAACACCTGTTTCGTTTTTTTGGCCTCGTTCAACAAATGGCAACACATTCATCTAGCGCAAAAATCGTGTGGATATTGTTTTGTCATGCTCCTGATTGTTCTCCCCTTTCAGCATTTGATATCGCGCTCACGATGGCATGAAAAGTGCTCTGAATATGTTGGTGCATAGGATGCACTTGGCATTCACGCCATCAATCCCGCATTATTTTCGAACTGTAAAGGAGCAACAAATGGAACCCGTGGAGTGGTCACGCGCGAGCAATTTATCGAAAACGAAATTCCGTAAAAAAGTTGTCGGTGGGCTGGTCTCTCTGGCGCTGCTCGCCATTACGCAGTCCGCGCCCGCCGCCGAACTCAAGATTAGCGACGATGCGGGACTCACCGCGGGCATCGGTCTTAGAACCAGCTATACCAGCAGAGAGAACGGCGCACCCAACGGGACGTCCCGCTCCAACGATTTTAATGTCGATAACGTGCGGCTGTTTTTGAGCGGCCATTACAAGAACATTTTCAAAGCCACATTCAACACGGAGCGCAAAGCCGACGACTCCATACGAGTGATGGATGCCATCGCCCAGTTTGAACCCATGCCCGAGTTCAACGTCTGGTTGGGACGTATGCTGCCGCCAAGTGACCGTTCCAATCTTGACGGTCCGTTTTACGTCGTACCGTGGTCTTACCCTGGTGTCGTTTCCAACTATCCGAATCTGGCAGTGGGCCGTGACAACGGTGTCACGGTGTGGGGCAAACCGTTTGGCGGCAAATTAGTCTATGCCTTTGGGCTGTTCGAAGGCCACAACAAGAATGCCGCATTGTCTGGCGCTTCAGATAAATTGCAATTTTCCGGGCGCCTTGCTTTCAATATTCTCGATCCGGAACCGGCACCTGCATACTACACGGGCAGTTGGTACGGCGGCAGCAAGGATATTCTGACCGTTGCCGTGGCTGGCTCCAGTCAGGCCGACGGTGCGGGCACATTGGCCCAGAAAGGAAACCTTAAAATTTGGAGCGCCGATGTTCTGTTTGAAAAGAAACTGTCGTTCGGCGTACCCACCCTGGAAGGCGCTTACTACAAGTATAAGGTTGGTGCGGTGGACTGCGGTTCTGGCGAACCTGGCGCCGTGGCGTGTCCTGCGGGCGACAATATCGGCGGCCAGGTCGATGGCAAAGCCTACCTGCTGGGCGCCGCTTTCCTGATTGCGCCGAAGGTGGGTTGGGGACAGTTTCAGCCTTTTGTCCGCTTTCAGAAATACGAGCGCACGCTAAGCAACACCACCAGCAAAGCCACTGATTTCGGCATCAATTACATCATCAATGGCCCCAAGGTCAAGATCACGGCGATGTACTCCAAGTTTGACGACAATCGTATTTTGCCGGTTGCCGCTCAAAGCCCCGATCAGTTCACGCTGGGCGTTCAATTGATCTACTGATCTGGCTTTAACCTTGCCTGTGTGCCGCAGCCATTTGACACTTGATTGCACGAACGTCCAAATGGTTTGCGGCGTACGCGTGGTTGGATGTACCGCGAGTTTCGCGTTTATTGCAAAGGGCTGCGCGGACTTCGTCTACGACGACTGACGACAGGTTGACGTCCTGAAACCTTATTCAGGCGGAAATTTCGCTCACCGGTGAACTTGCGATGCCACTTTGCTCCAGCACCCAAGCGGCGCGCAGACAAAGGTCTTCACGCCAGGGCGGGGCTATCAGTTGCACGCCGACGGGCAACCCGCCCACACACCACAGCGGCGCAACGGCGACGGGCAACCCGATAAACGAGATCGGCTGCGTCAGCAAACCCAGATTAGGACGCACCGGCAGTTCTGCGCCGTTAATATTCATGCGTTCCGCACCGATCACAGTGGCCGCACACGGCGTTGCGGGTGCAATCAGCAGGTCGAAGCGCTCAAACAGCTTTCGTGCTTCTTCCTGATACCAGCGCCGAAATCGCTGCGCCTTGAGGTACCAGGCGCTGGGCAACAACGCGCCCGCTATGAGACGGTCACGCGACAGCGGTTCAAAATCTTCTGCGTGATCGCGCAATTCGTCCAGGTAAAATGCCCCAGCCTCAGAAGCCGTAATGACGAAGGCTGCCGCACGCGCACGATCGGATTCAGGCAAGCTGACCATTTCGGATGCGCCCAGTGCCACTGCCGTTTGTTCGGCCGCGGTGCGCACATGCTCGTCAGCCCATCGGTGGAAATAATCGCCGAGGACAGCAACGCGCAAACCTTCCATGCCCTGCCGCAGTACGGGCACAACAGGCTCAACCGGGCGACCCGCGCATGCCGGATCATCGGGGTCAGACCCCTGCAATACATCGTAAATCGTTGCCAGGTCCAGCGCGCTGCGCGCGTGCGGACCGAGATGATCAAGGCTGGGGACAAAGGGATAGGTACCTGCCCTAGTGAGTCTTCCAAACGTGGGCTTCAATCCAAATACGCCGCAAAACGAAGCGGGCACCCTTATGGAACCGTTGGTATCCGATGCCAATGCAAAACTCGCGAATCCTGCGGCGACCGCTGCCGCCGAACCGCCGGAAGAACCGCCCGCCACGCGCATCAGATCGCGTGGATTGTGTGTGACGCCGAAGTGGGTATTCTCGGTGGTGAAGCCATAAGCATAGGCGTCCATGTTGAGCGCGCCGGCTCACCGCGGCCGCATCTCTGTGGTTAGCATCGTGTAGCTGTTAATGCGCTTATCACCCGCTATCGCACGCGCCAACGCTGCTTCGGTAATCTCAAGCGCGGACACCTCGCCACTTTTTACCCACGCCGCGCATTGATGCGCTGTAGCGGTTGATAACGCAAGTGAGGTCATGGTCGAAACACCGGCGCGGGCTCTACTTCCGTGTCCAGCGGAAAATCCACGAATCGCCGCGCCATGGTTTCAATATTCGCCATCTGTCGAATCACTTCGGCTCGCCGCTCCTTATCCAGGGGCAAGCGATGCAACGCAGCCATAGCATCAACGTAGGAAGCCAAATCGATCTTGTCAGGATTCATTGCTCACCCGCGTTTCAGCATTCACTTCGCAGCCGCCATATTCTGTGCCGGCCGAACGATGCGTTCTTCGTCCGCAACAGGCGTCGCGGGCTGTGTTTTCGCACACCCGTAAAGGACTGCCGCCACGCCCAGATAAGCAATGGCCACCAGCGGCATTTTTGCAATACCTATCGCCTCGCTGTGCATGAATCCGAAGAACGTCAGTATCGCGCCTGCCACGGCAAAACCCGCAGCCCGACTATACGCGCGGTCGATAATGCAAGCGGAAACTGCGGCCAGTATCAGACTGACGAGTATCGCTCCGCTGCCCAGCACTTCCAGTCCGTGATAGAGCACGCCGACCTGCCCCAGTTTGTCGATGCCGACCGCAGCAACATTGGTACCCGCCGCGCCCAGCGCGCTGTCGATCTGCAGCTTGCCCCATGCCGCCACCTGCGGTACCAGCGAAAGCACCACAGCCGGCGCGTGACTTTTCGGTGTTTCCTGAAAGGCCTGTGCGCCGATCAACATACCGATGTAAAGCAGTATCGGCGAGATGGCGACGACCGGAATCAGCGCCATCATCAGTGCGAGAATGCCAAACCACGACAAAATGAGCACCATGACACCCGTCGCAGCGGAATAGCCGATGCGCCCGCCTATCGCCTTCCAGCCGGGATGACCGATATACACCGCATTAATAAACGGATTACCCATCAGGCACCCGATCAGGCTCACCACGCCATCAGCAGTCAGCACGCGCGTCGTCGGATAGTGATCACCACCTGCCGCCGCGCTCTCGACGTTGTCCATCGCTTCCACCAAATCGTAGATGCCGAACGGAATCGCAGTCACCAATATCACACCGAGAAACTCAAAACCCGAAAAGACATGGCCGATCGCCGGCACCGGAAAGGAAAAGCCAAAAGTGGCAAATGAAGCACCGAGATTGGCGACACTCATGCCGCCGACGTTAAGTCCGACCGCTGTCGATCCCCATGCGATGATCGAACCAACGGCAATCGCAACCAAACCTGCGGGCATTCCCTTGAAGTAACGCACGCCGCCGAACCAACTGGCGAGCAAAATAGCAAAACACACAATACCGATAACCGGCGTCATGTACATTTCCAAAGCCGGGCGCATCGAAATAAAGGCAATGGATACGCCGGCCAAAGCACCCAACAGCGCGGCACGCGGGGTTATCTTCCGAATCAGCGGCGCGATGAATCCACCCGCCATCAGCACAAAGCTCTGCACAAACACCCAGGTCAATCCGGCCTCCCAGCCCTTGATCGGATCTCCGGTCTTGGCGGCTATCGGCATCATGATCACAAACACCACAATAAACATGTGCGGTACGCTGATACCGGATGGCAAGGCACAGACGTCGTTACGTCCGGTTTCCCTAGCCAATTTGTAGGCTAGCCAAGCGTAGTAGAGCGTGCTCAAAAATAACATCAACCCGGTAGCAGGCAAAATACGGCCAAACACGATGTCGTCGGGCATCTTCAGCACGTAACGCAGGAGCGCGGTTAAGGTCAGCATATTGACCAGAATATTGGTGCCGAAACCGAAGAACGCGTTCCAGTCGCCAGGCGCCCAGACAACAGGTTTGAAAGTGCTTGTGGTCATGGTTATTCTCCTTTTTCCTTCGCGTCGCGTGATCAACTTCGCTAGTGTCGACAGCACGCAGCCTTGCCGCTAACCGAGGGCAGCCAACATCCGTTTTGAATCCGAGACCCAGCCAAAAATACCGCCTTGAGCCGCTATCATGCGCAACCCTACTTCGTGAAATTCGGGAAAATAGGACGCGCAGCAATCGCCTGGCACGATGCAGCGGTAACCGCGGTCGTTGGCCTCGCGCACCGTGGTATGCACACAAACTTCGGTGGTCACGCCACACACAATCAGATTCTCGATTTCACGGTTACGCAGAACAGCGTGCAAGTCAGTCGCGTAAAACGCGCCTTTGCCAGGCTTGTCGATGACCGGTTCCTCCGGCAGCGGATAAAGTGCGGGCACGATGTCATGGCCAGCTTCGCCACGAATGAGTATGCGGCCCATGGGCCCCGCCGCGCCGATGCGCAGATGGGGCGCACCGCGTTCCACTTTAGCGCGCGGCGCGTCACTCAAGTCCGCACGATGGCCTTCACGCGTATGAACAATTAACAAGCCGCGAGCGCGTGCCGCTTTGAGCAACAACCGGCAGGGTTCGACGGCAGCGGCTAATAGCGATACGTCGTTGCCCAGCGATTCACCAAAGCCACCGGGCTCGAGAAAATCGCGCTGCATATCGATGATGATGACCGCAGTCCGCGCGCAATCGATCTTAATCGGCTGCGGTTGCGCATCAATGGTGACAACAGTCATGGCGGCTGAATTCTTGTGGCCAAACGGTGCAACGCGTTAACGACCTTGGAATGCTTGCAGTAGCTATTGTCACTTAGCGCACGCAAGATTCACGCCAGCCCAATCCACAGACAAAAGTGTCAGAAACGCCGGGAAATCAGAAATTTAAGTGCCGGTAAAATTGCTGCCGTGCTTGATTTTGGGCGTAAGTATTCAAGTGTTCCTTATCTTGGTGCCTTCCGGGTTCATAACTGCTCCGTCCGTGGTGACTGACGTAACCGCCTTCACCGACGCACCACAAAAGGGCCAAATCGCGTTACCCTCACATTAGTTGGCGTCGGCAATCGTTGACATCACTCTATTAATTCGTTGTTTTATATATTAAAAATAAAAATAAGGCACTTGGCATGAATTGTGCATTGCAACATTGCGAGAGGTAAATGATTATCCCAAGGAGACCAGCATGACTACCCGTCGCGTTGCTGTAGCTGCATACGTCGCGCTTGCTTCGTTCCTGTTGATTGGGTCCGCTATTGCAAAAGATCGGATTGACCAACCCGTGATACTGGTCGCCACGCCAGAGCTACGTGATCAGCTCTACAGCGCAAGTGTTCTGATCGTTACACCGATCGGTAATGGCCAGCACATTGGATTCATTATCAATCATCCGACGCCCGTGAAATTGAGCGAAATGTTTCCGGATCACGCGCCTTCAAGGAAGGTGACCGAACCTATTTTTCTGGGCGGGCCTGAAAACGTGGAAGCTTTGTTCGCATTGGTGCAGCGGCCGGGTCGCGCCAGCACCGGCAGAATAGCGCTCGCTTCCAATCTCTATCTGGAGGTTGAACGGGAAAAGGTAGACGGCGTGATCGAAAACGAGCATGGTAAGGCGCGCTTTTTTGCCGGTGTCGTCGTGTGGCGCCCGGGGGAATTGGCGGCCGAAATCCAGAATGACTATTGGTACGTTCAGGCAGCCGACGCAGACTTGGTGTTGCGCAAATCCACCACAGGAATGTGGGAAGAACTTGTCAAACGCATCAAGCGGAATAAAAACGCTATCACCGCCAGTAAAAATTTGTTCCTCGTTCAGCACGCCACGTCGACAATACGATGGCGAGAATGAGTGTCGTCACCCACACGCCAGCTTATTGGTGAACTGCACCACGCTGTTGGCGAGCCATTTGATTGCGCCATCGACGCCCCACCGAGATAATCTCCCCATGATCCGCATCCGTTCCGAGCACGCGCAGGACGCGGCCGCAGTGCGGCAGGTACACATCGCCGCCTTTCCCACCGTCGCTGAAGCGGACTTGGTGGAAAGGCTGCGTGTAGGCGGCAAGATCGAGGTGTCGCTGGTCGCCGAGGCGGAAAACCTTATCATCGGGCATGTCGCCTTCAGCCGGGTGATGTTCGACCCGCCGCTCGACATCATCGCTTACGGGCTCGGCCCGATGGCAGTAGTGCCCGGCCACGAGAAGCACGCTGTGGGACGGCGGCTGGTCCAGAACGGACTCGCCGAGTGCCACGCGCGGGATGCCTGCATGGTCGTCGTGCTCGGTGATTTCGGATATTACAGTCGTTTCGGTTTCGAACGCGCCAGCCGGCACGGCTTGCGTAACGAATTCGGCGTGGAAGAATCTTTCATGGTGTTCATGCTTGAGGCACGCGCACATCCGCCGCCCTCAACTATTGTCAGATACTCGCCCGAGTTCACTGTCCTGCCGCAGGGCGCCGTGGATCGGGCGAGTATTGTCATTGCGTAAGCCGTTTCACCGCAGTTTAAGAAGCCCAGCTGGCTTGACAACCGATGTTCTCATAAGTTATTGATTTAATTAAATATTATATATCCTAGAAAAATGATATGGTGCAAGAGAGGTAATACTATGAGACACAAAATTTTTTGAATCGGAAAGTCTTACCCCGTTAGATGATTGCCTCACGCCATCAATCGCATCATGGCGCGCGGCAAGTCGCTTAAATCTTGCACGGCCTGTACACCAGAGTGGCCGAATATCTGCAGCACCTGGCTGCTGCGGCCAGACGCCAATACAGGACAGATCATGCGCACGCCACATCGGGCAGCAGCGCTTACGGCATGCCGCGCATCGTCGATTAGGTAATGCGGGTCATGCACGTCCACGTCGTGCGGCTCGCCGTCGGAAAACACGATCACCCATCGTGGTCCATTGTGGTGCTTTGCTAAAAGGCTCGTGACATGCCGAAACGCAGCACCGAACCGCGTGGAACCGCCCGGTCGCAGCGTCTGCAGGCGCGCCATCATTAAACGGTCGACCGGCTCATCGAACGACTTCACGCTGATCACCCGCACCGCATGCCGCCCTTGCGAGCTGAAGCCAGCGATCGCACAAGCCACGCCCACCGACTTTAGCGCCACAGCGGTTGCAACAGCCGATGCCGCTGCCATCCACAGAACACTATGCCCGTCGGAACCATGCGCATTGGCGGTGGACGCAGATTGATCGATCAGCAGCCAAGCTATAGCGGTCGCTCTGCGTCGATCCAGCACACGGTACGCGCGCGCCTCCGAAGCATTTCGCAACCGCCGCGCGACGCGCCAGTCCACCAGCGCGCCAAGGTCAAATATCTCGCCCTCGTCACTGCGTTGCGGCGCCGCAGGGTACTGCGTAAGCGCGCGCAGGGAAGCGCGAAGACGAATGGCAGTTTGTTGAATGGTTTCGTCAACGCCAGATCCGATAACAGCAGACTGCATTGCAGCGAGCGGCGCTGGTTGCTCGATAACGCGGCACCAGTTGGGGCGCATGCGGGAAATCAACCGGTCCCATTCGGGGTGTCGCGTGATGGTCTCAGTTACATCAAGCTTGGGTTGATCATCGTCGGCCAAACCACTGGAAACGACACCGGCTGGTGGCAGCGCCGCACGCTGGATATCGGCCGCCCACATCCAGCGATGATCGTCGCGATAGGTGGGCATCAGACAATAGGTTTTGGCATTGAATTGCAAACGCATCTGGCCGATATCATGTCCCAACAGCGTAGCCACTTTGCGGATTTCGGCTGGTCCCCGCA
>Ga0193752_1003198_pt1 | contig 11456 bp, 7 predicted proteins | sample H1c1metaG_FD_144924 | JGI IMG/M metagenome (GOLD analysis project Ga0193752, IMG submission 144924) | Soil microbial communities from a riparian zone of the East river system, Colorado, United States - H1c1 | ecosystem: Environmental > Terrestrial > Soil > Riparian zone | place: USA: East River... | reverse complement strand
ACGGTCGAGTTTCTGCACGGCGGCACGTCGAAGCGCGCGCGGGATTTGCTCGTGGAGCGATTCCAGACCGATCCGAGTGGCCCGCGCGTGCTCGTGCTCTCACTCAAGGCGGGTGGCACCGGGTTGAACCTCACGGCTGCGACGCACGTGTTTCACTACGATCGCTGGTGGAATCCTGCGGTCGAAGATCAAGCGACGGACCGCGCGTACCGCATCGGGCAAACGCGCTCAGTGCAAGTGCATCGGCTCGTGTGCGCGGGCACGGTCGAGGATCGCGTCGATCAATTGCTCGAGAAGAAGCGCGGACTCGCGTCCAAGATCGTCGCGAGCGGAGAACAGTGGATCACCGAGCTCGACAACACCGAGTTGCGCGAACTGTTTGCGCTCTCGGACGGGGCGGTCGTGGAAGATGAAGAGCCCCGTCCGCAGCCTTCAGCGGCGGACGGGGCAGAATCGCAACCCCGCGCCAACGCCAAGAAGCGCCGCAAAGCGCGAACCGGCTCGGAGCCCCGGGCATGAGTCCGGAGGACCGCAGGCCGTTTTTTCGTTCGGGGCCCAAGCGCCCTCCCCCCGAGCACGGCATCAAGATCAAATCTGCTGGGCTGACGTGGTGGGGTCAGCGTTGGATCGAAGCGCTCGAGCGGATGGCGCCCGGCTACGGCTTGCGCCTCGCGCGAGGCAAGACGTACGCACGCGCGGGGCGAACGCACGATCTCAGCGTGCACGCGGGGTTGGTCACTGCGAAGGTCACGGGATCGCGTCCGCAGCCGTACGACGTCGAGCTGCAGGTGTCGCAACTCAAGGAGGCGGTTTGGAAAGCGGCGATCGAGAACATGGCTGCCAAGGCGCAGTTCACGGCCGAGTTGCTCGCGGGTGAAATGCCGCGCGCGATCGACGAAGCGTTTGCGAGTGCAAAAGCAAGCGTGTTTCCGGTGCGGACGACTGATCTCGTCACGAAGTGCAGTTGCCCTGACTGGGCGAATCCGTGCAAACACGTCGCTGCAACGCACTATGTGCTCGGTGAGGCGTTGGATCGCGACCCGTTCCTGTTGTTCGAGTTGCGAGGCCGGACGAAAGATCAGGTTCTAGCGGCGTTGCGTGCAGCTCGGGGCGGCAGCGACACGGCGGCGGACTCGCGCGGGTTGGAAGCCGACACGCGGATGAATGCGGTCCGGCTGGAGCGCGTCGACGCGGAAGACTACGACGCGCCGAGAGCGCCGCTGCCAGCGTTGCAGCTGGACTTCGAGGCACCGAAGGCGCACGCGGCGGTGTTGCAACAGCTAGGCAAGCCAGCAGCCTGGAGTGGAAGCGATTCGCCATTGGATGTGCTGGCGCCGTTCGTGAAAGCGGCAGCCGATAGGGCGAGAGCGATGGCGTTAGCGGAGTCGGAACCCGAATCGGAGACCGAGTCCGCGCACGCTGCGCCCGAGCCCGCGCACGCAGTGCCCGAGCCCACGCAACCGAAGCCGACGCGTAAGCGCACGCAACCCGCTGCGCGCACGCCCGCTAAGCGAACGCGCAAGCGCTAACTCGGACTAACGCCTTCGCGCCTTCGCACGCCGACGCACCGCTACCAATGCCAACGCAGTCAGACCGAACCACGCTGGCCCGGAGCTCGAGGTTGTGCTCACCGGTGCGAATGAACAGCCGCTCGATTTTCCCGGCGGCGCTTGAGCCACGCCCGCAGCACCCGACGTGGTGCCTGCCGTGCCTGTTCCTGCCGTCGCCGTCGAACCCGCGACCGACATTCCACCCGCACCTGCCGCCGCACCCGCAGCGCCGCTACCAGCTGCAACGCTGCTGCCGGCTGAACCCGTCGTACCGGCGCTCGGCACCTCCGAGTCCCCCGCTTCCATCAACGCAACCGGCTTACCACACGCCGGGTCGTCGTAAGCCGAACAGACCGGCGCCGCCGCAAAGTGCGCCGGACCGCAGTAGTCCAAGCACAACTGCACCTTGCACTGCCCCGCAGTGTCCTCCCCCGGGCAGGACACGAACTTCGGAACGTCCGTGAACCGCATCATGGTGGTGAACTCACCAGTCTCTTGGTTCACGTTGCCAAACCAAAAGCGCTGGCACGCATACAACGTGTTCGTATCTGCGGCCCAACCGAGGCACTGCACGGGATACGTCGCTTGCCCCAACCGCGCCGGCAGCGCATCGAGATTTGCCGCCTTGTACAGGCCGCGCGTCATCGAGCTGCCGCTGGTCAAACCGAGATCGCCAATCCACACGCGACCGTCCGGCGCAAACGTCAGCCCACCGAACTCGTCGACCTCCAGATACTTCGTCGTCGTCTTGCCACCGTCTTTGCTGAGCAGCACCGAGTCGGTTGCGTTCGAACGATCGATGACGATCAGCACGCGCTCTGGATTCGTCGGATCGACACCGCGCAGCCGTGGGCGGCCACTGGCATCGACCGGCAGCGGATACTCCTGCCACGTCTTTGCCTCGTCGTCCGAGACGCGCAGCACGTACTCCGTTGCCACGGCGCCCGTGCCGGCCGCACCCATCGCCGTCCCCGTCTTCACGGCGACTTCGTAGAAGCGCAGCCCAGCTTCACGCGTCACGACGCGCAAGCTGAGTGGAGATGGCGCGTCCTTTACACCCACGGGCGTCCACGTCCCATCGGCCGCGCGCACCACGAGACCACTCATGCCGGCTGGATCCGAGATCGCCCCGTAGACCTTCATCGGATCAGTCGGGTGCAGCGTGAAGTCGACGAGGTTTTTCGTGAGGTCCGGCGACTCCGCCTTGTACCCGCAGCCAGCGGCGTCTGCGTGGAACACGCCCGAGCTACTCAGCACCAGCAGCGTCTTGTCGCCGAGAACCGCGATCGGCCCCTGCACGCGCCCGCCTGGGCCGAGAAACGCAGTATTGCACTGGAGGCTCCAGCTCTTGCCCGCGTCAGTCGACAGGAACAACCCGCCGCCGCCGTTCAGATAGCGGACCAACATGCTGTCGGACTTCCCAGGTGGGTACGCGAGCTCGACCATCTGCTCGACTGGTCCAGCGTGCGCACGCGAACCGGTGCAAAGCGCAACGAGCGCGACCATCGCGGCCAAGACGCGAACCTGTGCTGTTTGAACTGTCCCTCGCATCGCCACCATCCTCATCGATCACTACACGCCACACGGTCCCGGTTCAACGTGGCCGAACGAGACTGCCACCGTTACGTTCCACCACGTATTCCACGTAGTCGAGCAAGTCGTTCAGCGGGATGCGCTCCTTCGGCATCTCGCGCATCACCACGAGCGCGCCAGGGAAGTCACGCGCGGCGAGAGCTCCCGCCAGACGATGAACTTGCCATTCCGGCCGCGCACGCGCCGCCTCCGGCAGCTTCGCGAGCTGGCCCTGCACCTCAGGATCGCTGTTGAACATGAGCAATATCGGAAGCGTGAGCTTGGTGCCTTGCAGCACCTGATGCAAAACCTGTGTCTGCCGCACCGGCGTCTGCTCCGGAAAGAGCAGATCGTTCAACAACCGCTGATTTTCGAACTGGCGCGCGGTGCGTGCTCGAATCTCGGAGTTCCAGAGCTTTTCAACGAAGGGGCTGGCCATGAAGCGATCGCGCGCTTTGTGCGTTTCGCGCCATTCCCAGATCAGTGCGTCGCGATCTTCACGGGGCCCCGGAGTTTGAATCAGGCGCGGCAAGTCGTCGGTGACGGCCGGAACGTCGCGCGTCAGCTCCTGCAAGTACTTAGCATCGCCGATGAATGCCGCTCCGAGCTGCTCCGGTATTTCGAACCCGATGTTCTTGAGCTCAGCCGAGGTCGGCCGGGTCCAGAGCTCGCCGTACTTCGCGGTGGAGTTCGCGACTTTTGCGTTCCGCGTCCCAAACAGCATGAAATTGCGCGCCGAACCGTGCCACAGCGAGCAATCGTCGAACGCGTCGCAAAACGCGTGAATGATCGACTTTGCCGCTGGTGCGCTGAGATTCATGAGTGGCAACCAATGTGTGGCCATCCCGCCTTCGGCGAGACGGCTGCGCACCAGCTGAAAGTACTCACGCGTGTACAGGTTGACCACGCCCGCGATCACGGGCGGCGGCGGCTCGCCGGTGATCAAGTCGTAGCCAGGCCCCTTAGCCGCCAACAGCTGCCGGCCATCTTCGAGGTGCACCGTGACGCGCGGATCGTCGAGCGGATTGCGCGCCGGGCCTGCGCGCATCTCGCGACTCATGTCGAGGATATCGCGCGAGATGTCGGCGATGTCGAGGTGTTTGAGATCGAGTTCGTCCGTGAGCGCTGCCGCAGTGCTGCCGATCCCGTAACCCACGATCAAAGCGCGCTCGAGCTTCGGATGCAGAGCCCAAGGCAGATACACGAAGAGCTTCATGTAGCGGCGCGCCGCGAAGTCGTTCGCCGTCATCGCGTACGCGTTCGTCGCGAGGTGGTCGAACAACGTCACGCCATTCACGCGATGGGCGACGTGCACGATCGTCGCCGTGGGGCCTTCGCGCACGCTGACGATCTGATCGCTCGGCCGCATGAAGCGCGACGCCGATCCGTGCACGTACTTGGTGCTCATCTCGCCCCACGGAAAGAACGCGAGCCCGATCACCGCGACGGCCGCCGCGATGATTCGCGTGGCGAGAGGGAGCCGCTCGCCGAGCACGAGCAGCACGCCGACCGCGGCGAACACCGCGAACAAGACGAAGAGCGAGCGCTCCATGCCGAGCGCCGGCAACAACACGAAACCGGCGAGCAGCGAACCGAGTCCGCCGCCGAGCATGTTCACGAACGCGAGCCGCCCGACCGCCACCGCGTCGCCTGACAGAGCGCGCTGCAGTCCTGCCCCGAGCAGCGTGAACAGTGCGCCCGATGCGATCGCAGTCGGCACGATGAGCGGCCACGCGATCGCGAGAATCGTTCCGATGCTCTGATCAGGCCGGAAGTAGTGCTGGAGGACGTTCGCGAAGCTGCGGTAAGTGATCACGCCGGTGATCCCAGCCGCGATCGCGACGAAGCCCGCATGTGCGCTCGCGTGCTCGCTGCGCGCGGACCACCACGCCGCTGCGAGGGAGCCGAGCGCGATGCCGGCGAGCACGCCGGCGAGCACGAGCGCAAACGCGACTGGGGTGTCGTTCAAAAATAGTGTCAGGCAGCGGAGCCAGACGACTTCGAGCGCGAGCATCGCAAAGCCGGAGGCGAAGCCCGCGATCAACCAGGGCCCCCCGCGCCACGGAAACTCCGTCGCGATCGGCGTCGGTTCGAGCATGCGGCCGCGAGTTGCAAGCCAACCGAGCAGCGCTGCGACGAGATTGAGGCCGACGGCGACGAACGCAGTTCGGTGCACCCCCACGCTTTCCACGAAGATCAGCTCGCACGCGAGCACACCGCCGACAGCGCCGAGTGTGTTCACGCCGTAGAGCACGCCGAGCACGCGACCGAAGTTCGAATCCCAAGCGCGTAGGGCGCGAGCGAGGAACGGCAACGTCATGCCCATCGCTGTGGATGGCACGAGCATCAGTGCGAACGCGGCGATGAACCGCAGCGTGTTGAGCGCGAACGGTGCGCGCTCGAGACCCGCACTCGCTGCAGCCAATAACGGCGTGAGCAGCGGGAGCCCGTACACGAGCGAGAGGCCGCTCACGCCGACGATCAGCTCGAGCAGCACGAAGGCACGCAGCGGCGAGCGCAGACGTTCACCGAGGCGAGCCGCCCACGCGCTGCCGAATGCCATGCCGGCCATGAAGCCGGAGAGCACGAGGCTGGATGCCCACACGCTGCTGCCGAACACGAGCGCAGCTTGGTGAAACCAGAGCGATTCGAACGTGAGCGCTGCAGCACCGGAAGCGATGAACGCACAGCACACCAGTGCGATCGACGCAGCATCGCGCATCGCTGTCGTCGCGCGCACGGGCTGTTGCGCGGCCTCCGCAACTTCGGAAGTCGCTCCGCTCGCGTCCGCTGGCGCCACGACCTCGGACGTATCCGTCGTCGTATCCGTCGTCATGCGCCACCAAACGCGCCATAAGACGCGCGCGCACAACTGCGATGTCGGCGTCGTGACAGCATATGACCTGCGGAACCGAATGGGTCGTATACGAGCTGAATCCTGGGACCGCAACCACGCGCAGCTGCGGGCGATTCCAGTCGGCGCTTGAAGCGAGTCAATCGAGTCACACCCGTGGACTCGGATAGCTCAACGCGCCAACACTTGTTCGCGCCTGACGCGCGCCAAGTCAGTTACACACTGGCACTCCGGCTGACGGCGGCATGACCGAAGAGGCCAGCGGAAGTCAGATCCCATCCGGCTCGAGCTGAACCGGTCGCGCGCGCGGATCGGGCGGCGCAGCAGCGAAACCCTCCGGCATGTCGAGTGGTGCAGCGGGTGGCAACACGACCGCGTCGATCAGCTCGGGATGAACTTCGGGCGAATACTTCGCGCGTAGTTCGGTCACGAACGTTTCGAGTGCACGCTGCGTCAGTTGAAGCGCCAGCTTCTGTCGCAGCTCGGGTTCGGCCTGCGCACGCGTTTTGGTGAACGGTGGTATCTCGCCCGTGAACATCAACACGTTCCAAGACCCGTCGTGTGGGACAGGTTGCGAGACGTCACCGACCTTGTGCAGCTTGAACGTCGCGTCGACGAGAGCCTGCGGAACACCGGTCGGGCGTCCGCTATCGGTGTTGCTCTCGCGATCGAAGTAGCCGAGCTCGCCACCTTGATTGCGCGTGCGCGGATCGATGTTCTTCTCGCGCGCGACTCGCGAGAACGGCTCGCGCTCGAAGCCTTTGAGCTCCTTCGAAAGTGTCTTTGCTTCTGCCTCGGTCGCGACCCGAATCTGAGTGGCTCGCCGCATCGCTGGCCGCATGAATTCGCGAGAACGCTCGGCGTACGCACGTTCGATCTCCGCGGCGGGGACCTTCGCCGGCTCGACCCTCACGAGGGCTTCGATGAGACGGTCGGAAGCGGCACTCTCCGCCGCGAGCTCGACTTCGAGCTGCCGCTGGTAGCCGCGACGCTCCGCTTCTTGCGCGAGCAGGTCGTAGCGGATCAGCGACTCGAGCAACGCTTCACGGCCACCAGGTTTGGCGATCCGATCGCGTTCGTTAGGTAGTTTGTGAGCGAGCACCTGCTCGTAATCCGCACGCGAGATCTGTCCGCCCTCGAACGTTGCTAACACTTCGGCGTCGGGAGATGAGGGCGCTGCAGGCGCCTCACTCTTGGCCTGAGGCGAATCCAGTACGAACACCGCCCAAGCGAGCGCGCAACTGACCAGGACAGCGGGTGAATGACGAGCCGATTTGGAGTGGCGAAGGATCATTGATTGGTCGGTGGCAGCTCGGGTTAGTGATGAGAAGTGTCTTTATCAGACTGAGGTCCCAATTGAAGCGTGCTTTCCAGACAACGCGCTGTTGTCAGCTCCAGTCCGGCGAGCAGCCGAATCGGCCAACGTGTGGGCCGATGAGTTAGTTACACACTATTCAACTTGGCAGAGGGGTCCCGCCGTTGTAGTGGTGACCGCGAACGTTTCGAGTCAAACCGAGGTCGTTGATGGCAGTCGATCGATACGCTGGGGTGAAGAGCTGCGCGCGCTGGGCGCTGTTCAGCGGGCTTTTAGCCTGTAGTGACGCAGTAACGACCCCAAACCCCAACGTGGGACTGCCAGCAGGCACCGGTGGAGGCCCTGGCGGAACCTGCGTCGCGGGTCAGGTCATGGCTTGCAACACGGTCGCGTGTGCCGGCGGCGTAGCGCCGACTGCCACGTGCAGCCCGAGTGGAACGCCCGGACCATGCGCGTGCCCGACTCCGGGTGCGGCTGGAACTGGCACCGGGATCCAAGTCGCTGGCACGACCGCTACGGCGGGTCGCGGCGGGACGGGCGCTGTGCCGGCTGCAGCTGGCAGCGGCGGCGTGGGCGGTGTGCCGGTGACGCCGATGGCGGGCACGGGTGCAGCTGGTAGCGGCACAGTGCCACCGGCAGCTGGCAACAGCTGGCCGATGATGGGTTACGACGCCAACAACAACTACTTCAACCCGAAAGAGACAAAACTCAGCGTCGCAAACGCGGCGATGTTGAAGGAGAAGTGGCGGTTCATGGTGCAGGGCTATCCACCCGGCACGCCTGTCATTGGCGAAGGCAAAGTCTTCGCGATGTCGACCGGGGGCACGTACGGCATCGATCTCGCGACCGGCATGAAGGTCTGGGAGCGCACGGATATCGTCGGCACTGCGTCGGCCGCGTACGAGAACGGCTTTGTCTACGTTCACGCCTTCACGCCGCCCAATCTCTACAAACTGAAGGCATCCGACGGCACCACAGTCTGGGGTCCGATCCAGTCGAACCCGAACTCGGATTGCGACGGCATGTCTTCGCCAATCGTCGCGGGTGGCATGGTGGTTGTTGGTCACAGCTGCGGAACGATTGAAATCGGCGGCGGTGACGTCACCACAGCCCGAGGCGGTGCAGAGGCATTCGATACCGAGACGGGCATGAAGAAGTGGGTGTACTGGACCGTGCCCGAGACGGGCGAAAACGGCGCGATGGTCTGGTCGAGCGTGTCGATCGACGCGGACGCGAAGGTCGTGTACGCCGCGACCGGCAACAACTACTCGGTGCAGGGCGAAAACTCAGACGCTATTCACGCCATCGACATGATGACGGGCACGCGCAAGTGGAAGCAGCAAGTCCATAACAACGACACGTGGTCGCTGTTACTCGCGCCAACCGGTCCCGACACTGACTTCGGAGCGAACCCGATCTTGGCCACCGTCGGTGGGAAGAAGGTCGTCGGCAACGGCGACAAGGGGTCGTTCTTCCACATGTTCGATCGCGAGACGGGCCAAGTGCTTTGGTCGCGCGGCAATCTCAGCACCGCGCGCAATCAGGCGAACGGTGGCATCCTCATGAACGGCGCATTCGACGGCAAATACTTCTATGCCGTGGCAAATCAGCCGCCCGGCCAAGCCGTTCTGCACGTCATGGATCCGGCGAACATGGGAGCCGATGTGATGCCGCCCAAGACGTTCAACAAGTTGACATGGGGCGCTCCGTCGCTCGCGAACGGCGTACTCGTTCTCCCGAGCGACGACGTTCTCTTGATCTTAAACGCAGCGACTGGCGAGCAGCTGGCGATGTTCAATACTGGTGGAACTATCGCGGCGGGTTCGGCGGCCATCGTGGACGGCAACGTTGTCGTCAAAAGCGGCCTCGAGTACATGCTCGATCCGACTGTGAAGCCCAACAACTTGATCATCTGCTACGGTTTATGATGATGCGAAGTGAGTTGTTTCGTCGGTCGTTCGCGGGTCTGCTAGTGGGTCTTTCGGTTTCGGTCGCCGCTTGTAGCGACGACGCGTTGCCACCACAGCAGACCGCTGGCGCTGCAGCCGTCGGCGGCGCAGCTGGCTTGTCAGTTCCGGTCGCGGGCGCAGCACCCGGCACCGCTGGAATCGGAACGATTCCTTCCGGTGTCGGAGCTGCCGGTACTGGTGTCGCCGGTGCTGGTGTAGCTGGTGCAGGCGTAGCTGGTGCAGGCGTAGCCGGTGTTGGCGTAGCCGGTGCTGGCGTGGCTGGCATGGGTACGGCGGGTATGCTTGCAGCTGGCAGCGGCGCTGCCGGCATGGCAGCTCCCACGTTCGTGCCGGGCAGCCCCACGTGGAGCGCGGTCTTCCAAGAGATCATCGTCGGTACGGGCTGCAACGGCGGCCCGACCTGCCACGCGAGCACGGCCGCCGGTCAGCTCAAGATGTCGATGAAGAACGACTCGTTCATGGCTCTCGTCGGCGTCAAAGCGATGGGCGTGAACCTCGTGATGACCACGGCCCCGGCTTGCAAAGACACGACGTTGATCCGAGTCGTCGCGGGCGATCCGAATGCGAGCCTCCTGTACAAGAAGGTCTCCTCCGCCACGCCCGAGTGCGGCGGTAAGATGCCGCCGAGCGGCGCGTTGGCTCCGGAGAAGGTCGAACAGATCCGCCTGTGGATCATGAACGGCGCGAAGAACGATTGACCAGTCGGCTCGAGCGATCTGCCGTAGCCCGCGTTAGTCCCGGGGTTCCACTCTTTGGCATGCACTCGTCGGGCCACGCCGGCCTGGAATGCGAGCGATTCGCCAGGTTGGCGCATGAATCCGCATGTTTCGTGTAGTCCCCAACGGAGAACGGCCAACGCTCCTTTAGGACCGTGGTATAAGCTTTTCGTTGGTCGCAAGATCGTAACGCCGTGGCTGAAAAACGAGCTCCAGTGACCCTCCGGACCCCGAACTCACCGAGCGGGCCTACGGCGTTTCATGCAGAGCGAGCACCGCGTTTGCGGATCGCCGATCGAGTGTTCGAGACGCTGCTGCGCGCGATCTTGCAAGGCGAGCTGAAGCCCGGTGAAGCGGTGCCGACGCAACGTCAGCTCTCGACGCAGTTCGGCGTGTCGCCGCTCGTCGTTCGGCAAGCGATCCACCGCCTCGAAGAGCTCGAGCTCGTACGCGTGCGACAAGGCAGCGCAACGATGGTGCTCGATCCAGCGAAGGCGACCGACGTTCGGCTGATTCAATTGCAGCTCGAAGTCGCGAGGCCCGGCGATGCGACCTCGCTCGCCGCGATAGAGAACCGAGCGCTCTCGACCCTGCCCCTGCTCGCCCTCGCGGAGCGGCGGATCACCGCAGCGGAGCTCCAGCGTTTGGATCGCCGCGTCGACGCGTACCGTGAAGACGGCACTCTAGAAGAGCGAAGCGCGTTCCAAGCCGAGTTCTGGGAACTGATCGCGCGCGCAACTCGCAATCCGTTGCTGCATCATCAAGTCCGGTGGTGGTTTCGCGTCAGTCGCGAGATCGGGGCGAGCCGCGGCCTGCAGATTGCTCGGATCCCGCAGCAGTTCTATCGTGAGTTGATCGAGTGCCTGCGAAAGCGCTCGGGCGCAGTTCAGCTCTGGCTCGATCGCGTTCTGCTGCTGTGCGCGTGGAGCGAAGAGCAGCCAGGGCACACGCTGCAGCTCGAGCGACGGCGTGTCGCAAGCAAGCCCCGCACGCGCGCGCAGTGAGTACTTGACCGCGCGCAAGTGTTGGGCAACCGAGCGCGCACCCTGATAGAGCGCGAGTCGCTCGGTTGGTTGGTGTTCCAGCGCCGCGTGCGCTTACCTGCAAGGCGATGTGCGCAGCGCAGCGCGCTGCCGCAGCTGTCAGCAGCAAAACCCGAACGTCCTGCAGCCATCAGCTGCAGTGGATCGACACCGCCGAGTGATGAACATTTCATGCCACGGGTTCGCCGTTACCCATACGCGACGTCCCGTTTGCGCCGCGCGACGGCGTCTGGGATGCGCGCGATCTGCGCGGAGATGGGTCGATTTAACCCTGTGTTTGCAGCGTTTTCTGAGCCGATCGATCCGCGATCGTACACGAGGTTGGCGTGTGATCTCGGGAGGACTTACCTAACAAGACACGCCTTGTCCGAACGAGCCACCAGCCGCCCCAAACCTGCACATCGCGCGTCCGAATCTCTGTAAACACAGGGTTAAA
>Ga0193752_1003197_pt1 | contig 11457 bp, 10 predicted proteins | sample H1c1metaG_FD_144924 | JGI IMG/M metagenome (GOLD analysis project Ga0193752, IMG submission 144924) | Soil microbial communities from a riparian zone of the East river system, Colorado, United States - H1c1 | ecosystem: Environmental > Terrestrial > Soil > Riparian zone | place: USA: East River... | reverse complement strand
TGACTTCATCGCGCGTAACGTAAGCCTGCACGCTGAACGCGGGCAGGCCACGAAGATATGCGGTAGACCGTGCCAGCGCTTTGAGTGCTTTCGGATCCGCCTCGGACTTCTCTTCGCTCGGCGCCGCGAGTCCGGACCTCGGCGCCGCAAACGCAACAGAGCTTAGAATAGCGAGCCATGACAGCGGCCTGCACATGTCGACTACCGCTGCTGCAAACTGTTTGTGTTTCATCGAGAACACCGTTCGCATCATCGAATCTCCTGTGGAAGGTTGCGACAGCCGCGCCTGCGTGTGGACGCGCGCCACAGGTAGGCAACGCATGTGCCACGCCCAGCGTCGAGCACAGTGGCGTTAAAGTGTTCGACGCTCGTCCGTAATACGTCCGACTGGCTGCGGAACAGACGAAACACGTGGCGTCTGGGTTGGCCAGCGAGCGAACTCCGTCATCGCCTCGCAGGAAACGATTGGATCGCAGGTTGCATTGAAAACACTAACGCTGGTGAACCGGCCTCACGGTTGCGGAGTCGGTGGAGAGGCGTTTGAAGATGCAACAGCCGAACATAGGGCCTGCCAATCACAACACAATCGATTTTTCTTTGACGCACGGCGGACCCTTCCACGAGCTAATGAGAAAGCTCGGCCTCGTCCGCTGCGATCAGTACGATTTCGTCAGGCAGTCGCTCCTCATGATCGCGATTGGCTGGGTCCCACTCGAGCTGTTTACGCTGTTGGAGTTTCGCGAACCCGGAGCGCCGAGGTTCTTGTTCTGGACGGTGATATCGGTCCATGTTCGTTACCTAGTCGCCATCCCGCTGTTCTTTCTCGCGCAACAGCTGCTCGAGCGAACATGCAAGAGCGCTCTCACATGCATTGGCGAAGGCGTCTTCATACGAAGCACGCGCGAAACCATCGTTGGGCTTGCCCGCGCCGCGGAACGTTCGCGCAGCTCACCGACGGCGGAACTGGTTTTGCTCGCGGCGGTGCTCGCGATTCACGCATCGATTTGGTATTTCACTGGACGGGCGGCGCTCGTACACGACTATCCCATGCCAGGTGTACCTACGTTCGGCATCGCTTGGTACGCACTCATCAGTTTACCGCTGTTCAACTTCATTCTGCTGCGCGGCCTGCGGCACTGGTTTATCTGGACGCAGTTGTTGTGGCGCCTATCGCGCCTTCCCACCCGACTCATCCCAACCCACCCGGATCGATCCGGTGGCATCGGTCACTTGGCAGAACCTACGCACGGCATCGCGCTGATGCTTGCCGCGATGAGCTGCGTGGTCGCTGCAAGTTGGGGCAGCGCCGTAGTCCACGGGCAAGTCGAGCCCGCCGCGTTTGCAGTACGTCTCATCACGCTGATTTTGCTCGGCGAGCTCGTTGCACTCGGTCCGCTGATCCCATTTACGGGCCTTCTCTTGAGTGCGCGACTAGAGGGAAGTGACCCCTACAGCGGCTTCGCGGCGACGTACACGCGCCTCTTCGAGCTGCGCTGGGTGACGACCCGTGACCAAAACGGGCTGCTCGGCACGGCGGACATCTCTGGCCTTGCAGACCTCATTTCGAGCTACGAGTCTCTCCAGCGGTTGCGAGTCGTGCCCTTCGGGCGCGAACACCTACTCGCCGTGTTCATAGCGATCGTCCTACCGATGTTGTCGGTGCCACTTTTAGCGTCGAAGCTTTCGATCAGTGAGGTGCTCAACCACCTGGTCGAAGTGCTGATACTCGGCTTCTAGCTTGCGGTTTGCGGCGGGCGGTGGGCGTTCACGTGAATGCCTTGCTGCGAACGTCGCAATTACCTTCCACACTCACCGGCTCGAGGTGCCTTATGGTCATGCCCGATACAGAGGAACTCTCAAGAACGCAATCGAACAGTTCCTTCTGGCCGATTACATCGCCGGAAGATCGGCTGAGCACGCTCGCGCATGAGCTCCGCGGCCGCCTGCAAATCTTGATGTTGAACACCGACGTCATGCTCGACGGAACGCGCGACACGGACTTCAGCTTGTGCCGAGGTTGGCTTTCCGACCGATTGGGCCATCAAGCGAAGGTGTTGCGTTCCACGCTCGAGCTGATGGAACGGCTGCTCGATCTTCAAGTCGCGGAACACTCTTCAGAGGTGTGTGCCCTGCAACGGGTCGACCTCCGTGCGCTCGTCCTCGACATCCTTCAGTCGGACTGTGAGAGCCTGCGCGCCGCGCGGTGCACGTGGTCGCTGCAAGCCCCAGTCGCGATAGCCGGCTACTGGGATGCCGTTCAACTTCGCGTGGCGATCAGCAATCTGCTCGGTAACGCGATCAAGTTCGGGCCCGGCAAACCGGTCGAGATCGATGTCGGATGCCGCGAGAGCTCTGCATTCGTCCGGGTTACAGATCACGGCGTAGGCCTACGCGTCGAAGACAAGGAACGCATCTTCGGCCGCTTCGAACGTGCCAACGCGCGAGTCCGAGGCTCGGGGCTCGGCTTGTGGCTGGTGCGCGCGATCGCACGAGCTCACGGTGGGGAGGTCACCGTGACCAGCGCGGTCGGCGAGGGTGCAACCTTTACTGTCACGCTACCGGGCGGGCGTGCAGAACCTTAGTCGCGGCCGTCATCACCATCGGCGCGTAACAACGGCTGGTCGAACCTCTGGCTTCGCCGGCGCTTCGGCTGCCGTCCGTACATCGACGCGCTGCGCGAGATAGTAGCCTCCCCAAAAGCAGGATGCCGCAATGGCGAGGAGCAAACCTGCATTCGCTGCGAACCGCCGCCAGGCCCCGTTTTGGAGCCACCTGCTCAATGGCGAACGGACGAGGACTTGCTGCTGCGTATCGCTCGTCATTCGGTCTGTGATCGTCAGCAAATGACGCTCACATTCCGCAAATACCGTGAGCAAACGTTGGCTGTCGGCTCGCGACACTTCGCCTAGGCCGTGCTGTTCGAGCGACTCCCTGCTGCGCGTGATGAACGCGAGCATGTGCAGAACGTTCATTCGCGGCCCAGGTCTACTCACGTGCGGCCCAACCTGAAGAATCTAGTTTGCCGAAGCTGGCGAGATCGTGAGCAACCGATGTGCCACTCGATTCGCGCGTCGAGGCGGACTGTTTCGTTCAGCGTTCGAGCATTGAGTGCAGCGCGCTGACCGACGCTCAGCCGGTGCAACTCGAGCGTAGGATCGTGTAGGCGTTCTAGACGCGGGCAACTAGCGTCGCGCTTAGAAATATTCGAATGTTGTCAGCACGCGATGGCTCGCGCCGTCGAACGAAACTGCTGCTTCGACAGCGACGGATTCGCCGTGTTCGACCGATCGACCGAGCGGCATCGTGTAACCCCACAGCACGGGGTCGCCTTTGTCGTCCAACACGAGGTACCTCGCGCGCAAGCTGTAAAACCCCTGTGGAACCGGACCTTCGCCGAGGGCGACGAAGTCGAGCGTGAGCTTCCCCGCTTCGAAGTGATAGTTCCACGGCGTCAAACAGGCTGTGGGCCGTCTGATCCCGTCGGGAGTACGCGCGACGAGTCTCAGCATGACTTCGCTCAAGTCACGCGGACCGCCCTCGAGGATCAGATATCCCGTCTCTCCGGTGTCGAGGCACGCGTCCGGGAATGCATCTGGAGAACTAGTCAGGGCACACGCCGAGCCCGACAGGCCGAGGGCTGGGTCTTCCCAGCCGGTCGCAAAGTTGTAGCTCTCACCACTCGACGTGATGCCGAGCGCTGGACGCGCGATGACGACACTCAAGGGGAGGTCCGGATTCGTGATCTCGAGCAGTAGAACTATCGTGTCAGGAGCCTCTGCGCGGCGTACCTCGAATGCTCGTCCGACCTCCAAGCCGGAGCTCTCGACGACCGTTATGGGCAGATCGGATTCGACACCCTTCGTGCGCGCCTGGGCCCTTCCGATCTGCGCGCCGCGAACCTGAGCCCATCCGAAGCTGCACGGCGTATCGGGCGATGGCGAGTCGAGCGGCCGCGGCTCAGCCTCGACCGCAGCATCATCGACACGCGCGACCGACTGAGTGCAGGCGCAGCTGAGAGCGGCGATCGCGATCGCGAGCCAGTTGCATACCGAACGAGACCTTGGGCCAGCGTACCGCTTCGTGCGCATTCGATGCCCCGCGACGGGCACAGGCTACGATGATTCACGCGCGTGTGCTGCACCTGTGACGGCCGGCAGCGAGACGGACCGCAACAAAAGCCCGCAAACGAGGACGCCCGAACGTTCACCCAACCTTGGGAACGAACGTTCGGGCCCCTCACTCGTTCAGTCGATCGTCGCGAAGCTCGGAAGCGGCGTCGAATCGACGAGCGGTGCCGGCATTTCGACCGCGGCCGTCGAGCCGAACAGGATGCACATCTCGCCCGTGAACGCCTCGTTCGCGAACCGCAGTGCACCGATGGAAGACGGGGCAGGCGCCTTCTCGCTGGTGGCACGCTCCTGCGTAAACTCGATGTGGCAGTTGAAGTGCAGCTTCTGGCCCGGCATCAACGTCCGAACGCCGGACGAAGCGCCGTCGGTCCGCAGGTCGGGCGAAGGCTTCGGGTTTTGCGTGACGCTATCGTAACGATAAGTCGGCTCGTCCAACCACTTGAACGACTGGTACACGATGTCAGTCTTACCGTCGGGCATCTCGACCCACGCGGAGAAGTTAGTCGTCCAAGCGTGACGATGTCCGAACGCTTCGACCAACCGCACGGGCGTCGTGATGTTCCACGAATAGTGAAGGTCCTGCGTGCCACCCGCGGGGATGTTCATGGTCAGAACCTGACCGATCTCCAAACCGCGCATGCCTTGCATCTTCACTTTTGCGTCCTGCTCCCACCACAGGTTCGTCCACGCTTCCTTCAGGATCTGTTTTCCCGAAGCGTTGAAGTGGTGCATGTTGAACGTGACCTTCGCCATCGCCGGCAGCACGCGGTACAGCCCGGCGTCTTCGGCAGGCTTCTCGAGCGACGGCGGCCGGTTCTCATCCGGACGCTGCGCACCGGGCAAGCCGAGCGCTCCAGCCAGACCCGCTGCGCCCTCGAGCAGGCCGCCGGGGGACACCGGAATCCATGTCTCGTTGCCAGGCTTCGCAGGATCACTGTTGATGATCATGTGGTGCGAGCCGGGGCGCATGCGCGCGTAGCTGCGATAGAAGTTCGACTCGGCGGCATTTGTCGCCATCGTCTCGTAGTTCGCAGACTCTTCCTCACCGTCGGCCATCAACCACTCATCGTTGAGCTTCTCGTAGCCGCTCATGTCACCGGTGGAGACCTGGGCGAACCACTTGGTTCCTTGCGGATGGACGCCGTACTGCACGCCTTTGTCCGGCGGCGGCGGCAAGATGCAGAAGTTGTCGCCGGGGAACGTCGTCTTGTACCAGGGCCACGCATCGACACAGCGCACCGCGTACGGATTGTTCGTGGTGGGGTTGAACGGCATGCACTTGTTCGGCAACACGGTGCCGCCGGGGCTGTACATCAAGCCTTCGAGCTTGAAGCCCTCACAGTCATTCGCCGGGGTGGTGCCGCCATTGGCCCCCGGAGCAGCGGTGCCAGCGGTGTTCATGCTGGGAGTTGGAGTGACTCCGCTTCCGGCGGTGCTCACCGGCGCGGCGGTGCCTGCCGTTCCGGTGGCTGGCGGCGTCGTCGTGCCGGTGGTGGGCGTGGTCGGCACTGCAGCGGGTGGCTGCACGGTTGCGCCGCTCGCAGCGGCACCGGTTGTCGCCCCTGGTGTTGCGCCCGTACCAGCGAGGGGTAGAGCAGTCGGGTTCGACTCGTCGGACGCGCAGGCATTGCCGAGCATAAACAGGGGTACCAACCATCGTGTCGTGTTCTTGCGTTTCATTCCGACTCCTCGAGGATAGTTGCGGGTTAGTCGCTCATCGCGACTAACATTCGCACCGAGCATGGAGAAACTAGGCTGCTGACTCGTGCGCGGTCAACCGAGCTAACATCTTCACGATCACGGTCGCATCTGTCGACCAACCGCGCAAAGTCGTCGAGGGATAATGGTTGTCGCGATCGACGACGGCACGTGCGACTGGCGATTGTCCTAGGCGGCCAAGCACGAGAGTTCGTGCACGCATTGCGATGTCGGCACACGCGTGTGCCCGCGCAACCACGAGCATTTCTTCAAATTCGTCGATTCGCCGATCCAGCCGCGTCGTGTCGCTTTTCGAGCAAGCAACAGCCGCGCATGGCGGCTCGAGGTCATCGATGCTCGGCTGCGCGTGATCTTGCAACGTTACTCTGCGATGTATCGCTCACGGCGGCTCGACTGCAGGGGCCGGCGCCTGGACTCGGACAGCGTGGCGCCTCGGTACGATCAGAACGCCGCGCGCAGCTGCACGGACCTTCGTGAACTCCGCTCCGTAAAAGAAGATCTGACCGGTGTAGTAAACCCACGTGACGAGCACCACGACCGATCCAGCAACACCGGTAGGTTTGGGAACCATCGAGTATTGCAAGTACGCCGCAAACGCGAGCTCACTCAGGACGAACAGAAACGCGGTCAAGAGCGCGCCGGGCCACACCTCGGAGAGCGGGATGATCACATCCGGAACGGCCTTGTAACTGAGTGCGAATAGCACCGTGACAGCCACGACCGAGAGCGCGAAATCCACGATTCGCCAGAGCACGATCCCGCCCGGCAACGTGCCGATACGACTGCCGAGGATTGCGAGCAGTGCGCCTACCGCGAGCAGAATCACCAGCAACACAGCGACGCTTCCGACCATCGCAAAACACACGAAGCGATCGCGCATCAAGCCCTTGAACCCCCGCCCACGTCGCGGCGCGACCTCCCAGATCGTATTCATCGCGGACTGAAGCTCGCTGAACATTCCCGACGCGCCGATCACGATCATGACCAAGCCAGCCTGAGTGCCAACGAGGTTCTCTTCTTTGTCGCTCGTCGACAGCACGATCGCTTCGATGATCGCTCCAGCCTCGTCGCCAAAACGCTGCGAAGCGAGACTCGCGAAGTGCGTTCGCGCCGCTGCACCCCCGAGAAACAACCCCGCGATCGAAACCATGAGAAGGAGAATCGGAGCGAGTGACAGCAACGTGTAATACGCGAGCGACGAGGACATCCGCATCGCGTTGTCCTTGTACCAGGCCGCGCCGGCATCCCACAGCCATGCTCTAAACTGCCTCACACAGCTCCGAGCGGCCTCATCTGTCGACCCGGCGTTCACCGGTCGCTACGCGGGCGCGTTCACGGGCGAATGTTCGCCACTTGTTCTGACCGTACTGCATGAGCTCACGAATGAACTCCGGCCTGCGATCCAACTTCGTTCGATAGTGCAACGCGCGATCGAGATAGATGCGTTCCACTTGCACGAGCTTGTATCGTGGGTCGGTCATCGCACCGCGTTCGATCGCTCGGTTGATCGCGTCGATGATCGCGAGCTCTTGCATCAGCGAGAGATTGCCGGCGAGCTCATTGCGGCGATCCAGGATCTCGTGAGTCTCAGTTGGAACCTTGGCGCACGTCATCGAGTTGATCTGAATCACCCAAATCTCGTCCGGGTCGTGCACCAGTAGATCGCGCACGGGCGGGTTCTGCGAGAACAACCCATCCCAGTACACACCGCGACCCGGAACGGTGATCGCGCGAAACAGCTCGGGAATGGCCGCCGAGGCCATGAGACACTCGACACACAAGTCTTCCCCCTGGAACACCTCGAAGCGGCCACTCAGCACTTCGACCGCACCCACCTTGAAAACCGGTGCATCCGGGTTGCTCGCGAGTCTCCGCAACTCTTCGAAGTCGAGAAACTGCAGAAGTGCTTCCCGGAAGCGATCTTCGCCCCAGGTCGGCATGTGATACGGGCTGACCTCGGGCAGAATCGAAAGCTCGCGCAAGCGCGTGATGCTGGCCAGTGCCTGATTCGCGAGCTGGTCCCAAGGCTCACCGGCCGACATGGACTCCCAAAACGCTTCGAGTTGAACGCAGGCGCGACGAGGGTCGCCTCGCAGTAGACCGTCCCAAGCGAGAGCCGCACAGATTGCGCCGCCCGAAGTTCCACTCAACGCAATGATGTCGACGTCCGGTGGAGTATCCAACAATAAGCCCTGCAATACGCCCGCAGTAAATGCGGTATGACTACCTCCACCTTGGCATGCGACGGCGACACGTTTGCGTGCGATCGTTCCCATCGTGAGTGACTCCTCGGGCTGACGACAGTTCTGGTTTTGGTTCAAGCATCGACGCTAACCGCGGCACTAGCGACGCTTGCGGTGGGGCTAGCGACGCTTACCGAGGAGCTTCGAACTGCGACCCAGCGCGTCGCCTCGGGCCAAATCGTCTTTTGCGCTTTGGTGCTCACGACCAACCCCACGTGGCCGTTCTCGATCGTGAGGGTCGTGATGTCACGCGAACCCACGTGCGGGATGATCCCCTCAGTGGAGCGCGGTGGCACGAGGTGATCGTTTTTCGCAGTCAGAAGCAGCAGCGGACATTCGATCTTTTTCAGATCGATGACCTGGCCGCCGACACGAAGCTCGCCCCTCACGAGCTCATTGCGTTGATACAGATTCTTGACGAACCCGCGAAACGTTTCGCCCGCCACGGGGATGTTGTCGTTGACCCAACGCTCCATCGCGAAGTAGTTGATGAGGAAATTCTCGTCCGGCATGTGCTGATAGAAGCTCCATTTCTTCTCGATCAAGTTCTGCACCGGTTTGACCAACAGAAAGCACAACTGCAAGAACAGCGCGGGGCAGTTGCCGCGGGCGTCGATGAAGGCGTCCACGTCGAACCACTCGCGCCCCGTCCACACGTTCAGGAGCGACTCCTTGCCTGCGAAGTCGATCGGCGAAGCCAAGAGCGTCAGGGTTCGGATCCGTTCGGGATAGAGCGCAGTAAACAGGGCGGCGAACGTTCCCCCCATGCAATACCCGAGCAAGTGAAGCCGATCGCTCGCGCTCAGATCCAAAACTAGCTCGACCGCGTCTCTCAAGAAGCTGCACACGTAGTCTTGAATGGTCAAGTGATTGTCGGCCGCGCTGGGAATGCCCCAATCGATCATGTAGACGTCGAGGCCTTGATCCAAATACTGCCGGACTACGCTTTTAGTCGGTTGAAGATCGAGAATGTAAGGCCGGTTGACCAACGCGTAGCAGAGCAACATCGGCTCCGCGTGCCGCGCGGGCGTATCCCGTCGATAGCGGAGCAGGCGCCAGCCTCCGCGAGCAAACACGACATCGTGAGGTGTCGTGCCCACTTCGGTTTCTCGAGCCAACTCTAAGACTCGCGGGATACGGCGAAGACGCTCCCATGCCCGCGGAAGCTCCGCGAGCACGGCACTGCGTCGTCGGACGAGAGACCTCAGCTGAACGCCACGTTGGATGAGCTCCATGAGGTCACATCGCCGCTCCACCGTTGACGTCGAGCACGTGGCCGGTGATGAAACTCGCCGCGGGAGACGCGAGGTACAGAACGCTCGCCCCGATCTCCATCGGATCTCCGAGCCGCCCCATCGGCGTGCCGTCCAAGATCGACTTCAAGACCTTTTCCGAAACCCCATCCATCATCCGCGTCTTGATGAAGCCCGGTGCAACCGCGTTCACAGTGACTCCTTTCTTCGCGTACTCGCGCGCCAGCGTCTTCGTGAATCCGATGAGGCCTGCTTTCGCGGCGGCGTAGTTTGCCTGCCCGAAGTTGCCGACGCGACCGACGATGCTGGACAAGTTGATCACGCGGCCCCAACCGCGCTCCGCCATCGGATCGATGAACAGTCGCGTCACGTCGAACACGCTCGTGAGGTTGGTGCTGATCGCGTCATCCCACGCCGCGCGATCCATCTTGCGAAAGCTACCGTCGCGCGTCGCGCCGGCGTTGTTGATCAGGATGTCGATCCGCTCGAAGTCACGCGTCACGACGTTACAGGCTGAAATCACAGCGTCGCGCACGCTGATATCGAACGCATAGGCTTCCGCGCGTCGCCCGAGCGCGCGAACCTCACGACACACGGCCTGCGCATCATCGAACCCCGCAGGGCTCGAGCTCAACGCGACATCGGCACCAGCCGCCGCGAGCGTCAACGCACACGCGCGACCGATGCCGCGCGACCCCCCTGTGATCAACACGTTCTTGCCACGCAGACTAAACGCCGGGATTTGGACCAGGTCGTGTGCGAGGCGAGAGTCGGCAAACTCGGTAGTCATCAGTTCGTTCTCCTTCGGGACGCGAAATCGCTATGCGCGGGTTGTAGTGACGATGGGTACAATCCGAGGTAACGCAACCAGAACAGCTGCGCGTTCTGGATGGCCAAGCAGAGACGAAGGCAGGCGAGAAACGTCCGACTCCGCATGACGGAGTCGAGTAGGTTGGCGAGGTTCGACAACCATCGAACGCTCGACATCAGGCGCCTGCTCCTGCCGCTGCTCTTTGTGCAGTTGCCGTCGCCGCCTTCACCGGACCTTGCGCCACTTGCGCCATTTCAAGGAAGCTTTGCGACGCCTTCCTGAGCTCGACGAACTGCGCTTCGGACTGAATCTTTAGGACGTCGAACGTCTTTCGATAGAGCTCTTCGAGCATCCGGCGATAGTCGTCCGGAGACTTTGCGTCAGAAATGCGCGCGGCTTGCTCGATGAATTGCAAGCCGGCGCGAGCGGTCGAGTCGAGCAATTCTCGGTGGCGCGCCCAAGTCTCGACAGCCGATTCGACCCAGCGCTTTTGGAACGAGCTGTTGCGTTCGATCGCGCTGCTCGCAGCACCGAGCGATGCCGTCGGCCACTGTTGGATCCACTGCTTCAACATCTCTTGCTGTGCAAGAATCGACGACTCCGAAGCTTTGCGAAAACCTTCAAATAATTGTTCAAACATGCTGCCTCCAAGGCGTACGGGCTAAACCTGTTAGGCCCGCGCTCCGTAAGAGCAAGTTGTTTGCCAGGATGGGTAAGGGCCGGTTTTCGGGGCCTCGACGGCGCTCGTGTGCGCTCGCGGCTCGTGCTCGACCTGGAGGGCTGTGAGGTGAGCGTCACGCGGCAACATTTGACTCGGGCTCGAACGGATCGTCGTCTGATGAGCGACCGCACGTGAGTCACTTCGAGCGGGGCGCGACATGTTCATGCGCACGCTCCAGCTCGCGAGCGCACGCGACCCGGGCCTAAATATCGCATCCGTGGCAGCAGACATGACATCCTTCGAGCTTCAACAGTCGATCGAGCGCTTCACGGGACACTTCATCGACAGCGTCACGGATGCGCTCCACGACGAGCTTCAGTCCGACAAGACGAAGGTGTTTCGGGCGAGCGTGAACCGACTGTTGCTGTACTGCTCGTCGGCGCTCGACATCGCGACGGGCCCGATCCCCGAAGTCAACACCGTCGACATGGCCGTGTTCCTCACGCTGAGCAGAACCGCGATCGAAACGCATTGGATGCCGAACGTGTTTGGAGGCGACGGCAGGGCGCTTCTCAATGCGTTCGTGAGCGCGGAACATGAGCTCCGCGAGATATCGGACACGTTCATGAGTGCGTCTCAG
>Ga0193752_1003196_pt1 | contig 11462 bp, 6 predicted proteins | sample H1c1metaG_FD_144924 | JGI IMG/M metagenome (GOLD analysis project Ga0193752, IMG submission 144924) | Soil microbial communities from a riparian zone of the East river system, Colorado, United States - H1c1 | ecosystem: Environmental > Terrestrial > Soil > Riparian zone | place: USA: East River... | reverse complement strand
CGCAATGCCGATCGCGTTCGCGATGCGTCGCTCGGCTTTCGGATGCTCATCGAGTCGAACGTGCCGGAAGGGAAGGGCGTGAGTTCCTCTGCCGCGCTGGAGGTGTCGTCGCTCGCGGCGATCGCCGCCGCCTACGGCGCGGACCTCTCGGCGCCGGAGATCGCGCTGGCCAGCCAGTGGGCGGAAAACCACGTCGCGCGAGCACCGTGTGGCGTGATGGATCAGATGACGAGCGCGTGCGGTCGGCGCGATCATCTCCTGCGGCTGCGCTGTCAGCCAGCGACGATCGAAGGGCACGTCGCCATACCGGCTGGCTATCGCTTCTACGGCATCGATTCAGGCATTCGCCACGCGGTCACGGGCGCCGACTACGGCACTGTGCGCACGGCGGCCTTCATGGGCTATCGGATGATCGCGCGGATGGCGGGGCTCGTCGCCGAGCAGGATGGTGATCGCGTGCGAGTGGCGGACGACCGGTGGAACGGCTACCTCGCGAACATCTCGCCTGACCAATTCGCCTCGCAATTCGAGATGAACCTGCCAGAGCACATGCTTGGCGAAGATTTCCTGACGGAGTTCAACGGCATCACCGACTCGGTGACACGGGTGAATCCCGATCGCTCGTATCCTGTCCGTCAGGCGACGTCGCATCCGGTGCGCGAGAATGCGCGCGTCGAGCGTTTCGCGACTCTGCTCGGCTCACTCGGCAGCTCGACTGCTAGCGCTGCCGAGATGGGTCAGTTGATGTATGCATCACACGCGAGCTACGGTGCGTGCGGCTTGGGTAGCGATGGCACCGATCGCCTGGTGCAGATGGTGAGGGAGTCCGGCGCACGCAGTGGCCTCTACGGCGCGAAGATCACCGGTGGCGGCAGCGGCGGCACGGTGGCCATCCTCGGCACCGAGGACGCGGAGTCGACGGTGCGCGACATCGCGGCTCGTTATGAGGAGGAGACTGGTCGAGTGGCGGAGGTGTTCGCCGGTTCGGGTGCAGGTATGGCGGAGACTGGGGTGCTTGTGTCAATCGCGTAAAGTCAACGACTTAGCTGGTGTCGTTCTCTGGCGAGTGTGAAGCGCCAGCTCAGACAGGGAACCATTTGGGACGCGGACAAAAGAACGGACGTGAACGGAGCTTGACGGAAACGACGGAGTGAATTGCGACACTAGTCTCCGTTCAGTTTCCGTCAAAGTCCGTTGTGTTGTCCGCGTATCAAATTGTTGGGGCCTGCCCGAGGCCGTTCAGTCTTCGCAAGGAAGCGATGCGATCAGCAACGATTCGCTGACACACGCGCGACAGATCGAACGAACTTTCGCGCATGACAATACGACGCCCCGACGGCCTCCTCGAAGAAAAGCTGACCCATTCGGTCATAGGCTCATTCTTCGACGTTCACCGCGAGCTGGGATTCGGCTTCCGCGAATACATCTACTCGCTCGCGCTCGAACGCCTACTCAAGGCCAAGGGCCATCGCGTCGAGCGCGAAGTGCGCGTGATGACCTACCTCTTCGGCGAGGAGCTGGCCTGGGAGTCGGTAGACATGATCGTGGATGGGAAGCTCATGGTCGAGAACAAGGCCGGTGAGCGAATGCCTCCCGACACGTCGGACCAGCTCCTCGGATATCTAGCCGCGACGACGTTCGAACTGGGGCTCATTCTCCACTACGGGCGCGAACCAAAGCACTACCGAGTCATCTTCGAGAATCGCTTCAAGGCGCACTATCTCAGGAGCCAAGAGCGAACCCGGGACGTGCCTATCGAACGATCCCCGCCCCCTCAGGAGCAATGAACGCCGACACCCGCTGCGCCGGGACCGCATAGACGATCCGCCCGTTGCTCTCCTTCGCGCCGCCCCAGATCACCCCCACAACGTTCCCCGCCGAGTCGAACAGCGGACTCCCGCTCGATCCGTGGCCCGCGTAGGAGTCGATCTGGATCACGTCGTCGAGACGCTTGCTCACCGTGCCCGGCACGATCGTCGTCCGCGCCGTGATGTTCATCCCCGAGCCTTCCATCGGCGTGTCCGTCGCCCCCGGATATCCGATCGACGCCACTGGCGCACCCACGTTCGCCGTAGCGCCCGCTCGGCTCACGCCGGCCACCACCGGATACGTGCCAGGATCCTCGATCTGAATCAGCGCGAGATCGTCGTCCTCGCTCACGCGCACGAGCTTCACGCGCACCCACTTCTTCGTGTTGGCGAAGATCACCATCATCCGCTGCGCAGGAACTCCCGCCTCCGTTTGCACCGTATGCTTGTTGGTGACCATCAGGCCACTGCGGGTGATGCCGAACGCCGTTCCCGCCATGAACTTGCCGTCGAAGTCGCTCGCTAGCATCGCCACCGCCGCGTCGTTCAGCTCATGCACTTTCGAGACGGCGGAGATCGACTGTTGCATCACGGCCGTGCGATTGAGCTTCGCCGACAGTTCGGTCACGTTCTCCGGCGTCGCCGCGCCAGAGGCGATCAGCTTGCGCGCATTCGCCAGATCGAGCTTCCGCGCTTCCAGCGTGTCCTTCAGCGCCGCCGCGTAGGCAGAATCGCCGGGACGGCGCGTCGCAACGGACTGTTGTAGCGCCACCATCGTGCTCTCCGCCCGCGCGAACATCGCCACCAACTCCTTCTCGCGCGCCGACACCTGTCGCTGCCACAGCACGAATCCCAACACGCCAGCCGCGACGAGCGCACCGCCGGCGATCATGAAGTTCCGGCGCAGTGATCGTGTCTGCTCCTCGACGGCCACCGCGACGCGCATCGACGTGTCCATGCGCGGCTTCGAAACGCTACCCGAGGAAACCGGCACGCTTGGCCGCAACGCTGTCGCCGGTGCGGCGCCAGACGTCGCGATGTCGCCGACGCCGCGCACTTCCACCCGCGGCCCATTGGCGCCGAAGCTCACGACGTCGCCGTCGCTCAACGCATGCGACTCGTCGACGCGCTCGCCGTTCACGAACGTGCCGTTCGTGCTGCCCTGATCGTGGATCGTCCACACGCCGTCGGCGTATCGGAGCTCGCCGTGCCGTGTGGAAACATCGAGCTCGGTAACCGGATCGAAGCGCAGGTCGCTCATCGCGTCGCGCCCAACCGTCACCACCGGTTTCTCGAAGCGCTCGCGCGTACCGGCGCGAGTTCCGCTCAATACGCGCAGTTCGATCGTCACTGTTTTGGCGCGACGGGCGCGGGCGCTGGCGTCGGCTTCTGCACCACGGAGGACGCCGTGCTGTACACCCACCACGTCGCACCGGCGAGAAGGACTACCAGCAGCACCAGCGAGATCAGCGAGCCCTTGGTCTTCCGGCGTAGCGACACCTGCGGAATCGGCAACGTCGGTGTCAGCCGCTCTGGCGCCTCGAGCGGTACCGCGTCCTTCTGCTGCGGCACCTTGAGCGTCGGCCGACGATCCGCGTTACCAGGCAGCGTCGGCGCCGTCGTCCGTCTCTGCTGCGCCTGGACCTGACCTGAATCAGTAGAAAGCGGATAGACCCGATGGCCCACGTCGTCGCCATTCGACGGGGCCGAGAGTCCGTCGCCGTCGAAACGTGCCGCGATGACCGTGATGTTGTCCGGCCCACCGTTCTCGTTCGCGCGATCGATGAGTCGCTTGCACACCGCCATCAGGTCGGACTCCTCGGACACCACGCGCGCGATCTCGTCGATGCGCACCTGGCCACTGAGCCCATCGCTGCACAGCACCAGCGTGTCACCTTTCCGCACTCGCTGATGTGTGAGATCGACCTTGATGTTCGCCTCGGGGCCGAGCGCCTGGAGGATGATGTTGCGCCGCTCGCTCTGCTCGGCTTCCTCCTCCGTGATCTCGCCAGCCTCGATCAGCTTCTGCATCAGCGACTGGTCCTTCGTGATCTGCAGCGCCACACCGCCACGCACCAGGTACGCTCGGCTGTCGCCGACCTGTGCCAGGTAGAGCGTGTCGCCAAGCACGCCGGCGATTGTCGCGGTGGTGCCCATGCCACGGTATTCCGGATGCTCGAGCGCGAAGCCGTGGATCTCCTTGTTCGCCGCAGCCGTCGCTTGCTTGAGCGACGTCGCATACGCCTCTTCGTCCGGCGCAGTCGCCTCACTCAACGATTCGGTGAGCTCGCGCAGCACGACCTCGATGGCCATCGCACTCGCGATCTCGCCCGCCGCGGCGCCACCCATGCCGTCGGCGACCATGAACAACGTGCCCCGATCGCCCACCTCGTGGGTGCGCACCTCGGGCTGTAGCGTCGCATTGCCGCGCGTGAGATCCGCGACGACAAAGGCGTCCTCATTATGCTCACGCGTACGTCCCACGTCTGTCCGACCGAAGACGTGGACGATCACAGTGCGTTTCGATCCCGATGGCATAGGTGCGGTCACGAGATCAGGGGCTTCCACATGCTTGGAGGGCTTCGTCGACTTCGGACTTCATGGTTTCATTGAGCTCTTTCCGGCGAATGACGCGCATCATCCTGCAGCCCTTCTCCGCACCCACCGCGATCATCGTCGCTTTCGCCTCGACGAACGACAGCGCGGCCTTGTCCGCCGGCAGCGAGACTTTCGCTTCGTAGTCAGCGACTTTCGTCAGCGCGCCCTTCGCCGACGTTTCATCGTTGACGGAGTTCGCCAGCGCGTCGAGATCACGCCCGTAGGAAACCGCGACGTTGGCTGTAGACGGCGTGCCACCCGGAGTCGCAACTGGCGACTTCGTTCCCGTCGGCGGCACCTGCTGCTTCGTCTGCGGCTGCGTGGTCGTGTTGGCGGGTTGCTGCGTCAGCGCACCGTTGCCGGGATCCGTCACCGGGTTCACCGCCGGACTCGTGATCGCCGGCGGAGCGACCGCCGCGCTGTCCGGCTTGACCGGCGGCGTGTTCGCGCCCTTCGACATCACGAAGAACACCGCCACCGCAGCCGCTGCTGCTGCAGCACCGCCGCCAGCGATGAGCGGCATCTTCGACTTGGATGAAGTCGCGACGCGCGCCGACGCAGGCGTCGCCGAATGCGCCGCTCCCGCCAATGACCGTCGCGCCACTGCTCCCACATCCGGATCGATGCGTGTCGCCGGTGGCTGCTGCATCATCGCCGTCGCTGCCGCGGCGCCGATCACCATCGTTGCGTCGGCCTGCTGCTGCTTCGGCATGCTCTCCACCGCCGCCATCAGCGCATTGCCGAAGTCCTCGGCTTTTTGATAGCGCTCGCTGGACTTTCGCTGCAGCGCGCGCTTCATGACCGCTTCGATCGCCGGCGGCCAGACGATGTCCGGCTTCATCTCGCGCAGCGTCTTCGGCTCGTCGGTGAGGCGCATGATCATCGACTCCTGCGCCGTCTCGCTCGGGAAGGGCAGCTTGCCCGTGAACATGTTGAACGCCACGAGCGCCAGCGAATAGATGTCGCTCACGCCGTTCAGCTTGTCGCCGGAGAGCTGCTCGGGGCTCATGTACTCCGGAGTCCCCACCACGAGACCTGTCTTCGTCACCTTCTGATTCTCGGCACCTGCTGCCTTCGCGATACCGAAGTCCACCACCTTCACGCAGTCAGTTCCATCACGAAACTTCGCGATCATGATGTTGTCGGGCTTGAGATCGCGATGGACGATCCCCATGTCGTGCGCTACCTGAAGCCCGGCCGCCGCCTGCTGCGTGATATTCGCCGCGCGTTTCGGCGTGAGTGCGCCCGACTTCTCCACGAGCGACGTCAGTGACTCCCCCTCGATGAACTCCATCGCGAGGTAAATGAGACCTTCAGAGGTCTCTCCAAAGTCATAGATGCCGGCGACGTTCGGATGATTGATCCGGCTCGCGTTCGCTGCTTCGCGATTGAAGCGGCTGATCGCGTCGGCGTCGTGCACCATGCCGGGGTTCATCACCTTCACCGCACTCTTGCGCCCCATCTTCACATGCTCGGCGAGGTAGACCTGGCCCATCCCACCCTCGCCCAGCTTCTTGATCACATGGTATCGCTCGGCGATGATCGAGCCGACGAGATCCGTACCGCCACCCTGCGAGCGAAGCGCGGTTCCGTCTCGTGGACAGAATCGCTCATTCGCCGGGTACTCTGTGCCGCACGTCGGGCAGATTTTCTCCTGACTCACAGGCCCACGCTCTCGACTCGCAGCACCTGATCGCCGACGAGGACGCGCTGTCCCTTCTTGACGGAACGCTCACCACGCACGCCGAGCGCCACGCCGTTGCGACTGCCGGCGTCGTGCACGAAGAACTCCGCGTCCTGACTTCTTATTTCGGCGTGTCTGCCACTCATCGTTTGATCGTAGGGGAAGACCCAGTCACCCGCTTCGCGGCCGAGCAGCACCGTGCGGGCGGGAGAGAGATGGAAGGTGTCGCGCACGCTGCCATCGGCGCGCAGCTGCTCGAGGATGGCGACGTCGGCCGAGGGGACCAGTGATCCCATGCGGCGTGTGGAGTCGGCTTCGGGTGGGTGAGGTCCAGGGTATCCCAGTCGGCGGAAGCGCAGCAGCTGCGATCCGACGAGCAGCACGTCGCAGTCGGCGAGCTTGGTCGGTGCTTCGATGAACGTCCACGTGCCGTTGCGTGATCCCAGGTCGCGGACCCAGAGCTCGCCGTCGCGCAGCTCGAAGCGCGCGTGCATCGGCGACAGGAAGACGTCGTCGAACTTGATATCCGCGTCGCCGCGTCCAACGACAGCTTCGCCGCGGTCGAGCGAGAAGGTGCTCGCGACTTCACCCGTCTCGTCGAGCAGCGAGAGCTTGGGACCGACGTCGCGATTTTTCGCGCCCAACACGAGGGTGCCGAAAGCGTTGTTGACCTCCATGCTCACGCGCTGGCCGACGCGAGTGCCGCAGCGCGCGCAGAAGAGGTCGATTCCCTGGATGAACGTCGCGCCGCAGGTCCAGCACGATCCCGATGAGACTTCGCTCGTCACCTTGGTGCCGCAATGCCCGCAGAAGGGCAACGCGGCGTCCACCGGTTTGGCGCACTTGGGACACGTGTTCGACGGAGCCAGTGGCGAGAGTCGCGACGGTGGCATGAGGCCTCCCGAGCCAACTGCCGCGCTCGGCAACGGTGCGTCTGCGGGGGATCCGCCGGCGGAAGGGGATGAAGACGGGGCAGGCGATCCGACGGAGTATGCCGGAACGACACGAGCTGAGGAGGCCGAGATCGGCTTTCCACAGTCGATGCAGAAACGAGACATCGGCTCGTTTTCGCGGCCACAAAAGGCGCAGACGACGAGGGGTGTCACAATAGGAGGGGTGCGGCCATGGAGCGCGAATATACGGGGCGCGAAACAAGGGCGTCAACAAAAACGCCGCTATCTGTCACTTTGCGCCAATCATTACCTTCTCCGCATGCCGCTGCTACGTGACTTGCGCGCCGGTCTGGCGCTCCCCCTGGCCGCCGCAATCGCCTGCGGCGGCTCCGCCGCCACCCCGGCTGCCGCGCCTGTTCCGGCACCCGGACGCCCCGCAACGGCCCGGCCGCTGCCTCCGGTGCCCGAGGTGGACGGCCCCTTGGCCGTGAGGGTCCAATATCCCTCGCCCAATCAACAAATCACGTCGCGAGATTCGAATTTCATCTTCGGATCGATTGGAAGTGGACGAGCGACCCTGACGATCAATGGCCATCCGGCCCGGGTCTACGCCAATGGCGCGTTCATGGGCTGGCTGCCGAATCCGCCCGCCGGCACGCCGCGGTACGAGCTCGTAGCAGCCCGCGGGGCGGATACCGTGCGGAGCACGCTGCCCATCCGACTGCTGAGTGCCAGCTCCCCGGTTCGCCTGCCGCCGACGGACAGCGCCACGCGGAAGCCGGAAAACCGCGCCACCTCCCGCGCCGACACGATCGCCGCGCTGAACGCCCGCCTCGACTCGCTGCACACGCGCATCGCGCGCAACGATCCCATTGGCGTCGTGCAGATCGGTCAACCCGCTGTTGGGGATACGGATCGTACCATCATCGGGAAGCCGATTCCCGGCGGCACGTACAAGTGGTTCTTCACGCCGGGCACGATCGTTCCGCTCATGGAGCGCGTCGGCACATCGGTGCGTGTGCGGCTCGACGACGACCTCGACGTCTACCTCGATTCCGCTGAAGTCCGCGACATGCCCGGCGGAGTCGTTCCGCGACGCGTCATGTCCAACATGCGGGTCCGCGGCAGCAGCACGGGCGTGGACGTCATCATGCCGATCGGACAACGCGCCGCCTACTTCGTCGAAGAGGGCGATCGCTCGATCACGGTTACGCTGTACGGCGTGCGCGGAAACACCGACATCATCAACTACGCCACCGCCGACTCGATGGTCCGCACGGTCGAATGGAAGCAGGTTGGCACCGAGCGCGCGATCGTCACGGTGAATCTCCGCGCCGCGCCCTTCGGCTACCTGGTGCTGTGGGAGAACGGCTCGCTCGTGCTCAAGCTGCGCGGCCGTCCTGCCATCGATCCGGCTCGGCCGCTCGCGGGACTCACCATCGCTGTCGATCCGGGACATCCGCCCATCGGCTCGACCGGACCGACCGGTCTATATGAAGCGAACGCGGTGCTGCCGATCAGCGTGCGACTCAAGCGCATGCTCGAGGAGCGCGGCGCACGCGTCGTCATGACGCGCACCAACGACTCCGCCGTCGCACTCGGCGACCGTCCCATCATCGCGCGGAAGGCCAACGCGCATGCGTTCGTGTCCATTCACCTGAACGCGTATCCCGACGGTGTGAATCCGTTCGTCGCTCCTGGCACGGGGACGTACTTCTTCCGCACGCATAGCGAGCCTCTCGCGCGTGAGGTCCAGCGCGGCATGGTGTCGCAGATGGGTCTTGTCGATCTCGGCGTGAATTACGACAACCTCGCCGTCGTGCGCGGCACGTGGTATCCGGCTGTGCTGTGCGAGGGCGCGTTCGTCATCCTCCCTGATCAGGAGGCGGCGCTTCGCACGCCGGAGTTTCAGGAGCGGTATGCGAAGGGTGTCGCCGATGGTCTGGAGAGCTACTTCCGTACGCTGGCGGCGCGATGAGCACGCATTGTCATCCCGCAGGCGCGAAGCGCCTGTCGGGACCTACTTTCGTGCCGATTATACCCGGCCACGGAGTGGGGGACAGTAGGTCCCGACACTCGCTATCGCTCGTGCGGGATGACAATGGATCGCTCATGCGCGATCACACGGGGTGGTTGAAGTTCCTCATCGCTGCGCTACTAGTGCTCACGCCGCTGATCGCTCAGGCGCAGCCCTCTCCGTACAAGCGATACCGCACACTCGACACCGAGCACTTTCACGTTCACGTCCCCGCTGGCCTCGAGCACGAAGGCCGCGTCGCCGCTGCAGCCGCCGAACGCGCTTACGGACAACTCGCGAAAGAGCTCAAGCCACCGCGCGGCACCATCGACCTCGTCGTCACCGACGACGCCGACTACTCGAACGGATTCGCCACACCGGTGCCGAACAATCGCATCGTCGTGTTCGCGACACCGCCCATCGAGAGCAACTCCCTGCGGCTCAATGAGGATTGGCTCGCACTCGTCATCACGCACGAGCTCACGCACATCTTCCACCTCGATCGCGCCGACGGACTCTGGGGAGTCGCGCAGCACATCTTCGGACGCGCACCTGGGCTCTTTCCCAACTCGTACGGCCCGTCGTGGCTCACCGAGGGACTCGCGGTCTACTACGAGTCGCGACTCACGCCTGGTGGACGCCTCAAGGACGCCGAGCACAGGTTGTTCGCGCGCGCTGCTGCGCTGGAGCATCGGTTGCCACAGCTCAACGAATTGAGCCTCGGCTCCGGGGCGTTTCCCGGCGGCAACATCGCGTATGCGTACGGCTCCCTCTTCGTCGACTACCTCTCGCGCACGCGTGGCGACTCCACCATCGGTCGCTTCGTCGATGCGCAGAGCAACGACCTGATTCCGTGGCGGCTGAATCACGACGCGAAGAGGACGTTCGGCATCTCGTTCGATGATGCGTTCGCCGCGTGGCGCGATTCGGTGCAACGCACCGTCGGCGCGCCGACGTCACCGATTCCCGGATGGCGCGAGCTCACGCATCACGGCTACTACGCGCAGGATCCGCGCTGGATCAGCGACTCCACGCTCGTCTACGCCTCGAACGACGGACGCTCGTCGGCCGCCGAGTACATGCTCGGCCTCGATGGCAACCGGAGCCGCATCGGGCGACGCAACTCACTCGGCGCGAGCGTGCCGCTGGCGAATGGCGGACTGCTGTTCGCGCAGCTCGAGTTCACGTCGCCGAGTGAAGTGCGGTCGGACCTGTTCGTCGAGCGGGATGGAAGGCAGCGTCGCCTCACGAAGGGACAGCGGCTCGTGCAGCCCGACGTGCGGAAGGATGGAAGCATCATCGCCGTGCAGCTCGCGGCGACGCGCACGCGTCTCGTGTTGCTCGATTCAAGTGGACGCGCGTTGCGCGTCCTTCGCGACGGTATGTCCGACGAGACGTGGAGTGAGCCGCGCTGGTCACCCGATGGGATGTCGATCGCCGCGGTGCATCGCGCGCATGGTGGCAGCTTTACGCTCGAGATCATCGACTTCGCCTCGGGCGAATCGCGCGTCCTCGAGCGCGGTCCGTGGCTGATTTCGTCGCCAGCGTGGAGCGGGAATAGCGGCGCTGTGTATTACGTGTCGGAAGAATCGGGGCTTCCATCGCTCATGCGCGCGACTGCTGTAGCGGGCGGCCGCGTCGCGATACAGCACGACGGTGAAGGAAATGGCATCTTCACTCCCGACGTCTCACCGTCGGGCCGCATGCTCGCCGCAGTCGCGCTGCGTGCCGATGGATATCACGTCGGCGTCGCGGGTGATCCCCTGCGACCAGCTGGACCGCCGCTGCGGCTGCCTGCGGCGGCTCCTGTCATCGAAAGCGAGCCACTCGCTGCTGGCGAGTATCATCGCTATTCGCCGTTGCGCAGTGTGCTGCCGCGCTACTGGTATCCGATTCTCGAGGACGCCCCGAATGGCGGCGTGCGACTCGGCGCATCGACAAGTGGGCATGACGTCATCAGCCGCCACATCTATGAGCTCAATGCGGCGACAACGACGAAGGGCACGTATCCAACCGCCTCGCTCGTGTATCGCTATGCCGGTTTGCGGCGACCGATCATCGACGTCGATCTCTCGCAGGACTACACCCTCGAGGCGATCCTCCGGAATGGCGGCACGACGGACATCGCCGGCAACCTGCAGCGGCGGACACAGAGCGCGTCGCTCGGTGCGACGTTCGTGCGTGCGCGCGTGCGCACGTATTCGTCGCTGTCGTTCGGCGGAGGCGTCGAGCGGCGGAAGTTCATCAGCGATCCTGTCGATCTTGTTAGGCAGCTCGATGTTTCGTTTGCGAGGCAATACAACTTTCCGAGCGTGTTCCTCGCCGGCCAGTGGAGCAACACGCAGCGGCCGACGCTGAGCATCTCGTCGGAGGACGGTGTGAGCCTCGCGATCACGGCGCGCGGTCGCACGCGGTCGGACAGTATGAGCACGCGCGCGTCTGCGAGTGTGATCGGCACGGCG
>Ga0193752_1003195_pt1 | contig 11463 bp, 9 predicted proteins | sample H1c1metaG_FD_144924 | JGI IMG/M metagenome (GOLD analysis project Ga0193752, IMG submission 144924) | Soil microbial communities from a riparian zone of the East river system, Colorado, United States - H1c1 | ecosystem: Environmental > Terrestrial > Soil > Riparian zone | place: USA: East River... | reverse complement strand
CGCCGGCCGACGCGACATCGTCGAAGTTCAGCATGCCCGGCGTCTTGTCCTTGCCGAGCCGCACGATGTGCTCGAGCCGCGGCAGCTTCCTGGCCTTCACCAAATCGTCGACGATCTCGAGATAGTTCGAGGTCTTGAGCGCGGGCGCCAGGATCAGCGCCTTGCACCCGACCTTGTTCATTGCGTACTCGAGCTCGCTCCGCCGGTAGGCCGGATTGACATTGACCAGCACCAGCCCCGCCTTCGCGGTGGCGAATTGCGCCAGCGTCCATTCCGAGGTGTTGGGCGACCAGATGCCGACCCGGTCGCCGCGCTCCAGGCCCAGCGCCATCAGGCCGGCGGCGAGATCGTCGACCCGCCGGGCGAGCTCGCCCCACGTCCAGCGCACGTTCTGGTGCTTCACCACCAGCGCCTCGCGCTCGCGGTACTTCTCGACCTGGCCGTCGAAGAAGGCCCCGATCGTGGCGCCGATCAGCTTCTTGGCCGAGACGCCATGGTCATAAGAGATTTGGGGGGATGCGTGAGCATTGGTCATGCGCGCGAGCTTAGCGCGCCGTGGCAGATTTGGGAGCATGAAACGCATGTTCCAGACCGTCGACGTTTTCACCGACCGGAAGTTCGGCGGCAATCCCCTGGCCGTCGTTCTCGACGCCGAAGGCCTCACCACAGAGCAGATGCAGGCCATCGCGGCCGAGTTCAACCTCGCCGAGACGACCTTCGTGCTGCCGCCGAAGTACCCGGCGCACACCGCCCAGGTCCGCATCTTCACGCCCAAGGCCGAGCTGCCCTTCGCCGGCCACCCCAACGTCGGGACCGCTTTCGTGCTGGCGCGCATGGGCCAAGGCGGCGACCGGCTGGTGTTCGAGGAGATCGCGGGCCTCGTGCCGCTCGACGTGACGCGCGAGGGCGGGGTCGTGGTGGCGACACGTCTTGCCGCGCCCCAACCGCTGACGCTGATCGAGACCGTGCCGGCGGAGATTGTCGCGTCGGCCGTCGGACTCACGCCGGGAGACATCGTCGGCGAACCGGTCGTCGCTGCCACGGGAACGAAGTTCCTGTTCGCCGAAGTGACGTCGCGCGCGGTGCTGAGCAAGGCGCTCTACAACGTCGAGGCCTTCCGCAAGCACCTGCCGATGGAGCGCACCGTCGGCGTCCATCTCTATGTCGCGGAAACGGAGGGCGGCGTCGATGTCCACACCCGCATGTTCGCGCCGCTGTTCGGCGTGCCCGAGGATCCCGCGACCGGCGCCGCCAATGTGACCTTGATCGGCCTGCTGGCGCACTACGACCCACGCGCCGAACTTTCGCTGTCGAAGACGATCGGCCAAGGCTTCGACATGGGGCGGCCGAGCCTGCTCGACGCTTCGGCCGAGAAGAAGGCCGGCAAGGTCGTTGCCACCTACATCGGAGGCCGCTGCGTGCCGATGCTAAGCGGCACGATCGAGGTATGACGAGCTCATGATCATTGGACCGCGCGCATCCCTGCGCGCTCATGATTGAGCGCATTCACATGCGCGTATGAGCGCGCAGGGATGCGCGCGGTCCAATGACGATGACGCCCGAACTCTCCTCCCTGGCAAAGCCGGGAGGTGCCCCGCGGGGGCGGAGGGGTCATGGACCACAGCATCGGTGCGGCCCATGACCCCTCCGGCGCGGATTACCGCGCCACCTCCCCGCGCTGCGCACAGGGAGGAACATGATTCTCCTAACGGGCGAGTGGAGGATGAGCGTTGAGCGGTAGCGCCGTGCCCTGCTTCACCGGACGCAGCGCGAAGGAACTCCTGATCTGGGCGATGCCGGGGATCTTGGTGAAATCCATGACGAAGCGCTCGTAGGCTTCGAGGTCGGGCACGACGACGCGCAGCAGGTAGTCGCTGTCGCCGGTCATCAGGTAGCACTCCATCACCTCGGGCCGTGCCGCGGCCGCCCGCTCGAAGTCCTTCAGCGACTTCTCGTTCTGCGTCGACAGCGACACCGACACGAAGACATTGACTGACAATCCCACCGTCCTGGCGTCGAGCAGAGCCGCATAGCCCTTGATGACGCCCGCCTCCTCCAGCGCCTTCACCCTCCGCCAACAGGGAGATGACGACAGCCCAACCTTCACCGCGAGGTCGGCGTTGCTCAGGCGTCCGTCCTGCTGCAACCGTTCGAGGATGCGACGGTCGATGGCATCGAGGGCGATCATTGCTCAAACTCCCGTCAAATCACGCAACTTTGCCCAATTCACTGCCACAGGCGGCTCAAACACAAGGATTTTCCCCAAGTCGGCGCGTATGCCCTATCCATGACCACCCTGGCTCCCGTGCAACGCCTGCGCCTGCTCCGCGAGCTCGAGCGCAAGGTCCTGTGGCTCTCGTCCTGGACGATCCATCATGCCAATCACCTGCGGCCGAACCGCGACGGCCTGAAGGTCGGCGGCCACCAGGCGTCCTGCGCCTCGCTCGCGACGGTGATGACGGCGCTCTATTTCTCGGTGCTCAAGCCCGAGGATCGGGTCGCGGTGAAGCCGCACGCCTCGCCGGTTTTCCATGCGATCCAGTACCTGTTCGGCCATCAGACGCGCGAGAAGCTGGAGCGCTTCCGCGCGCTGGGCGGCGCGCAGTCCTATCCGTCGCGCACCAAGGACGTCGACGACGTCGATTTCTCGACCGGCTCGGTCGGCCTCGGCGTGGCGATGACGCTGTTCTCTTCCATCGTGCAGGACTATGTGCGCCTGAAGCAGCTCGCGCCGGCCGATCGTCCCACCGGACGCATGGTGGCGCTGGTCGGCGACGCCGAGCTCGACGAGGGCAACATCTTCGAGGCGCTGCTCGAAGGCTGGAAGCACGACGTCCGGAACCTGTGGTGGGTGATCGACTACAACCGCCAGAGCCTCGACGGCGTCGTGAACGACCGGCTGTTCGGCCGCATCGGCGAGATGTTCGAGCTGGTCGGCTGGCGGGTCGTGACCCTGAAGTACGGCAAGCTGCTGGAGACCGCCTTTGCCCAGCCCGACGGCGAGCACCTGCGGCAATGGATCGACGACTGTCCCAACTCGCTCTACTCGGCGCTGGTCTACAAGGGCGGCGCGGGCTGGCGCGAGGCGCTGACGCGCGACCTCAACCAGTATCCCGGCATCCGGCGCATCCTCGAGCAGCACGACGACGTTAGCCTGCACCGGCTGATGACCAACCTCGCCGGCAACGACATGCAGGCCGTGCTCGACGCCTTCGAGGATGTCGGCGACGACACGCCGACCTGCTTCATCGCCTACACGATCAAGGGTCAGGGCCTGCCGTTCGCCGGCCACAAGGACAACCACTCCGGCCTGATGACGCTCGACCAGATGGCGGGCTTCAAGAAAGGCATGGGGATCGAAGACGGCCGGGAATGGGACAGGTTCGCCGGCCTCACCGTGCCGCCGGCCGAGTTCGAGGCCTTCCTGAAGGACGCGCCGTTCAACGCCGAAGGACGCCGCCGCACCGAAGCGCCGACGATCGCCATTCCCGCCGCGCTGCCCAGGCCGACCGACAAGGAGTCGAGCACGCAGGCCGGCTTCGGCAAGATCCTGAACGCGATCGCGGGCGAGGACAGCGAGCTGTCGCACCGCATCGTGACGACCTCGCCCGACGTGTCGGTCTCGACCAACCTCGGCGCCTGGATCAACCGGCGCGGCCTGTTCGGCCACACCGAGGCCGAGGACGTGTTCCGCGAGCTCAAGGTCGTGTCGGCCCAGCTCTGGCGCAAGACGCCGCGCGGCCAGCATATCGAGCTCGGCATTGCCGAGAACAACCTGTTCATCCAGCTCGCCGCGCTGGGCTTGAGCCACGAGATCTTCGGCACGCGCCTGCTGCCGATCGGCACGCTGTACGATCCGTTCATCGCGCGCGGTCTCGATGCGCTGAACTACGCCTGCTATCAGGATGCGCGATTCATGATCGTCGCCACGCCTTCGGGCGTGACCCTCGCGCCCGAAGGCGGCGCGCATCAGAGCATCCATACGCCGCTGATCGGAATGGGCCAGCCCGGCCTGTTGTCCTACGAGCCGGCCTATGTCGACGAGCTCGCGGTGCTGATGCGCTTCGGGCTGGAGCACATGCAGCAGCCCAAGGGCTCGTCGATCTACCTGCGCCTCTCGACCCGCAGCCTGCAGCAGCCCGAGCGCGCGCTGTCGGCGCAGCAGCAGGCAGACATCGTGGACGGCGGCTACTGGTACGCCGGGCCGGAGCCCGGCGCCGACGTCGCCATCGTCTGCATGGGCGCCGTCACCCCCGAAGCGATCGCGGCGCACCAGAGCATTGTCCGCGATTTCGGTGGTGCGGGCCTGCTGGTGTTGACCTCGCCCGACCGGCTGCATGGCGACTGGCTGGCAGCACAGCGCAATCGCGGCCGCACCACCGGCACGGTCGATCGCTCGCCGGCGCCGATCGAGCGCCTGCTCGGCACCCTGTCGCGCGACGCGCGGATCGTCACCGTGATGGACGGCCATCCGCTGGCGCTGAGCTGGCTGGGCAGCGTGCGCGGCCAGCGCGTCGTGCCGCTCGGCATCGAGAGCTTCGGCCAGTCGGGCGACATCCCCGACCTCTACCGCGCCTACAAGCTCGACGCGGCAGCAATCGTCGACGCGGTGGCCCGCGCCGTCGGGTAGAAGGAGAGTACGCCTATCGGCAGCGCCGCGGCGAGGTCTCGTCGGCCAGCGCACAGGTGAATTTCCGCTGACCCTGCGCATCGAACATGATGAGCTCCAGTGACGCAACGCTCAGCATGCCAAAGCCGAAATCTGTCCACCCCTGTACCCTGATCGGCAGGCCATTCTTGTCGCCGGCATCGTAGAACCGCGTGTCGACGACGCCCGGCGGCACCATCGCCGGCGGCGTCGGATCCTCGTTCTGGTTGGCACCGCCGGTGCCGACGACGACCTGAGTCACCGACGGGCCGCCGAGACCTGGTGGCGAGACGTCCAAGGTGCGGAATGCATGGATATGGCCACTGAGCATGATCGTCCGCCGACCGCTCTGGCGCGCCGCATCGGCCATCGATCGCACCCCGGCGATCGCGCCGACCGTCGATTCCTTGCAGGACTCGAGGCGGTTCTGCTTGTCGACGCAGACGAAATAGCCCGGCTCGTGCGTCATCAGCAGGATCGGTTCACCCGGTGTCGCGGGCGGCCTGGCGCGCAGCGCTCCGGCTACGGCGTCCCAGTTCCTGTTCAAATCCTTGGCGAGGAAGCGGTTGCCGGTCGCGGCAGTGTCGAAATTGACGACCGTCAGTCCGTTCAGGCGGATGAACGCCGTCGGATGCGTGGTGTCGCATGCCACGGCGTCATCGCCGAAATAATAGGCCCAGCCATATCCGCCGCGCTCGCAATCTTCGTGGTTGCCGCGGCCGAACACCCACGGCGCCTTGGCGATCAATGGTCGCGCCGGTTCGAAGAACTCGACCCTCCAGCTCGGCTCGCGGTCGCCATACGGCCCTGGCGCGCATTTCGTGCTCGCCGCCAGGCAGGGCGCCTCGCGATAGTAATAGTCGCCGAGATGCAGGATCAGGTCGGGCTGCTTGTCGGCCATGGATGAGGCGACGGCGGCGAAGGGCCACTTGTTGCGATCGTTGCAGACCTGGTCGAAGTAGAAGGTGATTCGGCAGCCGGTGTCGCCCACGATGGCGATGCGCTCCGGCCGTCGTGTGACCTGCTGATCCAGCAGCACCGCGCCGCCTCGTCTCACCTTGACCTTGAGTGTCTCGGCAAGCGGCCGGCGGCTTTCGCACAGCTTGCCGAACGCCTCGACGCGAAGAGGATCGCGGACCGCCATCGACTCGACGCTGCCGTCCCATTCGACGGTAGGGCAAGAATCGCCCCGGTCGACCAGGGCGCGGGCGATCAGACCCGGCTGCTCACCCAGCCCATACTGCGTCCAGGCAACCGGCTCGGCAGGACGCGACGGCGTCGTGGCCTGCGGCGGAGGCGTGCAGCCCGCAAGCAGAATGGCAATGACGGCCAAAAGCATCGATCTCATGGATTCTCCCCTTGCACGCCAACCTAGCACGCCCGGCTTGACCTGCCGTTCTCCACGTCCGAATAACGAGGCATGAAAGTCGACGGCAAGCCCTACCGCACCATCTGGCTCGGCGAGGACGGCACCACCGTCCAGGCGATCGACCAGACCCTGCTGCCGCACCGTTTCGTGATCCGCGACTTCCGCACCGTCGAGGATGCGGAAAAAGCGATCCGCACCATGATCGTGCGCGGCGCGCCGCTGATCGGCGCCGCCGCCGCCTACGGCATGGCGCTCGCCATGGCCGCCGATCCGTCCGACGCCACTCTGGAGCGCGCCTACAAGGTGCTGCTGGCGTCGCGACCGACCGCGGTCAACCTGCGCTGGGCGCTCGACGACCTGAGAGCGCTGCTGGCGCCGCTGCCGGCCGGCAAACGCCGCGAGGCCGCCTACCGCCGCGCTGCCGAGATTTGCGACGAGGATGCCGAGATCTGCCGCCGCATCGGCGAGAACGGCCTGGCCGAGATCAAGCGCCTTGAGCCGCGCGGTGAGCGCATCAATGCCCTCACCCACTGCAACGCCGGGTGGCTCGCAACGGTCGACTGGGGCACCGCCCTCTCACCGATCTACCACGCCCACAATGCCGGCATCCCGATCCATGTCTGGGTCGACGAGACGCGACCGCGCAACCAGGGCGCCAGCCTGACGGCGTGGGAGCTCGCCAAGCACGGCGTGCCGCACACCGTGATCGCCGACAATGCCGGCGGCCACCTGATGCAGCACGGCAAGGTCGACTTCTGCATCGTCGGCACCGACCGCACGACGCGCGGTGGTGACGTCTGCAACAAGATCGGCACCTACCTGAAGGCGCTGGCCGCATACGACAACGGCGTGCCGTTCTACGTCGGCCTGCCCTATCCCAGCATCGACTGGACGATCGAGGACGGCCATCGCGACATCCCGATCGAGGAGCGCCATCCCCATGAGGTCTCGCGCCTCACCGGCCGCACCGACTCGGGCGAGATCGTCACCATCGACGTGCTGCCCGAGGGCAGCCCGGCCGCCAACCCCGCCTTCGACGTCACGCCGGCGCGGCTCGTGACGGCGCTGATCACCGAGCGCGGCGTCTGCGCGGCAAGCGAGGCCGGCCTGCTCTCCCTCTACCCAGAGCAGGCAAAGGCGGCGTGAGGCATGGCTGAGGTTCGCGCGATCCACGAGTCCGGCTACGAACGGCAGGAAGGCGACTTCTATCCGACCCCCGCCTGGGTGACGGAGTGCCTGCTGAGCAGTGTCACGCTGCGCGGGCCGATCTGGGAGCCGTGCTGCGGCGACGGCGCCCTTGCCAAGGTCCTGTCAGCTGCCGGGCACGAGGTGGTGGCGACCGATCTTGTCGACCGCGGCTTCGGGCGTGGCGGTGTCGACCTCCTGCAGACATCGGAGATGCCGGACGGGTGTCGCGCGCTCGTGACCAATCCGCCCTACGGCGACGGAGGCGCCCGCAGCCGCACCGGCAAGGCTTCGCTGCAGATGCTGGCCTTCACCGAGCATACCGTCCGGCTCGCTCGGCAGGCGCGAGGCCAGCTCGCCCTGCTGGTGCGCTTCCAGTGGATTGCCGGCAGGCGGGTCGCGTCGTTGCTGGCGGAAGCCTCGATGCAGTCCGTGATCGTGCTGACCCGGCGCATACAATGGTTCGACCGCGGAAGCGCGACCAAGACCGCCCAGCACCATCATGCCTGGATCTTCTTCGACTTCGCGCTGCTGCCGGCGCGGTGTCCGGAATTGATCTTCGCTCACGGACCGGACGGCCAACGCAGTGCTCATGGTTCGCTCGAACAGGCCACGCTGCCACTTTACGGCCCACCACCTACCGACGCAGACCGCTGAGTCGATCCCATGATCGTCACGCCACCGGCCCTGTGACGCTGGGGCGGCGTAAATATTGCTATATTGCTCTACGGCAAATGACGGGTGATCTCCGATGAAGACGACGGTCGACCTGCCCGACGAACTCTATCGACGGGCGAAGGCCGAAGCTGCGTTGCGTGGCCAGAAGTCCCGTGAGCTCGTGGCAGGAGGTCTGGCACGCGTGCTCGAAGCGCCAGCCGAGCAACTTCCCAAAGCCAAATTGTCGACTCTGATGAAGCGGGCCCGCGGCGTGATGGATTCGGGCGTTCCCGACCTGGCCAGCAATCCGAAGCATCTCTCGGGCTTCGGCCGCAATGCCCGTCATCGTTGACACGGGCCCCCTAGTCGCATTCTTCGATAGGGCGGAACGCCACCATCGATGGGCGATCGACCGCATCGAAGAACCGGAAGCCTTTCTCCTCGCGTTGGCGCTGATCCAGTCCGACGGACTTTCATCGTAGGGCGAGCGTGCTCGGCAAAGTGACGATTTCGCCCACGGCCCGCGTGACTCTGGGCCTCGGCTTCACCCAGATCGTCGGCTGGGGCACGACGTACCTCATGCCGTCGGTCCTTGGCCGATTCTTTCAGGAAGACCTCGGGATCTCGGCCGAGCTGGTCTTCGCCGGCATCACCGTGATGTTCGCCGTGAACGCGGTCTGCTCGCCGCGCATCGGCAAGGTCGTCGACCGAATCGGTGCGCGCAGCCTGATGGCGACCGGCTCGGTAATCTATGCCCTGGCGCTGATCGGCGTCTCGATGAGCCAGGGAGCACTGAGCTACCTCGCCTGCTGGGCCGTCATGGGCGTCGCCTCGACCCTGGCCCTCAGCACACCCGCCAGCATCGCCATCGTCCAGGTCGCCGGCCCGCGCTCGCGCCAGGCGATCGCCATGCTGACCATCATCGGGGGCCTTGCCTCGACGCTGTTCTGGCCGCTGACCGGCGTGCTCGAGCCGGCGCTGGGCTGGCGCTTCACCCTGCTCCTCTATGCCGCGGTCCACCTCGGCGCGTGCCTGCCGATCCATCTGCTGATCCTGCCACGCCGGCCGCCGGTGCATCCGCCGGCCGTCAGCACCTCGGCTGCCAGCGGCGCCGTGGCGCCCGACGATCTCGGCCGCGTCTACCTGCTGCTGTCGATCAGCCTCGCCTTCGGCGCCTTCGTCTTCACCGGGGTGCAGCTGCAGATGATCGAGATGCTGCGCAGCCTGGGCCATTCGCCGGCACAGGCCTTGCTGCTCGCCTCGATGATCGGGCCGGCGCAGGTCAGCGTGCGTGTCTTCGAGCTGGTGTTCGGCCATCGCTACTCGATCATGCGCTCGGCCGTGTTCGGCTCGATGATGCTGCCGGTCGGCCTCGGCGTCGCCCTCCTGGCCGGCGACATCTTCTCCGGAGCGCTGTTTGTCGTCGTGACCTACGGCATGTCGAACGGACTGAAGGCCGTGCAGCGGGCGACCCTGCCGCTCGCCCTGTTCGGGCGGGCGCAGTTCGGCGCCTACATGGGCCGGCTGGCGCTGCCGCAGGGCATCGTCTCGGCCGTCTCGCCGCCGATCATGGCGGCGGTGCTCGCCCGGTTCGGCACGCCGACCGCGCTCTGGCTCACCTTTTTCGTTGCCGTAGTCTCGCTGGTCGCCATGATCCTGCTGGCCCGTCGCAGCAAGGCGGTGCACTGACGATCCATCCTGGCTGGGTCAGGAAATAGCACCCTGCAGGATTATATGTTGCGCGCGATACCGGACGGAATGCGCACGAAATGGAAAAGGCGATACGCTTGCGTCGTGGAGAACCTGTAGCTGTGAGCCATATCCATGACAGTGACGGTCGTCGTCATTGAAGACGAACCTGCGATGCGTGATTTGATCGTCGGCTACCTGACAAGGCGCGGAAACCGCGTCGCCGGCTGCGGCACCTTGGCAGAGGCCGCGCAGGCGCTGCGCGTCCTTCAACCCGACGTCGTCGTTTCCGACGTGGGCTTGCCCGACGGCAACGGCGCCACTTTCTGCCTGGAAAACGTGCGTCATCTGCCGCGTGCCAGGTGGCTGATCATGTCCGCCGAGTCGGATATGCTGCGCCACACCCGCATCCTGGTGATGCGCCCCGACGCACCCCCGTTCAGCGTGGTCGACAAGCCGATCCCGTTGCGCGCGCTCGACGACGTCATCCGCCAGGCAATGCTTGCGGTGCCGCCGATGCGATCAGCCGCCAACTGACAGTTCGATCACGTTCCATGACGCCGGCGCCAGTGTCGCCTCGACGCGCTGGCCTTCGACCTTCACCCTGGCGAGCGGCTTCGGGCTGATCCGATCGGGCGCGGCCTTGGTGTTGACCGCCTTGAGGTCGGGGTCGCAGAGCTGCAGGGCCTGCCGCACGACGACGTTCGAAAAGCCCGCCGCGTTGACCGCGAGCGGCATCTCCTCGTCGAGGCTGCGGTTCAGCGCGAACAGGGTCAGGCGATCCTTCCTCTCGTCGTGCACGGCCGAGAGCTTGAGATAGGGCGCGGCCGGGATGTCGTAGTAATCGTTGATCGGGCCCTGCGGGTCGTTGTAGCGCGACGCATAGGTCGGCGAATCGATCTCCGTGCGCATCACCCGGCCGCGGCCCATGCGGCTGAAATGTGCGAAGGGATGGAAGATCGTCTGGCGCCACGCCGGGCCGCCGGTCTCGGTCATGATCGGCGCGATCACGTTCACGAGCTGGGCGAGGCAGGCGGCCGTCACCCGGTCGGCGTGGTTCAGCAGCGAGATGCAGCAGCCGCCGAAGGCCAGCGCATCCTCCATGTTGTAGATCTCCTCGAGGATCGGCGGCGCGACCGGCCAGCCTTCCTTGATCCGCGCCGCGCGATTGCGCCGCGTGCGATACCAGACGTTCCATTCGTCGAAGCTCAGCATGATGCGCTTGGACGAGCGGCGGCGCGCGGCCACCGCATCGGCGATCGCCACGACCTCGTCGATGAAATTGTCCATCAGGTCGACGCTGGCGAGGAAGGCCGGCGTGTCCTGGTCGTAGTTGTTGAGATAGGTGTGCAGCGAGATGTACTCGACCTGGTCGAAGCTGTGCTGCAGCACGGTGTCCTCCCAGGCGCCGTAGGTCGGCATGCGCCGCCCCGACGAGCCGGCGGCGGCGAGCTCGATCGAGGGATCGACCCAGCGCATCATCTTGGCCGCCTCCTGTGCGATGCGGCCGTACTCCGTCGCGGTCTTGGCCTCCATCTGCCACGGCCCGTCCATCTCGTTGCCCAGGCACCAGAACTTCACGCCATGCGGCTTGTCCCAGCCGTGCGTTCGGCGCAGCTCCGAAAGCGTCGTGCCGCCGGGGTGATTGCAGTACTCGACCATGTTGCGGGCGGCATCGCCGCCGCGTGTGCCCAGGTTGACCGCGAGCATCGGCTCGATGTCCGCGGCGCGGCACCAGTCGATGAACTCGTTGGTGCCGAACTGGTTGGTCTCGGTCGACATCCAGGCGAGATCGAGCCGGCGCGGCCGGTCAGCGACGGGGCCGACGCCGTCCTCCCAATTGTAACCCGAGACGAAGTTGCCGCCGGGATAGCGCATGACGGTGGGCGCGAGCTCGCGCACCAGCGCGAGCACG
>Ga0193752_1003194_pt1 | contig 11466 bp, 1 predicted proteins | sample H1c1metaG_FD_144924 | JGI IMG/M metagenome (GOLD analysis project Ga0193752, IMG submission 144924) | Soil microbial communities from a riparian zone of the East river system, Colorado, United States - H1c1 | ecosystem: Environmental > Terrestrial > Soil > Riparian zone | place: USA: East River... | reverse complement strand
GGTGACCGTGGCGGGAATTGCACAGCCAGCATTGCTGGTCAATGTACAGGTTACCGTATCAAGATTGTTTAATGTCGCTGTGATAAGGGAATCACTATTGGTACCGGCATTGACACCATTAATCCTCCATTGATAGGCAGGGGCCAGTCCCTCACTGGTGACCGCGGCTCTAAATATCACCGTATCACCGGAACAGACAGGAGCTGTCGCATTCATACCGATCGTAATGCTGGGCGTAACCGACTGAGTAACGTTTAAGAGCGCGGCATTGGAGATACTGGTATCATAGCTGTTCCGAGCAATACAACGATACTGATCGCCACTCATGGAAGTGTTTGCGGATAAGATGCTGAGTATTGGAGTTGTTACGTTATTATAAACGCTACCATTACTAACATGAGTCCAGCTCGTTCCGCTGTTTACCTGCCATTGATAAGTAGTGGCATTTGTGGCGGATATGGCGAAGCTGGCACTCCCACCCGAACAAACGCTATCATTCGCCGGCTGCGATGCGATTACCGGCGGCTGGGGACCCAGGGCGAGATTAGACGCTGCCGTACCTATATAAAATGCACCGCTTGTCAGGTTTGCAAAGCTTAGCCCGGCACGCTGCGCACCGGGGGTGGCTGTCCCATTCTGATGATTGCCAACAATGCCGGCAGCCTGCACGAGCCTGTTGTCGGCACCTGTCGTGGAAACATAAGTCGTTGGCGACACTGCAGCCACTTCGAATGAGGCTGCGTTGGGTGTACCGCTCAATACTGCTATTAGCCAGGAATTTTTTATGCGCCTCTGCACAGTGTAGCTCCCATCAGCGATACTCACAGTGTCGAGGACTGTAGTGCCCGCGTCCGTATACGTAGCCCCTATAAGGCCGCCGGCAGTCGGCGAGTTGCGCTGTATGAAAAGGCTGCGGTCAAGACTATCCGGGCTTATGAAGGGATACATCCCTCCTGTAGATGTCGGGTCTACACCGGCATCTATGACGCTGCCTATATTCGAAAGATACCAGATCGCATATTGAGTGCCGGAGGAAATACCCGTGCCTGGCGTCCGCACAAGCGAGCCCCCGCCTCCACCCTGCGAACCTTGAATAAACGTTCCGCTGCTCATCCTCAGCTTACCTTTTTTCAAGGTAAGTATGGAAGCTACCGAGGCACCGGTAGGATTAAAACCAATTGTGTTGAGTTGCGCAATTGTTACACCTCCGACGCTGCTATTGTTGATCGTCAGGTTATGAAAATTCGCGGTTGCCGATGTCGCGGTGTTCAGAAAACTACCTGTCCCTCCGATGTTTTGAGCTATGCCGCACGGTGATGCAACCCCTCCAACATATCGCTGCAGCGCAAGCGTGCCTGTACCATTGCCATCCAGCTTGCCCGTGCCATTTACGATAATGTCCCCCGCTACCGAAAGTCCCGGATCGGGGGATACTTTCAGCCAGCCACCTGTATTAATTGTCAGGTTGCCAAGGATGCCGAGCCCCCCGCTGGAGGTCACAATACGATTGCCTGCCGAAGGCCCGTTAACTATCACATGCTGCCAGGACATAGCCGACGCTCCTGCAGAAAGACTGAAACTGTTTGAAGATACCGAAGTATCCGTGCTGGTTCCGTCTCCAAGGACTAATGTGTGTGTGCCGCCGGCCGGGAAAGCAGCGGTTGACGAAAGAACGCTCGCTACTGGCCATGTAGGCGGGTCAACAATGGTTATACTGCCACCCGAGAATGAGTAAGTGGCCGGTCCGGAAAGAGTAAGAGCTGCTTTGGTAGCACTGGTGGCTACGTTACCGCCATCATTTGGATCAATGCCAATTGTCCCGCCGCTCTGAGTAAAGCTGCTTCCCGTATCATTCATTAAGGATCCATTTACGACCAGGCTGCCACCGGCTACCGATAGATTGCCTGCATTATGCAACTGGTGATTGCGCAAGGTGCTGCAGCCTATAGTCATCGTGCTTCCCTGCACGGACAGGCTCCCGCCCGGGAGGATAGCAAGGTTTTTCGCTCCGGAAGCGACAGCATTTATAGTAATCGTATGGCCGCTGTTGATCACTGCATTGACGCAGGATACACCAGGGCTTACACCACCGATCCAGGTGCTGCCGGTTTCCCAGGCACCGCTTTGGGCAGTCTGAAAACAGCTGTCTATTCCGAAATAAAACGTAAGCGGGTTGAACCCAAAATCCCAGGATGTCAATGCTGTTTTGTTGGCCTGTGGGTTGTTCGAATTGCCACCACCAAAATCATTCGCTCCTACAGCCCCTATAGATCCGGCAGCTCCGGTTATGCGCAACCCCTGAGTGACGGGTATGCTAGTGATCCCTCCGCCGGTGATCCGGACCTTCTGAATGCTCGATGAAGACCCGAACGGCTGGCTGAGCTTCCAGCTTGAGTTGCTTACCCTGGTGATGGTGGAGCCGTTGTCAATGAATGGTGTTACTGCTGTCGTCCCTGCTGAATCCGAATATGTGACATAAAAAGCCTTTACAACAACGCCAAGACTCAAACCGATATTGAGATTACGTATGTTATTGGTGGTGCTGGTAGCCGGACTTACAAAAGGGAAAAGTCCTTCCTTCGCATCGATATCAGCGCCGGGAGCACCTAACCACCGCCGATAAGTTCCGCTCGTGAAGCCGCCTGTGAAGGCGCCCTGGGAATTGAGCAGCTGCCCCGGAACAAGGTAAAATCCATGAGTGAATGTATCCTTTCCGATATTGATGCGGTTAAGCGAGGAACCACTAGAGGAATTAAAGCGGAGCTGATTTCTGACTGTGCTTGGCAGGGAATGCCAAGCAGTACCACTGAACGTAATGCCTGCAGCGTTGCTATTGTCGAAAGTTATGCTCCCGAAGTTGGCAAGAGGTGTAGAAACAGCATCCTTGAAGACACCACTGCCACTGATCGTCTGAGCAGCGGTCCCGTCAAACACCAGAAAGGCAGTTGGGTCTGTGACAAGAGTGCCGCTATTAGAAAGATTGCCGCTAAGGCGAAGTTCCCCGTTCATACCCATACGCAGCTCAGAGTTCGACATGACCGTTAGGTTGCCCAGTACCCAAATTCTACTGCCAAGAGCAGCCCAACGATTATTTGTAATGCTAGCGTTATTGTTCACAGCCAGGTTATGAAATTTATAACTTACTACTTTCAGATACATGCCGTTTGCGCCACCGCCTATATCTGTGCTGCCGCCATCGCCCAACTGAAGGGTGTGAGTACCTGATGCACTTCCGGCTACGCCAATATTCAAACTTGCTGTGGAGGTACTTGGCGCATGAGGGTCCGTCAATATCAGATTACCGCCACTGAGATTCAGTGCGCCCTGCGTAATATTAAAAATTGCCTTATTCCACATGACGCTGGTTGCTGTGGCGCCATTATTATTCCCGTCAACGGCAATGGTGCCCCCGGTCTGGGTCAGGGACGATGTTGAACGCTCCTGTTGCGCATAGGCGCCGTTGATAGCAAGGGTACCACCACTTACGCTGAGCGCGCCAAAATTTGCCAGCAGGGAATTTCGAAATGTGCCGCAACCAATAGTCAGTGTGCTTCCACTCTGCACTAAGGCGCCGGTATCGCTAATAAACAGATTGCCTGCGGCTGCAGGGGTTACGCTGACCGTCACTGTGTGGCCGTTATTGATTACGACTCCATCACACGCTGACGGCACTACCCCGCCCGCCCAGGTGCTTGCCGTTTCCCATGCACCGCTTTGCGCGCTGGCAATATTCTTTGGAGATCCTATGTAGACCAGCCTGGGCACGGAGAAACTGGACACCGTTGTGGAATTCTTATTTGCATGCGGCACAACAGGAGTACCAGAGCCGGTATCGCTCGCGCCTACAGTAAGCGTTGAGCTGGTTGCGCCTGTGATGCGCAGCTCCGCAGGATTTGCAGCAATGAAAATACCCTCGCCTGTAGCCCGAATGCCAAATAACGCGGTGGAAGGAAGCAGCCCGCTTTGGCTAATTGCCCAGGACGCATTGCTTACTCCTGATATGCTAGCCCCATTGTCGGTGAACGGCGTAACGCTTGAAATCCCTACGGCGTCATTATGCTTTACGCTTATAGCCCCACCTGTAGTCAGACCACTGCTGCTTATAGAAACATTTCGCACTGCATTTGCAGTAGCCGAAGCGGGGCTGACAAAGGGAAATAATCCTGCAACATCCGTGTAATTGATCGTTACCGGAGCGATATAACGTTTAAACGTTCCTGATGTAAATCCTCCTTTGCCCGCGCTAAGTGTACCCGGTGCTGCCGTTGAGACTCCAAGGGTGAACACGGCTGTGCCAATGTTAATTCGGTTTAAAGCAGTAGAGGTCGACGAGAACTGAAGCTTGGCGCTGACCGTACTTGCCAATGAGTTCCAGGTCGTTCCACTAAATATGATACCTGTGTCATTACTGTTACCAAAGTAAAGTGTTCCGAAGTTTGCAGTTGGTGAGCTCGCCGCATTCTGAAAGCTACCGGCGCCGCTGATCGTTTGCGATACGGTGCTGCCTGTTAGATGCAACGCCCCGGACGTGATCATTGTTCCATTATTCGTCACATCGCCGCCCACTTCCAGGATATCCGCAGCAGCTATATTCACAATGCCTCCAATTGAAATATGGAGATTGCCCCGGAGATATCCATCGCCGGGAAAGATTGCGCCACGCTTATTTGTAGCAGTAGCTTTATTATTTATGACAACATGATTAAACTTGAAGTCGCCGTGTTCTGTGTTTATGGCCATGCCCTCTGCCCTGCCCCCCACATCAGTGCTCAAACCGTCACCGAGTTGAAGCGTGTGCGTACCTGAAGCTGTATAGGACTTATCTGCATAAAATGCGTTCACGGTTGTCGAGGTGCTTGCATGCGGGTCAACAAGAATGAGCGTGCCCCCGCTGAGATCTATCGTGGTGGTGGACAATATCGAAACAATATCTGTCCCGCCATCTACACTGGTCGCAGTATTTCCGTTGGCATTTCCATCAACGCTGATTACGCCGCCGCTTTGGCTAAAAAAGGAACCTGAGGTATTTTTCAGATTTCCGTTGACTGTCAGCGTTCCGCCGGTTACAGTCAGGGCCCCGTTATTCAGCAGCGTGCTATTGCGGGCCGTTCCGCAACCTACGGTCAACGTACTGCCATTAACCACCAGGCAGCCCCCGGAGTTTATAGTCAGGTATTGTGTGGAAGACGCGCTGGCGCTTACCGTGACGGTATCTCCATTTTGTATGATTGCTCCTTCACAACCGAGCCCCGGTGAAATCCCACCGGCCCAGGTACTTCCTGCTTCCCAGGCGCCGGAAGCCACGGTGTTATAGACATGTGGCGTGCCGAAATACAAATCGGTCGGAGTACTATTTATATCTGCAGCGATGATGCCTGACTTATTTGCAAATGGTCCACCCACTCCACCTAAGCCCGAACCGCTCGTACCGCTGCCAAGCACTATCCCTGAAGCCCCGGTGATCCGATAACTACTGACCAATGGATAGATACTCAAGCCAGTGCCCGCCAGGCGCAGATTCCATGTCCTGGTCGCAAGATTTACGCCACTCTGGGATATAGACCACTTATCATTGCTTACCTCGGTAATTGTGCTGCCCGCATCGGTAAAAGGCGTAACAGCCGAACTGCCGGCAGCAGGCACATAGCTGACACTAATAAGGCCACCACTACTCAAAAAGGCTGAAGTACCGACGGATAGTGTCCTGTTGTTATTACTGGTCGTCGGGACGGGTGATATAAATGGGAATTCGGTGCTACCATTACTCCCGCCGATAACTAGCTGGGCTGTACCCGTCCACCGCCTCATAGTGCCGCCTGTGAATCCGCCGCCACCACCGGTCGTATAGGAACCGGGACTGGCAGCACTGATTCCAAGAGTGAACGTATCCGCGGTCGGCAAATTAATACGGGAGGACGTATAAAAAACATTGCTGACTGTACTTGGCTCACTATTCCAGGTTGCGCCGGAAAATGTGACACCATTCAGACTGGTATTAAATGATGAAAGACTGAAAAAATTAGCCGTGACAGACGTCGGGGTTGCGTGATTACGGAAGACGCCCGCACCCCCGATCGATTGCGGATTCGATGAACGAAACTCTAATGTACCACTGCTCGTCAGCGTGCCGTTATTCAGAATATTGCCGGCTATCGACAAGTTTGAACCGATCATTCTGTATTCACTGTTAGCGCTAATAGTCAGATCGCCGGTTAGTTGCGGATTGACGCCTGTTGAAGAAACCTTTACCCACCTGTTGATACCGTTTCCACCATCAACAACGATACTTCCCAATCTCAGGCGGCCGCTCGACGAGGTGAGATTGATATTAAAGCCACTAGTGGTTCCCCCAATGGCCATACTTATTCCGTCTCCCAGCGTGAGCGTGTAGCCGGGACCTGCATCAACATTTACTGCACTTGCATACTCCAGGGCATATCCGCTTAAACTACTGCCATTCGGCGGATCGACTATGGTTAGATTGCCTCCACTGAGGCCAAGCCCTCCGCTTAGTCGTACGATTGAAGTACCGTTCGCTACGGAAGTGGCCGCGGTATCACTGTTGCCATCTACGGTGATATTGCCGCCGCTCTGAATGAATTGGCCGGCTATGTGATTCAGGCTTCCGTTCAAATGGACCACGCCGCCGCTTATGCTCAAATTTCCGGAATTGCCGATCGCCAGAGTCGCCGTATTGCCCGACGAGCGCGAAACAGTGAGGGTATCACCACTAGTTATCGAAAGCGATCCGGTTGCGGCTGCAGGAATAAATCCCGCCACGCTGCCGATATAAAGGCTGCGCACCGAAGCAGATGCACTTAGGCTCAGATTTGCACCATTGGCAATAACGAAAATGTCGGTATTTGATACGTTTGCCGGAGCGGTCCCAGCGCCATTGGTAGCAGTGCCCCAGCTATTCACATCATTAAAATCCGTAGCAGAGGGTTTGGAATAGTATGTGGTTTGTGCCTCTGTCAGCAATGCATTGACAAGCAATGCAAGTACAAGTAGAATTTTATTCATAAAAAGCATTGATATAATTGCTTGATTGGCGACGTCGTCGAATATGCGGCATGCGCATCGTTCAATCTGGGCGCGAAGTCAATTAAATTAGACAACAATATTCATTTTAACAAATAGATTTTGGCAATTATAAACAACACCTGTGAGCTTCCCGCAATGCATTTTTCCTTTACATTCTTCTCCTTTTCTATGTAACTCGTGTGTCCCTTCTTTCTTAAGGCATTGTCGTTACAACATCTCCATTTTTATGGACGGGGAGAACTTCCTAAGTATCCCCTTTTTATAGGCTCGGATAATTCCCCTCGGTTCTGGTAATCCTTTGTTCTTACTCTTTAGCCTAACTGCAAGATCATGTCATTATTTGCTTTCGGGCAGCTTCGGATATAACTAATAATCACTATTTCTGTTTTTAATAATTGTAAATAAAACAACATTTTGAAATATCATTTTGGGTATTACTTTAGCCGACGCCGAATCAGCTAAACCATAAATCAAAATATGGCAAATCTTCCAATCATCTTAGCAGGGCCTATTCTAAGGAGGGTTGAGCCAAGGCTGGTAACTATTTGGATGGCGTTTTCTGAGCCACAGCATATAGAACTTCAGATATGGGCGAAAATCATAAAAACGGAAAGACCAAAGGAAGCTGATCCCCTTCCCCTGCGACTTTTTGAACCCGAGGAATCTCCTGACTTTACCTATTCAACCGACACCCAACGGATAGGCACACATTTCCACATCGCCTTCATCGCTTACGAGATTCCGCAACAGCATCTTCCCCTGGTGCCAAATTTTGTCTATTGCTACAATATTCGCTTCGCAGATAATTCAGGCACGCAGCGCGATCTAAAATCAGAAGACTTTCTTTTTGACAAGAACAATGCGGTCACAGACAAGTTCTCGCACCTGGCGATCGGGATGAAGGAAGGGCAGATGCCATCATTCTCACTTTGCCCCACCAACCTCGAAGACGTCGTACTGCTTCATGGCTCCTGCAGGAAAATGCATGGCGTTGGCAAAGACGGCCTGGCGGTAGCAAATCATTTGATACTGGGCAATGTCAGCGAACCGAAAAAACGGCCACACCAGCTTTTCCTTACCGGCGACCAGATCTATGCCGACGATGTGCCAATGCTGATACTGCCGCATCTGGCCAGGCAGGGGGCCGCGCTGTTTGGCGAGCAATTCGATGAGAAGATCACAGTCAAAAACGGGACGACGGTGGCCGCTACGCTAATGAACTTCCCGCCCAATCTGCGCAGTAATATCACGAAGAAGTGGGCCGGAATGACCAGTGACGACGACCACAATCACCTGATCACGTTCTACGAGTTCGCGGCCATCTACCTGTTCTCGTTTTCGAATCGCCTGTGGCCTGAAGCGCTGACCAATATCACCAGCGACATCAGTGAGCCCGCGATCGATCTCCTTTTTGATGACCTGGTGAGCATGATCGACGACTGTAATTCTAACATGCGTGAGTTCGTGATGACCGCCGAGGAACTGGAAACGTTCGCCACTTTCAACAATGACAAGCGGACCGCCTGGGAGAAGAAGATGAAGCTCATGTTCAAAAGGGAACTGACTGCCGTTCTTGAATTCAGGGATAATCTTCCGCGAATAGCCAGGATACTGGCAAATGTGCCCGTGTACATGATCATGGACGATCATGAGGTTACCGATGACTGGTACATCACAAAAGACTGGCGGGATAAATCATTGAGCAAGCCGCTTGGCGTGAACCTCATGCGGAACGGCATGATGAGCTATATCCTGTTCCAGGGCTGGGGTAATGATCCCAAAGCTTATCAGACGGGAGACAACCTTGCCCTGCTGAATCACATAAAGCAGTGGGCGGCGCCGGGAAATACGGAAGGACCGACCGTGGCTGCTGCTAATCTAATTGACTCATTCCTCGGCTTTGACGGCAATGTGCCCAAGGTAAAGCTGTTTTATAATGTGCCCACCGGGCCTACACGTACATATGTGCTCGATACGCGAACAAGAAGAGCTTTTGAAACGCGTCGCGGAACGGCTGGATTGATGAGCCCGGAAACCCTGCTCGAGCAGCTTCCGGCTACCCTGCCGGATGCAGGCGCCGAGATGGTATTCATCGTGTCTCCGGCCCCGGTACTGGGCCTTGCGGTTATGGAGGAGCTCATTCAGCCGCTGATGAACGTCATCGTAGACAACCTGTTTGCGGACACAGAAGCCTGGGCATTGAATTTCGCCGTCTTCGAAAGCTTCCTGGCGCGCATTGAAAAATACAAGCGCGTGGTCATCCTTTCCGGGGATGTCCATTTTGGATTCACGATCTGGCTGGATTACTTCCGGTCGGCCGGGGTGCAAAACATACCGGACATTCCCAGGGCGCGAATCGTGCAACTCGTAGCCAGCGCATTGAAGAACGAAACGGACAAAATAGGCAACCAGCACATCCTCGTGAGCGGCCGCCTGCAGCAGCTTCAGTCGGCAGCCTATTTCCCGGCGGAACGCCTGGGCTGGATGAACAAGATCGTAAATGTGAACGGCCCCCTTTCACCCAGGAACGAGATGCGACGCCATAAAAATCCCGTGGTTTTGTCCCCGCAGGGCTGGAATCCCGGTTCTACCGTAACGCCGAAGCCGGACTGGTCCTGGCGTTTGAACATGGTGGTGGACAACCGTCCTGATACCGCCGTCGTAGGCGCCCGCCCGGAAAAGATCCGCATCGATACCATCAGTCCCGACATAGGCTGGAATACAGCAGGCTACACGAAGGTGGTCGAGCGCCACCAGGATGCCTTTGAAAAAAACATCTCGCGCCGGGTTGTCTGGGCCTCGCACATAGGCAGGGTCCAGATCAGGCGGAATGCTGGAAAGCTGTCAGTGGACCACCAATTCTGGTACTTGCTGCCCGAAGATGATCTGTACGAAGAGCCTTACAGCATATTACTTCCCTGGAGCCGACAACAGATTCCCCACCAACACTGAGCTAATCATGGCAGAGGAAAAAAACATACTCCAGCAGTTCGCAAAGGTCGTTCGCGATATACTCAATCCGTTTGTGGAGATGATCGGCGGGCCCCTTGAGGACAAAAAGGAGGCGATGGCTGCTATGGGCCTCGACCCGTCCTTTGCAAACACTTGTCCTGCCGTTCCTGTATCGAGCCTCAACAGCCTGAATGCATATGTCGAGAAAGCAGCTTCCGAGGTAGATGAGCTGGCATTCTTCGCAGCGGTCGAGGACCTGATCCAGATTTCAGCGACTATAAAGGAGTTCTTTTCCGCCGCCGCTGCCGCTAATGGCAATCTCGCAGCAAGCGAAATCACCACAGCGTACATGAATTTGCTGACGCTAAATTATATCCGGCTTAGAGCTCCGGTTTTTTTCAAGGTCATATCTATCATTGAGGCTCTCGATCATCAATCGCTGCATGCCGGCGGGATCCTGAATATGGGATATGCCATCAAGACTTTCTTTGAGAAGATGGGCGATGGACTGGAGACGGAGGAAAGTACCACGCGCGTGTCCGATACCGTCCTGTTCGTAGGAGGAGTCGCCTTGACAGTCCTGAACCGGTTTGTGTTCAGAAAGTTTGGGATACCCCTGGTGATCGATGCGGCCTATGGGTATGACGGGGACCCGAATTCAACAAGTCCCCAGGCTGACAAGGTCTCGAAACGCAGCCTGAGCTTTTCCATAAGGACCATAGGCAGCGAAGCTGTGGCATCCAAGCTTACAAACACGCTGGCCTTTATTCCCCAGGCTCAGGGCGGGCCTGCTGCGATGATGGCCAGCACGGGGCAGATAAAGCTCACTTTTGATGTGGTCAACGACTGGAAGCTCTCCCTGGATACAGGAGGCCTGGGCATCGTATACCGTATAGGCGAGGGCGCCGATATAGGTGCGGCATCCAATCCCTACGTGAAAATCGGCTTCGAGAAGGATACCGATGAGCGAACGATGGGTACCCTGATCGAAAGTCCTTTATTGAAGCTCGGTTATGCCCGTACCAAGTTCAGCATACAATTCTCGAAGGACGATATTGAGTTCAAATTCAAGCCCACCATCGCCTTTATATTCGAGCGGGGCGGGCGCGAAGGTTTCCCCTGGACGATCATCCCCGAAAAAGGCCTGGATATAAAATTTGATGTAGCGGTGGGCCTCAGCCAGAAAAAAGGCTTTTTCCTGGATGGCGGCGGCGGCGGACTGACGATTGCGATCGGGCTCTATAAATCCATCGGGTCGTCCTCTACTTTCCTCTTTTCATTTGATGTAATCACGCTTGCCTATTCTGCCGACCCGGCAACAGAAGAAAAGAGCATAGAGCTCTCCCTGAGCTTCAGTTTTACCATTGCTTCGATCATCACGGCTACCGTGTCGCGAACGGGCGTATTATTCAAGCTGAACAAGAATCCCAAGGGTGAAGGATTGGTTGCCGGATACGATATCGGTGTGGA
>Ga0193752_1003193_pt1 | contig 11469 bp, 10 predicted proteins | sample H1c1metaG_FD_144924 | JGI IMG/M metagenome (GOLD analysis project Ga0193752, IMG submission 144924) | Soil microbial communities from a riparian zone of the East river system, Colorado, United States - H1c1 | ecosystem: Environmental > Terrestrial > Soil > Riparian zone | place: USA: East River... | reverse complement strand
TGCTCCTGCCGGCTTTCACCGCGCTTTCAAGCGCTGGACCGGTCTGACGCCGAGGCAGTACATGCGATCTTGCTGAGGTTCCTGGTTCCGGGAGCAGGTAACTCTTGTCCGGCACCAGCCATTTTTGTGTTTCCCGGAGATTGCTACCACTTCGGCATGCACAATCGGCGAACTACGAACCTAGTGTGGATCGCTTGCAGCCTGATCGCTGCACAGGGCTGCAACTCCGACTCTGATTCGACAACTCCGGCGACATCGGATCACGACGCTGCCAAGCACAGCGACGCGCGATCCACGCCGCCGGTGGAATCTTCCGCGAGCGCAGGCAGCGCGTCTGTGTCCGCTGCTTCACCGAACGCCGAAGCTACCGCAGCGTCGAAAGCGTTCGATCCGACGCCACCGTCGAGCGGCTACACCCGACTCGAAGTACCTGTCGTCAAGGACTTGGCGCCCGGCTCCGACGCCACCCATTGCCAGTACATCCAAGCGCCTTTGGACCACGACGTAGACATACTCGACGTCGAGGGTTTTCAGTCGACGGGGGGCCATCACGCGGTTGCGTATGCCAGTACGTCCACCGCTGCAGTCGGCACGAGTCGACTCTGCAACAGCGAAGACAATCTGGCGCAGGCTGGCTTCCTCGGCGGGATCGGCGGCGAGGGTGGTGGCGGCGTGAAACTACCGGAGGGCGTTGCGTTCCGGCTGCCCAAAGGCCAATCGATCATGCTCAACACCCACTTCCTGAACACGACCGATAAAATGCTGGATGGGCAGGTTGCGATCGACTTCAAGTTTGTCGAGGTCGACGGGAAGCGCACCATCGCCTCACTCTTCAACAACGGTCACACCAGCTTCAACATCGCTCCGCACATGGATGGCAACGCGACGGCGGAATGCACGCTCCCGCGCGATTTCCAGTTCGTCCTGTTCACGAATCACATGCATGGAAACGGCACGCGTGCGATGACCGAGCTCGTGCATCCGGACGGCCGCGTAGAGCTCGTCCACGAGGATGCGGCCTGGACTGCCGAGATGCAGTTCAAAGCGGAGTTTTCGCATTGGCCGCTCGAGCAGCCGCTCATGGTCGCCAAGGGCGACACGCTGCGGACGCGTTGCGAGTGGCAAAATCCAACGGATGCGCCACTCGCGTTCCCGAGCGAGATGTGTTTCGGCACCGGATTCTTCTTGTCCGACGGCTCATCTGCGCCCGTGTGTCTCGAGGGGAGTTGGCTCGAGCGCTGAACGAGCGCTGTTGTTGCGACGGAGCTGGCAACGTCAGCCATGACGAACGGCTGAGTCGAGATGTCGCCTGATCGGGGTCACGCGGATCCCGATTGTCGACGATTGTTCGTCGGCTTTCCAGGCGACCTTGCATTCGTTTAGCTCACTCGGCGTCCTCGCGGCGGCCGCCGGTGCGTGGTCCCTGCTGCTGTCGGCGGCGGATCCACGTCACCGCTGCGACGCCCCGGCCGCGCGTCTTGAGCTTGGTCGTGGTCGTATTCGATGAAGGTCCAATCTCGATCGAGCAGTAGGTGTTCGTTAGCTTGCCGAGCGCAGCGTCAGCTGCGCAAAGCAACTGACAGCCTGCGAACGACTGCTGAATTTCGTGCGAAACCGACGCGGTGGCCCGCTTCCTGAACGACGACGTGTGGTGTCGCCGTCGCCGCTCGTAGATGCAACGAGGATCTATGACACAGAGTTTTCTGTGGCAGAAGCTGATGGCTGCGACGAAGCCCGGGAGTGTCGCCATCGGCGGCAGCCCCATGCCTTCGGGTGGTGCGCCGCTCTCCGAGATCGAGCTTGGAGCCGTGCAGGCATGGATCGCAGCAGGTGCCCCGGCGACCGGACCCGTGGCCGGGCCGAACGCCTCGGACAAGCTCGCCGCGCCTGCGCCGGACAAGGGCCCGCGTACGTGACGTTCACTCCGCCGCTCAAGACCGACGCCGCTGCGGAAGAACAGCGCACCTTAAGTTTTGCAGCGTGTTCAACAATGGCCTGAAACCGGACGGCACCCCCGACATGAAAATGTTGACCCAGGTGTCTCTCACCCCTGAATTCGAGACGTTCCGCCCCACGGCGGAGGCGTGCTCCACGAGTATGGTGGGCGCGGCGTGCCTACCGCTGTTCGATGACAGGCAGTGCGACTCGTCGGCCGCCGCTAACGATGGCAAGTGCGACGCAGCGAGCATCCACTTCGGTGCGAGCACTGAATCCGAGATGTTCATGATGTTCCCGGATCTGGTGATGCCCGAAGGCACAACGGAGTCTTCGGACATCTTCCAGTCGGTCGCGATTGCCACCCCGCTGCCCAACGTCGACGTCCAGTAGCTCGGTCGGTTCAGTCCGTCTGCAGCACCGCTCGGTAGGGCACGGGCGACGGATCGTTTGCTCGCTCGAGCTCGCCGTCGTGCGTCATTGGGACGAACGCCGGGAAGCGAATGTAGAACTCGATCGGAACCTCCTGAGAACCGCCGCCGAAGGTCGTGATGCGATAGCCCGGGTTCGGCGCGTTGTCCTCGACCGTCTTGATCGCCGTGTCGTAGTTCACGCTCGGCTGCACCGACGACTCCGAATACAAGCGCCGCGAGAAACCTCCGAACACGTGGCCTGCCGTGTCGCGCAAGAGCAGCATCTGGCCACCCGCTTTCGCGCCTGACAGGTCCAACTGATCTTCGGTGACGTAGAGCGTGTTGAGCGCCGGCGACGTGGACCCCACGTACGTGACCGGAATCGGGTAACTCGTGCAGACCTTGAGCGTGTTCGCGGCATTGAGCGTGCAACCGCCCGGACCGTTCCCACTCAGCTGCGCCCACGCGATGTTCTTCAACGTGAAGAACGCGTTGATGTTGACTTCATCGCCGTCTGCGACCGTGACGGGCGCCGGTAAGGGCACACCCGACGCGCAACCGGCGTATTCGACGCGAACGTAGCCCTGCTGTTCTGGATGCGTCGTCAGCACCTGGGTGCCGCTCGCCGTGTAGTAAGTCGTTCCGTTCAGCTCGACCGAGCCTTTGACGTAGCTCGCGTAACCCGTCGCTCCAGGGGCGACGCACAACGAGACGTTTACCGTGTCGTAGGTGCCCGGATGAATGTCGATCGTATGGTTGAACAATGCAGCGAGCGCGGCGTTGTCGGCCATGTCGACGAGACACGAGTCTTCCGGCATCACCGGTACGCCGGCGTCGTCCAGATCGAGTGGGGCATTCGGGTCGCCCGACCCATTGTTCGCGCACGTGTATAAGTCCGCGCCTCCGTTCCCCGGCCCGAGCAATCGCACCGATGCCAGCGGCACGAGCAGACTAGTGGGCGTGAAACTCGATTCACCCGGCGCGGCGAACGCAGTCGACGCGACGCACAAACACGCTGCACTCAAGATCAAGCTTCGAGGAGACATCACTCCACCCCCTTCAGCTGAAATGTCACGCGTGCATGCGGGCCGGTGACGCCGCCGCTGCCGCCGCTGCCGCCAGTGCCGCCTCCAGGCTGACCACCGTGGCCAGCTTGATTGCTGCCAGCGCGTCCACCTTGGCCGCCGGCGTTGCCGCTGGCTGCGGTCCCTCCGGTGCCACCGCCACCGCTGCGGGCAGCGCTGCCTTGCGTTTGTCCGCCTTGTCCGCCGCGGCCCCCGTTGTTCGAGCCGGCGCCGCCCCCGTCCGGCGAGTCCGAGTCCGAGCCTTTGCAGGCGAACAGCGACAAGCCAAGCCAAAGCCCACACACCACGCGAACTCCGACGCTCATGCCCGCCTCCAGCGACACAGTCGTGTCGAACCCTCGTGTGCGTCCGAGATCGTGCCGAACTTGAGCCGGAACGGATGTCAGCCACTACGAATGGTCAGATCGTGGGCGATCTGCGTTGTGACCCAAGGCACTCCTGCTGCTAGGGTGCGCCCTCCCGAAACGCTGACAAGAGGCAAGGCGACGATGGCAATCTCTCTCTACGACTTGAGTGTGACCGCGTATCTCCAGACGCTCGGTGCAACGAGTCGCATCTTGGACAAGGGCCTGACCCACTTTCGCGAGGCCAGCGTGGACCCCGAAGAGATCGTGGAAGTGCGCCTTTTCGCCGACATGCTTCCGTTCCGGTTCCAGATTCAGTCGATCGTGCATCACTCGGTCGGCGCGATCGCGGCGATCAAGAAGGGGGCTTTTCAACCGTCCTTCGAGAAGACTCCGCACGATTACGCAGCGCTGCAGGAGCTCGTGAAAGAGGCGCAGAAGAGCTTGGAGACGGAAAACCCCGAGGAGATCAACCTGCGGGAAGGTGCGGATGTGACTTTCCAGGCTGGCGACACGAAGCTGCGGTTTTCGGCTGAGGATTTCGTGATGTCGTTCTCGCATCCGAACTTTCATTTCCACGCGACGACTGCGTACGACATCCTGCGTTCGAAGGGTGTGCCGCTCGGCAAGCGCGACTACATGGGTCGGTTGCGGTTTAAACGGTGAAGGCTCACTGGCGGCCGCCGAGCACATCGGCGACCGCCCCCCATTTCACCTTCACCGCCGGCCGTTCACCAAACTCTCCACCTTCGGCAGCAGCGAAACCAACTCGCGTCGATCCGGATCCTCCCCCGCGAGCGGCGCCAGCAACTGACGCACTCTCGGCAACTCCCGGCGGTTCGCAAACGGACTCGCCTTGAGAATCTCCGCGAGCCGCGCGACACCGATCGCCCAACGCGCGTCCTCATCGACCTGCTCCAGATCGCTCTCGATCTCGTCTTCTACCAACGCCGTAGCCACCTCGTCCGCAGCATCCCGGCTCGTCGCGCCTGGCTTCTTCCAACGCACCTTGACGCGCACGAGCTCTTCTTCGCCGACTTCCGGCTCGAGAGTGCGCGCAACTCGTTCGCCGAACGACGCTCCCTGCACGCCCTCCGGCACGTCGTCCGCCGTCAGCGCGAGCTCGTATAGCGCAGTCACGCGATGGCCCGCCCCGACTTCGCCGCCGTCGACTGCATCGTTGCGGAACTGGTTATCCGCCACCGCGCGATCTTCGTAGCCGATCAACCGATACGCGTAGACGCGCGACGGATTGAACTCGACCTGAATCTTCAGGTCCTTCGCGACGTGGAACGTCGTCGCCAACAGACGCTGGTGCGCGTACGCGATCGCCTGATCCTGGTTGTACAACACGCTGTAGATACCGTTCCCCGCATTGCTCACGCGCTCCATCATCGCGTCGTTGTTGCGGTCACCAAAGCCAAGCGCAGTCAGCGTGACGCCGCTCCGCCGCTTCTGCTCGATCAGCGACACCAACGCTTCCGGCGACGTGATGCCCAAGTTGAAATCGCCATCCGTGCAGAGGATCACGTGGTTGATGCCTTCGTCGATGAAACCCACCTGGGCTTCGCCGTACGCGAGCTGGATGCCGCTCGCACCGTTCGTGCCTCCACCGGCGACGAGCGCGTCGATCACGTTCAAGATCCTCGCCCGGTCTCGCACCGGCGTCGGGTTCAAACGGACTCGCGTGTCGGCCGCATAGCTCACGATCGAAACGGTGTCGGTGGGGTGCAGCTCGTCCAATACTTCGCGGAGCACGACTTGCACGAGCGGCAGCTTGTTCGCCGCAGCCATGCTGCCTGAGACGTCGACCAAGAACACCAAGTTGGCCGGCGGAATCTCGTCTGGCTTCGCCGCTTGAATCCCCACGCGCAGCAGCTTCGTCGGCCGCGTGTCATCGACGTGTGCACTCGCTGAGAGCGAAATGGAAAAGGGCACGCCGGTTTCGAGAGCGGGCGCCGGATAGTCGTACGCGAAGTAGTTGATGTACTCCTCGGCGCGGACTTCGAGCGCGGACGGCAGCACACCTTGTTGGAGTGAACGCCGCAAGATGTCGTAACTCGCGCTGTCGACGTCGGCTGCAAAGGTCGAGAACGCGTCGGTTTCCGTCAACACGAATCCGGGAATGCGCGGCACCGGAATGTCAGTCTCAGTATCGGCTTCCGAAGTCGGGACAGTCGGAGACGGCGGCAACGTCGCGGGTCCGGTGTTGGACCGCGGTGACGAGAAACCCTTGTCGTTTGCAGCACAAGCCGCGACTAAACTGAACGCACTGATGATCCACAGGAACAGTGTCGCCTGGAACGCGACGCTGTTTAGAACACGCGAGCTCGGGGGACTGGGAACCCGCCCTCGTTCGCGACTAACGATTCTTCTCGCGACTCGATTCGAGCGCGGTACACACATCGCCTGACGGCGGTGCGCTCGCACTGCTGACGCGGGCTCGCCACTCGGCTTCGCTCGACGCAAAGCTCGCGCAGACGAGCGCGCGCGCATTGCCATCGAGCTTGAAGGCGCCGGGGAGGGCGCGACGGTTCCCGCACTCGTCGAGCGCGTGCACCGAGAGCGGGGTGTATATTTGACCAGCCTGGTACACGGCGATCCCGACGACACCACGCCATGCCGGTGGGCACGTGATCAGCGCTTTGAAGCGGTCGGCGGCATCGAAGTGCGAGGCTTCCTGCACGCGATCCTCCGCGTCGAGCCGCACGAGCTCGAGCGCGAAGTCGCCGCCTTTCACGTGCAGCCGCGAAGCCGGCTCCCGCACAGGCCGCAGGAATAGCAGCCCTGCCGCGGCAGCCGCAGCGAGCCCCGCCCAGGCGGTCCAACCCGTCCAACGCGCGCGGTGCGGCTTAGTCTTCGGTGTGGGCGGTGCGAGCGGCGGCAAATCGAGCACCGGCGCGTCCTCGATGCTCGCAAAACATTCGTTGCAGACGGGGCAGTCCGCGAGATGGCTCGCCACGGCGTCCCGCTCCGTCTCGGGCAATTCGCCGAGTGCGTAGCGCTCGAGACGCATCCAGGAAATCGGTTGGCCGGTGCACGCGCTCACGTGTCACCTCCATCGTTCTCGATCAGCGCACGCACGGTCTCGTGAATGCGATCCAGTCGGTGTCCGATCGTCTTACGACTGAGGCGGAGCAGTGACGCAATTTCTTCTTGCGTCATGTCGTCGACGTAGCGATAGACCAGAATCTCGACGCTCTGCCGATCCAACCGCGCCGACAGTTTGGTCAGCAAGTCGAGATCGATCGCTCGATCCTCACACGTCGAACGTACCGGACCTCGCAACACCACGTCCTGTCGCGACAGCAGACGCCGGCGTGAGGAATTGTCGCGGATCAGGTTGAGGCAACGGTTGGTCACGGCTCGATACAAGTACGGGAGATCGATTTCACTGGAATCACGCTGCAACAGCTCGACGAATAGCGCATGGACGACGTCCAGCGCGTCGTCATGACTTTGAAGCATGCGCTCCGCTTTACGGATCAGCGCGGGCGCGTAGCGGCGATACGTTTCCATGCGGAGCTGCGCGTCAGTCGCACGACCCTCCGATGGAAAGCTCGGGCATCGAACAACTCCCCGAGGCGCACTCTTCGGCGCTTTTGCACTTCGCGCCGGCGGGACGATTGTTCAAGGCAAGCGGTGTGGCGGGGCAGCCCATTTCTGCGAGGTGCACGTTGAGCTCCGCGACGATCACTTCGCCCGGGCCGTCCTTGCGCACGCGAAATCGCACGCCTTCGTACCAAGTCGGCGTCGTGATCTCGAACGTGTGGACGTCCCAATCACTCGTCGGAATGCGCTCGCTGAACTCGACCTCTCCGTCGTCGAGGAAGTCGAGCTCGAGGAGCGCACGCGCATCCTTTGCAACGTGAGCCATCAACGAGAACGCGAAGCAGGTTGCGAGAGTCGCATTCAGCTCGGGGCGCACTTGGCTGACAGCGGAGTCATCCCCGACGAGCTCGATCGCATAGTCGTCGGGATGCCAGGTGCCCACGCGTTTGGCTTCGCCTTCGACATCCCACCCGCACGGGTGATCGTCGCACCAGCGTTCCAGGTTCGGATTGTTGATCGGCGACTTCGAGCCTGGGGCGCACGCCGCCAATAGGCCGGCGAGACACAGCGTGTGCAGATGGAAGTGCCGCAGCATGCGCTACTCCCAACTCCGGAAGCGAAGGCCTGCCGTAAACGCAATGCCGCCGGCGTCGTGAATTTCATTGAACTCGTTTTCGATGCCGGGTGCGAACACGTAGCGCAGCTCGAACTGAACTCCGACGACGCGCGACGGCATGAGCTGCACCCCGGTACTCAGCCAGGCGCACGGACGGACGAAGTGCTGCGTGACGGGATGCGTCGTCTCCGTCGTATTTTCGAACGAGGGATTGTCACTGTCGAAGTCGTCGACGGCTCGAGCTGCATCGAACGTCGTCCACGCGATGCTCGCGCCAACGCCGGCTCGACCAAACACGTTGACCCCGCGGCGCAGGCCGAATCCGAAGTCCGCTTGGACGAACGGCCCCACTGCGTGTGCGTTCCAGCTGAAGTCTTGCTCGAACTCGAGGTCGCGCTTGAAGTCGCGCGCACCGAGGTTGAAGTACTCGAGACCGACCACCAAGTTGGGCAGCAGGCGTCTCCCAGCGCTGATCGCAAAGCGAACCCAGTCGCGGCCGTCGCTCTCGAGTTGGAACTCGTGCAAGCGCTCCACGTACGCGTCTTCGGATGCACCCCAGCCGCCGCCGATGCCGAGCTCGACGATCCAGCCCTCCTTCGTGCCATCCGGCGGGCCTTTGCTCTCGGTCGCTTCGAGCTCGATGGCAGGACACGCACTCGGACGCAGAGAAGTCTCGATCCCGTCGCGCACGGCTAGTGTGCAGCGGACGGCGGCGTCCCCACTGCGCACCGTCGCTGCGTAGGTCGCGGGCGGCAGCGCCAACACCACCGCTTCGCCCGCAACTTTGTCGAGCTCGGCGAGCACCGACCAACTCGGCAAGTGCTGCACTAACACGCGCCCCGACACGTCCGCAGGCACGCGAAGTCGAGCGGTGGCAGCAGCCGGATGCGTGAGTGCAACCTCGTCCTTGCCCTTGAAGTTCGTCTCGAGCGTGGCGTGCTGCTCGCCGACTTTAGTTGCAGCCGTCGTCGCCAACGTGTGGTTGTACGAATATTGATAGGCTTCGGAGAGCGTGACGCGCCCGTCGGCGTCGCGATCCGCCGCGCCGCGAAGTCCGACCAGCCAGTGATGGGTGAAGAAGCTCGAGCGCAAGTGCTCCGACTCTTGGCTCAGCTCTTTGCCACTGCTCGACGCGATCACTGCGATGCCTTCCGTATTGAGTCGCGCCACCGAGTTGAAAGAAAAGTCCGCGGCGGGCCCGGCACCCTTCACGCGCGAAAACGCGCCGCTCTGGCAGGCATCCAGCACGACGATCGAGATCGTCGCCGGCAGCTGCAGCAAGCGTTCGCGCAGCTCGGACAAGGGCAGTTCTTGGCGTCCGAGGTTCAACGCATCGGCGCGCGCATGACCGGAGTAGTAGAAGAAGAACCGCGATTGCTTGCCGCGAGCGGCGAGTGGTGCGACGTGCGCCTGCACACGTTCGATCGCCGCCAGTAGTTCGTTTGGCGAAGGATGCACGAGTCGCTCTACGTGATCGGGTTGATAACTTCCGAGCTCGACGAGCAGCTCGGCGACGCGTTGGGCGTCGTCTTCGGCGTAGCGAAGCGATTCTTGGCCCGGACCACCCGGGTTGCTTCCGACGACGATTGCGTAGCCCTCGCTCGGCGCGAGCTGGGCCGTCGCCACGCGCGGCGCGCCCCAAGCAGCTAAGCCATGGACTACAAAGAAGAAAATCCACCGATTCATGCGGTCTTGTTCACCCGGGCCACCCGCTCTCCAGCATAAGACACGCGAGCGCCAGGAATTGGGAAGTCGGTAGTGGCGATCGGGGCTTGGGGCTAGTGGCGTCCGCGGATTCCGACTTGGGCGACTCACCTCGACGGTGTTAGGGAGGGTGAGTTTGAGCGCGTTGTTCGCGGGATATTCGCCCCTCGCTACTCGGGGCGCCCATTGCAGCGGCGCTTCGCTGGCTGCTGTCCCAAGCTGAGACTCGGCGCGCGACGCAAACGCACTGACACCAGAGCGAATACGAGAAGCTCGCATTGTCTCTCTTGTGCTCGTCTTCGTTCAGGTTCCGTGCGAAACATGCCGGCTTCAGCGCCGATCGCTTGGATGTCCGCAGCTCGATTGAGAGCGATGCACGTTCCCGCGGCGCGAGGAGATCTCTCATGAGTCAGTCCGGCGTCGCGAATCGATCTGCCTGCTTCACTCTCACCGCGTTGTGCATCGCGCTCGCTGGAGCGTTCGGGTGCTCGGACGAGAAGAAACCCGCGGCCGATCATGCGCACGAAGTCGATGCCTCTGACATGTCGACGACACCGCCGCCGCCAGCCGCCAACGCAGGGGATGGGGACGACAGCGACTGGATCACGATGGGCTACGACCCGGGCTCGACGTATTTCAACAACCTCGAGAAGACGATCACGCGTCAGAACGCGGCGCTGCTCGAAGTTGCATACACCGTCGACATGGGTTCCAACGTGTACGGCGCGCCGCTGCAGGTCGGCGACAAGATCTTCGCAAATGCGGGCGGCAACGTGCGTGCGTTGAAGGCAGCTACGGGCGAGGAGCTGTGGCGTGTGATGGCCGGCAACTCGAGCGGATCGATGAGCTACTCCGACGGGATGCTTTACCTCAACACGACAGGCTCGAAGCTCGTTGCATTGAAAGCCGAGGATGGCTCGCAAGTCTGGATGAGCTCGTACAACACGCAAGCCGCAGACGGCACCTCGTCGCCAGTCGTTGCAGGTGAGTACGTGGTCGTCGGAGGCTCGAGCGGTGGTGCCGAGCTCGGTGGTGGCATGTTCCGCGGATTTTTGTCTGCGGTCGATCGCAAGACCGGCGAGATGCGCTGGTCGACGTTTACGGCGCCCGAAGGATCGAAGGGCGCGTCGATTTGGTCGTCGCCGTCGGCAGATGTCGAAGCGGGCGTGACGTACGCCGGTACGGGTAACAACTATGGCCCGCCGGCGTCGGACACTTCCGATTCGATCATACAGTTCGATCTGAAGACGGGCACGATCAACTACAAATATCAGGCGCGGCAGAACGACGCGTTTAGTCTCTCCGGTGGTGGGCCCGACTGGGACTTCGGCGCGAATCCGGTGTTGTACGAGACGCTGGTCGGCGGCGTGATGACGAAGCTAGCGGCGGCGGGCGACAAAGGTGGCGTCACGCACGCGATTCGTCGGGATACTGGTGAACAGGTCTGGACGCGGACGTTGGGGATGGGCACGGCGGACGGCGGGCGCGGGATCTTCACCAACTCGGCCTGGACCGGGAAGTACATGCTGTTCGCGGTGAACGAAGGTGGTCCAGCGACGCTGTTCGCGCTCGACGGTGCGACGGGTGACATCAAGTGGATGCGTGCGCTGCCCGGTCAGGTCTGGGGTCGAACGGCGGTCGTCAACGGTGTGGGTTTCGTCGGTACCGGAACGGCTTTGGAAATCTTCGACGTGGAGACGGGTGAGTTGATCAAGTCGTTCCCGTCGATGGGTGGAACCGTGGCGAGCACGATCACAGTGGCGCACGGGCGAGTGGCGTTCGGAGAAGGTCTGACGTGGACCTCGGGGATCGCGGGACAG
>Ga0193752_1003192_pt1 | contig 11472 bp, 9 predicted proteins | sample H1c1metaG_FD_144924 | JGI IMG/M metagenome (GOLD analysis project Ga0193752, IMG submission 144924) | Soil microbial communities from a riparian zone of the East river system, Colorado, United States - H1c1 | ecosystem: Environmental > Terrestrial > Soil > Riparian zone | place: USA: East River... | reverse complement strand
CGGCGAAGTGCGGCTGCCCTACGCGCTGGCGCGCAAATATCCGCGCGCAGGGCGGGAGTGGGCCTGGCAGCTCGTGTTTCCTTCGGGCAACCGCTCGGCGGATCCAGAGGACGGAGTGATACGGCGCCATCATGTCCACCCCGATACGCTGTCGCGGGCGGTGAGCACCGCGGCGCGGCGCGCGGCGATCGCGAAGCGCGTAAGTTGCCATACGCTGCGTCACTCGTTCGCGACCCACCTGCTCGAGCGCGGCTACGACATCCGCACGGTGCAGGAGTTGCTCGGCCACTCGGACGTGTCGACAACCATGATCTACACGCACGTCATGAACAAGGGTGCGCGAGCGGTGAAGAGCCCTCTCGATCGCCTCGAGCAGCCGCGCGCGGTTTACGCCGCCGGCCCTTGAATCCTAGTAGGACTTCGGCAGGCCGAGGACTTTCTCGGCGATGAAGCAGAGGATGAGGTGCGGGCTGACGGGGGCGATGCGGCCGACGAAGGATTCGCGCAGGTAGCGCTCGACGTGGTACTCCTTCGCGTAGCCGTAGCCGCCGAGGGTCATCACCGCGTTCTGGCAGGCGTCGAAGCAGGCTTCGCCGGCGAGGTACTTGGCGGCGTTCGCCTCGGCGCCGCACGGCTTGCCCTGGTCGTAGAGCCAGGCGGCCTTCAAGGCCATCAGGTTGGCGGCCTCGAGCGCGGCCCAGCTGGCGGCGAGCGGATGCTGGATCGCCTGGTTCTGGCCGATCGGCCGGTCGAAGACGATGCGCTCCTTCGCATAGGCGGCTGCGCGCTTCACCGCGCAGCGGCCCAGGCCGACGAGCTCCGCGGCGATCAGGATGCGCTCCGGGTTCATGCCGTGCAGGATGTACTCGAAGCCCCTGCCCTCCTCGCCGATGCGGTCGGCCTCGGGCACCGGCAGCGCGTCGAAGAACACCTGGTTCGAGTCGACCGCGTGGCGTCCCATCTTCTCGATCTCGCGCACTTCGATGTATTTGCGGTCGACGTCCGTGTAGAAAAGCGTGAGGCCCGTTTCGGCCCTCGCGAGCAGCAACACCTTCTCGGCGACCTGCGCGGTCGAGATCCACACCTTCTGCCCGGAGATGAAATATTTTCCGTTCCGCTTCTCGGCTTTCACCTTGAGGCGTTTCGTGTTGAGGCCGGCGTCCGGCTCCGTGACCGCGAAGCAGGCCTTGTGCGTCCCTGCGATCAGCGGCGGCAGCATGCGTTTCTTCTGCTCCGCGTTGCCGAAGACGACCACGGGGTTCAGGCCGAAGATATTCATGTGGACGGCCGAGGCGCCGGAGAAGCCGGCGCCCGACTCGGCGATGGCCTGCATCATTACCGCCGCCTCCTGGATGCCGAGGCCGGCGCCGCCGAACTCCTCGGGCATCGCCACGCCGAGCCAGCCGTCTTTTGCCATCGCCTGGTGGAAGTCGGCCGGGAAGCCTCCCTCGTTGTCGCGCTTGAGCCAATACTCATCCGGAAAGCGCGTGCAGAGCTTCTCAATCGCCTCGCGGATGCGCTGCTGCTCGTCGGTAAGGGAGAAATCCATCTACTTCAGGCGCCGCACCAGCTGCTCGATGCCGATGGCGATCAGGATCAGCGGCCACCAGGTGGCGAGGAGATTGCGCAGCTCACCCCAGTTCAGGTAGCCGAGGTTGCTGGCGAGGAACAGCACCCCCACCACAACCAGGATGATCGGCCAGACGATGCGTTTTCCTTCGCTTGCCATCACAGCTCCTTCAACCCGGCACGGTTCCCGCTTTTCGCAGCTCCGCGATCTCGGCGTCGTCGAAGCCGAGCTCGACCAGGATCTCGCGCGAGTGCTCGCCGAGCTTCGGCACGCCGCGCCGGATGCTGCCGCCGCGCGCGCCGTTCGCCCAGACCGGGAACAGGGCGAAGCCGTTCGACACTGCGCGGCGCTCCTCGAGCTGCGCATTGTGCATCGCTTCGCCGGGCGTGACGCAAAGGTCGACCGGGACATCGCTGGCTTCCAGGATGCGGATCCAGTCGGCGGCGGTCCTGCTTTTCATTGTCTTTTCGAGAAGCCTGGAAAGAGCATCGCCGTTCTGCCGCCGCTTCTCGTCGGTGGAGAACTCCTCGGCGTCGAAGCCCTCGACCACGCCCTTGAAGTTGTTCCAGAAATGCTCTTCCAGGATGCCGAGGGTCAGGCGCTTGCCGTCGGCGGTCTCGAACACGTCGTTCACCGGGAAGATGTGCGCGCGCGGATCGACTTTCGGGTCGAGGCTGTGGCGCATCGCGGCCCAGAAGAATGCGCTTTCGAACAGGGACAGGTCGAGGTAGGCGCCCTTGCCTTCGTGAAGGGCGGAGAGCACGGCGACCGCGGCAAAGGCGCCGCCGCCCATGTCCGCGACCGGCAGGGAGGAGCGCGCCGGCGCCTTCAGCCAGTGGCCGGGGAAGGCGAGCGCGCCGGCGGCGGCCACATAGTTGACGTCGTGCCCCGGCCGCTCGCGCCACGGCCCGGTCTGGCCGTAGCCGGAGATCGAGCAGTAGATGAGCTTGGGGTTGTGCTTTTTCAGCGTTTCGAAATCGATATTCAATCTCTTTGCTACCCCTGGACGGAAACCCTCCAGGACGATGTCGCATTGGCGGATGAGCCTCTCCACCACCGGTTTCGACGATGCGTTCTTCAAATCGAGGGAGATGCTGCGCTTGTTGCGGTTCTCGGTGTGGAACTGCACCGGCACATAGGAGCGGCCCGGATCGCCCTTGGGCTGCTCGACCTTGATGACCTCGGCCCCTAGGTCGGCGAGCAGCGCCGAGCAGAACGGCCCCGGCACGAACATCGAGAAGTCGACGACCCGCAGGCCGCTAAGCGGAAGCCAGCCGGGCATTCTTTTCCGACGACCTGACAAGGTATTTCATTGTTCCCCTCTCTGGCGCCGCGAAGTATCCCACGCTTCTGCTAGACTGGTCAGTCTACTTGGGGGACGCAGGGATATGACCGTGTTGCACCGCGAGCGCGTCCTGCGCGCCGCCACCACTTCTTTTCTCGCCCACGGCTACCGCTCGAGCGTGGACGAGATCGCGCGCCGCGCCGGCGTCGCCAAGCAGACCGTCTACCAGCACTTCCCGAACAAGGACGAGCTGTTCAAGGAGGTGGCGCGCGATCTCGCGCAGCGCGTGCTGGTCGAGCTCGACCCCGCCATGGACCTGCGCGAAGGGCTGCTGCGCTTCGGCATCGCGTATCGCGGCCGCGCGCTCGGCGCCCAGGGCATCGCCACCTTCCGCACCCTGGTGCCCGAGGTGCCGCGCTTCCGCGCCCTCGCCCGCACCATGTACGCCAACAGCGCCGGCGAGATGGTGCGCCGCCTCGCCGCCCACCTCGAGAAGGCGATGGATGCCGGCCGCCTGCGCCGCGAGGAGCCGCGTTTCGCCGCCGAGATGCTGCTCAGCCTGCTCGCGGGGCACGACCGCATCAAGCGCCTGTTCGCGGTGACCGACCCCGAGAACGAGACCAGCCGCACCGAGCGCATCGTCGACACTTTCCTCAGAGCCTTCTCAAAATGAAAACCATCCTGATCCTTATCGCCGCCGCCGTGGTGGCCGGCTGCAGCCAGGGCGACGCGAAGCAGAACGACGCGAAGTCCGACGGCAAAGACGCCGCCCTGCTCGTGAGCGCGGTCGACGTCGCGCTGCGCGATGTGCCGGTGTCGCTCGAGGCCGTCGGCCGCGCCGAGGGCTCGCGCGAGGTGCAGGTGCGCGCGCGGGTCACCGGGATCCTGGAGCGCCAGACCTTCAACGAGGGCGACACGGTGAAGGCCGGCGCGCCCCTCTTCCGCATCGAGCGCGCGCCGTTCGAGATCGAGCTCGCGCAGGCGCGCGGCGTGCTGGCGCAGGAGCAGTCGCGCCAGGGGCTCGCCAAGCAGGAGCTCGAGCGCCTGAAGAGCCTCGCCGACCGCCGCGCCATCAGCCAGAAGGAGGCCGACCAGGCCGAGGCGACCGCGCAGCAGAGCGTCGCGCTGGTGCACATCGCCGAGGCGCGCGTGCGCCAGGCGGAGCTCAACCTGTCCTACACCGCGGTCGACGCGCCGATCGGCGGCATCACCGGCCGCGCCATGCAGTCGGTCGGCAGCCTGGTGGCGCCGAACAACGACTCGGCGGTGCTCACCACCCTCATCCGCGCCGACCCGCTGTGGATACGCTTCGCGCTTTCCGAGGCGGAATTCGCCCGGCTCAGATCGGGAGCCATCAAGGTTCACGAGGTCAGGCTCGAGCTCGCCGACGGCAGCGTTTTCCAGCCGATCGGCAAGATCAACTTCTCCGGCTCCAGCGTCGACCCGGCCACCGGCACGGTGCAGATGCGCGCCGAGGTGGCCAATCCGAAGCTGGAGCTCCTGCCCGGGCAATACCTGAAGGTGCGGGTCGTCTCCGGCACGCAGCGGGCCATCGTCGTGCCGCAGACCGCGGTGGCGCAGAACCAGGCCGGCCGCTTCGTCTGGGTGGCGGCCGAGGGCAAGGCAACGCAGCGCCAGATCCGCGCCGGCGACTGGCTGAGCGGCGACTGGGTGGTGCTCGAGGGGCTCAAGCCCGGCGACACCGTGATCCTCGACAACCTCGCGCGCCTGCGGCCCGGCGCGCCGGTCCAGCTCAAGAAAAACGGGTAGGTAGGCGGAATGTCGAAGTTCTTCATTCACCGGCCGGTGTTCGCCGGGGTCATCGCGATCATCATCGTGCTCGCCGGCTTTCTCGCCGCGAACCTGCTGGCGGTGGCGCAGTACCCGGAGATCGCGCCGCCGACGGTGCTGATCACCACCTCCTATCCCGGCGCGAGCGCCGAGACCCTCTCGCGCACCGTGGCCGCGCCGATCGAGGAGCAGCTCTCCGGGGTGGAGAAGCTCTCCTTCTTCAGCTCCACGTCCTCGTCGAACGGCTCGCTGCAGATCACCGCCACCTTCGAGCCGGGCACCAACGTCGACCAGTCGGTATTCAACGTCAACAACCGGGTGCAGATCGCGCTGCCGCGCCTGCCCGACGAGGTGCGCAGGAACGGCGTCATCGTGCAGAAGCGCTCCTTCGACATCCTGCTGGTGGTCTCCATGGTGTCGCCGGGCAACGCGCGCGACACGCTGTTCCTCTCCAACTACGCCTCGATCAACATCGTCGACGAGCTCAAGCGGGTGCCGGGCATCGCCGACGTGACGGTCTTCGGCGCGCGCGACTATTCGATGCGCGTCTGGCTCAATCCGGAGAAGATGGCGCGCCTGGGCATCACCACCGGCGACGTCGCCGCCGCGCTGCGGGCGCAGAACGCGCAATACGCCGCCGGGCGCATCGGCACCGAGCCCGCGCCGGCGGGCCAGTCGATCGTCTACACCGTGACCGCCACCGGGCGCCTGATCGAGCCCGAGGAGTTCGGTGAGATCGTGGTGCGCGCCGCAGGGTCGACGACCAGCGGGTCGTCGGGGGCAGCCCCCGGCATCCTGCGGTTAAAGGACATCGCGCGCGTTGAGCTCGGCGCGCTCAACTACGACACCTCCAACACGCTCGACGGCCAGCCGACCATCGGCATGGCGACCTACCTGCAGCCGGGCGCCAACGCGCTGGAAGTGGCCGACCTGGTGCGCGCCCGCATGAAGCAGCTGCGGCCCGCCTTCCCGGAGGGCGTGGACTACGCCATCCCCTTCGACACCACGCGCTTCGTCGACGCCTCCATCAAGGAAGTGAACAAGACGATCTTCGAAGCGGCGCTCCTCGTGCTCGCGGTGGTGTTCCTGTTCCTGCAGACCTGGCGCGCCACCCTCATCCCGATGATCGCGGTGCCGGTGTCGCTGATCGGCGCTTTCGCCGGGCTGTGGGCGGTCGGCTTTTCCATCAACACGCTGACGCTCTTCGCGCTGGTGCTCGCCATCGGCATCGTAGTCGACGACGCCATCGTGGTGCTGGAGAACGTCGAGCGCCTGATGCGCACGCGCGGCATGCCGCCGTTCGAGGCGGCGCTCGAGGCGATGCGCGAGGTGTCCGGCGCGGTGGTGGCGATCGTGCTGGTGCTGTGCGCGGTGTTCATCCCGGTGGCGTTCCTCGGCGGCATCGCCGGCGCCCTTTACCGCCAGTTCGCCGTGACGCTCACCTTCGCAGTAATCATCTCCGGCTTCATCGCGCTCACCCTCACCCCGGCGCTGTGCGCGATCATGATGAAGAGCGGCGAGCACGAGTCGAAGGTCTTCCGGCCGTTCAACCGTGGCTTTGACTGGGTGACGCAGCGGTTCCTCTGGGCTGTACAAGTCCTCCTGCGGCACCCTGTGTTCTCTCTCATCGGATTCGTTCTTCTGCTGGCTGGGTGCGTTTTCCTGTTCATGCGAGTGCCGTCGAGCTTCGTGCCGCAGGAGGACCAGGGCTACATCTTCGGCAACGTGCAGCTGCCCGACGGCGCCACGCTCGAGCGCACGCGCAACATGGCGGCCGACCTGGGCAAGATCATCCAGGCCAATCCCGGCGTGCAGAACACGATGGTGATCAACGGCTTCGACCTGCTGGGGGGCGGCAACAAGACCAACGCCTCGAGCATGTTCATCCCGCTCAAGGACTGGGACCTGCGCAAGGACGCGCCGGCGGCGGCGGTGGCGCGCGACATCTCCGCCAAGGGCGCGCAGCTGCGCGAGGGCATCACCATCACTTTCAACCCGGCGGCGATCCGCGGCCTGGGCACCTCGGGCGGCTTCGAGATGTACCTGCAGGCGACCGCCGACCCCAACCCGGCGCGCCTGTACGAGATGACGCAGACCTTCCTGCAGGCGCTGCGCGAGCACCCGCAGCTCACCGGCATCAACTCGTTCTTCCGCCCCACCGTGCCGCAGCTGCGCGTCGAGGTCGACCGCGAGAAGGCGCTGTCGCTGGGGGTGCCGGTGCAGGACGTGTTCGACGCGCTGCAAAGCACGATGGGGGCGCTGTACGTCAACGACTTCAACAAGTTCGGCCGCACCTACCGCGTGCAGATGATGGCCGACGCGCCCTACCGCGCGCAGCCCGACGACCTCGGCGCGGTGTACGTACGCTCGGGCATGACGCGCGAGATGATCCCGCTCAAGGCGCTGATCCGCGTCACCAACACCGTCGGCGCCGAGCAGCTCGAGCGCTTCAACGGCTTTCTCGCCGCGCGCGTGCTCGGCAGCGGCAAGCCGGGCGTGTCCTCGGGCGAGGCGATCCGCGCCGCGGAGGACACCGCGGCGCGCGTGCTGCCCGAGGGCTACCAGATCGCCTGGTCGGGCCAGGCGTTCCAGGAAAAGCGCACCGGGCGCGCCTCGGCCATCGCCTTTGCGCTCGCCATCGTCATGGTGTTCCTGATCCTCGCCGCGCTCTACGAGCGATGGCTGCTGCCCTTCGCGGTGGTGCTGGCGGTGCCCTTTGCGGTGTTCGGCGCGCTGTCCTTCGTCTGGGCGCGCGGGCTGGAGAACGACATCTACTTCCAGATCGGCCTGGTGGTGCTGATCGGCCTCGCCGCGAAGAACGCGATCCTGATCGTGGAATTCGCGCAGCAGGGCTTCCTCGAGGGCAAGAGCGCGGTCGAGGCCGCGGTCGAGGCGGCGCGCCTGCGCTTCCGGCCGATCATCATGACCTCGCTCGCCTTCGTTCTGGGCGTGATGCCGCTCATGCTGTCCACCGGCGCGGGCGCCGGCGCGCGCCGCTCGATGGGCACCGGCGTGGTCGGCGGCATGCTCGCCGCGACCTTCGTCGCCACCATCTTCATTCCGCTGTTCTTCGTCATCGTGGCGCGGCGCAAAGAGAAGAAGCCGGCATGAGTTTCCCGAGGGAGATTCTCCTGGTCCTGGCGCTGGCGGGCTGCACCACCGTCGGCCCGGACTACCAGCGGCCGGAGATGCCTCTGCCGGCGCAGTATCCCGATTCGAAAGAGGCGGCTGCGGCCGAAGTTCCGACCGCGTGGTGGGCCCTTTACGGCGATCCGTTCCTGAACGAGCTCGTCGGCACCGCCTGGGACAAGAACGCCGACGTGCGCCTTGCGGTGGCGCGCGTGCAGGAGGCCGAGGCGCTGGCGCGCGAGGCCGGCGCGCTACGCTATCCCGAGGTGCTTGCCGGCTACGGCGTGACGCGCAACCGCGTCAGCGAGTTCACCGCGCCGCCGCCGCCGACCACCTCGGGGCTCACGCGCACGCAGAACCAGCTCCTCGCCTCGACCAACTTCGAGATCGACTTCTGGGGCAAGTTCGCCCGCGCCGACGAAGCGGCGCGCGCCAACCTGCTCGGCTCGGTGCTGTCGCGCGACACGGTGCTCCTCACCCTGGCGGGCGCCACCGCGCAGGCCTACTTCGCGCTGCGCTCGCTCGACGCGCAGCTCACCGTGCTCGCCCTGGTGATCGAGAGCCGGCGCGAGTCGCTCGACCTGGCGCGCGCGCGCGCCAACGCCGGCCTGGCGTCGGACCTCGACGTGCACCAGGCGCAGGGCGTGCTTTCCGACGCGCTGGTGCAGCGCCACGAGACCGAGCGCAACCGCGCGCTGGTCGAGCGCCTGCTGGGGCAGCTTACCGGGCGTCTGGACCTGAGAATTCCTTCGGGCGACCTGTTTGCTTTGCCGGTGCCGCCGACGGCGCCGCCGGGCCTGCCCTCGACGCTGCTCGAGCGCCGCCCCGACATCCGCGCCGCCGAGCAGAGCCTGGTCTCGGCCAACGCGCAGATCGGTGTGGCGCGCGCGGCGCAGTTCCCCACCATCTCGCTCACCGCGGGCCTGGGCACGCAGAGCGCCGAGTTCGCCGACCTGCTCAAGAGCGGCGCCGGCATCTGGAACATCGGCCTGGGCATCGCGGGGCCGCTGTTCGACGCCGGCCGGCGCGAGGCGCGCGTCGACCAGGCCACTGCGCGGCGCGAGCAGGCGGCCGCCGGCTACCAGAAGTCGGTGGAGACCGCGTTCCGCGAGGTGGCCGACGCGCTGGTCAACGTCGAGCGCTCGAGCGGCAGCGAGGCCGAGCTGCAATTGCGCCTGCAGGCGGCGCGCGCGGCACTCGACCTGTCCAACGAGCGCTACCGCTCCGGCTACTCGCCCTACCTCGAAGTGCTCGACGCGCAGCGCACCGCGAACGACGCCGCCATCGCCTTCGTGCGCAACCGCCAGGCGCGCCTCGCCTTCAGCGTCGACCTGATGAAGGCCCTCGGCGGCGGCTGGAATTCGGGGACGGAGCCCTAACTCCGGCGACGCGCGCTTTCGGAGTTAGGGCTCCGTCCCCGAATTCGGGACTAGGCCAGGCCGGCTTTCTTTCTCTTCTCGGCCAGGCGCACGTGGGTCTTGGCGCTCTCGACCACGAAGCGCACATGCGTGCCGCGGCCGCATTCCTCGACCGGATCTTTCACCGAGAATTCGAAGACCACTTTTCGCCGGTCGACTTCCTTCACGGTCATCTCGATGGAAACCGAAAGGCCCAGGGGCGTCGCGGCAAGGTGATCGATGGTGACGTGCGTGCCGACCGAGTCCTCGCCCGCGTCGAGGTGGCCCACCAGCCAGTCGCGGCAGGCGTACTCGACGTCGCTCACCATCTTGGGCGTGGCGTAGACCATGCCTTCCCGGCCCATGAAGCTGATGCAACGATCTTCGGTTATTTCTATTTTTTTTCCGAACTGCAATCCTGGCCGCAAAGACGGCTTCATGGGGCCTTGTAGCCGGCCCGCTCCACCGCTTTCTTCATCTTCGCCACGTCCACTTGCGCCGGATCGTAGGTCACCTTCGCGCTGGCCTGCGCGAGCGAGACATCCGCTTTCTGCACGCCGGCCAGGCCGGAGAGCATGCGGGTCACGCTCTTCACGCAGCCTTCGCAATCCATTCCTTCGACTTTCAGTTCGACGGTTTCCATCGGTTCAGTAAGAGAGAGTTGGACACCACGGACACCGAGCTCAGCGCCATCGCCGCCCCGGCGATGGCCGGGTTGAGCAGGCCGAGCGCGGCGAGGGGGATGCCGAGCACGTTGTAGAAAAATGCGAAGAACAGATTCTGCCTGATCTTGGCGAGCGTGGCGCGCGACAGCTCGATCGCGCCGGCGATGCCCGCCAGGTCGTTGCGCATCAGGGTGATGTCGGCGACGTCGAGCGCCGCGGCGCTGCCCGCGGCGAGCGCGAAGCTGACGTCGGCCGCGGCGAGCGCGGGCGCGTCGTTCACCCCGTCGCCCGCCATGCCCACTTTGCGGCCGCTTTCGCGCAGCTTTGCGATCTCCAGGGCCTTCTCCTGGGGCAGCACGCCGCCGCGCCAGCGCTCGATGCCCAGCTCGCGCGCGATCGCCTCGACCGCCGCCGGGCTGTCGCCCGAGAGCACCACCGGCTCGATGCCCATCGAGCGCAGCCGCGCCAGCGCCGCCTTCGAGGTCGGCCGCAGCTCGTCGGCGAGCGCGATCCAGCCGAGGAAGCGGCCGTCGTACTCGACCCCGATCAGCGTCCTGCCGGCAGGATTTTCCGGGGCGCTTCTTTCGAGGAAGGCGGGTGAGCCGAGGCGCGCCGGCCTGCCCTGCACCGTGCCGACCACACCTTTGCCGCCGACGGCGCGAAACTCCCCGACCGGCGGCGGCGCGCCGTCATACGCCTTCACGATGGCGCGCCCCAGCGGGTGCTCCGAGCGCGCCTCGAGCGAAGCCGCCGTTTCCAGGATTTCTTCCCGGGTGGAAGAGAGCTCCGGAAACACCCCGACCACTGCGGGCTCGCCGCGGGTCAGCGTGCCGGTCTTGTCGAGCACCAGCATGTCGAGCTTCTCGGCGCCCTCGAGCGCCTCGGCGTTGCGGATCAGGATGCCGGCCTGCGCGGCGCGCCCCACGCCGACCATCAGCGCGGTGGGCGTGGCGAGGCCGAGCGCGCAGGGACAGGCGATGACCAGGACGGACACGGCCGAAATCAGCCCTGCCGTGAGGTTTCCCGATAGCAAGAACCAGAAGAAGAACGTCAGCGCCGAGATGCCGAGCACCACAGGCACGAAGACGGCCGACACCTTGTCGACCAGGCGCTGCACCGGCGGCTTGGAGCCTTGCGCCGCGGCGACCAGGCGGATGATGCCGGCGAGCACGGTCTGGCGGCCGATGCCGGTGGCGGCGGCCCTCAGCGTGCCCTCGCCGTTGATCGTGCCGGCATAGATCCGCTCGCCGGGTTTCTTCGCCACCGCCAGCGATTCGCCGGTGAGCATCGACTCGTTGACGCTGGAGGCGCCCGCCACGACCCGGCCGTCCACCGCGATGGCGTCGCCCGGGCGTACCTCGAACTCGTCCCCGGGATTCAGAGACGCGGCGTCGACCTCCACCAGCACGCCTTCCTTCTCGATGAATGCCTTTGCCGGCTGCAGCCGGATGAGGGATTCGAGCGAGCGCGCCGCGTTCGCCTTGGCGCGCGCCTCCAGGTACTTGCCCAGCAGCACGAGCGTGATGACGACTGCTGCTGCCTCGAAGTAAAGATGATGGGAGAAACCCGTGAAGAGCGTAAAAGCCGAAAACAAGTACGCCACGCTGGTGCCGAGCGCCACCAGCACGTCCATGT
>Ga0193752_1003191_pt1 | contig 11474 bp, 9 predicted proteins | sample H1c1metaG_FD_144924 | JGI IMG/M metagenome (GOLD analysis project Ga0193752, IMG submission 144924) | Soil microbial communities from a riparian zone of the East river system, Colorado, United States - H1c1 | ecosystem: Environmental > Terrestrial > Soil > Riparian zone | place: USA: East River... | reverse complement strand
GGTGTTTTGTCTATCGCAATCTTCTTCTAGAGTTCATTTTATATGTTCGCTGGCGCACAGCATTCAGCGAAATGCACACGAATGATGCGCGCACGCATTCTTTGGAACGCCTTGAAGGCTGCGCCGCGAGGTATAACACTCACGAGAAGCGGGCGCTTTTTTATGGTACGACAGCGAAAGTTTACCGGTTGTATTTCGACTAAAAAGTAGTAGCGAGTTGTCGCGCTAGTGTACTTTTACATCCTTTGCGGCACCCTTTTCCGGGGGTTACCCGGCCCCAAACTTCGGCGCATCGGTCCACGGAAAATTCATCGCGGTCACTCCCTGTTTGAGTTCAGCGATTGCCGACGCCACCAAGGTAGGATCGCCACGCGCACCCAGTTCGATAAAGCGTTCCGGCTGCACGCGCGGCAAACTGAAAATCTTCAATGCCGCATATTTTCCCTGCACCGCTTTCATCAAATCGATCAGCAGGCTCTCGCCCGCTTCGCGCACGATAATCGCTGCTTCACCGATACGGCCGGCATCGAATAAATATTTGTAATGCGTATCGAGCACCCAGTCGATCATCGGCCAAGCCATTTGTGGAAATCCCGGCACGAAGTAAATATTCTTGAAATTAAATCCGGGAATGCGATTAAACGGATTGGGAATGATATTGGAGCCTAGTGGAAACTCGCCCATCGCAAGGCGCTGCGGCGTGACGCCCTTGGGATCATCCACAAAGCGCGCGCGGATTTCAGCCTCGGCGTCGGGGTGTAGTTTCAATGCCACACCCACGGCGTCGGCCGCGCACTGGCGCGTGTGATCGTCGGGCGTGGCGCCGATGCCGCCGAAGCTGAACACCACATCCGGCAGCGTCAGCGTGCGTTTGATGGTGGCGGTAATGAGTTCCGGATCATCGCCCAGATAATGCGACCAGGCGAGTTCCAGGCCGCGCGAGGACAGCGCCTCGATCAGCTTCGACATGTGTTTGTCCTGCCGCTTGCCCGACAGAATTTCATCACCAATGATAATCGCGCCAAACTTCATTCACGGTCCTTTCAAGTTACAAGGTACAAAAAAAACCTCGCCTTCGCGCGGGAAGGCGCAACGCAATTCCCGGCCCGGCACTACTGGTGGATGTAGGACTCCAATTGCTTGATGGTCTCTTCACGGTCGGCGATCACTTCCTTCACCAGATCACCGATCGACAGCACGCCGGTGAGTCTGCCGCCATCGACCACCGGCAGATGGCGGATGCGCTTTTCGGTCATCAACGCCATGCAGTCCTCCACCGTTTGCTCCGACCGGACGGTAACCACCTTGTCAGTCATGATCTCGCGCACCGCGGTAGCCTGCGACGAGCGGCCATGCAAAATGACCTTGCGCGCATAATCGCGCTCCGAAACCATCCCGGCGAGACGCCCTTCATCGAGCACCACCAGCGCACCTATGCCCTTTTCCGCCATGAGCTTTATGGCATCAAGCACACTGGCTTGCGGGGAAATCGCATGCACCACCGCGCCCCCTGTGCCTTTTCCCTGCAACAACTGTTTCACTGTTTTCATCGCCGCCTCCTTACGTTGGCCTAAAATGAAACTGCGCGAAATTACTTCGGGGATCAGTGTAGTCTTGTTTTCAGTGCGAATAAAGCGTGTTTATTTTGTCGTTGCGGCCGCCGTGGCTGATACGGCAGCTATAGCGTCCGCCATCCACACAATGTTTTGCGCCATGCGCAGATTCGCCATGTCGATCAGCCGTCCTTCGATTTGCACGGCGCCGCGCTGCTCGCGCGCGGCTTCCGCCATCGCAACCAGCACACGCCGCGCATCGGCGACTTCCTTGTCGTTGGGGCTGAAGGCCTGATTCGAAGGCGCAATCTGCGACGGGTGAATGACCATGCGTCCGGTAAAACCCATCGCCGCAGCACGTCGGGTAGCAGCCAAAAATCCCGCGGCATCCTTGATGTCGCCAAACGCGCCGTCGAGCGGACGCAATCCATACGCGCGGCACGCCACCACCACGCGGTTCTGCGCGGCGTGCCACGGATCGGTTTGAGCGTAGCGGCGCTGGCCCGCCGTATCGGCATCGCTCAACACGCCGTGATCGGGATGCATTCCCCCGATGGAAGTCGTGCGCATGCGCAACGACGCCGCCAGATCGCCCGCGCCGAAATACATCGCTTCCAATCGTGTCGACGACTGCGCAATCGCCTCGACATTGGTCAGCCCCAACGCGGTTTCAATCAATGCCACAAAGCCGATGCGTTTGGTTCTGCCGCGCGCTTGTTCGATCTGCGTCACCAGCATGTCGAGCGCATAAATATCAGCGGGCACGCCCACCTTCGGCATCATGATCAGGTCGAGCCGCGGACAATTTTCAACGATATCGACAACATCACGATACATGTAATGCGTATCCGCGCCGTTGATGCGCACGCTCAAACCCTTGTTGCCCCAATCCACTTCGTTGATACCCTTGATCACATTCTCGCGCGCTTTTTCCTTGTTACCACCGGCAACGGCATCTTCGAGATCGAGAAACACGACATCAGCGGCAGAGCGCGCGGCCTTTTCAAACAACGCAGGTGTCGCGCCGGGGACGGCGAGTTCACTGCGATGCAGGCGCGCCTTTGCAGCTTCAGGTTGAGCAAAACTCATGATATAAAATACTCAATAAAAACAAATACTTACAATTTATTTCGGCTCATGCTTTCGAGCACTTCGATGAGCACCGAAAGATCGCTCGATCCTTCGCCGCGCCCGATCGCCGCATTGATATGCTGCATCGTCACCGAGGCCGCCGGCGCGGCCGCGCCATGGTCGTGCACCAGACCCAGCGCGATGGCCAGGTCTTTGTGATACAGCCGCGTATCGATGCCATTGGCAAAATTGCGTTCGACCATGCGCTTGCCGAAAACATCGAGCACACGACTCGAAGCGATCCCGCCCATCATCACTTCGCGCACGGTGGCCGGATCCACACCGCAGCGCTGGGCCAGCGCCAGCGCTTCAGCAGCACCCTGCGCGGTGACCAGCAACAATAACTGGTTGCATGCCTTGGTGATTTGCCCTGCCCCGCTGTCGCCGACGCGTATGATGGTTTTGCCCATACAGGCAAATAACGGTTTGATGCGTTCGAAAACTTCAGGTTTGCCGCCAACCATGATGGCAAGCGTCGCCTGTTCGGCACCTGTCGGGCCACCCGAAACCGGCGCGTCGAGCATCTCTATGCCTTTTTTTGCGAGTGCCTCAGCGACGCGGCGCGCCGCCGTAGGCGAGATGGTCTCCATGTCGACCAGCACGCTGCCAGGCTTCATACCGTGTATCAGGCCGTCCACGCCGAGTACCACTTGTTCGACGTCCTGCGAATTTGTCACCATGGTGAACACCACTTCGCATTGTGCCGCCAGCGCCGCCGGCGTGTCGTAGCGCGTGGCACCAGCCGCCATCAACGGCGCCGCCGAATCGGCACGCCGCGCATAAACACCCATGCTGTGTCCGTGCTTCATCAAATGCAGCACCATCGGACGTCCCATGGCACCCAGTCCTATAAAACCCAGTTTCATCATGTTTTCCTGATCAATACAGCTTGTTCAAGGATTAACTAAATTGGGCGGCCGCTGTCCGGTGAGCGCTGCCACCAGATTCTTCGCCGCCGTCATCGCCATCGCGCGGCGCGTGGCTTCGGTCGAACTGCCGATATGCGGCGCGAGCACCACGTTTTTCAGTTCGAGAAATCCACGATCAAGTTTGGGTTCGCCTTCGAAAACATCGAGCCCCGCAGCGCGTATCACGCCGTTTTTCAGCGCATCAATCAGTGCTTTATCATCCACCACACCGCCGCGCGTGGAATTCACCAAAATCGCAGTGGGTTTCATTTTCGCAAGCTGCGCTGCGCCGATCAGGTGATGCGTTTCGGGCGCATACGGCATTTGCAGGATGACAAAATCCGACTGCGCCAGCAATTCATCCATGCTCACATGCACTGCGTGAACTCGCTGTTCAATCTCCGGCGCAACGCGCTTGCGGTTGTGATAAATCACTTTCATGTCGAAGCCGCACGCGCGTCGGGCAATCGCCTGCCCGATGCGGCCCATGCCGACAATGCCCAGCGTGGCATGATGCACATCCACGCCCAGCCATTGCTTGAGCTTCCAGCCCGTCCATTCGCCCCGGCGAATATACGCCTCCACTTCAGTAATGCGGCGCGCCGTAGCAAGCATCAGTGCAAACGCCAGGTCGGCAGTGCTGTCGTCGAGCACGCCGGGTGTGTTGGTCACCTGTATGCCGCGCGCGGTGCAAGCCGGGACGTCGATATTGTTGTAGCCGACGGCTATATTCGCCACCGCTTTCAGATTCGCGCAACGCGCGATCAGCGCAGCATCCACACGGTCGGTCAATGCACACATCAATCCCTGCGCGCCTGCGAGCCTTGTCGCCAGCGCGTCCGCAGTGTACGGCACGTCGGACTGATTGGCATCCACCTCACAGTGCTGCTTTAAATAGTCTATGGCGTCGTCAAACACTTCGCGTGTCACGATCACTCGCGGCTTCATTTGCGGCTTTCCTTTGTGATTTTGTCTTCCCAGATATTACGACAATGCGTTTCGCGCATAAACAGCGTAGCAGCCAGCCCACTCAAAGCAAACGCCAGCAGCACGGCCAGCGCCGCGCGAAAACTGGTGAGCGTATAGGCGCCGCCGCCCGACAGGCGATCCAGCATCCAGCCCACCAGCGGCTGCAGAATGCCTGCCGCCAAAAATCCACCGGTATTGGCGACGCTGGTGCCCATGCCGGCGTAGCGCGGCCGGTTTACCTCCTTGGCGTAGACCCACGCCATCACGAAACCGGACGCACAAAAACCGGTCAGCACGAACATCGTCCATGTCCATTCGCGCGGCACGCCGATGATCCACAATACCCACATGCCGCAGTAGGCCGCGGCCACCGCGATCGCCAACGGACGCCGTCGGTGCATGCGATCCGAGGCCATGCTCAAGCACACCGATGACACCGCCAACGCCAGCAGTATTGCGGCGGCGTGGTGACTGGCCTCGACCGGCGGCAAACCGTAACCGTGTATCAGCATCGGCATGCCCCACAGCCCGATAAAACTCATGTAGCTGCCGGATAACCCAAAGCTGATCCAGAACCCGGTCCAGGTGCCGCAATTGCGCATCACCTCACCCAAGCCGTGATACCAGCGCGTGCCCGCATCGGCAGCGGTTATTACGGTAGCGCCGTGCAGCGGCGTAACCGGCCGGTCACGCATCAACCACCAGGTCAGAATCGCGGTCACGAAAGAAGCAACGCCAATCGCCACAAACACATGGCGCCACGATACCGACGTCACCGCCCACGCCAGCGGCACGGTCGCGGTCAACGCACCGGTCAGCCCCACCACATTGGTAAGCGACGCGGTGGTGGCAAAATGCCGTTCTTCAAACCAGGCCGCGTTAAGCTTTAACGCTGCAACAAAAGCCACCGACACGCCCAACCCCGCCAACGTGCGTCCCGCCGCTGCGGCTGCAACGTTGTCGGCGAGGCCGAACATCACGGAGCCGATGCCGGCAATCACGCCGCCTGCGGTAAGCACCTTGCGCGGTCCCAGCGTGTCAACCAGCACCCCGGTGGGCACCTGCATAACGGCGTAAACATAGAAATAGGTCGCGGCCAATGCGCCGAGCGCGGCGCCGCTGACGGCGAACGCGGTTTGCAACTCAGTGGCAATGGTGCCGGGCGCGACGCGGTGAAAGAACGCGATCCAGAAGGCGGCCACGCCCAAGCCGACAACGATCCAGCGCGGGCGCGCTTCAGTCATGAGGTTTCAGTAAATTGTATACAGACGATTTTCCACCAGTGTATCAGTGATCGTTGTCTCACCGCCGAGCGCATATTGCCGCATGCATCATGAATTTGCGTACGCGCTATGTTTCTGCCTGTTTAGTTCGTTCGCGAGCAGAAAAACCCGTTACGATCCTGTAACGGCCTGGATCGGCGATAGTGAATCCTGACTGGCGGGTACGAAAATGCCGTGTTCAGACAGGTAATGAGTGACGGCAGACGGTTCCAGATTTATTCCGGCAAGTCCAACGTGGCCATCGGGACGCAATAAATAAAAAGCCGGCCCTTTGATCTGCACAAGGGCAAGTTGTTGGGCGTTGTATGCTTCGTCGGGAATCACATGAGTACACAAGAAATCGCCGGCTACCGGTACATTCGCCGATGCGGCAGGTTGCCCGATAACGATCAGGTTGTAGCGCGTGTCGTCGAACTTCTTGAACAGATCCTCGACCGGGCCGTTTTTCCGCAGTTTGAGTTGCAGCCACGGGAAACGATCGCCGGCGTGCGGCGCGCCGTCCGGCAAAACGCCCAGCGTCTTCGACAGACGGCTCGCGCGATACCGAATGCCGGTCTGGGAGATGGTGCGAAACGCCAGCGTCTGCACGCGCTTGAACTTCATGGCGAAAGCAGCGACTCGGGCGAGAATGCGCGTGCGGAACAGCCCCGCCAACCAGCGGTCGGATACGAGCAGATTGAAAGCGCGGTCGGTGGTGCGCAACAGCCGTTGCGCGACGGGGATGCGCTCTTCCTCGTAGGTATCGAGCAGCGCCGGGACTGCTTTGCCGGAAATCACCAGCGCCAGTTTCCACGCAAGGTTATAGGCATCCTGCAGGCCGGTGTTCATGCCTTGGCCACCGGCGGGGCTGTGAATGTGCGCCGCATCGCCGAGCAGAAAGCAGCGCCGATCGCGAAATCGTTCGGCGCAACGGTGATGACTGCGGTACGTCGAAAACCAGTTGCAGTTGCTGAACGACAGCGCGGCGCCTGCCTCCTGCCGAATCGCCGGAATCACTTCCTCGAATGTGAGGCCCGCTTTCTGCCGAAGATACGAGGGGAGTATGCCGACAATGCGCCAGTGGTCGGTGCCGCGCATCGGGAACAGCAGATGGAAACCATCACGCCAAAGATACACGTTGACTTCTTCTGGCCGCATGGGGCCGGTAGCCACGGTGTCCGCAACGAAGAACACCTGCTCGTACGGCGCTCCCGGAAACGTGATGCCGGAGCGTTCGCGCACCGCGCTGCGTGCGCCGTCGCACCCGGCCATGTACGCAGCCGTGACCTCACGCGTGGCGCCATCCGGCTGTTTGAGCGTTGCCGTTACGTGGCTTGGCGACTGCTCGAATGACAACAGTTCGGTATTCCACTGCACGTCCGCGCCTAGTTTGCGCAGGTGCTCGCCCATGATGCGTTCGTTATCGTCTTGCCCGAGTATAAGCACGTAGGGAAACGGGCTCACGCTCGCGCCGATTTCGCCCAGCGGAATACGCGCCATCCAGCGTCCTTCCGCCCACATATTGGCGCCGGTGCCGCGCTTGCCGAGTTCGAGCGCGCGTTCAACGATGCCAAGCTTTGAATAAATTTCCAGCGTGCGCGCTTGTACCGCCACCGCGCGCGACTGCTGCGCGGGTCCGGAATGCCAGTCGACAATGATTGCACGGACCCCGCGCCGTACGAGTTGGTTGGCGAGCATCAGCCCGGTCGGGCCGGCCCCCACAATCAGAACATCCGTATCCATACGGGCCTCCGTACAAACGCAAGCAACAGCACTCTGACAGATCTGCGCCATTGAAAATGGCGTGGCGTATTAGCGACAACGCAAAGGTTAAGGCCAAAACTGAGCCTTAACGACATCACAGCGCTCAACAGTGATAATATCTTTTAACTATTTGATTTTATTGAATTATTTTTACATCTATAAATCACATTTCACCGACGCACAAAGTCTGCGGACGCTGCCAGGCTATCCCGGGATGGAGAACCATCAACTCCCATACAGGAAATTCGGCAGCCACAGCGTCATGCCCGGCCAGATGTACATGCACGCCAGGCACAGAATTACGATCAGCATATAAGGCATCATGCCGGCGAAAATCTGATTCAACGTTACGTGCTTCGGCGCAACGCCTTTGAGATAAAACGCCGACATGGCTACTGGTGGCGACAAGAACGCCGCTTGCAGATTCACCGCCACCATCGTCCCGAACAGTATTGGGTCCACCTGAAAGTGCGCCAGCAATGGTATAAAAATAGGTACGAAGATAACGATAATCTCGGTCCACTCCAGCGGCCAGCCGAGGATAAAAATAATCGCCTGCGACAGCATCAGGAACTGCAGCGGCGTGAGGTCCATGCTGAGCACCCACCGCTCGATCAGTTGCTGGCCGCCGTGCAAGGCAAAAACTGCAGAAAACAGCGCCGAACCGACGAACAGCCAGCACACCATCGCCGTGGTCTTCGCGGTCAGGAAGGTAGACTCCTTGATGTTGTTTACCAGCTTCTTCTGCGTGGCAAGATCCCATATCCATGGCACCGCTGTACCGGCGAACAGCGCGCCAAGGCATGCGGACACGATCAGCGTCACCACGCCGCCCTGCATCGTCCCCAACGCCAAGCCGATAATCCCGCCCACCAGACTCGCCCACAGGGTGCGGCGTGCGTATTTCGCATAACTTGCGAGATAAAGCGCGCCCAGGGCGCCGATCCCCGCTGATTCCGAAGCGGTGGTGATGCCGAAAAGTATCACTGCGAGAACAATGAAGGTGAGCAAGCCAAGCGGAACCACGGACTCTTCCAGCATTTTCAGGATTTCAAGTTGCTCCCCGTCCATGCGCCAGTAATAGATTCCAAGCACAACCAGTGACAGCAAGGCCAACGACCAGAACCACATGTAAAAATGCGCAGGCACCTTGCCCAACGCTGCATTCGCCGTCTGACTGGAAACCACAGAACCCATTTGCTCCGGCGCGCCACCCTCTTTCACCGGCGCGGCAACGGATTCAGTGTTGCCACTTCCTAGCTCAACCGGCTTGTCCGAACCGGCTTCAGCGGGCGGCTCCTGCAGTCCGCCTTCGGCCTTGGCCGCCGTCTGGGACGCTGTCGTAGCCGCCGCGACCGACGCTACCTCGGGCGGCGCGTTGCGAACAATCACATACCACCACCCCGCTGCGAACAATGCTACGGTGAGCGCCACCGGCACCAGCGCCGCCAGAAAATTCTGCACGATCAAGCCGTAGGTCACGGACTTGCCGTCGGGCGTTTGCGCACCCCGCAGTGTGGCCGGCCGGAATACGGCAGCGAACAATCCGTCGATCACCCGCTGACGGGGACCGCGCTGCATGCGCTGGATCCACGCCGGCGCGTCGACGTGATACAGGTCGGGTGGCAACTTGGGCGCGATCTTCGGGTTGATCAGCGCCCAACCGATGATGTAGATCAGATACAGCAAGGTGAGAAACAAGCCGGGAAACATCGCTGCCGCATACAGCTTCACGATCGACTGTCCGGCAACCGCGGCATAGACAATGAGCATGACCGAGGGCGGGATCAGGATGCCGAGGGTGCCGCCTGCGGTAATAACACCAGAGGCGAGGCGCACATCGTAACCAGCATTCAGCATCGGCCGCAGGGCGATTACACCCATCAGCACCACCACGGCACCCACGATGCCCGAGGCGATGCCCCAGAATGCGCATACCAGCAGGGTCGTTACCGCCAACGACGCGGGCACGCGCCGGAACGCCAACTGTACGCTGTGGAACATCTTGTCCACCAGCGCCGCGCGCTCGATGACATAACCCATGAACACAAACAACGGGATCGACAACAGAGTCTCGTTATTCATTGCACCGTAAGTGCGTTGCACGAACAAGTCGAAGACCTGGTTGAGGAGCAGCGGGCGCGCCGGATCGGAAAAAGCCAGAAAGCCGAAGATCATCCCCAGCCCCATCATGGTGAAGGCCGTTGGAAAGCCCATCATGATCGCCGCCACGATCAGGGCCAGCATGGCCAAGCCGAGTGCGGGGTCGCTCATGTTTTCTCCAGCCCGCCGCGCTGGTGTGCGGCTTCGTCGATGTGTTGCGCCTGCTCTGCGATGCGGCGCGAATCCTCATCCAGATACTCGCTGTGCGCCAATTGCTCCCCGACCACGTCGATTTCCTCGACGTCCTTAAGCCGTGCAGGCCAGTCACCGCTGCGCAGACAAACGATGCAGCGCAGGATCTCGGCCATCCCCTGAAACAACACCAGCGCACCGGCAATCGGGATAATCATTTTGAACGGGTACACCGGCGGGCCATCAGAAGTCACATTGGAATGCTCGTTGATGCTCCACGACTCCAATGCGAAACCATACCCGGCATAAATCAGGGCGACGATGCCGGGTATGAAAAACAGAAAATACAGTGCGAGGTCAAGTGAAGCCTGAGTACGCGGCTTCATGTTGCTGTATAGAAAGTCGCCGCGCACATGACCGTCCTGTGCCAGTGTATAGGCGCCACACATCATGAATAGCGTGCCGTAGAGCATACTGTCGAAATCGAAAATCCACGCGGTTGGTGCATTGAAAATATAGCGCTTGAACACTTCGACTGACACCGCCAGCATCAACACGACGATCAGCCAGGCGCACACCTTGCCTGACCAGGTGCTGACGTTATCAGCCAAGCGGAGAAAGGACTGAACGTTCATGGAAAAATAATTTTCGTCGAAAATCCCGTTAATGAAGCAAAACACCGTCCGGAAACAAAACCGGACGGTGTTTTAGCATTACCGCACAACCGCAGGCCGATTGCAGACCTTAGGCCTTCTTAGCCGGGAAGAAGTGGTTCATCGCCATGCGGCGTCCGACGTAGGTATCCTGATCCCATTTTACCGCGCGCTCGGCAAACGCCCTTTGCGAAGCGACGATTTCCTTGAACATGGGGTTTTCCGCCGATTTCTTTTCCACTATCGCGCTCCACAGCTTGAGCTGCGTCTGCAACACCGAATCCGGTGTCTTATAGAACTTGACGTTGTGCTTGGTCTGAAGCTCGATGTAGTCCTGCGAGTAGCGATTGATGGCCTTCCACGACATATCGGAGGACGCTGCTTCCACGGCATTCGCGATGACCGCTCTTACTTTGACGGGCAGCGCATCGTACTTCGGCTTGTTAAACATAATCTCAAACGTCTCGGCGCTCTGGTGGTAGCTCTGCAGCATGCACACCTTGGACACGTCCGGGAAGCCGAGGATGCGGTCGGAGGTAGCATTATTGAACTCGGCTGCGTCGAGCAGACCGCGGTCCATCGCTGGTACGATCTCGCCGCCGGGCAGCGCGTTGACCGCGGCGCCCATCGCGGTGAACAAGTCAATGGCAAGACCATTGGTGCGGAACTTGAGGCCCTTGAAATCCGCAGCACTGGTAACAGGTTTCTTGAACCAGCCCAGCGCCTGCGTCGGCATCGGCCCGGAGAGAAACGACTGCACTGTGGTGATGCCGATGGACGCGTAGAGCTTAGCCAACAGCTCCTGGCCGCCGCCATACTTGTGCCAGGAAAGCAGCATGTTGGCGTCCATGCCGAATGCCGGACCGGAATTCCACAGCGCCAGCGCATTCTGCTTGCCGTAGTGGTAGCCCAACACCCCGTGTCCGCCGTCCAGCGTGC
>Ga0193752_1003190_pt1 | contig 11477 bp, 5 predicted proteins | sample H1c1metaG_FD_144924 | JGI IMG/M metagenome (GOLD analysis project Ga0193752, IMG submission 144924) | Soil microbial communities from a riparian zone of the East river system, Colorado, United States - H1c1 | ecosystem: Environmental > Terrestrial > Soil > Riparian zone | place: USA: East River... | reverse complement strand
ATCGTCTGTCCCAGCGGCTCGAGGATGGCCTCGAGCGCCAGCAGGTTTTCCGGCCGGTCGTCGACGATGAGGATCTCGACTGGCGCCTGCGCCTCGTCGATCCCCGCGATCGGCGCGCTCACCGGGTTGGACGGCGTCGCTCGCTCAGGACGCGCTTCGGCGCTCATTGACCGTCACGCTCCGGATCGCCAGCCGGCAACTGTGCGACGAACTTCACCAGGTCATCGAGACCCATGATCCTCGCGCGCGGCACCGCCTTCATCGCCGCGGAGGGCATCAAGGCGCTCTCGGCCGTCGTGGGGTCCTGGATGATCGCCATCCCACCGCGGTCGGAGATGCGCCGCAATCCCTCACTGCCGTCCGCGTTCGCGCCCGTCAGCACGATCCCCACCGTGCGGTGGCCGTAGCTGTCCGCCGCCGATTGGAAGGTCACGTCGATGGACGGGCGGCTGAATCGCACCGGCGCCTCTGTGCTGAGCGAAAAGTGTCCGGGCTCCACGAGGGTATGATAGTCCGGCGGCGCAACGTAAATCCGGCCATGCTCCAGGGGCATCTTGTCTTCGACTTCGCAGACCTCGAGCGACGTCCGCTCCTGCAGCAGCGTGCGCAGCAGGTGATCGGATTCCTTGTGGCGGTGCTGCACCAGCGCCACTGCCATCCGGAACGTCACCGGCAAGCCGGCCACGAGCGTGCGCAGCGCGGCAAGACCGCCCCACGACGTTCCCACCACTACCAGATCGTACCCGACTGCGCCGCCGTTCGCCATCACAGCACTTTCCGATACAGCTTCTCGGACGGACTCAATTTCTCGTAGCACGGTTCGTACTGTGAGAACTTCAACGACTCCTTGCTGCCGAGTGCCAGTACGCCGAACGTCACCAGCGAATCATAGAACAGCGTGTGCACGCGGTTCTGCAGCGTCTTGTCGAAGTAGATGAGCACGTTGCGACAGAAGATCACGTGGAACTCGCTGAACGACCGGTCGGTGACGAGGTTGTGCTGCGAGAAGACGATGTTCCGCGTGAGCGATGGCGAGAAGAGTGCCCCGTCGTACTTGGCCGTGTAGTACTCCGAGAACGACCGCGTTCCCCCGGCCTTGATGTAGTTGTCCGTGTACTCCTGCATCCGCTCGAGCGGGAAGATTCCCTGCTTGGCGCGCTGGAGCACGACATCGTTGATGTCGGTGGCGTACAGCCGAGCCCGATCGTACAGCCCCTCTTCTTCGAGGAGGATGGCCATCGAGAACACCTCTTCACCCGTCGAACACCCAGCGTGCCAGATCCGGATGAAGGGATAGGTACGCAACAGCGGGATGACGCGCGCCCGGAACTCCTTGTAGAAGCTGGGGTCGCGGAACATCGCCGTGACGTTGACGGACAGGTCGAGCAGCAACCGTTCCATCGCGTCCGGGTCGTGAAGAATGCGTGCCTGCAGGTCCGAGATCGTGCGCAGCCCTTCGCCCTCCACCCGCTTCCACAGTCGGCGACGGATCGAGGCGAACGCATACGAACGGAAGTCGAAGCCGTAATGCCGATACACACCTTCCAGGAGCAGCTCGATCTCGAGGTGCTCCAGGTCCGCGTTGTACGCGTAAGGAGGTCCGGGGAGGGAATCCCCCCCGGTCACCGGTACAGCCATACGCGCATTAAACTCACGCGCCGGCAGCGATCGTCTTCTCGCGGTCGCCCTTCATCGCCTTCGCCGTCAGCGCGATGATCGGAATCGACTTGAGCGCGGGAATCTCGCGGATGGCGCGCGTCGTCTCGTAACCGTCCATCTCGGGCATCATGATGTCCATGAGCACGAGATCGAAGTCCTGCCGCTCGCGCAGCAGGGCGATGGCATCCTTGCCATTCTCGGCGAACGAGACCTGCATGCCATGATCCTCGAGCATGCTCGTCAGCGAGAAGATGTTGCGCACGTCATCGTCCACAACGAGCACGCGCTTGCCGGTGAACACCGCGTCGGTGTTGTGCAGCCGCTCCAGCATGCGACGCTTCTGTTCGGGCAGCTTGGCCTCGACGCGATGCAGGAAGAGGGCGGTTTCGTCCAGCAGCCGCTCCGGCGACTTCACGTCCTTCACGATGATCGTCTCCGCGAACTTGCGGAGCTTGGTGTCCTCGGCCTGCGAGAGATCCTTGCCCGTGTAGATGATGATCGGCAGGTCCCACATCGACGGATTGGCCTTTACGGTCTCGAGCAGCTCGAAGCCGTTCATGTCCTTGAGGCCGAGGTCGAGCACCATGCAGTCGAAGTGGCCGGTGGAGAGCTCGCGGAGCGCATCCTCCGCAGAGCCAACCGCCGTGATCTCGACGTCTTCGTGCTGGATGAGCTCGATCATGCTCTGGCGCTGGTTCTCATCGTCTTCCACGACGAGCAACCGCTTTACCGACGTGTCGATGAAGTGGCTGATCTTCGCGAACGATTCGTCGAGCGCTTCCTTCGTGACCGGCTTCTCGAGGTAGGCGAGGGCGCCCGACTTGAGTCCCTGCTGACGCTCGCGCACGCCGGAAATGATGTGCACCGGAATGTGCCGCGTTTGTGGATGATGCTTGAGGCGGTCGAGCACCGCCCATCCATCCATGCCGGGCATGTCGATGTCCAGCGTGATGGCGTCCGGTTCGAAGGCATGGGCGAGCTTGAGGCCTGCGTCGCCATCGAGGGCGCACAACCCCTTGAACCCCTTCTCGCGCGCCATCTCGAGCAGGATCTTGTTGAAGCTGACGTCGTTCTCGATGATGAGCAGCACGCGGTCGCCCACCTCGATCGACGCACGATCGTCGTCGAACGACTCCGGCTTCGGCAGCGAGTCGCGCGACATCATCACGTCGTCTTCCTGTGGTGACTGACCCCGCGATGGCGCCACCGCCGTGCCGCCAGCGGGCGTGTTCCACCCACTCGACTCGCCCGACGAACGCGGACGGTTGATCGGCATCGACTGGCGCGACACACTCCGCGGGCCCGTGCGCGACGTGCTCGCGTCGTGACTCCACGCGTCGCCACGATCGCGCCGGCGCGGCGACGAGTCCTCATCGTACTTCGGCGCGTCGGGCGGCTCCACGTACCGGCTCGGCAGGAACAGCGTGAACGTGCTCCCGTTGCCCGGCGCGCTCTCGACGCGAATCTCGCCGCCGAGGAGCCGCGCGATCTCGCGGCTGATGGAGAGACCGAGGCCCGTGCCGCCGAACTTCCGGCTCGTCGTGCCGTCGGCCTGTTGGAATGCCTCGAAGATGAGCTGCTGCTTCTCCTTCGCGATACCGATGCCCGTGTCCGTCACGGCGAAGGCAATCACCGACTCGGCCTGATCGAGAACGCGACTCGCGAACCGCTTGCTCTTCTCGGCCTTGCGAATGGTGAGCGTGACGCCCCCCGACTCGGTGAACTTGAACGCGTTGGAGAGGAGGTTCTTCAGTACCTGCTGCAGCCGCTGTCCGTCGGTGTAGATCCCCGGCGGCGTGTCGGGCAGGATGTCGACCTTGAGCCCGAGGCCCTTCTGCTGGGCCACCGGCTCGAACGTGCGCCTGGTGAACGAGTCGATGTCGCGCATCGGCACTTCCATCGGGTTCACTTCCATCTTGCCCGCTTCCACCTTCGACAGGTCGAGAATGTCGTTGATGAGGTTGAGCAGGTCCGTGCCCGACGAGTAGATCGTCTGCGAGAACTCCACCTGCTTGGGCGTGAGCGTGCCTTCCTTGTTGTCGCTGAGCAGCTTGGCGAGGATGAGCAGCGAATTGAGCGGCGTGCGCAGCTCGTGACTCATGTTCGCGAGGAACTCGCTCTTGTACTTGCCGCTGATCGCGAGTTGCTCGGCCTTCTCCTCGAGGGAGAGACGCGCCGCTTCCACTTCGCGGTTCTTCTGCTCGACCTTCTGGTTCTGCTCGGCCAGCAGTGACGCCTTTTCCTCGAGCTCCTCATTGACCTGCTGCAGCTCTTCCTGCTGTTCCTTGAGCAGCTCTTCGGACTGCCGCAGCGTCTTGGCTTGCGCCTCGAGCTCCGTGTTCGAGCGCTTGAGCTCATTCTGCTGCTGCTGGAGCTCCTGCGACTGCGACTGCAGCTCCTGGGTCAGCTTCTGCGACTGCTCGAGCAACTCCTCGGTGCGCATGCTCGCGCCGATCATGTTGAGCACGACGCCGATCGACTCGGCGAGCTGGTCGAGGAAGGTCTGGTGGATCTGGCTGAAGGGAAGGAAGCTCGCCAGCTCGATCACCGCCTTCACTTCGCCCTCGAACAGCACGGGCAACACGATGATGTTGCGCGGTGCTGCTTCGCCCAGGCCCGAGGTGATCTGGATGTAGTCGTCGGGGACGTTCTGGAGGAGAATCGGCTGCTTCTCGAGTGCCGCCTGTCCGACAAGTCCTTCACCGATGGCGAACCGGTTGCCCACGTGCTTGCGAGCGCGGTACGCGTAGCTGGCGATGAGGCGCAGCGTCGGCGTTCCGGCCTCGTTGTCCATGATGAAGAACGCGCCATGGTGCGCCGACACCAGTGGTGTCAGCTCGCTCATGATGAGGCGCGACACGCTCTCCAGGTCCTTCTGGCCCTGCATCATCCGGCTGAACTTCGCCAGGTTGGTCTTGAGCCAGTCCTGCTCCTGGTTGCGCTCCGTCGTCTCCTTCAGGTTGCCGATCATCTGGTTGATGTTCGACTTGAGCTCATCGAGCTCGCCCTGCGCTTCGACGGTGATTTGCCGAGTGAGGTCGCCCTTCGTCACGGCGGTGGCGACGTCGGCGATGTTTCGCACCTGCGCCGTCAGTGAGTTGGCCATGGCGTTCACCGAATCGGTGAGCGCCTTCCACGTGCCGGCCACGCCAGGCACTTCGGCCTGACCGCCCAGCTTGCCCTCCGTTCCTACTTCCTTGGCGACTCGCGTTACTTCGTCGGCGAAGACGCGCAGCTTTTCCACCATCGTATTGACGGTGTTCTTCAGCTCGAGGATCTCACCGCGCGCTTCGACGGTGATCTTCTGCGATAGATCGCCGTTGGCCACCGCGGTGGTGACGAGGGCGATGTTTCGCACCTGCGACGTCAGGTTCGACGCCATGAAGTTCACGTTGTCGGTGAGGTCTCTCCACACACCGCCGGCGCCCGGTACTCGCGCCTGACCGCCGAGGATTCCTTCCGAGCCTACTTCGCGCGCCACTCGAGTCACTTCGCTGGCGAACGCGTTGAGCTGTTCCACCATCGTGTTGACCGTGTTCTTCAGCTCGAGAATCTCGCCGCGTGCGTCGACGGTGATCTTCCGGCTTAGATCGCCGAGCGCCACTGCGGTCGTCACGTCGGCGATGTTTCGCACCTGCGACGTCAGGTTCGACGCCATGTAGTTCACGCTGTCCGTCAGATCCTTCCACGTGCCGGCAACGCCGGGCACGTTGGCCTGTCCACCCAGTCGCCCTTCGGTACCTACCTCTCGAGCGACGCGCGTAACCTCGGCGGCAAATGAGGACAGCTGGTCCACCATCGTGTTGATGATGGATTTCACTTCCAGAATCTCACCCTTCGCTTCGGCCGTGATCTTCTTCGAGAGATCGCCCTTGGCGACGGCGGCGGTGACGTCGGCGATGTTTCGCACCTGATTCGTCAGGTTCGACGCCATGCCGTTCACCGAGTCCGTGAGGTCCTTCCACGTGCCGGCCACGCCGGGCACGTTGGCCTGACCGCCGAGGATGCCTTCCGTTCCCACCTCTCGCGCGACTCGGGTTACTTCGGCGGCGAATCCATTCAGCTGGTCCACCATCGTGTTCACGGTGTTCTTCAGCTCGAGGATTTCGCCCTTGGCTTCAGCCGTGATCTTTCGCGACAGGTCGCCCTTTGCCACCGCGGTGGTGACGTCGGCGATGTTTCGCACCTGAGCCGTCAGGTTCGAGGCCATCGAGTTCACCGAGTCGGTGAGGTCGCGCCACGTGCCCGACACACCTTCGACGTTCGCCTGTCCGCCCAGCCGTCCCTCTGTTCCCACCTCTCGAGCGACGCGCGTCACCTCGGCAGCGAAGGCGTTGAGCTGGTCCACCATCGTATTGATGATGGTCTTGAGCTCGAGGATCTCGCCCTTGGCCTCTGCCGTGATCTTTTTCGACAGGTCGCCTCGGGCAACAGCCGTCGTGACGTCGGCGATGTTTCGCACCTGGGCCGTCAGGTTGCCGGCCATGAAGTTCACCGAGTCGGTGAGGTCCTTCCACGTGCCGGCCACGCCGGGCACGTTGGCCTGTCCTCCCAGTCGCCCTTCCGAGCCTACCTCTCGCGCCACTCGGGTTACTTCGGCAGCGAACGAGTTGAGCTGGTCCACCATCGTGTTGACGGTATTCTTGAGCTCGAGGACCTCGCCCTTCGCTTCGACGGTGATCTTCTGCGACAAGTCGCCGTTGGCCACCGCCGTCGTCACGAGCGCGATGTTTCGCACCTGACTCGTCAGGTTGCCGGCCATGAAGTTCACGCTGTCGGTCAGGTCCTTCCACGTTCCGGCAACGCCCGGCACGTTCGCCTGACCTCCCAGGATTCCTTCCGTTCCCACCTCTCGAGCGACTCGAGTTACTTCGGCGGCGAATCCGTTGAGCTGGTCCACCATGGTGTTCACGGTGTTCTTCAGCTCGAGAATCTCACCCTTGGCTTCGGCGGTGATCTTTCGCGACAGGTCGCCCTTGGCCACCGCGGTGGTGACGTCGGCGATGTTTCGCACCTGCGACGTCAGGTTCGACGCCATGAAATTCACCGAGTCGGTCAGGTCCTTCCACGTACCGGCGACGCCGGGCACGTTGGCCTGTCCGCCCAGTATTCCTTCCGTACCCACTTCGCGCGCGACTCGGGTTACTTCAGCAGCGAAGCTCGACAGCTGATCGACCATCGTATTGATGGTGTTCTTCAGCTCGAGGATCTCGCCCTTCGCTTCTGCGGTGATCTTTCGGCCCAGGTCGCCCTTGGCGACGGCCGTGGTGACGTCGGCGATGTTTCGCACCTGATTGGTCAGGTTCGAGGCCATGCCGTTCACCGAATCGGTGAGGTCCTTCCACGTGCCGGCGACGCCCGGCACGTTCGCCTGGCCGCCCAGCACACCTTCCGTTCCTACTTCGCGAGCTACTCGGGTCACTTCGTCGGCGAATGACGAGAGCTGGTCCACCATCGTATTGATGGTGTTCTTCAGCTCGAGAATCTCGCCCTTGGCTTCTGCCGTGATCTTCTTGGAAAGGTCGCCCTTGGCGACCGCCGTGGTGACGTCGGCGATGTTTCGCACCTGATTGGTCAGGTTGGTCGCCATGCCGTTCACCGAGTCCGTCAGGTCGCGCCACGTTCCGCTGACCCCCTGCACGTTCGCCTGCCCGCCCAGCCGTCCTTCCGTACCCACCTCTCGCGCGACGCGCGTCACCTCGCTGGCGAAGGCATTCAGCTGGTCCACCATTCGATTCACGGTGGATCCGATGCGGAAGAACTCGCCCTGCACCGTCTTCCCCTCGATCTCGAGCTCCACCTTCTGGCTCAAGTCGCCCTCGGCAACCGCCTTGATCACGCGGGCGACTTCCGACGTCGGCTGCACCAGATCGGTAATGAGCGAATTCAGCGCATCTACTGAGCCGGCCCAGAGTCCACCGGCCGGTCCGATCGTGGCGCGGTCGCGCATCTTGCCCTCGCGCCCCACGGACAGCGCTACGCGGTTCAGCTCTTCGGCGAGCCGGCCCTGTTTCGTGGCCACGCTGTTGAAGATGTCGGCGATCTCCGATACGAGCGCGTCGCCGTCCGAATCGAGGCGGACGCTGAAGTCGCCGGCGTCGAGCGCGCGGAGGCCGGCGAGCAGACGGCGCAGCCGCCGATCGCGCGTCGTTCCGCCACCGTCTCCACCGTCGCCTCCCGCGACCGCAGTACCACCTCGCACCGAAACCGCGTTGGTCGCGTCCTTTTCGGCAGCTTCGCTTGCCGCGGCATCGCGGCGGGGACGGCCGCGCTTTCCACGCGCTGCGCCAGTCGAGCGTCCATTTCCGCGCCCATTGGGCGCGTTCTCTTGATCAGGCAATTCGGGTCTCTCGCCGACACTCACGGGTCAGCTCCTCTGAGGGAAGACAGGATGCGAAAGGCCACCGTGACGAGCGGTGGCTGACCTGGTGATACGCGTCCGATTGGGAAAGCTTACGGCTGACGCGCCTGCTGCATGCTGCGGCGTTCAATAAACATGCCGACCTCGACTGCCGAACGGCTGGTCGTCACCTGTGTCGGGCGTGCTATGCAAGAACCACACGACATGGTATCAATTGTTATTTATATGACTGGACTACGTCGTCTAGTCCGCTCTCTGTGCTCCTGACTTCAGGGAAGCCATCAGCCGTCAGTGGGAAGTTTTAAGCCTCAGCCACAGCTGACAGCTAAGCCGTGGGCTGAGGCTGGAGCTTATGACTTACAGCTGACAGCTGTGGGCTGTCGTTCCGCCACTCAATCCGGAACATCTCCGACCATCAACCGGATGGGAATGACGTTCCAGCACAGCATCGGGCGATAATAGCGCCAGTTTCCAGCCAGGCACCCGCTCGCGTAACACATTACCCAGCTGCGCCCACAGATCGCGCACCCGGTCCGCGTCGCCTACCCGCACACCATATGGTGGGTTGGTCACCACCCAGCCTTTCACCGCCTCCGGGAATTGCGCCCCCGAAAGCGACCGCTCCGCCCACGTCACATCGCCCGCCACCCCCGCCCGCTCGGCATTCGACGTCGCCGCGGTGATTGCCCCAGCGTCGCGATCGCTTCCCATGATGATCGCGTCGGCGCTCGCGAGCGCACGCTCGGCCAGCTCGGCACGCACCTGTTCGCCCAAAGTGCGAGGGACCGTCGGCCATCGCTCCATGGCGAAGGTTCGCTTGGCTCCGGGCGCGAGGCGCCGAGCACGCAGGGAAGCCTCGATTGGGATGGTGCCGGATCCGCACAGCGGATCGACGAGCGGCGACACATCGTCCCAGCCCGACGCCGCGAGCATCGCCGCGGCGATCGTCTCCCGAAGTGGCGCTTTTGCCGTCGCCTGCCGGTAGCCGCGGCGATGCAGCAGCGCACCGGAACTGTCGGCGCTCACGGTCACTCGATCGCGCATCACGCGCGCGACGATGAGCGCCGTGTCGTCGTCGATGACTTCGTCTTCCGTCACGCTCCCGCCGTGCGCGTGCACGCCGGGCACCACGCGCATCACGGCGTCGGCAAGGCGCTGCGCGACGGCATCGGAATGATAGAGCCGAGATTTCCTGCAGGTGACGCGAAAGCGGACCGAGTCGCCGGCTTTGAGCACCCGCGCCCACGGCACTTTTCGCGCGTGTCGCTCCAGCTCGGCGAACGACCGCGCTTCGAAGCTCGCGAGCCGCACGAGCACGCGTGAAGCGATGCGCAGGCCGGCGTTCGCGAGGAGTGCGCTGTGCGCGTCACCCGTCCACGCGATGCCTCCCTCCTCGAGCACGGCGTCGAGCCCGAGCGCTTTGGCTTCCGCGAGCGCAAATGGCTCGAGTCCTGGAGCAACGATGGCAAAGCAGTCGAGGGCAGGCGCAGTAAGGGTCACCTAGCAACCCTAACGCACGGTTCGATGGTGGAACAGCACATGGGACAGAACCACGAACTACGGAAACCACCAACTGCTCGACACGGATGAACACGGAGAAACTGCCGGATTTACACGGATACTGCCTCGGGCGAGCTAAACGTTCCGCGTCAGAAATCAACAAGCAAATCCTTTCTTTTTAGATGATGCGGGGTGAGCGGCTCGTGGCGTAGCAGTATCCGTGAAAATCCGGCTCTTTGTCCGTGCTCATCCGTGTGAGCTGTAGCTGTTGCCCTTCCGCTCTGCCGCTATTCCGCTAGGTGCTCGCTCCGCGCTTATCATAAGGCCATGATCACCGTCCACGACCTGACACGGAACTACGGCGACTTCACGGCCGTCGACCGCATCTCCTTCACCGTGGCCCCAAGCGAGGTACTCGGCCTCGTCGGACCGAATGGCGCGGGCAAGACCACCACGCTTCGCTGCCTCAGCGGCATCATCGCGCCCTCCACTGGGCACGTCGAGATCGCCGGACACGACATCCAGAAGGATCCCGTGCCGGCGAAGAAGGCGCTCGCGTTCATCCCGGACGAGCCACATCTCTTCGATCATCTCACCGTGGAAGAGCACCTGCGCTTCATCGGACGGCTGTACGGTGTCGCCGACGCCGAGCAGCGCATGACACCGCTGCTCGAGGAGTTGGAGATCGCCGACAAGCGGAAGTCGCTCTCCACCGAGCTGTCGCGCGGCATGAAGCAGAAGCTGGCCATCGCCTGTGGCCTGATCCACGATCCTTCGGTGCTGATTCTGGACGAGCCGCTCACCGGCCTCGACCCCGGCGGCATGCGGCGGATGCGCGCCACGATCGCCAACCGCGCCCGCGCTGGCGCCTCGGTCATCCTCAGCTCGCACCTGCTGACACTGGTCGAGGAGCTCTGCACCAAGCTGTTCGTCATTCGCAAAGGTGAGTGCGTCGCCTACGGCACGCTCGACGAGATCGTCACCGCGCACCCGAGCCTCGCCGGCCGGTCGCTCGAGGACGTCTTCCTCGCCCTCACGGGCAGCGACGAGCAGGTGGCGACCGCGTGATCGCCGCCTTTGCGTACCTGACGCTCACGTCGACGCGCAACAGGCTGGTCCAGCAGTTCAAGCGACTCAAGAACCCGCGATATGCCATCGCGCTGCTGCTGGGCCTCGGCTACTTCTGGATGGTTTTCTTCAACTCGTCCGCGCGCGACAGCCGGAGCGCGGGTCCGTCGATCGTGCCGGCATTCGGCGCCATCGTGCCGATATTCCTGCTCGCGTACGTCGCCTACCTGTGGATCGTCGGCACCGACAAGGCGGCGCTCGCGTTCACCGAGGCGGAGGTCTCCCTACTCTTCACCGCGCCGGTGTCCCGTCGTGAGCTGATCGTTTACAAGCTCGTGCGCGCGCAGGTCGCCGTTTTGACCACGAGCTTGCTGTGGATGGTGCTCTTTCATCGATCGGGCGAATCGGGACCGCAGCGCATCATCGCGTCGTGGGCATTCCTGTCGACGTTCTCGCTGCATCGCCTGGGTGTCGCATTGATTCGCGCGTCGCAGCAGGAGCATGGCGCCAAGGGCATTCGTCGCACGGCGCTCGCGAGCATCCTGTTCGTCGCAACGGCTGTCGTCGTCGCCAAAGGGGTGTATGATGGCCGCGCCATGTTCTCGATCGCCACCGACATGAGCGATCTCGAGCACGTGCTCTCGACCGTGTTCGGAACGCCGCCGTTGAGCTTCGTGCTCTATCCCTTCAAGGTCGCCGTCGCGCCGATGTTCGCCTCCACCAGCAGTGCGTGGATGCGTGCAATGCCTCCCGCGCTCGTGCTGCTCGCGCTGCACTTCTTGTGGGTGCTCCGCAGTGACTCCGCATTCGAGGAGGCCGCCGCCGAAGCATCGACAGCGCAGGCGAAGCGAATCGAGTCGCTCCGTACGCGTGGAGTGTCCGGCCGGAC
>Ga0193752_1003189_pt1 | contig 11482 bp, 9 predicted proteins | sample H1c1metaG_FD_144924 | JGI IMG/M metagenome (GOLD analysis project Ga0193752, IMG submission 144924) | Soil microbial communities from a riparian zone of the East river system, Colorado, United States - H1c1 | ecosystem: Environmental > Terrestrial > Soil > Riparian zone | place: USA: East River... | reverse complement strand
AACGTGGCGCGCCGCTCTGGGTGGGTGCGCGTGGCGCGTTCTGTGCCTGTATGGCGAACAGGAGAATCGTATGAGCCAAGCCGTCGAGACCATTCTCTCGAACTACACGTCCGAGACCCCGGGTGTGATCGCGAACCTTCGCCGGTTGTTGAACTCCGGCGCGCTCGCGGGCACTGGAAAGCTCGTGATTTTGCCGGTCGACCAGGGCTTCGAGCATGGTCCCGCGCGGTCGTTCGGGCCCAATCCCGAGGGTTACGACCCGGCCTATCATCCGAGCCTCGCGGTCGAGGCGGGTTGTAATGCGTTCGCGGCGCCCCCTGGATTCATCGAGAGCGTGGCGCGCGAGTATGCGGGTCGGTTGCCGCTGATCTTGAAGTTGAACAGCAGCGATTCGCTCGGTGGTCCGGAGCAGCCCGCGTCTGCGCTGACAGGGTCCGTGAAAGACGCGTTGCGGCTCGGCGTGACTGCGATCGGGTTCACGATCTATCCCGGGTCGAGTCTGCGCAACACGACCTATCTCGAGGTTCGCGATCTGATTGCGGAGGCGCGTGAGGTTGGGTTGCCGACGGTCATCTGGTCGTATCCGCGCGGTGGGAAGCTGAGCAAGGATGGCGAGACGGCGATCGATGTCGTCGCGTATGCGGCGCATCTCGCGTGTCAGCTCGGTGCGCACATCGTGAAGGTCAAGCCGCCGACGAAACACGTCGAGCAGAGCGAAGCGAAGAAGTACTACGAGAAGATCCCGATCGAGACGTTGGCGGATCGCGTCAAACACGTCGTGCAGTCATGCTTCAACGGCAAGCGCATCGTGATCTTTTCGGGCGGCGCGACGAAGGGCACCGAAGACGTGCTCAAGGAGCTGCGCGAGATCAAGAAGGGCGGCGCCAACGGCACGATCATGGGCCGTAACGCCTTTCAGCGGCAGCGTCCCGAGGCCGTGCAGCTCCTCAAGAGCGCGATCGAGATCTTCAAGGGGTGATTTGCTTCGGCTTTTTCCGTGAGAGCGGCTTTCGTCCTCGGTCCGGACGCTGCGCAATACAGGAAGTATTGCTCGGTCCGGCCCTCCGGGGTGGGGGGTCCCCTCGCTCTCACGAAAAAATCCTCGCAAATCCGGCCTGCAGTTCGCCTTAGCTGCGTGTCCGAGAGCGAGAATTCTTTCGTCGCTTCACTCGCGTGAACGATAACGCCGCGAGTGCGAGCAAGGCGAACGTCGGGTTCGCGTTTCGCGGCTGACCGACTGCACAGCTGGCGCAGCCGTTGGCTGCAGGTTCGATCGGCTTCGGTTGATTGGCGTCCGGGGGCTTGGTTGCTCCCGCATCCGGTGGGGTCGGTGGCGCTGGCTCGCGCGGACTCACCGGCACTACGCCTAGACCCAAGACTGAGAAGTCGTCGCCCGCTTCGCCTGCCAGCCGGCTTCGACCGCAGCGCAACACCTGCAGCGCGATCGCAGCGTCCTCGGTCGTCTGATTTGCGTACACGAGCCAGACCTGATCGACCGCAAACTCGACACCACAGGCGGCCGAGTCTTTGCGAGTGCGCACTCGGACCGTTTCCGTAGTCACGCCCTTCCAAGCGCGCGTGACTTTGAGCGAGACCTCGAGCTCGGTCTCGGTCGTGTTGACCTGCGTGACCTGGCCCTCGAAGACTGCGCTCGACTGCGCCAGGGCCTCAGCCACCTCAGCCGGTGGTGCACATTTGCACGCATGGCTCGTGCTCGGCGCGGCGAGCAGAACCGCGAGGAACGTCGCGATCAGAGGAAGCGAAGCTGTGATTGGTCGCGAAATTCCGGGGAGAGTCGGCATCGAAAGCTTTTTCATCACGTTGACAGTACTTCCGCAATCGTTACATAACTCCGCGTCCGAACGCGGCCCGTAACAAGGCCTCGCAAGGGCCCTGGAGAGGTGACCGAGTGGCCGAAGGTAGGCGCTTGCTAAGCGTCCGTAGGACCAAAAGTTCTACCGAGGGTTCGAATCCCTCCCTCTCCGCTGTTTGGATGCGGTCGGGTCGGTCCGAACGGCACTGAAAACTGAATGTTCCTCGGCGTTGACAGCCAGTCTTCGGCGGCTAAGATGCCGCTCCCAATGCGACCATAGCTCAGCTGGATAGAGCGCCAGTCTACGGAACTGGATGTCGGAGGTTCGAATCCTCCTGGTCGCGCCCTCTGTTTTTTGTGTTCGTCGATGATCAACGAGGACGAACGCTTCATGCAGGAAGCCCTCGCTGAAGCGGCGCTTGCCGCTGACGGCGGCGATGTACCGGTCGGCTGCGTCCTAGTGAAGGATGGCGCCGTGCTCGCGCGTGCGCACAATCATCGCCAGCGATTGCAGGATCCGGTCGCGCACGCCGAAGTGCTTGCGATTCGCGATGCGGCGCAGCAACTCGGTAGCTTTCGGCTGATTGGAGTGACGGCGTACGTCACGCTCGAGCCGTGTCCGATGTGTGCGGGTGCGCTCGTGAACGCGCGGGTTCCGCGCGTGGTTTATGGATGTGATGACCCGAAGGCTGGGGCGCTTCGTTCGTTGTATGCGATCGGCAGTGACTCGCGGTTGAACCACCGGTTCGAAGTCACACCTGGTGTGTTAGCCGAGCGTTGCTCCGAGCAGTTGAGTGGCTTCTTTAGTGCGCTGCGGGCCCAGCGCAGAACGCAATCTGGCGATTGACACGGAAGCTTCCTCTGATACTTTGCGCCGCGGAGAGCTGTCCGAGTGGTCGAAGGTGCTTGATTCGAAATCAAGTGTGCCCCTAAAGGGTACCGCGGGTTCGAATCCCGCGCTCTCCGCTAGGCCGAATGAGAGTAGTGCACTGGTGCCGCAGTGCGATGGATGTGACTGGAGAGGTGACCGAGCGGTCGAAGGTGCACGACTGGAAATCGTGTGAGCCCGAAAGGGCTCCGCGGGTTCGAATCCCGCCCTCTCCGCCGGTTCTCCGTGTAGTGTGAGATGTTCCTGGTGGTTGTTTGGCCACCAGGCTTGTGGTCCCGCCAACGCAGGCTCGTGAACCCCGCCAGGCCCGGAAGGGAGCAACGGTAACGAATCCACGTGTGGCGGGACCTTATTCTTTTTGCGCCGGCTTTTGGCCTGAGAGCGGCTTTCGTCCTCGGCCCGGACGCTGCGCAATACAGGAAGTATTGCTCGGTCCGGTCCTGCGGGCGCGCTCGCTCTCAGACCAAAATCCGACGCAAAAAGCCCCGGCTTGCAGGGGCGCCGAGCCGCGCGCTCGCAGACTCGCGCCGCCGCGCGAATCGCAGACTCTCGCCGCCGCGCGAATCGCAGACTCTCGCCGTCGCGCGAATCGCAGACTCTCGCCGTCGCGCGAATCGCAGACTCTTGCCGTCGCGCGAATCGCAGACTCTCGCCGTCGTTCGAACTGCAGAGTCACGGCGTCGCGTGCTCGTCAATTGCCGCCAATGGCTGCGCTTGCGGCTCGAGCCCTCCAGATCGCCGCCATCGAGCAGCTCCATGCTGATTCCGGTGGCGACGTGAACTCGAGTGCTCGTGATGCGGGCGTCGCGACTGCTTGAATCCAATAGCCGCGCCACGTTGCTCCTTCCGAGTACTTCATGCGAATCGGCGGTCGTGATGCAGTAGCGGGCTGATAGGGGCGAGCTTGCGTCTGTGCGTGATGCGGACCTTGCGACGCCTGATTGGGAATTGCCGTGGGCCGACCTTTGCGCGCAGCAGCGTGGTTGCACGCCGAACGGTTGCGGGCGCGTTCGTACGATGAAGATCGATGACAGCTCAGCAGCCGCGCTTCGCTCACTAGGCTTCGCCCTGTACCGACGTTGAGGCGCGCAGTCGAACTCGGAGCGGTGTGCGCCGACGTCGAATGCGGGGCGCTTCTGATCCCCGTGGCTTCGACGGTCACCGCTACCATCCACGTTGCTGTCACGGCTCCCTCGTGACGCACGAGAACGGCGGGCGTGGAGCGCAGCGAGTTCATGCTGGACCACGAGTCGCACCCTCATCTCGAGGTTCTGGAAGTTCGAGTTGGTCGGCGCGAGCGCAATCGATCGATTCGTTGAAATGCGGAACTCGATGCGCGGGAGTCCTTCAGTTCTTGGAGCGGAAGGATCAGTACGTCGCAGAACAAACGAACCCGGTCCAGACTGTCTGGACGGAGTTGAACTGTAGGCGAGAGAACCAACGCACTCTGTCTGGACGGAGTTGAACTGTAGGCGAGAGAACCAACGCACTCTGTCTGGATGTCGCGTTGGTTGCCGCAACAGGGCTGCGGGCTGTGGCCGCGTGTGGCGATGACTCAAGGTTCTCTCGGGGTGGAACGTCGCGATCGGGACCGTCGCGCCGTGCCGACGGCTTGATGCGTATACGACCGTTGGCGCGGCGCGAGAGGCGGCTTGCTGCACCGTAGAGAAAGCGGCTGGGGCCGGTGCATCTGCAAGCCGCCGTGTCCCGAGCGCGACGTTCCACCCCGAGAGAACCGTCAGATCGCCAACGCCGATCGGTCGAGAGCGACTGATCGCCAACGCCGACGTTCCATCCCGAGAGAACCGTAGGCGGTCGAACGCGACTCATCGCCGAGCGAAGTTCCGCTCTGGTATCGAGGCTACAACCTCAACGATCGCGCGGCGCGAAGTGCAACTCGAAACGATCCACTACCTGATCGTCCGTTGTCTTGAAATACGCGCTCGCCTTCAGCGGATCGCCGTCCACGTTGAAGTCCACGAACAACGCACCGAACTGAATCAGCGGCTCCGTTCCCGTCTGCTTCGCGTTCTCCATCTGGTAGTCGTTTGCATAGATCGACGCCCACCACGTGTCCGTCACGTGATCTGACGTCCTCGTCCTACTGCTGTGACCACCCAAACCCGAAACCACAACCACCGTCCTGTTTTCACCCAACTGGATGACGTCCGGTGATCCCGTCCAACCGTGCTCTCTCGCCCGATCACCGACCGCCGTCAACGCGTACGAACGCGCGTATGAATGCTCGTGACCGGTCATGATCGGCGCACCGTGCTTCGCACAGATCTTATACGCCAACCAACCAACCTCATCCGTCTTCTCACCGACCTGCATGTCGTGCTGGTTCTTGTGCCAGACACACACCCGAACCGCCGCACCCGGACGCGCCAACGTTTGCTCGAGATACCACTCGTGATTCGTGCCGTACACGCCGACACCCGACAACACCAGCTCGAGACCTCGATACCGACACAAGCTTTGAACACCGAGCTCTCCACTACAAATCAAACCGGGTGTCCTCGCTACACGCTTGTTCAACAGCGCAGCAAAGCCCGTTGGACCCGGCCAATCGTCGAGGTCGTGATTGCCGATCGCAATCAAGTACGGAAAATCAGGGCCGAACACCGTGTTGATCTGCGCTTCCCAACCAGCCGGGTTCATCGTGCCGTACGAAAGATCGCCCGCGTGCACAATCATCGCCGCATGTTCTCGCGCGATGAGCTGAAGCACGCTCAACGCCGAAGGCCCGACACTTTGATCACCGAGGAACGCCACACGCAGATTCGGCTCGGGCTCCACCGCAGTCGGCGCGAGCGTAGTGGGCTTGCTTGCAGCTGACGGCGGCGGACCAGACGCGCTTGCGCTTGCGTCTATCCGCGGACCACCCGAAGTCGCGTTGCCCGAATCGAGGATCGGCGCCGGAGGCGCTGGCTCCTGCGGCGGATTCGAGCTCGGTCGCTTGTCATAACAGCCGATCGCAGCGCTCACGCACGCAACCACGACGACCGCGAAATGGAATCTACTCGTGCCGGACACTCGCACTTGGCGCGGAGGATACCGCTTCTCCCGTTGCAGTGTCTGCGATTCGAATCAGATCGTCGACATCCGTAGCAGTCGAGGGCTTGCGCTCGGTGGCCGCGATGGCGCTCGGCCCACCGACCTGTTTGGCCCACTCGGCGACTTCGAGCATGCCTTGGTCCACAGTGATTTTCGGCTCATAGCCCAACTCGCGGGTTGCAGCGACCGTATCGAACAGCGAGCTGCGACCCCGCCGCGCGACATCGGCGCGCTTCATGCCTGCTAAGCCCGTGCGCTCGCGGATCCACGCCGCTACATACGCGAGTCCATACAGACCGCGGGAGGGTGCCGGTAAACCGAGTGCCGCGCACAGCTGCCCCAAAAACTCGCGTGCGTTCAACGTCTCGCCGTCGACCACGTGATACGCGTTGCCTCCGACTCCGCTCGTCGTTGCAGCCAGTAGGAGCGCATCGACCAAGTTGCCGATGTACGTAGTAGGCAGCAGGTTTTCCCCCGAGCCACACAGGCTCACTCGACCGCGCGCGCCTTCGCGGCACAATGCGGGAATCGTCCGTCGATCGCCCGGGCCCCAGACCCACGCCGGGCGAAGCGCGACGACCTCGAGTGACCCGGTGCTGCCTGCAAGCACGACCTCTTCCGCGAGTTGCTTCGTGTGGCACACCGCGTCGAGCGGGAGCTCATCGAGCTGTCGTGTCTCTTTCCAGTTCAGCCGATCGCGATTGACCAATGTCACGTCGGCGCACGACACGTGAACCAGGCGCCGGACTCCGGCGTGGCGTGAGGCGTTCAATACGTTTTCGGTGCCCGCGACGTTGATCCAAGCGAGCGAGCGCTGAGGCACGTCGGCCGAGTTTTCAGCGGCGGTGTGATAGACGACGTCGACGCCATCAGCGGCGTCTGCGATCGCGTTGGGGTCGCCGAGGCTGGCGATCCGGACGTCGAGCTGCGGTGAGCTGTCCCGTTCACGAAGCTGTTGTGCACTCCTGACGTCGCGAGCGAGCACGCGGACGTTCGCGCCATCGCGGAGGAGGCGAGCGACGAGTGCAGACCCAACGAAACCAGTCGCGCCGGTGACCAGACGAATCGACATGTGTGTGAATGAGTTCCAGGTCGGGTGTCGGGCCTACGCCATAGCCGATCGAACACGCGAGGTCGAGGCCAGTCGTGTGCGGGCCACAGCTCGGCAGCATCTCGCGTTTGTTAGGCTGGTGGAACACGTGAAACGGCGGCCGGAGCGAGCTCGAGAGACGGGTCGGAGCGCAAGCGCGCGGGCGTGGGCGGCTACGCTCGTCCATAGCACTGCGGCTCGTCGGTCTGCGACTTTCACGCAGGCGCTTTCGCCCGGCGGCACGGGGACCCTGCGGCTTGCGTTGGCGCTCGTGCTGACACTCGGAGCCAGCGCAGCCGTCGGCTGCGGCGAAGAGTGCATCGACAACGATAAAGACGGGCGCGGCGAAGGTTGCGCGCGTGGGCCCGACTGCGACGATCACGATCCTCGGCGCTCGAACCACTGCGAGACAATCTCCGAAATCTGTCAGGCAAACCCGACACTCGAAGGCTGCCCATGTTTGGCCGACCTCGACGACGTCTGCTATCCGGGCCCGCCCGAGTCACTCGACGTCGGCGCTTGCCACTCCGGCCACGCTGACTGCGCGCACGGCGTCTTTCTCGAGTGCCGCGGCGCGAAGGTCCCAGGCACCGAAGTCTGCAACCGACGCGACGATGACTGCGACGGTACCATCGACGAGTGGGTCGCGAGTCCGTGCGGCGGCTGCGACGCGAAGTGCAGCGGAGAAGTCTGGGGACCACCGGTCGTGCCGTTTGCCGCCGCGACCGGTCTTGCGCTCACGCCGGCACAAGAGCTGACCTTGGCCCGCACGGCGCGTGAGCGGAAGTTCGTTTGGGTTCCGAACACCGATGAAGGGACGCTCTCGAAGATCGACGCCGATGCCGCGATCGAAGTCGCGCGGTACCGGACTCCGGGAGGGCGCCCAGTTCGCGTCGCAGTGGATCACCGCGGCGATGCCTGGGTGCTCGACAATCAGGCAGGTGCTCGAGCGCGGCTATCGAAGTTTTCGTCCGATCGCGACCGCTGTGTGGATCGGGACAACGACGGCGTCCAAACGTCATCGTCCGCGCTACAGGTCCTGGAACGCGACGACTGCAGATTGCTCGATGTCGAGATCGGCGAGCCGGACGACGACGCCCAAGCGCTCGCGATCGACGGCGCGCAAGCGCCGAATGAGGAGCTCGCTGGAAATGTCTGGGTGGGTTTTCTGCGAGCACAGCGCGTGGTCGCATACGATGGATCGAGCGGCGAGCCGCTCACGGCTGCGGAGCTTCCGAAGTTTGCCGCGTACGCAGGTAGCTTCGATCCATGGGGCGTATTGTGGTTGATCGACCGCGATGGCCAACTCGCGCGCGTCGATCCGTTGTCCGAGATCCCGACCGTCGAGATTCTGCAGACCGAGCTGGCGTGTTACACGCTCGAGAGCATCTGCGCGGACATCGATGGGCAGCTGCTCTTTGCGGGTTTCGGATGCGAGAGCGTCGCGCGGTACGACCCGCGAACGGATGCGTGGTCGGAAGTGCAGGTGCCGGAGCTTCTCTCTCCACGGGGCGTCGCGCTCACGGCAAAGGCGCCGTGGGTCGTGTACACCTCAGGAAAACTTGCCGAGCTCGCGCGTGATCCCTTGTCCATCGGTGCGGCGAGCGACCTCGCATCGGGCGGGGTCACGCCGTTCGAGTCCGTCGCGGTTGCAGCCGATAGCGGCGAGCGTTTGTGGATCGTGAGCACGCAGGGCGGAGCACAAGGGCGAGGCTTGGCGACTCGCTTCGATCCGGCGCTGGGGATGGTGACGGCGCAGGTCTCAGTGGGTGTGGGTCCTCGTGGTGGTGGCGACCTGACGGGTTTGGCGTTGGGCGAGGAGTTCGTCCGCGAGGCCAGCATCAGTCACGTGTTTTCGGGAAGCTGCGCAGATGCGGGTGTGGGCAACTCAACGCGTTGGAAGGCGCTGCACATCCTGGCGGAAGTTGGGGCGGGAGGTTCGGTTCAGGTCGAAGTCCGGTGGGCCGCAGCTGTGGATGCGCTTGCCGATAGTGGTTTCATGACAGTGGGAACCTTTCCGGAGGAGAACGCGTTCCCGCTGAGCGTGCCGCAGGATGGTGTGATCGAGGTGCGGTTGACGCTGCGATCCGCACAGGCGATCGGCGCACCGCGGATCGAGCGGGTCGGAGCAGAGTGGGCCTGCGCGGGCCCGGACTGACGCTCGTTCGCGGCGCTTGCTCGAGCGTTCCCGCATTTCAAGCGGGTTGGATGGGGAACACCATCTCCACCACGGCAGTTTCGATTTCACCGTCCCGCGGCAGCTGCAGAAAGATCTCGCGGTTTGGGCCGGCTAGCCGATAGCCCGTGGCCTCGAGATAGCGGCCGATTCGCGCCGTGCTCTGGTGGGCTTGCGCGGGCGCACCGACACGCACGCAAGTTGCCACTCGCTCGTGACTCGGTAGCGTGCCGATCTCGAGCTTCGTGCGATCGCTGAGCACCGGCAGCCGCTTCGGCTCTGCCTCGAGCACGAAGCCGAGCTCGAGATCCAGATCATCGGGTTCGAAGTCCGGTGAATGCGACACCACTATGAATGGCCCGAGCGCCGCTCGCCCGATTTGAAGCGGAACGTCCCGCTGCAGCTCGAGCGCCAGCGCGAGTGCCGAACCAAACGAGGATTGGCGTGTACGGAGCGACAGGAACTGACGCTCAGGCTCGGCACGAATCACGACGTCGTCCGGCTCGTCTTTGTCGAGCGTGTCGAGCGATGCGATTCGCGACTCGAGCAGCCGCAAACGCATCGCAAGCTCGGCTTGGCTCTGCTCGATCTCCGCGCGCCGCATCAGCAACATGCCGCGCAGCTCGTCGCTCGAAATGCCGTCCTGCAGCACGCGCGCGATCTGCTCGAGCGATAACCCGAGGTCTCGCAACACGAGGATTCGATTCAGCTCCGCGAGCTGCGCCGCAGTGTAGTAACGATACCCGTTGCTCGAAGCCGTGTGAGCCGGACGCAACAACCCGAGCTCGTCGTAGTAGCGCAGCAGGCGCATCGAGACGCGAGCGATTCGAGAAAAATCCCCAATGCGGAACATGGCACGACCGATCCTATCCGTGGCGTACGCGTGAGTAGGTGGTTCGGATCAGCTGCGAGCGACGCGAAGTGCGCGACTCGCAGCTGCATCCGATGCTTGTTCTTGCACTACTGATCCCCAACGGATTAGTAGTGCTAGCTCGTGGCGTCTCGCAACACCGCGAGGTCCAATCCTTCGATTTGTTCAGCGGCTGGAACCTCTTCTGCAAACTGTTCTTGAAAACACGGCCGCTTGAAGAGTGCTTTCAGATACCGTTGCAGCTTCGGATAATCATTCAGTTGTTCGCCAGCGAACTGATAGTTGATCAGCATCGAGGCAACGGTGATGTCCGCTACGCTGAACTGCGACCCAACCAAGAACTCGCCTTGGATGCTCTGTTCCAGGTACGCAAGCTTTGGCGGAATCTCTTGTTCGAGCGAGCGCCGGATCAATGCTTGATCCGGTGCACGCTTCAAGAAACGCTCTGCGAATACGCGCTGCAGCAGCAAACCGCCGAGCACGTGAGGTGCGAGGCCACCGTCAACGAACTCCTCGAGCCAGAGCGCTTTCGCGAGCTCGATCGGATCGGTGGGGTAGATTGCGGGCGTCGGATGGACGCGTTCCAGATACTGGCAGATGACGGATGAGTCGGCGACCGTAAGCCCCGCAGTGCGAAGTACGGGGATCTTGCCGAGTGGGCTGAGCTCGCTCCAACCAGGCGGCGGGGCTAGCGGAATGACACGTACCATTTTGAATGCGACGCCTTTTTCCCGCAGTGCCAGCAACACTTTGCGAGTATGAGCCGAGAACGGAACACCAAAGATTTCCAGCATGTCAGCCTCCAACACAGGGGTGATGGGCTGAACCCTCCGGCTTGACGTAGCGTGAGGGTCAAGGCGGATTCGTCGCTTCACCTCAATTTTGTTTGAGGGGCGCCAGACCGATACTCGTGTTCGTGCTCGCGACCGCCCCTATTTCGATCGCGAGCACAAACACGACGATCCATTCGCGCACCTCCCTACGCGCAATCAAGCGGCAGCGTCTACTTGCTCCGCTGACGTCTTCGAAGCCGCCGGCGCTGCACCCAAAGCACCGAGCTTCTGCTTCACCGCCTCCCGCAATCCGGCATCCGCGATCAGCGCCTCACGCGCGCGCTCGCGACCTTGCCCGAGACTCGTCGCCTCGAAGCTGTAGTAACTCCCGCTCTTCTTGATCAGCTCGCGTTCCACCGCCTTGTCGAGCAGATCTCCGATCGCATCGATCCCAATCCCATAGCGAATGTCGAACTCGGTCGTCTGAAACGGCGGCGCCAGCTTGTTCTTCACGACCTTCACACGCGTGCGATTCCCACAAATCTCTTCGCCATTCTTCACCGGCCCCGTTCGCCGAATATCCAGCCTCACGGACGCGTAGTACTTCAGCGCGTGACCGCCCGTCGTCGTCTCGGGATTGCCAAACGAAACTCCGATCTTCATCCGCAATTGATTGATGAACATGATCGTCGTTCCAGTGCGGTGCGTCACGCCGGTGAGCTTACGCAGCGCCTGGCTCATCAAACGCGCCTGCAGGCCCATGTGCTGATCGCCCATGTCACCGTCGATCTCGGCTTGCGGGACCAGCGCTGC
>Ga0193752_1003188_pt1 | contig 11483 bp, 12 predicted proteins | sample H1c1metaG_FD_144924 | JGI IMG/M metagenome (GOLD analysis project Ga0193752, IMG submission 144924) | Soil microbial communities from a riparian zone of the East river system, Colorado, United States - H1c1 | ecosystem: Environmental > Terrestrial > Soil > Riparian zone | place: USA: East River... | reverse complement strand
CCCTGCACATAAAGCGCCTGATAGATGGCCTCGTGACTGATGCGCATCAGTCACGAGGCCATCTATCAGGCGCTTTATGTGCAGGGGCGGGGCGCACTGCGGCGCGAGCTCACCGCGTGCCTGCGGACGGGTCGCGCGCTGCGGGTGCCCCGGGCGCGTACAATGGGACGTGGTAAGGGCTTCGTGACACCGGAGGTGCTGATCAGCACTCGGCCCCCAGAAATCGAAGACCGTGCCGTGCCGGGACATTGGGAAGGAGATCTCATTCTCGGTGGGCGCAGCTCGGCGATCGGTACACTGGTCGAGCGCACGACACGCTTCACGATGCTGCTCCATCTGCCCCCGATGCCTGGGCACGGCGTCGCCGTCCGTGAAAAGAACGGTCCCGCGCTCGCCGGCCATGGCGCCGCTGCGGTGCGTGACGCCATCGCACGTGTGATCGCGACGTTGCCCGAGCACTTACGACACTCGCTCACGTGGGATCAAGGCGCCGAGATGGCGCAGCATGCGCAGCTGCGACTCGACTCGGGCCTTCAAGTCTTCTTCTGCGATCCCCACAGTCCGTGGCAGCGTGGCACCAACGAGAACACCAATGGCCTGCTGCGACAGTACTTCCGAAGGGGACCGATCTCCGCGACGTGACCATCACCGACTTGAATGCCGTCGCGTTCACACTCAACACGCGACCACGGAAAACACTGGGCTGGCGAACCCCAGCTGAAGTATTCAATCAGTTATTGCAGAAAACTTCAACCAACCCTGTTGCGACGACCGATTGAATCAAAGCAGTACGCGTGTGACGGGTACCGTGCGCTGCTCAGTGACCACGCGATGACCGCGAGCATGAGCCGTCGTGGGAACTGCTGGGACAATGCCGTATCGGAGAGCTTCTTTGCGACGTTGAAAACCGAACTGGTCATGGATGCCGACTGGGCGACTCGCGAAGAAGCGCGCTGTGCGCTGTTCCGGTACATCGAGATGTGGTACAATCGCCGCCGACGGCACTCGTCGCCCGGGTATCTCAGTCCATTAGAGTTCGAGCAGTTGCACGACTACGCAGCATAAACCCCGTGTCCACTATTTCGGGGGAAGTCCAGATACCAAGTAATGGCCAGAGACGCTAACGGAACTCCAAAAACAAGCGATAGGACAAGCACCGTTCGCGGCTGGTTCTCAAAGAACTGGTTGCCTGTGTTGGTAGGCGCCCTGATAGGGGTATTCCTTTCTGTTGCTGGATGGAGGGTAATTGAACGAATAGATCAGAGCGTCTCCGGTACCACGATCACAGCGTCTGGCGCAAACGCCAGAATCATCGTCTCGTGGACCGGCGCATCTGACGATGTTTCCCTCAAAAAGGACTTCATGAGCATCATGAAGGACATGACCTGTGAATTCAGTCCGGGCTACCTACTGTTCAAGGGGGAGAGTTTCAACGGTGCCGTGGTGAACGATCTACGTGCCTACCTGGCCGCACAAAAAAAAAGACAACAGGGTTGTCAGCTTCTCGAATGCCACGTTTTATGGAGGTGCGCCAATGGCTGAGCCACTCGGGTCTTGCTAGCCCCGAGCGTACTTGACCCCTTGACGGATGCAGGCAACGGCTTGCATACAGGCAAGTCTCGATGGCCGGCTAGTTGAGCATCTCGTGAGAGCAGCAGTAACGCATTGCTTCCAAAGACTACGGCGATTAAGCCCGAACACCAACTGCCCTAGCTTCCAGCTAACACATTAGTCTTGCGACGGCGTGGAAGGCGCGCGAGCATGCGCTGCAATTGTGCCCTAGTCAGAGCGAAGAGAGACCGTCGCCCGGTAAACGCGATTTTGAGGCGCTGATCCGGCGTATCGGCTCGCTTGTGATCCCAGAGGACTTCGGAATCACAAGCGAGCCGATACGCCGGGCAGCGGTGAGACGACCAAATGCAAAGGAGCCTGACAACGCAACTCGTTGTCAGACTCCTTCTGTTAGGACAGACGCACGTCGCGTCACGGCCGCTCAACTACTTCCCACGGTGGACAATGAGCGCGAAAGCGATGTCCCGCTACCTGCCGCCAGCCACTACGGCCACACCACGTAACCGAGGGTAACGAGGCAGATCAGCCAGTACAGCATGATGGTTCTCCTTCCAACTGGTATGTCGTGCACGATGACGGGTGAACAACGGCTCCGTGGCCAGCGTCATCGAGTCTATTGGGTGCGGTCCTCCTCGAGTTGATCGAGCCGCCGATCCGTACGAGTTCTCCATCGTGCCGTATGGGTCTGCCGCTCCGAGACGATCGTGATCATATGATCGATCGCTTCGAGACGTCGCTCCAGCCGGTCGAAATTGGCTGTCGACTCTTCGCGGTGCGACTTCACTTCCGCACCGACGTTGTGCTTCGTGTTTTCCATCTCCTGGCGCCAGATACCGAGCCGATAGACCAACACGGTGACAGTGCCGAGGACGCTGGCGAGACCGACGAAACGCGCGGTGTCTTCGATGTTGGCCGATCTCGTGGCAATTGCCTGCAGTGCGCCAAGCCATGCCGCGAAGGGCAGGAGCAGCGCGGAGAATGCGGTGCGCAATGATCACCCCTTGGGCGGAGACGGGTCGGAGCAATGGCTGTCGCGCGCCCGAATGCGGCCGCCAACGCCCTGTACGATCAGTTCACTCCTGCTGGCTCGCGCGATGAGTCGCGCGAAGTCGATGGCGGTGCGCTGCGTGACGGGCAGGATTAGGTACCGAGCGCTTCCTTCCTCCTTGATGGAGAATCCTCCGTCGTGACGCACGACCCAGACGTTCGGGCCGTGCGTGGTGGTCGCGTGGGTGGATCCGTTCTTTGGCATGGAGCCTCCTCGATAGAAGGCGGTTCAGGACGTAACGGTTGCTGCGGTGGGTGCAGCAGTCGGATCGGGATTGGCTGGCGTGGTAGTGATTGCGGAGCGCGGTGTAAACCTCCGGACGCGCTTCACGGCGTTCCAGTTGGCGAGCAGCGCCGGATCATCCTTGAGCGCGCTCTTCACGAACGCGTCGAGGATGTGGACGATCTTGCGCCCGCCAGCCAGCTTCGACCTAAGTCCCTTCGTCGCTCCGCTTCGCTTGCCTCGGCTCTGCGCACGGTCACTGAGCGAGATGACCAGTGCGTCGGCGGCAGACTCTAGCCGCGTGATGAAATCCTGCGGAAGGCCGGCCGTGATGAACACGCCCGAAAATGGTGCCGCCGCCTTTGCCATGCCGAAGGCCGACGCTGCGAGCTTCTCGATCGTCGGCCTGCCCTTCGGCATCCGAAGGGGCTCGATCTCGGGCGTTTGCGGGAGATCGGACCTGGCGATCCGTGAGATCGGCGCCATATGATCGCGGAGCAGCGCTTCGCGCAACACGCGCTGCTTACGGGTGGCACCCTGTGAGGCGAGTGCACTGCCCGTCTGGTCGGACGCATGTCCGGACAACTCGGCGATGGCGTCATCCAGCCTCTGACGAGCGCCGGTCTTCACGACCTCGGTGAGCTTGGCGGCATTCTCCTCCAGGAATGCCTGCACGGTTCGGAGTGATTGCAACATGTTGCCTTGCGTGGTCTGCATGTCTTCTACTCCTCTGAAAAAAGTGAGCGGCGGGGTGGTACTCGCACATCCACCGTGTCCGCTGTCGTGTGCAGTGGTGGTAGTTGAGTCGTACGCGGTACGAATGGCCTCGCAGGCGATGCAGGTGCTCTGCCGCGTGTGTTCGGTGCAGTCATCGGAGCACGCAGATTGAGCACACGAGCGATCGCGTTTGCCAGTAGCGTTGTCTCAGGGCTCGTCGACTGCGTGACAGGTCGGGCCTCAGAAACTTCAGGTGAGCCGCGCGGTTGTGCGGATGGCATCAACCGACGGATCACTTGGCGCACGCGCGTGCCCGACCAAGGCACCCAAGAAGGCTGACAACACCGACGTAGGTGCAGCACACCTCAGCGTTGCGTCACGGCATGTTCGAGCTGCCGCCAACACGGTGTCGTGGCGAGAGCACATGGACTCAATAGTGCGAACGCTCGAGTGATCGAGCGATCAGCTGCTTTCGTGCATCAGTGCAGATGCAGTGCGCACTGGGTCCGCTGTGGTCGTAGCCGTGTCATGATCATGCAGTACGGCGATGCCGATGATCTCCGCACCGGGGTACATCAGCTGCACGATGGCGGCGATGTGCTCTCCGCCGCGTGTGGTCGATTGTGTCGTGCAATGACGTGCACTCACCACGCTGCATGATGAACGACGCGCGTAGGGTGATCCTCTTCCCGAACGCGCGATTCATCCGCCATTTTGCGGTGGATCCGGGAGCAGCGAGGCTTGTCGTTCGCCGAATTCATACAAATGCGCGAGCGTTTCGCGACGTCGTTCTTCACCTGAAGACAATTGCTTACCTATATCAGACGGATTTCCGAGAGCAAAAGTCAAGAGTAAATTTGGATGAGACGAAGCAGTAAACATCCGATGACGGCCAAATGACGGGTCGTTGTAGTATGGCGTTCACGCAACTCGCAACGGCGCGAGCGCACCGCCGATCGTTGTCCTCCCCCGGCTTCTACTATCGGACAATTACTCGGCGAGGTATCAAGACTAGGTCGTCGCACCTAACGGCATAGTGCTATCCAGTCGGAGAAGTACAAATGGACCTCCTCCTCCCTCCCGAGTCGTCCAACGAAGAAGCGTGTCTCATCACCCTCTCCACCATTGCTCGGCACTATGCCAGCAAGGTGTCGTCACTCGATGCAGCAGCAGTGGAGACGCTCACGCAAGACGTCGTGCTCGAATGTCTCGTCAACCTTCGCCCCGGCAAGCGGTGGACGGACCCCAGATCACTTTTCACCTCTGTTCACAATGTGGTGCGACGTCGTGCTAATGCCTCGGCGCAACGAACTTGGCACGGCGCACATCGAAAGACGGAGGTAGTTCGCCAGACCATAGACAGGGTGTATCCGTGGATGGCAAAGGATCTCGCGATCGAGGAACTCCGGCATCTGAGCTTTCACGCCCAGTCGCTGGAGAATCTCTCGAACAACTGCCGACGCGCGTATCGGATGGTGCGCGAACACAAGGCATCGTACTCGGCGGATGCGGATGCAGTCAAGAAGTCGCGTGCGACTTCCTCCAGCAGAAAGTCTAGATGCAGCGGTCCCGCATTCAGCGGAGGCAACTCATGATCAGACTCTCTCCACAGCTCCTGATCGTCACGGCAAGCGCATTCATCGGTGTTGGTGAACACGTAGCCGACCATACGGAGGGCGGCGTCATCGACCGCTTCTTCCGACGACGCGGCAATGCGACGAGTGCACTGCCTGGTGAGTGGGACGTTGCGCTGATACAGCATTGCGGATACTGGTCGCACTTCGACCATCGCATGGAGCGATCGTCATGGCCCGTGACCGGAGCGACGACAGCGAACGAGCTCGGACTCTTCGGAGTGGCACGCGGAGTCCTTCTGGACGAACCAGAGGCCGGCGACGTCTTTCTGCAGTTCTCGCCGACGCGCCAGGCATTCTTCCGTGCTGGAATCGTGGTTCGCGTGTGTGGGCATGGTCTGCTAGCCCACAACCGAACATATGTGGACTTGCTCACGATCGAAGGCGACACCGACGAGAGTGGTCGTTTCGGGCAAGGCAAGACGATGCGCCTCGCGCGGCGTCTGTCACCGTCGGCCGGCGATCGGTTCCTCCGGTGGGCTGACCTCGACGTACTCGCTCACGTTGGGCAGCGTGGTCACGCATCCAGCACGGAGATAGTGCCGCGCAAGGACCTGTTGTGATGCGAGCACTCCCTCACAGCCCCGGATCACGGGTGGCGAGCCACACTGGCGACAGCAGCCTCGCGGTCGCGCACGTTTGGGACAAGCTCGAGCACTCCCTGCACTCTGCCGTGTGCAGAATGACGAACGACACGGAAGAACAGGAAGATCTGCTTCAGGAAGCGCTCGTCGAGCTCTGGGTGATCGACCCAACGCGGTTCGACCTGCGGGAGCGCGCGGACCTAGCGTACCTGAGACGCCTGTTGATGAACCGGATGTGGGATGTGTGGCGAATCGAAAGACGACTTTTTCGGGGAAGCCGGTCGCGGCCGGATGCCTCCCTGTAAGTACGCAGCGAGATCGAGAAAGCCACCCCGACGAAGGGAAAGTCGCGGGAGTATCGTAGTACGCAAATTGAGCGGCCGATGGTGTGCGGCAGCCGGCCACCTGGACTCCTTCGATTTCCGCGATCATACTCACGTGTCTCGCCTGTCTTCGCCTTGCCGTGCTGCCAGTGCTCATCACACTGGCTATGAGCGGGTGTGCGCCGGCCAACAATGCCGAGACTGTCGCGAGCCCGGTTGAGGCGAGCACGAGATACTCGGAGTCGCTGCGAGGACAATTTGGGGATTCCTACACCCGCCGAGGCGACGATGGAAACCGTCGTCGCCAAGGTGGTCGCCCCAGCGCCGACGGTCTGGGAGGCACTCCCGGCGACAATGGCAGCGCGCAAATGTGAAGCAGACCATTCTCGACCGGCCCACTGGGCGGATGGAAGATAACGGCGATGGTCATCATGCGGCGCTGGAATGGGCGGGCGATGTCCTACTACATGAACTGCGGATCGTCGATGACGGGGCAGCGCGCGGATGAGGATCGGCTGCGGGCTGTGTTGCTGGCGCAGGTCAGCCGGTTGCGCGCGCATACGATCGGCATCGCCCTCCACTTTTCGGCCACAGCGACACCAGTGTCCGGGGCTACGGCGACGCCGGCGCAGTGCATGAGCAGCGGGCGTGCGCAGACGGAGTTTCTGGATGAGGTGGTTCGGCGGCACGGGCAGGCAAGGAGTCGCTGAGGGCGCGACAACGAGAGATGAGCGACCTCGAGGGGGTACACGGGCGGGGGGAGAGTCGCTAAACTAGTACTCCGCTTGTGGATAGAGGCCAGGTAGCTCAGTTGGTAGAGCAACGGACTGAAAATCCGTGTGTCGTCGGTTCGATTCCGACCCTGGCCATCTGGGCTAAGTTGTTGGTACGATTGACCGAATCGAAGTGCGATGGCCACCTCCCAAGGGTGGCCATTCGTGTGAAAAAGCCCCCCCAAACCCGAGATTGTGAGCCAGTACCTTGAACCGCTGAGAGGAGAGGCCGCTTCGCCATGCACCCATCTCCAAGAGAGCTATTCGACCACAAATTGGCGGGCTTGGCGTCGTTCATCGAGGCGCCCACCGTACTGCGCGCCTACGATGCAGGAGGCATTCTGCGTCAGTTGCTCCTAGACAAGCAGCCATTGGTGGATGTCGTCAACAGGAACCGCGTTCGGCTACGGTTCAAGGTGAATGTCTTCCCGCCAGAAATCTTTCAAGAAATGGCGGAGCAACACACCATCGCGATACTGGGGCCGGGTCTATCGCCAGCACATTCCTCGTTCGGTGTGGGCACCGTTCTACTATCCCGTGATAAGTTCTTTGCACAGCCAGTCGTACAGACGGCATGGCACCGAGTTACGGTCAAGAACATCATGAGTTGGAGCGCGAACAAGGCTGGAGGAATCCACTTTGATGTCAAAGGGGATGACACAACGGACCTGTTCAACAGATTCATGCGCACTGGCGAAACAGAGGAAGCATCGGCATTCGGAAGCACAATGGTGGCCATTTCTGAGATCGTTCTTGCGGCATGCCAACCAGTACTTCGGATGAGCTAGACCTTCTCTGTAGCAAGAACTCATCGTGTCGCCCGGAGCGGCGGTGCTAGACTCTCGTCGAATCGGCAACGCGCATCAGTACCTTCTCACGGCAAGGAAGAATGTCGAGCTACTTTGCGCTGGGTAGTTGCGAATCGACGATCCTATGACGCGTCTTGACGCGGTGTCTTCCGCTGTAGCAACACGAAGGCTCAGGGGTCGTCGCCCGGAGAAGAGAATCTGAGTTTCCTTCTCTGTGCGTTACTCGACAAGAGCGCGAGTAGTCTCCACACGCTCAAGCATTCGCTAGCATAGGTCACGCAACAACAAGAGAAGTCTGATGCCGGAATCGCATTCGATGTGAACTGCCCCGGATTGCCCGAGACTCTCAATCGGGAGAGGATGGGAGTATGACAAAGCGAGGCGGTTTTCTCCTGAGAGAGTATCCCGCGCCTAGCTAGTTGATATTCAAGCGATGCCGCTGTGATTGCGCCTTGTACCGCGGCTGACTTCGTGGTTGGGACCCTGTGTAAAGGTCTAGGTGTGTGAGGGCGGAGTCAGCGCAGCTGTATCCGCAAGGATCATTTCCGCGATGTCTCCGATGGGCGACCAAAGGCCTCCGAAGGTAGCAAGGTAGTGCTGGCAGAGCGAAACTATTTTACTCTTGCCACCCAAGTGAATGCGGTGCTGCTGCACTTCGGTCATGCCGTGCGCTGCACCGGGCGTGAATCCCGAAGTGGACAGCAGGAGGCCCGTTACCGGTTGTGGCGCGCGTGCAATGACCGAGATAAATGCCTGGACAGCCAGCGGTCCGACTCTCTTCTGGCTACCGAGCCAGTGCTTGAGCTCTACCAGCAACTCCATTCCTCCAGTCTTTAGATGGAGATCGAAACCACCGTCTTTCGCAGAACGCGTCAGTTGGGTGTCAATACCTAGGCCCTCAAACACTTCGCGCATGACCCGCTCAAGATCTCGCCACTCCACCATGCCGAGCGACTCCGGTTCTCTTGCGATCGCAATCGCGAGGGCTCTCATCGCATGCCGTACGATGATCTCAGGCGAGAGGGGAAACACAGGTGCAACCGGCGGCGGTTCGCGAATCGCCTCGCTCAAGTATCGCTTCAATCGAGGGTGCCCGTCTTTCGATCGGGCAATTCTTCCCTCGGTTTCAAGTTCGCGAAGCTTAGCCTCTGAAAATCGCCAGGAGCGTCCGCTCGGCGGTAGCTGGCCCTTCCAAGCATACTGCAGGTTCGCGCGTGCGAACGGCGCTGTTATATCAGACAGAACGTAGGGGCCCGTGGGATCTCGGTCCAGGTTTCTATATCGGCCGCCGGTTGAGTGGCGTGAGGGTCCGGAATCCATCTGTGAAGGTCAGGGAGAAGAGTCGCGTCCGTCTACGCCAAGCCCGAGTCGACGCGACACACACCGGACATCGGAAGTAGAACGGTTGCCGCTTGTGGGTACCGACCATTCGCTTCGAGTGGCCATGAAGGCACTCTGCAGGGCCTATCCTTCGAACACTCCGAGGTCGGAGAACGAAGTCGGTTGCAGCTTGTCGAATCCCACCTGCGGCACCTTCACGTAGCTCCACCTTAGACTCGTTAACTCGCTCGCGTTCTCGCACCACAGCTGCGCCGCGCGATCCTTGTGCGCCACATCTGGATCCTCGCGCCCTTTCGTCTCGATCAAGCGCTGCGACCCGTCCTCCAACACAGCCACGAAGTCGGGTTCGTAGTACCGCAGGCTCGCCGCGCTGTCCGTGTAGTCGATTGTGAATCCGAACTGCGCCGGCAGCTTCGCGAACGACACCACATCCGGAGCGTTGTGCAGGAACCGGCCGAAGCGCTCTTCGAACTCGTTGTCGCACGCTGCCAGGTTAAAGATGGTCTTCGGCGACGCGAAGGCATTGCGCCGCGAATACGGGAAGGGTGGTGTCTGGCTGAGGCGGCGAGCCGCCAACAGCTGCGGCACCTGCTCCTCCACCACCATTGCCCGGAGCGCCTTCACGAACAGGTCCAGAGTTACGAACTGCGCCACGTTGCTGGAAATGGCTTGGATCATGTCCGCACTCTCCAACTCAACCCGCTTTCCGAACGCGCGGGTCGCAAGGAACTCTCGCACCTTCGGCGCCAGTGCGGCAAACTGTGAGGGCAACTTCACGTCTTGAGCAATGCGCTTGGCGTAGTAGCTGATTACTTCTTGCGCCGTTTGCGGTTCAGCTATCTGGTAAGTCCGTTCCAGCAGCTTTTCCATCGTGATCACGTCGTACCCTTCGTATCGGAAGTTCCTCGCCTCCTCGGTGCCCGCCTTCATCGGAAACGGCTGACACTTGAAGCTCCCGACGTCCAGTCCGGCGATCTCCTCGGCAAGCGTCTTCTTTCGCACCAGGATGGGCGTCAGGATGGGTATCTCGATGTCCCTAGCTGCCTTGTCCGCGTCGGGTGCGATCGTCCGGATGACCAGGTGGTCCTTGCCAAGCTCGAACTTCTCGAGCTTGAGATCCTCGTCCTTCTCTAGCTGATCGACAAGCTCCATGAACTTCTTCGTGCCGATCACGTCCACGCGCTCGACGTAGCCGCTCCCTTCACCCCGGAACATCAGCCGGAGACCGCGGCCGAGCGTCTGCTCCGGGAGAATGTTCGCCTTCGACGAGTAGGGTCGGAGACCAACGATTACGGTGACGTTCTGGACGTCCCATCCTTCGCGCAACATCAGCACACTAACGATCGCGTTCACTGGGCTCGTCTCTAAGTCCACCTCGCGGGCGGCCTTCCGCGCCTCTTCCTCGCCGCCCTTGGCGATGTCACCGCTGCGATTCGTGTGAATCACAAGCAGTCGGTCGCCTGCAAACTCCTGCGGGTACTTTGTCCGAAGAAACTCAGCGACATCGTCGGCGTCATCGGTCTCGTTCATCATCACGAACAGCACTGGCTTCTTTCCGAGTCCCCTGAGCTGATCTCGGTACTCTCGCCACCGCTCGACGCCAGCCGTGAGGTAGGCCTTGTACCGCGTGCTAGCGATGTCTGAGTGAGCTTCCCGGATGCCAACCGCTACACCCTTCACCGGCCGCTTCACGATGCCGTCGATGATCGCCTGCTTGAGCGGGTAGTCGAACACCGTCCATGTGAAGAGTTCACCACCCTTGCCGTACCGAGGCGTGGCTGTCACATCGAGCTGAATCACACCGCTTTCATCGTCGACCAACCGTTCGTGGAGTGTACGAATGATCTCGTTCCACTTCAGCTTCTCGTCGTGCGTGTGATGTGCTTCGTCATTGATTACCAAGCACTTGCCGCCGCGCGCCACGATTCGATCACGGAACCCGACCGTCTCTTCGGCCTTCGTCGGGGGCTTCGGGCCCAACACCACCGTCATTGGATCGGGCTCATCGTCATCCGGCGCACGGTCATGCAGCTGTTGGATGTTCGTCAGGTAGAGCGCACCGCTCGACGACGCGCGCTCACTTTCACCGCGCACGTAGCACTCCAGATCCCAATACAGCTTGAGCTCGGGAGCGGCGAAGTCCGATCGTAACCGCTCATATACGATGACGTTGGGGGCAAGCACGAGGAACGTGCGCGCGAAGTCCGGGTTGCCCTCCACGACCGAGTTGAGGTATTGCCACGCGATCACCAGCGACATTTGCTTCGTTTTGCCGCTGCCCGTCGCCATCTTGAGGCAGTACCGGGCGAACTCGTCATGCTGGAGAAGCTGTATGTCAGGTCGCCTGACGAACGTCTCGAGCAGGGTCTTCTGGCGGCGGACCTCTTCTACCTCGTAGAGGTAGATCAACGTCTCGATGGCATCGCGCTGAAATGGATGGTACCGGAAAGTCCGGCTGGG
>Ga0193752_1003187_pt1 | contig 11485 bp, 11 predicted proteins | sample H1c1metaG_FD_144924 | JGI IMG/M metagenome (GOLD analysis project Ga0193752, IMG submission 144924) | Soil microbial communities from a riparian zone of the East river system, Colorado, United States - H1c1 | ecosystem: Environmental > Terrestrial > Soil > Riparian zone | place: USA: East River... | reverse complement strand
CTTCAAAAACAAGCTGAAGAAAGGGCCTATAGCTCAGTTGGTTAGAGCACCTGACTCATAATCAGGTGGTCCCTGGTTCGAGCCCAGGTGGGCCCACAAGCTGGATAAGGGTTTCAGGTTTAATCGCCTGAAACCCTTTTTCATTTGCACGCAATTTGCACGCAGGTTCATTTTTAAAACCATTTTTTTTATTTTTCATGATGGAGATATAGTCTAAGATTATTATATTTATAAAAAAATAATTATGGACAATCGTACTTTTTTTGTGGAAAGCGACTCCACTAATGCAGAAATTCTAGATGATTTGGTTATGCCGAATTATACATCTATTGATATTGAGCATACTGCAAAAACAGATCACATCCATTCAGGATTTGGCGCATGTTCAGAGTGCAACTGTCCGAGATTCGTGCAAGCTGTTAGTGGTATGCTTTGTGATAGACCAGGATGTGGACACTTTGCCGAAGATCACAGATGATCAATTTATTCGGATACCTTCTATTCATTAGATATTGCTTTTAACTGGATTTTGGTCATCCATTCATGCTTTTGCTTCAAATCTGAACCATCTCCATAGGTTGGCCTTTGGAATTTATGCCCCATTAAATCAGCCTGAACCCTATCAGGCGCATTTGCACGCGTCAGTCGATCCTGAAAGCTATGTCGCAAGGAATACGGACTGTGTTGATCTGACGGCAATAGCTTATTTTCTCGTAAGTATTTACCAATAGCTCCTGAAAGACTATCCGGCCTTTCATAGTAAGAGGTAAAACCATTTGGATATTTTTTAAACGCATCTAAGGCAAACCCAACCAACGGGATAGTCCGTATGCGGTATTTAGTTTTAAGGCTATGCTTGTCATGTCGTCTGATTTTGATGTGAGGAATGTCATGATTGAGGATAATATCCTCTGGAAGTAAACCTACCAACTCGGAAAAACCGGCACCTGTTTCAGAAAATGCATACAGAGCCGCTTTTGCCTCTTTATTCATCCCACTTAAGTTTTTGGGATTGAGAAGCACATCGGTAATATAAGCGGAATCAAAAGGCAGTCGCTTTGTTTCATCATCTATTGAAAGAATAAGCTTTTTGAACAAATACCCGATATCTAATTGAAGGCGCAAATTATCCGAAACGGTTTCAATCATTGTCTTTAGGTATATGATTTGTTTATTAGCCGTAGCAGAAACGATCTCGCCTTTTTCAATACGGTCCATTTGCCAATTTTGGTATTTCAATGTGTCCTCCCTTGTTAAATCCTTTGCTTGCTTATCTCCGATACAATTGATAAAATCCCTCATTATTAAAATTCGCGGGTTTTTCCATTTACGGATTTGATCTGCGGACATATTCATTCGTTTGTTTTTTGAATAATCCCAGAATTTATCCCAAAATTCCGACAGCTTTATTTGAGGCTTTTCTACGCCACCTAGAACCGCATCGACCCTGTTTTCAGTTAAAACATTCTCGGGGTTTTGCTGGATTCGTCTCATAAGCTCATGCATAGGCAGTTTGGCTATTTCAGACGCGATATAGTAATTAAACCCCCATATCCGTGCCGCATTGACAGCGGCTACAAACTTATCCTGCGAATGCTGCGAGGAATTGTGAAGCAATTTTTGCCAATAGGCGTTAATTTCTTCATTGCACCTAATAGCGGCTTTGTGCGCCTCTACTTCGCAAGAAGTTTTAAGACCGATTTTTATAAAGGTTCTGGGATCGTAGGCTTTAAGCGCTTTCGGAACACGACGGATATAGTAGGGATGACCTTTTCTGTAGGTAAGATATTTCATGTGAATGTTTGCCCTTTGTTGGCCGATTTTCTCAGTCAAAGGAGTGGGAAACTATCCGATTCTGTTATGAAAAAACAGAAAATTCGTGTTATTAACCATTTAAAACCCTAATCATTAAATTCAGAAAGGTTAAAAATGGCGGACAGGGAGCGCGTCGATATAAACTAAGAAAAATCGTTTTGTTTTTGAATTTAGTAGATAATTTATTCACTAAGATTTGGCGATTGTTGTCTCAATGCTATCCTCACCTACGCTAACAATTATATTTTTAGCTGAGTCCTTTTCTAAAGTCAATAGATTTATTGGATAGCAAATAATTTTTGAATAGCTTACTGCTCTTAGATGAAGAAGAATAAACTAAAATTACAGACGTGTTATATGTGCGGTGCTCCTGCTACTTCAAGAGAGCACATCCCACCGCTTTGCTTGTTTCCTGAGGAAAAAGATGTCCAAACATCCATGTTTCGAAATAATCTAATTACGGTACCATCATGTGACCTTCACAATGCGAAGAAATCTAAGGATGATGAATTCCTGATGGCAAACTTGGCTGGTATTGTTGGAAATAATGTAATTGGCTTTATTCACATGCAAACAAAAGTTAAGCGCGCCCTGGAAAGAAAGGGCAATAACTTTTTGGATGCCATTATGAAAGACCGCCTACAATCAAACTTAAAAGGGAGTAGCGGTAAGACTTATCCGGTTTTAATAGGCAAACCTGATCTCCCAAGATTACATTCATGCTTTAAGCATATTGCTCATGGATTATATCGTCACAAATTCGGAAGTCGTTTTGAAGGCACTTCTCACATCCTTATAGATTTTGTGACTTACGAGTCCGAGAAAGCTGAGACTTATAAGTTGCTTTGTCGAAAAAGATTTGAAATGGAACCTCAAAAACTGCAAACAGAAGGAAACACCCCAGAAATATTCAAGTATGAATTTTTTGACCCTGACGAATTCGGTTTGATTGCAATGAAGATGACTTTTTATAATGGTGCGGTAGTCTTTGTTTCGTTTCAGCCCACTACAGCTAAAGAGCCTCAAAATTTAATGACAGAGTTGATTAAATCAGGAATCCCTTTATCTGTATTTTTTGATGATGGGTCCCAGTTTTATTTAAACAAGGAAAAAGGGGAAGTTTAGAGATTGCCTTTAGCAATTTGTTTCGCCAGATCAAGAGATATTTTTCTCTGCTCTGCTTTTTTCAGCTCTTCTTGTAAACGCTCGAAAATTGGAAGAAAGCGATCCCCATATAGTGTAACGATTCGCGCCATATATTGTACCGCATCAAAAATTTCATCATAAGAGTATACTTTCATGCACACCTCATAATTAGAAATGAGGTCAGTCTATAAGCGATTCGATATTTAATAAGCAACAAAATTCGACTCATTAACGAACGTATGGTTTTGTACCTTGCAAATTGTCAATGAAGAAGAACAAACTCAAAAATCAGCAATGCTATATCTGTGGCGCTCCTGCGACATCGAGGGAGCATGTGCCGCCGATTTGCTTATTCCCTGAAGAAAAAGATATTGGAACGAAGGAATTCAGGAATAATCTCATTACTGTCCCTTCGTGCGATCTGCATAATACAAAGAAGTCAAAAGACGATGAGTTCTTAATGGCAGCTCTTTCGGGTTATACAGGAAACAATTTTCTTGGCTTCTTGCATACACAAACGAAAGTTGCGAGGGCGATGGAAAGAAACGAACGCTTTATGGATGTCTTCTTAAAAGATGCTGTCCCTAAGTGGGTAAAAAATAAGAGCGGAAACCCTATGCCGATTCTACAAGGAACACCTGATTTTCCTCGATTGACCAGGTGCTTTGAGAATATTGCTCATGGATTGTACTATCATCATTTTAAAAAACCTTTTGATGGCCGTATTTTCTGCATAATAGATTTTGTTACCTATATGAATGAGATGGCTGAAAGGTGGAAGCTTGTTTATCGAAAAGTTTATGAACTGGAAGCGCACGAGTTCAAGATGGAAGGGAATTCGCCTCAAATTTTTAAATACCTGATGACTAAGCCTCTTGAGGATGGTGCATTCGGAATGCGGTTAATTTTTTACGAGGGGGCAATGGTTACCGTTTCTTTCCACCCACCAAACCCTAGTACTTCGGAAGCTTTATTCGCAGAGCGGTATAATTCGGGTGGACCTTTTGTTTTCAGGCTTAAAGACGGTTCCGAATATCAATTAGACAAGCTGGAACCAGACCTTTGACTCGGCGTTTCACTATTGAAGATTATCGTATGTCCTACTCATACAATGATAGGAAACCTCACGATCCCACTCGAATTATCTTGCAAGTATTATGTCGAATCGCTTATCTACTTCGCAATTCAATTTTCAAAAAAAGCATTCTCTGAATTTTTTCTTGCTCTCTTAGAAAATCAAAGGCCCGCTAAAATGTATCAAATCAAAAAAATGCTCGCTCCGAGCAATCCAAAACTGCAACCCGAATCCGGCAAATCATTGCTGATCTATCAACACCAGTCGCCGCAATCAAACAGCAAATGACAATCTAACTCTTCTCAAAAAAAAGAGAGGGGAAGGCCGTGCAAGGCTTTCCCCTCTTAATCAAACATCCACCTCGCAACCGACAAAGGAGCTTCGATGAATATCGAACAAGCCAAAGCTATACCTGTTTCCGTAATCCTTGACAAGATGAATCTTAAGCCGCAGCGCACAAACGGTCATAAACATCTGTATTTCTCACCCTTCCGTAAAGAAACAACGCCCAGCTTCTGGGTCGATACAAAGACGAACCTATGGCATGACTACGGGGATATGCAATGGAAAGGCGGCGACATTATCCATCTTGTCCGTGCCTATCTTTTTTACGAAGGCTTAGATCACCAGGTCATGGACGCTTTGCGTTACATACGAGCCATGACAGGGCAAATTCCCGTCATTCGGCCCGTCGTTGATCCTGACGAGCAACCGAAAGATAAAAGCCTTGTATTGAAGTACACGGGTAAGATCACGAAGGATTATCTTATTGAATACGCCAATGATCGGGGCATTCCTCGCTCGGTGCTTACCAATCATTTCCATCAAGCAATCGTTTTAAACAATCTCACAGGCTTGCGCTTCCATACATTAACCATGCGAAACGATATGAAGGGCTATGAACTGCGTAATGAGAAATTCAAAGGTTGTATCGGCCGCAAGTACATCACGTTCATTAGAGGCACACAGCCAAAACCCGATGGCATCCATATTTTCGAAGGAGCTTTTGACTTCGCTTCCGTCATCACGCAACAGAATGGCAGACAGTTAAAGGATGATGCGTTGATCTTGCATTCGTTGAGTAACCTCAAAAAAGCAACTGCCTACATCCGCAACTATGGCTATCGCAATTGCTTCACTTGGATGGACAATGACCAGCCAGGCATCGAAGCCTCAAAATCATGGGAAGCATTTTGCAAGACAGAAGAAAACCTGGTGCATGTTCCGATGAACAAACTCTATGCGCCTTATAAGGACGTAAACGCCGCTCACATGGCAAAGCTGGAACTATAAAGTTTCCCTCAGTCTCATTCAACGATACCAAAGGATAGTCAATGTTAGAATTATATTGGGCAGTTCATTATATTTTGATGCGCATTAAACAATACCTCAGAAAAATTCGAAAGGAGTAATTTCTTTGTAATAAAAATCGGGTTGAACTTTTTTAGCATTGGAAGGAAAATTTATGACTTCAACATCACGCACACTCTTTGCCGTTTCGGAAATCGAACTGATCTACCGCAACAAACTGAAACCCGAAGACCGATTGAAAATCCAGGATGCGACGACGGCCTATGAGATTCTCATGACCGTCTGGGACTTGAACAAGATCGAACTTGTCGAGCAATTCTATGTCATGATGCTGGACAGGAATAATGCCTGTATCGGGGTTTCTAATGTCGCCACCGGAGGAGTAACATCCTGCATTGTCGATCCCAGAATTGTTTTCGGGATTGCTTTGAAGTCGAGGGCGACGGGATTGATCCTCGCACACAATCACCCGTCAGGAAATCTAGTGCCGAGCAATGCAGATAAGCAATTGACGCATAAGCTTCGAGAAGGAGGTAAGCTTTTGGACATTTCCGTTTTAGATCACCTCATCATTAGCGGCAAAGACTATTCTTCGTTTGCGAATATGGGGTATATGCCGTCGTAATTTCATTGAACGCTTGACAAGTCATTCTCTCAAAAAAGGTAGTAAAATGATTTTTTTTGTGTTGGAAGCTTCCTTATTACTTCATGTGCTTTTGTTTGATTGACTTAGAAAATAGTATCTAACTTCTCGATCTTCTAGCATAACCATTAAATGAGAAATGCTGCGAATTCGCAGCATTTATTCAACTGAAAAATATTTTTTATGGTTTCAGGTGCCATTCAATTTCTTCTTTTGATGGAGGAATTATAACATCAATGGGGATGTTGATTCCCAAATCAAGGCTTGATTGCCCCAATTCATCATCAACAACTAAAGATGAATTCTCCAGCATTTTACGTTTCAATATAGTCATCCATTCATCATGTTCTTGAGCGAACTCTTTAGCACTAAGTGGTTTATCAATTTGTTGGTTCATAACGAATTACCTTTACTTGTTAACGATAAAAATTCAGTTTTATTGTAGTGGCCAAACTCTCAAAAAACAATCTTTAAGTTCTTCTTCGAGCTGGCTTAATATTGTCATAATTCAAATATGTCTCCAAATACGGTGCAAGGTTAAAAATAATTGGCCATATTATTGAATAGTAAGTGATATAATAGGCTTTGTTATTTCCTAAAATATTTTCAATGCTGCAATCTATGTTCAAAACACCCAACACATTGTGATCTAAATCATCTTCAAACTCTAATTGATTATCTCTAACTAATGGATAATTTGGGCGAGGGATTAGAAAAGAAACAATACTCTTGATATCTTTTCCTGAACCTTCGAAAAATTCTTTCAATTTTTCACCAAAAGCAATAGGCATCACTTTATCAAAATCATCATTTTTCGTTGCCAAGTCTGTTGAATGCACCACATTTTGATGTTTAACAAGTGCTGCACATGCACCTGGAAGTAAATAAGGTTTTTTTGTTTTCTTATCGTCCTTCTGAGTAAAAATTGGTAAATTTACCAATGGCGATGGGGTTTCTCTATTTTCTTCATGGCGAAGATCTTCGCGCCCAATAAGAAGGCCTCGAATAAAATAATCACTAAAATCAGCGGATTTAAAAAGCAAAACTTCATCTTTTGCAACCATATCTTTAATTTCGATCGTTCTATCACTTCCCTTAACATAGGGCATAATATTAACACAATAAGAAGCGTTATTGAGAGGATTAAAGCTTTGGGTAATCGTAAACACAACTTCTAAAAACATTTTTACAGTTTCCTTATAATCATTTTTTGTAGCTGTTTTGGCATCAATTTTTGCTTTTAATTTTTTTAAAAATTCATCAGTTGAAAAAGAAAGCGTAAGCGCATTTAAAAAAACTAAGGGATTAGGTGCTGTATGAATAGCAGCTTGAATTTGATTTGTTGCTGATGTAATGAAGCCCTTATTGTCCCTGACCTTTTGTTCTTCAATCTTCGATTGGCTGTATAAAAATAAAGTAACCCATATAATAGAAAATATTTGTAGAATCCAATAAACAATGACTAGTATATCTGGTGTTCTCGTGAACCATTTTGAAAAATGAAAAAATACTTCAAGAAAACTAATAGAAGATTCATTAATCCTTGAAGAATATAGGGATAGTAACACAGCCACGGTAGAAATAAACAAAGCATTCAATACGCTTGCTCGTAGATTTCTTTTAAGCATCCAACCTAGTAATGGGTTAAAAAGCTTAATTGCGATTTTCATCACAAAATCACCGAACCGTACTGGGAACGATTTTTTAGTAGGCGGCATTTAATATTAGGGTTTGTAAACAATAAATATATAAAATTATTTGAGTATAAAAAATTTTTATAATGCCGCAGCACCCTAGTGAATAATAATCTTCATTATTCCTTTCTGCATTGATTGTTGAAGATTTTCCAAGTCATTCTGCCGAAAGCGCTTCCTTGCTTCCAACAGGAATTGGCCTCTCGCCCTGCGGGCGATTCCCTACCGATCCAAATTCCTGCCGGACGGTCGCTCAAGTTTCGGCCTTGCATGCCTTGTTAACTTCAACAACGCAGAAAGGAACTACAATGAAACTTTTTACAATTCACCAATCCGAACAGCTTATCAAAAACGGTTCAACTGGTTATGGACAAGATCATATTCCCGTCGTAAAACTCTTTCTTCCAGGCACTAACTGCACTTGGTTGCTAACGGAATTAAATCCCGAATATACCAGCCACGCTTTCGGACTTTGCGATCTCGGTACGGGGTTCCCTGAACTGGGAAGCGTCGATCTTGAAGAACTGCAATCGATAAGAGTTGCAGGAATATTTCAAGTAGAAAAGGACCTCTTTTTCAAAGCGAAATATCCGATTAGTGTTTATGCTCGTGCCGCATCACATCATGAAGCAATCATAGAAGATGAAACCATTCTTGCAAAATTTGTAAGAAAATAAAATATAGAAGGGCCTCGAATTTCGAGGCCCTTCTATTATATTCAGTATATATATAATTAAATTTATTACCTTTCGTCACGAAATATATTTTTCTGACCAAACTAAAGATTCATGCCTATCAGAATAATAAAAAGACATTTGAGAGAGCTATACTCACAACTAGATCAATCTGCTGTAGATTTCATTGAAAGAGTACAAACACTTTTTGCTGAGTTTGAGAATCGACCTTTAATGCCAGACCCTCAAATGGATGCGCTAGATTTTGTTACACAAGAAATCAATTTAAAGGCAGCAATAATGAACTTAGGCACTCACATTCGAAATACTAGGCTTATACTTGGTAATCCTAATTTTAGCATTGATGAACAAGTGGAATTACTTTATTTTATAAGCAACCGCTCAAACTATAAAAAAATGCGCCGATGCTTTGATAGCTCTTATAAGAATACAGGATTTTTTAGTTTATGGTACTAAATATGTCCCGGTGTTGCTGGTTCATTTTTGTTCTGAAATCTGCATGTCGTTGATAAGATAAGCATCCTTCTCAACTTCGTTATAGCGTTCCTCTATGCACGTAACGACCCTTGGAATGTGACTGAAAAAATCCTGGTACAGCGTTTCGAGTTTCGAACCCTTTAATATGATGGTGTGCGAGGTGAAATTCAAAACGATTGTGCTGTCATCAGGCAGATATTCGCTTGACATCAAATAGCTGTAATTCAGAAAAAGCATTTTGCCGTCGGCTTGCACGAAGCAGACGTTCCTAACATTGCTTGCACCAACATAAGTTTGATCCTGCTTTTCCTGGTAGTTCTCCCGCATCTGATCAAACTTGAGTTTAAATTCATGGCTCATATTCACGTTCTTTTGTGTCTTTGAACGGCTCTAATTTATCCGACCGTTCAAAATCATGTGTTTTGGAATAGTTAAGGCGTTGTGCGCCGATCACATAGTCCAAATGTGGCTTTTCATTTCCGACTAATTCGATGGCCGATTGGCGGTCACCGAAACGAGAGGCGGAGTCAAGCAACGCTTCTTTGTCATCCGTATAGATTTTTGCAGAAAGCCTGGCTCTCGACACCGATACATAGAATTGCTTTGCATCCGTAGCACCGAACGTCGACGCAGGCTGTGAGATCAACACATGGTCGACCGTCTTTCCTTGCGATGCATAGGAAGTGAGACAATGCGCATGTGCCAGATGACCGAAATTCTTATCGACTTCATAGACAGCTTTGCTCAACTTGTTTTGCAGCCTTATCTTACCTTTTGATATGGCTGTTACCTCGAAGTGTTGACCGTTCTCCATTCGCTTTTTATTGAGGTCGAATCCGCCTCGTGTTGCCATGATCTTATCGCCTTTGGCAATCGGCATTTCAGATTCCTCGAAAATGTCGTATCGGTTAGGGAGATTTTTCGGTAACTCCAATTTTGTACCTTCTTGATTTGCTATTTGCACTTTTGCTTTTTCTACAGAGATGATTTTCCAATCAGAACCTCTTTGAATGTTGGGAGCATTCTGGCTGAACTGAACCACTTGCCCGGGCTTCATGTTTCTGTAATCGCTTTTCTGTGCTTCGGTAAGATTAAGGTTGACGAGTTTCTTTGCTGAAATTCCTTTCTTACCGATCACGCCGACACTCTTTAATGCTTCCCTGATTTCCATTGTCAACTTTTCGGCTTGCTTATGAGTTGGCGAAATAATCAAGGCTGTTTTGTTTTTTTTGATAAGCTCCACATAATCCTTCGCAATTGCTTCGTTCGGATTCATGGGAGAAACTTCCTTTATCGCTTCCATTGTTTCTAACTTCTCAAACGCTGATTTTATTTCGCCTTTTGACAAATCCTCAACGGCTGATTTATACAAAGGATTTATCTGTCTATATATCTTGCTAACCTCGGCGGTCCGAATTTTCGCAACGGTATTTAAAATTCTCAGAGCATCGCCTCGCACAACGCTTGCATGTTGGCGGGTATCTCCCACTAAAATCAATTGAGCATCCTTTTCGGTTACATGGTTGAGCAGGGCCGTCATATCTTTCGTTCCTAACAATCCTGCTTCATCCACCATTAAAACGCCGCCTTGCAATTTCTCCTTCATCTTATCATCCAATATCAACCGTGCGGTCGTGTCGGCATTTTCAAAACCTTCGTCTTTCAAAACGCCTCTTGAGGCATTCGATGATGGAGCAACGACAACAAGTTCTTTTCCTGTTGCCTCAATCAATCTTTTCGCTTCCTTCATCAGCGTTGTTTTGCCCGCACCCGCAACGCCCCGAATGATTGACACCCGATTGCTTGTTGTAAGGATATGGGCGACGGCTTGCCGTTGCTGATCTTTCAAGTCCATTTCAGGCACGTCTCTGTAAAGCGGCGCAATTTGCCCACGCCCGGCGAGAGCGAGCGCCACCATTTTTTTCTCCTCGGCCAATACCTCTTTAGTCGTACATAGCGACCTGTCTTTTTCTTTCACTTTGATAATTCGCAAATCGGATTGAAAAACGCTGGCAATGGCATCGCTTGATACGTCACCATCCCCGATACCATGTCTGAGGGCCGACTCCAGCAATCGGCGTTCTGCAATCACCGACGCACGCTCAAAGCAATGCTGCAGAGCATAAGACACACAATTTTGAGGAGTGATGTTGAGTGTCTTTTCTTTTGATGCGTAGCGTATGGGTTTATCCTTTTCGACTGCAGTAATATCTCCGATCTCTTTTCTCCAAATTGTTTTAAGTTCCGACATGGATAACCCTTTCTGTTTTTTTGAACGGGTAATGGCGCCCAGTTCGCTTAATTTCCTGGCATCCGTGATTCCGTTTTCTTTTGCGAATTGGCCGATCTCATTTGTCCGCTTGGAAAAAAGATCAATGACCTCTTTGGGTACGCCGTCAATTTCAAACGACTTTGCCGTTCTGGTGATTCCGTAACCCAGCTCAATCAGCTTGTTGGAAAACATTTTATGAAAGAGCGCCTGATAATACGGCATGTCTCGTTTGATCTCGCCGAAATCGCCAGCCTTGATTCGCTGCTCTTCCTTGTCCCAGGTCATGTTAAACACGAAGCAATGACTGTGCAGGTGAGGGTCGGGTGCAAAGCCATCCACCGGGCGGGCCGTCTGATG
>Ga0193752_1003186_pt1 | contig 11489 bp, 7 predicted proteins | sample H1c1metaG_FD_144924 | JGI IMG/M metagenome (GOLD analysis project Ga0193752, IMG submission 144924) | Soil microbial communities from a riparian zone of the East river system, Colorado, United States - H1c1 | ecosystem: Environmental > Terrestrial > Soil > Riparian zone | place: USA: East River... | reverse complement strand
GAATAAGTAGTTCCGTTATAACTAAATGCCAGCAGGTTGTGATTATTGTCGGGCTTTATTGTGTTCTGGGCGGTGGTTCCCGATTTCCAGTAGCCATTGTAGTCCGTGATTACTTCATTCACCACCTGGGCGGCTACAGAAGACGATGCAAGGGAGAAAAGACAGGCGGCAACAATTGGACCTGCAAACCGGTTTCTGGCTGAAGGGTTGTTGATGGTTTTGTTGTAACTGCTTTTCATAGCTCAAATGGATTTGATACCTTAAAAGCACAGTTGGTGCCAAATGCCAATAGGCTTCTGGTCAACCAGTTACAAGACCTTAAAAATATATGGTTTCCCGCGCTGGGAATTAGAATTGCATTTTAAGACATTCTCCCCGTAATGGAGGGGATGATCGTTATCAGTTGATTATCTGACAACCAGCAGTTGAGCGCTGCGATCAGTGCCGTTGGTGTACACAACCTGGAAGTTGCCCGGACGAAGACCAGAAATGTTGATCCTGGACTGGGTTGAACCTTTGACCACGGGAGATCCTGAAACCAGCACACCCTGCATGTTGTAGATACTGATATGTTCATTCTGCCGGGCTACGTCGTGCGAAATGGTGATCGATGCGGTGGCCGGGTTTGGGAACAGTTTTACAGACTTCGTGGAAGCTTCAGGTGTTGTTGTCCTGGCCACCCTGGGTGCCGCAGCAGGCAGGCTCAGAGTGGAGTTGAGTGTGATCGTTTTTGTGTTATAAGCCACGAAGGCGATGTCGCTGTTTCCGTTAAGTGTGATCCTGAAGTATGCGACCTGGGCAACGTTTGAAGCGTTGATGCCAAAGGCACTGAAGTCGGCGGTCCACAATCGAAGAAAGCGCTCCGTCTGTGTATAACCAGCTGAAAGTATCGTTGCACCGGTGGCTTCGTAAAAATCAGCCACCCATCTGCCAACAGATGCTATCCCATTGAGATTGACGTCTACATAATTACCAATCCTGACGCCATTGACATCAGTAAATTCATAACGATCATACACACCCGACGGGTCGGCAATCTGGGTGATCAGCATATCAGGGATGTTGTCCCCGAGGAGTGAATCATTGATCGCTCCGATCGAAAAGTTCAGCGTGCCTACGGGCAGGTTGGCGATCCCTGTACCGAGGTTAAGACCCTGTGCGCCGTCATTTAAGTATTGTGCTATGCTTCTTGAAGGAGGTGTGGCACTCCGGCCGTTGAAGACGCCGTCTTTCATTGCGCCGAGGCCGATTTTGGTGTTGCTGTTGAGCGTTCCGGAGAAGTTACTCAATTGCAGTGCGCGAAAGTCACCTGCAGCAAAACTCTCTCCGTTGGCTGTGAGTAAGGCGTCATTCACACCGGTAGAAAATCGCATCCCACCATAGCTGAATGCAAGCAGGTTGTGATCGTTGTCGGGCCTTATCGGGCTCATGGCAGTGGTGGCCGACTTCCAGTACCCATTATAGTCGGTGATGATCTCGGTCACTGCCTGCGCATTGCCTGAAAATGTTGAAAGGATGTACTGCGTCATCAACACAGCAGTGAGGGCCGCTGTTTTGAGTGATGTTTTCTTTTCCTTTATCGTGTTAATTGGTGACATAGAGTTGATGCTGTTTAGCCAACCACATGCCATCCTCCATGTATTTGTTTTACAACATGTTATCTGATGATGCTACATTTCAGTTTTCCCGCAATGGGAATCACAAATCAAAACCGGAGCACTAATGAACGGGCTGCCGGTGAAAACTGTACAGCAGGTAGAACAATGCAGGCAGTATGAAAACGCTGCCTGAAAGCAGGGCTATTGCCAGATAGTAGATTGCCTGTTCCTCTCCTGCGTGTTCGAGCAGAGAAAGATAACTGCCCCCTTTAAGAATCACAATATTCGGATAATGCCTGATTGTTGTGGTCAGCAATATCATCGTCACCTGGAAACCGGCAAAAATCCTGATCACCCGGCGTTTTTCCCTGCGCAACAACAGCCACCACATCACCACCAGTGACACCAATGCTGAGAATATCGCCAGGAGGCCGGGAGTATTGCCGAAGACCCAGTCGAATAGTGGGATCTGATCAAAATAGGCGGCCACAAAAACAAGAAAACCAGAGATGGCCGCCGCCAGGTTGAAGTGCATGGCCTTTCTTATGAACCGTGCCTGGTCTTCCTTACCGGATGTTTCACCGATGATGAATATCGCAGCGAGGTAACCACAAATGGAAATAGTAAACAATCCAATAGAGATCGAAAACATATTGAGCCAGCTGAATATATATGCATCCATGAAAGTGCCGGCATTGGTGTCAATCCTTCCGGATACGGCGCTTCCGGCAATAATGCCGAGGAATAAGGGAGTTATGAAACTGGAGAGTACAAATATCCTCGTGTACCACTTCTGCATGTCGTCGATTACAGCATCATAGTTCCTGAAAGCAAACGCGGTGCCTCTTGCAATAATTCCAAGCAGCATGATCGCAAGTGGAATATGCAAATGAATTGACATTGTGGTATAAATGACCGGGAACCCAACAAAGAGAATGACGATTACAATGATCAGCCACATGTGGTTGGCCTCCCAGATCGGACCGATTGCCTGGTACATCGTGCTTCTTGTTTTACTCCTGTTCTTCCTGGAGGTGAACAGCTCAAGAATGCCAGCACCAAAGTCAGCTCCACCCAGCAACAGGTAAAGAAGAATGGCAGCCCACAAATATCCCATCACTACGTAAAGCATATTAGTGTGTATTTGGATTTTGTGTTGAAACGGGGATGTCATAGAGGGCACTCACCATTCTGATCTGCCTGTATAGTAACCAGGTGACCATCAGTGCCAGCGAAAGGTAAACAGCGGTAAACAGGTAAAAGGAATAATGGATGCCGGGCATCGGAGTCACCGCATCTATCGTACGCATATAACCGTAAATGATCCAGGGCTGCCTGCCCACTTCGGTGACCGTCCATCCTGCTTCAATGGCGATATAACCCAGTGGAATCGCAAATACAAACAGTCTAAGCAACCAGCTACTATTGAGCCAGTGTTTCCGTTTCCACAGTGCAACGAAATACAGCAAGGAGATCAGCACCAGGATCATGCCCATGCCCACCATGATCTGAAATGCATAATGCGTGATGGCAACCGGTGGTTGGTTTTCGGGAGGGATCCTGTCGAGTCCGGGCACTTCGGAATGGAAATCTCCATTGGCCAGGAAGCTGAGCATGCCCGGAATCTCTATGGCATAATCCACTCTTTTATTTTTGACATCAGGGATACCACCAAGGATGAGCGGTGCGGATTTTCTCGTATGAAAATGGGCCTCCATCGCAGCCAGTTTTGCGGGCTGCCTTATGGCGATGTCCTTGGCCGATCGGTCTCCGCTGAGCGGCTGCAGCAGGGCGGCGACGGTGGCGAATATTGCCGCAATCCGAAAGGCTGTGGTATGGAAGAGCAGATTTTTTTTCTTTATGATCATCAGCGCATGCACACCTGCGACAGCAAACCCAGTAGCGACAAACGCGGCAATACACATATGAAGCGCCTGGGTAAACCATGCCTTGTTGAACATCGCGGCAATGGGATCAATGTTGATGTACCTGCCGTCAACATAATCAAAACCGGCAGGACTGTTCATCCAGGCATTGGCGGCAACCACCAGGATACCGGACAACAGGCCACTGACACCGACTACTACGCCGGTGAACCAATGAAACCACCTGTTAAACCTGTCCCAGCCATATAAATAAAATCCGAGTGCGATAGCTTCGATAAAAAACGCGGTGCCTTCGAGGGAAAAGGGCATGCCGAATATTGGTCCCGCATGTTTCATGAACTCGGGCCATAATAAACCCAATTCAAAAGAAAGAACCGTTCCCGAAACCGCTCCCGTCGCAAAAAATATTGCCACGCCCCTGCTCCATGCCCTTGTTACATTCCGGTAAACGGGCTTTCCGGTGCGCAGCCAGTAATAATGGGAAACTGCCATGAAAAATGGCATCACCATGCCAATGCAGGAAAAAATGATGTGAAAACCCAGGGACAGCGCCATCTGCGATCGTGCGGCGAGAAAATCATCCATCGGTGTAGAATTTGCTGAATCGCCTTGTTACCGACGCAAAGGTACAGAGGAAGGATCAGAGTAGAATAAGCAACAATTCCTATTTTCAACTGATGAAAAACAAGATACAGCCTGTCCTGCTGCTAACGCTTATACTTAGCCAGGTTCCTGGCCTGAGCCAGCCGATCCGCAATGTCCAACTATTCCGGTTAACCGTGATGACCTTCAATATTGCGCATGGCAATCCGCCTTCTAAACCAGGATCGATCGAACCGCAGGCTGCCGCAAAAACCATCAATGATCTGAAGCCCGACCTCGTGGCATTGCAGGAGATCGATGTAAACACCAAACGCTCGGGGACCGACCTGAATGAAGCAGAGTTCATAGCAGCTAAAACGGGGATGCATTTCTATTTCGCCAAGGCGATCGACTTCCAGGGCGGAGGCTACGGAGTAGCGATATTGTCGAAGTTCCCGCTGAGCAATCCGCGCATTTATCGCCTCCCGACTGTGGAACGAACACACGGCGAACCTCGCATACTCGCGGTCGCGGAGATTTCGACTGAGGGCCACGACAGCATTTCCTTTGCGTGCACTCACCTCGATATCCGGGATACCAATCGACTAGAACAGGCAAAAGCAATTGTAAATATTCTGAAATCTAACCCTCATCCGGTAATCCTCGCAGGCGACTTGAATGCCAGGCCCGGGGACGTGGAGCTTAACATCCTCGGAGCCTTGTTTACCAGGACCTGCTATCACTGCCCGTATACATATCCATCGGACACACCTTCCAAAACAATTGATCACATCGCCTGGATGCCATTTAAAAAGTTTGTGGCCGAAAGTCATAAGGTGATAAACGATCCTTATTCTTCCGACCACAGACCAGTGATGGCTACTTTAATATTGAAATAATTATTTAATTTCTGAGTCTTACTATCTTTTGCGATTTGGCAATCTTGCCATCCAACTTCAATACCATAATGTATACTCCCACACGCATATTCACCGAGATACTGGTAACCGGCAGAATTATATTGCCTTCAGGCAGGTTGCCAAAGTCTCTTCTGAATTTGAGTTTACCCAGTTCATCATAGATCTCGAGGTTGATCCTAGCATTTGGAGCGCTGTTGTAAAACCTCAGGTTCAGCTGGTTGTAGAATGGATTCGGATACACCGTTACCTTATCAAATCTGGCTGAATCAGGAGGCAAAGTATCGACGGTTGGTGGCGGATAGATGGTTGTATCAGGGTTATTCGGATTTCCCGGATCGGTTGTGTCGGGATCATTCGGACCTACAGGAGGCGGTATATACTTGGGTATGCTGTCGGCGATGGCTTTAAGCGTATCGGTGTACTGTTCAATGATCACACCGGAATTGAATCCATATCCTCCGGAAGGACCGGTGGAGAAGTTCAACATCAGTGTTCCATCTTCTTCAGGTTTCAGGTCCTCAACATAAGCCACCTTGGTGCTGTTCATCCATGAATTGAGGTAAACCGTTTTTCCATCGACTGTGTAAGCCGCATTATAATTACTTTTATACCATTGAGCGGGGCCAGAGCTTCCAATGAAGCCAACGCGATACTTCCTGTGATGGCTCAAACCATTTACCCTGAATTGGGAAATCTGTCCCCTGTCCAGCCAGAAATTTGATTTAAGCACCAGGTCGGGCACTACACCAGAGTTATTGCCTGTTTCCGCTCCTGAAGTAAATTCCCCGTTAAAGGTTTTTACGAGCGACATTGTCATCGCAGTGCTCGCACCCGACTGATTGAACAGAGGTGGCGTAGTGAACTCTACTAACACCGGTGAGGCAATATTATTCCATGGGAACGGAGCGTTTGCCACGGTGGAGTTGAAGTTCACATAAGCAAGCGCTTCGGGCGTAATGACTCTGGCCTTATTACTGAATCCCGATGTCTGCGATCCGCTTTTCGCATGTACATGATAATAATAATTTGTGTTGGGCTTGAGCGAAGTGTCTGAATACCTGGTTGTATTGGCTGGAAGGGGAATGGTTACGGCACCACCCACAAAGGATGAGTCGGTGGCTCGTATCAGTTCGAAACCACCTGCTGCGTCTTCATCGGCGGAATTATCCACCCAGGTTAGATTTGCCGAATTGCGGTCTTTTGCTTCCACATAGAGATTCTCCGGGGAAAGCAATTCCACCGTCTTTTCATATTCCTTTATCACTATGGCACTCAGGTAAGATGCCGGACTGTTTGGACCTCTCCTGATGCTTACTTCAATAATGCCATCCGCAGTAGGTTTCAGACCATTAAGTGAAGCGGCAGTATGCATATTGTTCCTCGCGTCGCTGATCGCTTTCACCGTGTCGGAAGACATTACTGCCGATATTTCTGAAGTGGCCACATATCCTTCATTCTGGCTGCCTGCCAATTCCAAGTTGTACAGTTTGCTGGTATCCAGACCGGTGATCTGGAAGACCTTCGGGGTTAATGAAAGACTATCCACGAGACCGCTTTCCAGCACGACGTCCGGGAAAATGCCACTGTTGTCCCCCGTGATATGACCCATGGTGCTGATTCCCCAATCGCTCATTGAATGAATGCCGTAACTGGTGGTATCATTATTCTCATCGATGAGGCCCGACATAGCACTGCCGTTGGTTATTGTGCCGCTGAAATTATTCCACGGCGCAGCTACAACGCGGTTAGAGTTTCCAAAGCGGATGTAGGTCGAACGGAAGTTCCTGTTGGACACCAGGACCTGAAACCGTATTTCCGACGACTTGCCCTTATTGTCCATTGCTTTCACGGTCACGAAATGAGATCCGATGTCCTCAACCTGCGGCAGGGCCACAAGTCTGTATTTTCCAGGAGAAAGATAATAGAAGGTGACAAATAATGGACGTTCGGGAACTGTCGTATTCACACTGTCGCCCACATCGTCTACCACGGTAAAGTCTATTGCAACCGTGTCCAGAGATTTCATGCTGAAGGTGCTGATGCCCGCAATGACAGGCGCACGGTTATTTGAATAAACGACGATGGTATTGCTTGGGTCTCCCACCCCGGATTCATTGACGCCCGCAACATAATAATAATAAGCCCGCTGTCCGGAAATTGTATTATCCGAGTAAGCATTGGTGTTTGCGGGAACACTGTCCAGGAGGGTAAAATTCACGCTGTCAGTCGAACGATAGATGTAATATCCGGTTTCATTCGAAGCGTTATCCGTCCACGTGACAGAGATGGTTGTGCTGTCGCCGCTGGCGCCTGCCAGTTCAGTAGGTGCAATCGGAGTTAATGGTGGTCCGAAAGTGGTGGCAGATGAGGTGTCAGAATACTCCGACTCCCCGCCGGTACCTATCGCTCTCACTTTGTAATAATATATTGTTGAGGGGGCGAGGCTGGAATCACTGAAGCTGGTTACATCGGGTCCAACTACGCCAACATTTCTGTAAGGCGCTGCAGGTGATCCCGATCTCACGATTTCAAACCCGTTTTCATTTGAAGAAGAATCTACCCAGGTGACATCGATAATGCTGTAACTTTTTGCAGCGGCGACAATGCTGGCCGGTACCCCCGGAACTGGTGGTGCATTGGGGTCGCGGCTATATGTAACCTGATTGCTTGGTGGCGAAACGTTCCCGTCCGTGTCATATGCTTTTACCACGAAATTGAAAACAGAACCGCTATCAAGACCGGTGATCCGGTAGGAAACCGTTGTGGTGCTGAAAGCCTTCTCTCCATTGATGAAGATGTCGTAACGGGCTATTCCGCCAACGTCGGAGGATGCGCCCCAGCCCAGTGTCACAACAGCAGGATCGGGTGTGGGGGCATAGATCAGATTGCTTGGTGCACTTGGAGGCGTGTTGTCTCCCAGGGTTTTGACGGGTGCCTTGTTCGACACTGTGGCGGCCCCGGACTCACCGACAGCCCGGATCATGTAAAAATATGGTGTGTTGGCATTCAAGCCAGTGTCTGTAAAGGTGGTGGCATTGGCACCTGTGATGTCCACAAAGCTGTAGGGACCAGAAGTTGCCGTTGCCCGATACACTTCGAATCCGGTTGCCTGAACCGGCGAACCTTCGGCATCGATCACATGAAAGATGGGTGAGAACTCGGTGCCGCAACCAAATTCTTCGGAATAACGCGCCTTATAATTACCAACTTCGGCATTGTAAACCCTCAATGTGTCTACAGGAGCCGTGCCGGTATCGGTAAACCATTGGTATTTGACAAATCCTTCGGGCATAGCAAGCGGTACAGTAACACTGCCATCGGGAGCAGGAAGGACCTTGCTGTGTTTACCATCAATCTCGATCGGTGGAGTTTGGGTCGTTGATTTTGTTTTGATTTCCACTGGGGTGGGCGACCAGTCGGACCAGGAGCCCCCGTCGTACCTGCGGAAACGGGCCCTGTATTTGCCGTACTGCTTCACGTTGATCTCGTTCCCGGTAAAGGAAATTACCGCATCGGGAATCAGTATGGTGTTAATTCCATCGACGGAAGATGCAATTAGCGCCCCATCCTTCTCCCACTCATAAGCCGCAAACCCGGCAGTCAGCCCCAGTTTTGCATTGATCTCGTCGGGTTGGCAAAAGGCATTCCTTCCAAAAAACACCAGTGGATTCGCCTTATGTGCTGAAAGCATCTCGGGCACAAAGTCGGGCTCATGCCAGTGCAGGTAAAACATGTTGTGGCCTGCTTCCGGATATTGTGTGTAACGGATGTTCGCTCCAATGGCCTTGAATGCATTGTACTGGGTCGCGGCCATTTCTGGTGAAGGATCGACGTCTTTGCCACCAGTAGCAAACCAAATCGGAACATGAATCATGTTGAACCGTTCAGCACTGTTAACAACGCCTGAAGCTGCGGATGGAATAATTTTCGCTATACGTTTAGGATAAGTCTTCGCCATCCTCCAGGCACCATAACCCCCACCGGATAAGCCATCAACCGTAACTCTGTCTATATCGGCCCTTATATATTTGCCCATTGAATCGGTCATCGAAATGATCACTTCAAGAGTTTTATTTGAGGCAGAGAGCCAGCCGCCAAAACAGCCCGCAGCATCCCCGACTACGAATTGAGGATAAAGGAGGAAGCCGTCAAATTCGCCGGTATTCACCCTGTCCCTGAACCATTGCCCGCCAAGCCAGATTTGCCTTTCATTATTATAGATGCCACCGTTGGTGGGGCATCCTACCTCACCTCCACCATGTAGAAAAAGCATTATGGGATACTTCTTTGTTGGGTTGGTGCTGTATGACTTGGGATACTTAAGCCGGAAAGCCACCTTGGTTCCACCGACATTAAGGAAATACTGTTTGAATGACGAAGCGTCAAAAGCACCCGGATCCAGACTTATGCCTTTCTGAGCTATCGATACCCACTTCTGCAAACCGGGAACATCAGGGTCGGGATGCTGGGGAGAGCCAAGAGGCTGGCCGGCACTGTATCTTACTATCGGATCAGATGAATTGAAAACATTCTGAGCTACCGCAGAGACACTAAAAAAAAATACAACTAAATAAATTGATAAACTCCTTTTCATCTTAAGGTCGAATTGTTGGCCCATATCAGAATACGTAAATTCTGCCGGAGCGTACGGACTAGTTACCTTGAATAGATCGGTGAATAATAAAATCCTGTGGCTTTTTCAAAAATAAAGGAGTCGAAAAGCTGTATTTCCGAGGATAAGAGAAGTCAGAAGCTTTAAAATTAGCACATATTCGGCCAACATCATAGCAAATGGCAAAAAAACTTGGTAAGTTCCGTAAAAACCCTTTGGTCAGCTAGTTATCGCCGTTAGTGTTTGATCCAAAAACTACTTGTCTGAAATCGTTTTCAATTGATGTCAGGAGTATAACTTTGAACCTCAATAATTAAAAATGCTGAGGGAGGAATTGATGATCAGGGAGTTGAAAGAATGGCAGTTAAAAATGCTGCGCAAACCCAGCATGCTCAGCCGCGTTTCCAAAAGGATCCAGGACAGGATCAACAGCTGGATTCCAGAAAAAGTCCATGCGGCAGTCACAGCCACGATCAAACAAATGGTGCGTGGGGTATTGTTTGGAGCCGAACAGGTTTCGAGGAAAAAAATACCCTACAATGATCTCTATGTGGCCGATGAGGAAGCAAAGGCCTCAATTAAGATTTACAGGAACACCGCCTCGGCCGAAGGGGCACTAACGGGCGCGGGTGGCTTCTGGCTTGGACTGGCAGACTTTCCCCTCCTGATCGCCATTAAATTAAAAATGCTTTTTGACCTCGCGGCCATCTTCGGATACGACACTAATGATTACAAGGAGCGTTTATACCTGCTCCATATATTTCAGCTGGCTTTCTCCAGCGATCGGAACAGGAAGGAAGTTTACCTCAACATGGTCAACTGGACAGAGAAGACCCGGTATCTGCCCAACGATATTCATCAGTTTGACTGGAGAGTATTTCAACAAGAATACAGGGACTATATAGATCTTGCTAAAATGGCGCAGCTTATCCCGGTGATAGGCGCACCAGTTGGTGCCATAGCTAATTATCACCTGCTTCGGAAACTTGGCAATACAGCGCGGTTTGCCTACCGCATGCGCTGGCTTGAAAAAAACAAGCAGTTGCAGATCAAGTGAGTTTGGCCGGTAGTTAAGTCTTTCTAATTGCCTTAAATAAAAAAACCGGACAACTAAGTCCGGCTTTCTGACGTACGGCAGCCAACACAGGTTCTGTTTTTCAAATCATGCTGCCAATACTTGCTCATCACCTCAGCGGGAAGTAAACACCCGCATGCACGCCCCAACTATTCAGGTTTTTCAGTTCGTTGTAATTAAATGGTTGATAATTAAAATTCGCGCCAAGGTTGATCCCCGCTGAACGCGTAAGTTTATTGAAGGGAATGTTTACCCCGGCATCCGCAGCAAAGGCCGGCTTGAATGCCGATTTGCCATCGTTGAATTCCCCAAAATACTGGTTGTAATTGATCAGGTTAAAACCTGCACCTAACCCTACATAAGGCCGGATAGCCTGCGCCTTCGTGAACTCATAGTTGGCTTTTATCAGTATTGGGGTGGATTGGATCGAATTGCTCACAACAGCGGACACCACGCCGTCCTTAGTGTCATATAGTTGCCTGGGGTGTTTCTCGTAAAAATCATTGAAGCTAACGCCAAGCCCAATTCGAAGATTGGCGCTTAATGGATAACTGATCTCACCCTGGTAACCCCTGAAGGAATTCTTTCCCATGAAATCTTTAAACGTTCCTACAGGCATGGCCGGATTGTAACCCAGGCGCATCTGCAGGCCGCTCTGGGCCTTCAACGCACTCGCAGTTCCGAGTCCCGCAATCAGCATCACGATATAAATAATTGACTTTTTCATGTTCATGTTTGATTGTGATTTAAAGTTTAAAGGGTAGTCTTCAGGTAAGGCGACTGATCAAAAAACGCATTTACCTGGTTGGTCACATT